>Ga0307474_10004190_pt1 | contig 10391 bp, 10 predicted proteins | sample atmos_gasesECM1C_2_FD_203312 | JGI IMG/M metagenome (GOLD analysis project Ga0307474, IMG submission 203312) | Hardwood forest soil microbial communities from Morgan-Monroe State Forest, Indiana, United States - atmos_gasesECM1C_05 | ecosystem: Environmental > Terrestrial > Soil > Temperate...
AAAAACCGCCGAACTACTCCCCAGCCAGCCGCGCGCCAAATTCGCCCTCGGCGTAGCCTATGAGCGCAGCGGAAATGCTCCCCAGGCTGTCGAGCAGTATCGCGCCACCGAAAAACTCGACGATCACGATTTTGAAACTCACTTTGCCTTGGCCCGAACCCTGCTGAATTCGGGCCACCCAGCGGAAGCCGAGCCCGAATTCCGCGCCGCACTCGCGCTCAAAAACGATTCGCTCCCCTCCCGCTTGGGTCTCGCCAAAAGCCTCGCCGCGCAAAAAAAATCCGACGCCGCCGCTCAGGAATTGGATTCGTACCTGAAGATGGCGCCCGCCGATCACGCCGCCCAGGTGGAGCGCGCCTCGCTCCTCTTCGACGCAGGCAAGCTGGACGAAGCCCTGGCCGAGTTGGATCGCGCCGCTAATGGCCAGCCCGAATCCCTCCCGGCGCTGAAATTGCGAGCGAACATCTTGTACCAGAAAAAGCAATTCAATGACCTCCTCCCTGTCCTTCAAAAAGCCATTGCGCTTTCCCCGCAGGATCCCAATCTTCAGGCGCAACTAGGCCACGCCTACCTCGAAAAAAAGGATTATCCCAATGCCGTTCAGCAATTAACTGCGGCCATGAAGGCCAACCCTTCCGTCGACTTGCTCAGCGACCTCGTCGCCGCCGAGTATCTCAGCAAAAATTACGGTGCGGCGCTGTCCGGCCTCGATATTCTTGCGCAACACGAAGAACTTCCCTTCGGAAGCTGGTTCATTCGCGCCACTTGTTACGATAGACTCGGTCAAGTGCCCCAGGCGTTAGCGGCGTACCAGAAGTTCTTGCAGTTGAATAAGGACGAGACGAGCGACATGTATTTTGAAGCCACCGCTCGCGCTCGCACCCTGGAACGCGAGTTAAAAAACAAAAAGAGGTAGCACTTTTGTCGTTCTGGTTTCGATTTTCGGGCCTGGCTCTCTCCGCAGCGTTGCTGGGCGGTTCTTTTTCTGCCCAGGATCGCACCGCTGACTTGCGTGCCCGTTTTACCGCCGAAGCCGATCCGGTGCACAAGGCCAAGCTACTCACCAAGCTCTCTGATTCGGAGTTTCGCGAAATTCAAGACCTGCTCGGCGCCGGAAAGCCCGCGGAAGCGTCACCAATCGCCGATCAGCTCGCCGATGAAGCCGAATCTGCTGTGAAAGCGCTGGACGCCCGCGGCAGGGACGCCGAAAAGCACGCGGAAGGTTACAAGCAACTCGAAATGTCGGTTCGCGGTTCGCTCCGCCGCATGGAAAACATTCTTATCGAATTATCTGGCGACGATCAAAAACCATTTCTCGCGGTTCGGAACCGGCTCGACCAACTCGAAAGACACTTAATTCGCGAGCTGTTCCCGAACCGGCCCGACGAGCCGCCGGCCCCGTCCGCGCCCAAAAGCTAGGAGGCAAACAATGCGCCTTCAAATCCAGACCGCTGTGCTGCTCGCAATTCTTGTCGGCACCACCGTGTCGGCACCCACCGCCCGCGCCCAAAACGAAAAAAAGGATTATCTGACCGAAGCCGAGGCGGACAAGATTCGCGACGCTCCCATGCCTCCCGATCGCATTAAGCTCTTCGTCCTATTTGCCGACGATCGCCTGAAAAAATTCCAGTACGAATTAACCCGGACCTCACCCGAAGGCCGCCGCTCCGAAATTCTCAATTCCCTTTTGAACGCATACGCCGGTTGCATGGACGACGCCGCCGATCAGGTCGCCCTCGCCCAGGAAAAACAAATCGACATCCACGCTCCGCTCAAACTCATGCAAACCAAGGGCAAAGAATTCTTGGAGATCCTCCAAAAGATGGATAGCAATCCCGGCCCGGAATACGACACCTACAAGGAAACCTTGCAGGACGCCATCGAAGGCACCAAAGACGCTATCGCCGACGCCGACAAAGCCGCTAAGGACTTGACTCCCGCTCCCGTGCGGAGAAAGCCTTCGTGACCTTGCGCCGCATCCGCAAACCGGTTCCCGGCGGTGACGTTCTTTTTCAGCGCATTTACACGCGCCTCGGCTGCCAGGGCCGCCCTCCCGCTTTCGTCGTCGAGTTTCATCCCTACACCGATTTCACGCACACCATTCGCCTGCGCCAGGACACCGCCTTCGTCCGCCTCTCCGACGCCCTGGACGACGCTCCTAACACCGTGGTCGAAGCCGCCGCCGCGATTCTGCTCGGCAAACTCTATCGCCGGAAACCTCCCAAAGATCTCCTGCACGCTTATCGTGAGTTTTCTTACGCCGGCAGCACCCGCGCGCGACTCCTCACTCTGCGCCAGGCGCGCGCTCGGCGCACCGAACATCGCCCCGTCGGTATTCATCACGATCTCGACGCGCTCTTCGAGACCTTGAATCGCCGCTACTTTGAAAACGCCTTGATCAAGCCAACACTGGGATGGAGCAAAAGAGTCTGGCGCGGATTGCTCGGCTGCTTCGACCCCGCCCTGCAGCAGATCGTGATCAACAAACAACTCGACCGCGAAACCGTGCCGCCCTACGTCGTCGAATACGTGATGTATCACGAAATGCTGCACGTCAAGCATCCGATGCGTTTTGAGCGTTGCCGCCGCAAATCTCATTCCCCCGAATTTCGCCGGGAAGAAAAGAAATACGCGGACTACGCCAAAGCCATGAAATTCCTCGACCGCTTTTCTACTCGCTGAGTTTTTTTAGGTAGGTTGGCGCATAGGGGAGAAACGACGCGCTGTTGCCTTACTTCTTCGCCGACGATAACTTTTCGATTTTCTCTTTCACTTTCTTGGCGTCCGGCGCGCCGGGCAAAACCTGCAAATACTCTTTGTAATACCGAACCGCTTCTTCTTTGTCGCCCTTCTTCTCGTACGTCTCGGCCAGCAGCAATCGCGGCTTCGCGAAATTCGCCCGCAGTTTCACCGCATCCTCAAATCGCGTAATCGCCGCATCCAGATCACCCTTGTGCAGATAAAATTCGCCCACTTCCACGTCCTGCTGGGCGTGGAACGGATCCCAGGCCGGATCGTCTTCCGGCGGCAAGACTCCCGGTTTCGCGCCCTTCGATTTCGGCTGGTCCGCCGCGCTCTCCGGAACCGGATCCTTCTTCGCCGCCTTCGCATCCGCAGGCGAATTCGGAATCGGATCCCTTTTTGAGCTGGATTCCTGGCTAGGATCGTCCGCCGGCACACCCTGCGCCGGTCGCGGAGGCATGGGGCCGGATTGCTGGTCCGGTTGCTGGCCTGACTGTTGATTCGACGGTTGAGCAGGCGGCTGCGATTGCGCAAAGCTCGCCGAACCACACGTCGCGAACAGTATCGCGAGCGCCAACCCCGCGAAACTCCGCGAACCACTAAAAGTTTTGTCGTTTGCCGTAGGTCGTGACATTTGTACGTCTAGTTGCGTTTAGATAGCGTTTGCTATGATTGAGTTGTCTCTCGACCAGCCATCGCCAAATCGCTGGCACCAGCATCATTGTAGCGCGCCCCCATGGATCTCCGCGAAAAAGTCGCGCAACTCCCCACCCAGCCCGGGGTGTATCTCTTTAAAGACGCCACCGAAAAAATTCTCTACGTCGGCAAAGCCAATTCCCTGCGCAGCCGGGTTCGCTCCTACTTCCTCGAATCGAATTGGGTCAACGCCAAGACCGGCTCACTCGTCCGTGAAGCCGTCGATGTCGACTACATCGTCGTCGACAACCAAAAAGAAGCCTTGGCCTTGGAAAACAATCTCATCAAGCAATATAAACCGAAATTCAATATCCTCCTGCGCGACGACAAAACCTATCCGTACATCCGCTACACCGCCTTCGAGAAATTCCCGCGCGTCTACGTCACCCGCCGCCTGGCCAAAGACGGCTCGATGTATTTCGGCCCTTATTTCCCAGCGCGCCTCGCGTATCAAATGGTCCACTTGATCCACAAACATTTTCTGGTCCCGTCCTGCACCGTGGACCTCACCCGCACGCATCCGCGACCCTGCCTGCAGTACTACATTCACCGCTGCCTAGGCCCCTGCGTCGCCGGCCTGGTCACCGACGAACGCTACGCCGAAGCCGCCCATGACGTGCGCATGTTCCTCGAAGGCCGCCGCAGCGACCTGACCCATAGCCTCGAAATCCGCATGCAGGCCGCCTCCGAAAACGAAAAGTTCGAAGAAGCCGCCACCTATCGCGACCTCCTCCGCACCATCACCGAGATGGAGGAACGCCAGAAAATCGCCGCTGCCGCCGGCGACGATACCGATGTCCTCGGTTGGTACGCCGAACCGCCTCAGGTCGCCGTCAACCTGTTCCACATCCGTGGCGGCCGCGTAGTCGACCGGCGCGACTTCTACTGGGAAAATCTTGACGAATTCGACGCCGCCGAATTCCTTCCCTCGCTATTGAAGCAGCTCTACCTCGACGCCGAATATATTCCGCGCTTCATCCACACGCCCTTCGATTTCGACGATTGCGAGCTTCTCGAAGAAGTCCTCACCGAAAAGGCCGGCCATAAAGTCGAAATCCTGAATCCGCAACGCGGCCAGAAACACGCCTTCCTCGAACTCGTCGAAAAGAACGCCCACCAATCCTTCATCACCCGTTTCCGTATTTCCACGCCCAGCAAAGATGCGATCGTCGAAGCCCTCGAATCCGCACTGGGTCTGCCCGAACCACCCAAACGCATCGAGTCCTTCGACATCTCGCACATTCAAGGTTCCGAAACGGTCGCTTCCATGGTCGTCTGGGAAGCCGGCAAAATGAAAAAATCCGATTACCGCAAATTCATCATCCGTGGCGAGGCCATGCCCGAAGGCGCCGAAAAATCCGCGGGAATTTTGCGCGACGATTTTGCCAGCATGCAGGAAGCCGTCGAGCGCCGCTATCGCCGCCTGCAAGCCGAAAACAAACCGTTACCCAGCCTGATCCTGATTGACGGCGGCATCGGCCAGCTCCACGCCGCCGCCAAAGCACTCGACAAACTCGCGATCATCAATCAGCCCATGGCCAGTATCGCCAAAAAAGAAGAGATCCTCTACATCCTCGGCCGCGAAGATGAGCCCGTCATCCTCGACCACCACTCGCCCGTGCTGCATCTGATCCAGCAGATTCGCGACGAAACTCATCGCTTCGCGATCACCTTCCACCGTCAGCGCCGCGCCAAGACCCGCCTCCGCACTTCCCTTACCGAAATCGCCGGAGTTGGTAACCGTACGGCTCAAAAACTCCTGCGCCGTTTCGGCAGCGTCACTCGCCTCAAGGAACTCAGCGTTGACGACATCGCCGCCGAAGTCCCCCGCGCCCAGGCCCAGCGCGTCTTCGACGCCTTGCATGAAATAAAATCACCGCCTCCCGGCGATTCCCAATCCAATTCTCTCTAGGGTCATTCCCGCATTGCTTGACGCGCCTGCCCGGCCTATACTAACTGTCACTTCCGGAGGTGAAACATGTCTGAAGACAATGGTGGATCGAAAGTTAGCGTCTTCCTCGTAGGTTTGGGAATCGGGGCTCTCGTGGGCCTGCTCTTTGCCCCCAAATCGGGTGAAGATACGCGCGAATTCCTCTCCGGCAAAGCCGACGAGGGCCGCGACTACGCCCAGCGCAAGGCTCGCGAGCTTCGCGAACGCGCCGAGGATTTGCTCGAACGCAGCAAGGAAATCATGGACCGCCAGAAGGATGCGATTTCCACCGCGGTCGAAGCCGGCAAGGATACCTACAAACGCGAATCGCGCGCGTCGTAACCCTTCGCGCCGCGCCCGTGGGTCAATACCGCACGTAAGTCAGGAGCGCTATGTCCGGTTGGGTCGAAGCCTTTATCGTGATCGCGGCCATCGCCATCGTTATGCAGATGGCGGTGATGCTGGCCATGATGCTGACGGTTAAAAAATCCCTGGAACACTTCACTCGCCAGTCGATCGACCTGCAGAGCCGTATCGATCCAATTCTCAGCCGCATCAACCGCATCCTGGAAGATTCCGAAGGCCGCATCTCCAGCGTCATGGGCGACACCGCCGAAATTACCCGCATCGCCCGCGGCCAGGCCCAGAAAATCGATCGCGTCGTCACCGACACCATCGACCGTCTGCAGATTCAAGTCATTCGCGCCGATCAAATCCTCACCGGCGCCATGGAAGTCGTTGACGAAGCCGGCTCCAAATTCCGCAGCACCCTCTGGGGCCCAATTCGTCAGGCTTCCGCGGTAATGAAAGGCATCAAAGTAGGTTTGGACATGCTCCGTCGCCAACAAGGCGGCGTAGTCGAATCCGACATCGCCTCCCAAGACGAAGAACTCTTCATCTAGATTTTTTTCTCATCACTTGAAGTTATTTTTCCCGCAGCACCTACGAAGTGTATCGCTGAAGCTCGTTTCTCGAAGTTTGCCAGAGGATAAAACCCTCGTTGACGTCATCCTGAGCGCAGCGAAGGATCTCATCCACTAAAATCCCGCCCAGGCCGCTCCGCGGGCCGCGCTCTACCGAATCCACCCGCCGCCCAGAACTTGGTCGCCGGAATAAAATACAGCTGCTTGTCCCGGCGTGATGGCGCGTTGCGGCTCGTGGAAGGTGACGCGGGCGGTCGTGGCGTCCAGCGCGACGACCTCGGCTGCCGCAGGTTCGTGACGATTGCGGATGCGGACTTCGGCCTGCACGGGACCTTCGGGCAGCGCGTACGGAATCCAATTCACGTTGCGGACTTCGCAGGTCGCGGAGCGCAGCTCGCGATCTTCGCCGACGACCAGACGATTCTGGGCGCGATCGAGCGAAACCACGTACATCGGGTGCGCGGTGGATATTCCCAGACCCTTGCGCTGGCCGACCGTGTACTGATGCAGGCCGGCGTGGCGGCCTAGAATGTCGCCGGAGGTGGTGACAATGTCGCCCGGCTCTTCCGGCAGCGCGCTGCCCTGTTCCTTCAAATATCCTTCGATGAACTTGACGTAATTTCCCGTCGGCACGAAGCAGATTTCCTGGCTCTCCGGCTTGTCCGCCACCGGCACCCGCAATTCATGCGCGATATCTCGCACCTCGGTCTTCGACAACTCACCCAACGGAAAATCCGTCCGCGCCAGCTGTTCCTGCGTTAGCCCAAAAAGAAAATAAGTTTGATCCTTCGACTCATCCACCGCGCGTAGCAATTCATAGCGTCCGGTCTCCGCGTTATGCCGCACGCGCGCGTAATGCCCGGTCGCAATCCGCTCCGCGCCGATCTGCCGCGCCGTCACCAGCAACTGGTCGAATTTCACATGGTTGTTGCACATCGTGCACGGAATCGGCGTGCGCCCTTCCAGGTAATCGTTCACGAACGGCTTGATCACGTTCAGTTCGAACTCGCGCTCGAAGTTCACCACGTAAAACGGAATATTCAAATGTTCCGCCACCCGCCGCGCATCGTACACATCATCGTGCGAACAGCATCGGTGCTGCGTTGGGCCGCCCACGTTCTGCAGTTCCGGCAGCCGCCGCTGGTTCCACAGCTGCATCGTCAACCCGACAATCGCCTGGTTTCGGTGATGCAAGATCGCCGCAACGGTTGAACTGTCCACACCTCCGCTCATCGCCACGGCTACGGTATTCGCCGTCGATACCGGCTGGCCCGCACTTCGGGCTTCGAATTGGGTTAACGTAGACATTTTTGTCGGTGTCTTACTCCGGTGTCCTAATCTATCGTACCGCGGATGCGCCCGCGCTCAGAGGAGAAAGCGCGCGCAGGCGCTCCAGCACTGGAGGAATAATGCGAATCGCCTCGTCAACCTCCTGCTCCGTCGTCGGCCGCCCCAGGCTGAACCGCAAACTCGATCGCGCCTGATCCGGCGTCAGCCCAATCGCGGTAAGCACGTGCGACGGTTCCACCGCACCTGACGAGCAAGCCGCCCCGGAGGAACACATCACGCCCTGCAAATCCAGCGCGATGACCAGCGATTCTCCGCCCGCCGCCTCAAACAAAAGGTTCGAAGTATTCGGCACGCGCTCGCGCACGCTGCCATTCACCCGCACGCCGGGCAGTGCCAACAGCGCGTTTTCAAATCGGTCGCGCAGCGCAACCACTCGGGCCGCATCCGCATCCAGATTTTCCATCACCAGTTCCGCGGCTTTTCCCAGGCCCACGATCCCCGGCACGTTCTCCGTCCCCGGCCGCCGGTCGCGCTCGTGATGCCCACCAAAAAAAAGCGGACCCAACTCCGCCCCGCTGCGCACAAACAAAGCACCCACGCCCTTCGGCGCGTACAGCTTGTGCCCGGAAATCGACAGCAAATCGACGCCGAGTTTCCGCACATCGATCGCCATTTTTCCGGCCGCCTGCACCGCGTCGCAGTGGAAATAAACATCTTCCTCCGCCGCGATTCGCCCAATTTCCTCGATCGGCTGAATCGTGCCAATCTCATTGTTCGCCAGCATCACACTGACCAGCACCGTCTCCGGCCGCATCGCCTCGCGAATATCCTCCGGATCCACAATCCCTTCGCGGCTCACCGGAACATACGTCACGTCCACGCCCTGTTTTTCCAGTGCCTGCGCCGTATTGAGCACGGCGTGGTGCTCAATCGCCGTGGTCACCACATGCTTGCGCGGCTGGTCGCATGGATTCACGATGCCGAAAATCGCCAGATTGTCCGCTTCCGTCCCGCCGCAGGTAAAAACAATTTCCGAAGACTTTGCGCCCAGCAACTCCGCCACCGATTGCCGCGCCGCGTCCACCGCCGCCCGCGCTCGCTGCCCCGCGGAATGAATCGAATTCGCGTTCCCGTAGCTCTCCGCCAGATACGGCATCATCGCCGCCAAGACCCGACGGTCCACCGGTGTCGTCGAGTTGTAATCGAGGTAAATGCTCATAACAAAAATCCGCCAAATCCAGAATAACGGGCGCTGTAGAGGCGGTCAAGGCGCACCCCGGCAAACGCGCAGCTGAGATTGACTTTTTTGGAATGCGTCGGTTCTGGTACCGCTTTTGTGGTGGGCACTTCTTGGCAGCGCGTGTTCAAACCGTACTAGGCTTACCAATCCTTTTGGTTTATCACGAGCGAGAAATGTTGCGATAAAGGTAGACCATCGTTATCAGACCTAATGCCATCATGCCAACTCCATACGTTCTGAGCGCCACGAGAGCTGGTGCGTGAGGACATTCGGTTCGCACCATCGACCATGCGGCCAGCTGCCCTATTCCAATTCCCGCGAACAAGGCGGAAACGATCAAGCGTCTGATATTCACATTTCACCTCGTCAACGACAGGGGCTACTTTGCCTTGGACACTTCAGGCCCATTCCTAAACTTGATGGTCGGATTCTACCACTTCCTTCTCTGCACCACGAGACACGGTGCGTAACCATGAAGAACGTGTTCACCGAGGTTGTCTTGACTCTATATGTAGCGTTCGTTAGCGTCGAAGGGACAAAGTGCGGCTCACACGCGAGCCTTGCGAGCAAATAAATCGGGGGAAAAACTTGGCGCGCCCAATTATTACTTTGACGACGGACTACGGCACCGGCGATCACCTGGTCGGCGTAATGAAGGGCGTCATTCTCAGCATCAATCCCGAAGTGCACATCGTCGACATCACCCATCACGTGCTGGCTCACGATATTCTCGACGGCGCCGTGACCATCTCCCAGGCCTATTCCTATTTCCCGCCGAAAACAATTCACCTCGTGGTGGTCGACCCTGGCGTCGGTACCCCGCGCCGCCCCATTCTCGTCGCCAGCGACCAGCACTATTTTGTCGCGCCCGATAATGGCGTGCTCTCCGGCGTTTATGACCAGACCGAAGCCCTCTACGTCTGGAACATTACTTCCGAACACTATTTTCGCAATCCGGTCAGCAGCACGTTTCACGGCCGCGATATCTTCGCCCCGGTGGCTGCCTGGCTTTCCAAGTCCTGGCAGACCGCCGCGTTCGGCGACGCTATCGAAGATTTCACCCGCTTCAGCATTCCGAAGCCGAAAGTCGACGGCACCGCCTTCAAATGCATCGTGCTGAAAGTCGACGCCTTCGGCAACCTGATGACCAATCTGAAAATCGCCGACTTCCCCGCGCTCCTCGTGCCCGACGCAAAATTCACTATCCGCGCCGGAAAAACCGAAATCAAAAAGCTTCTCCCCACCTTCGCATCCGGAGCCCCCAACGAACCCTTCGCCGTCACCGGCTCCAGCGGCTACCTGGAGCTGTGCGTCAACAAAGGCAATGCCTCGCGCATCCTCGGAATCGGCCGCGGCGCCGAAGTCATCGTCCAGATCGAATAAGACTATGCTGTTGGTTTTGAATCGCTTTTGAATTTGCTTCCGTTTTCGTTGTCATCCCGACAGAGGCGCGCCGTTTTCGCGCGCCGACGAGGGACCTCTCTTCGATGTGAACCTCACCACCACGTTCCAACCAAACGCACCCGCCCTACCGCGTCAATGAAGCAATAATCAAATGCGACCGCATCCG
>Ga0307474_10004191_pt1 | contig 10391 bp, 7 predicted proteins | sample atmos_gasesECM1C_2_FD_203312 | JGI IMG/M metagenome (GOLD analysis project Ga0307474, IMG submission 203312) | Hardwood forest soil microbial communities from Morgan-Monroe State Forest, Indiana, United States - atmos_gasesECM1C_05 | ecosystem: Environmental > Terrestrial > Soil > Temperate...
CCGCGAGGTCCCAATGGACGTGGTTGACGCCCATCCAGGTAAAGATTCCGATGACTTGTCTCGAAAATACGCACCCCAGGATGGACACGACCGCCAAAACAACCGCCACATCCCAAAACATCCGCTGTGCGAAAGCCCAAGTTTCCCGCTGCGATTTGGTCCGCAGGTACCCGGTAAACACCGGTATAAAGGACGCGCCGAGCGCGCCCTCACCGGTAATGCGGCGAATCATATTGGGAATCCGGAAGGCCAAAATAAACGAATCGGCCACCGGCGAGGTGCCCAGCAGCAGGGCTACCCTCTGATCCCGTAAGTATCCACAAACACGGCTGATAACAGTGATAAGGGCCACAACGGAGGCTGATTTTAAGAGCTTGCCTTTTTCGGTCAAGCGGCGGAGACTCCGATGCTAACCCTTTAAACACCAACAACTTGACAAATTCTGGCGAAAGAATAACATAACTCCAGTCGACATAGCAACAATCTAAGCTGAAAATGCCTGTTTCCGCCAAAGATCGCGACAAGGACCGGAATAAGGATCGAGGGCCGAGCTCCACCCACAAGAAGGTGGTGGTTTTGCTTCTCGATCGCACCCCGGTCAAAGGCTACATCAATCCTGGTGATCTTGGGCGCGAGCCGAACCTAGACCTTTTGACGCCTGACGGCGAGCACCGTTCCATTTCCCTGTCGGCCGTGAAATGTGTCTACTTTGTCCGCGAGTTCCAGACCCCTTTTCAGCCGGAACGGAAGGTATTTCTGAGCCGGCCGAAACTTGACGGACTCTGGGTCCGCTTGCGCTTTCGCGACGAAGACGTGATGGAAGGTTTGATCGGCAACGACCTGCTCGACCTGCTCGATGCCGGGGTCCAGATTACCCCGCCGGATCTGCACGGCAATAACTTGCGCATTTACATTCCCCGTTCCGCGCTGGAAGAAGTGAAAGTTCTGGGCGTGGTGGGCGCAGCACGGCGCACCGTGCAACCTCCAGCGGCTTCGCAGTCGAAGCTTTTCTCTGAATAGCTGCCCCGTCTGCAACACTGTATTCCCCTGCGGACGTTTCGGAATCGGCAGCGGCGCGTTCGCTATGACCGAGCGGCTCCCGTGATGTACATTTCCAATGAACAATCACGAGGTGGGACCGATGAAACTTGGGGAAATTGCAAAACTGCTCGGCTGCACGGTGGATGGCGACGCCAAACTCGACATTCGAAACGTCGCGGGTATCGAAGAAGCGCAAGTGGGAGACCTCACTTTTCTGGTCAATCGCAAATATCGGCCCGCGCTCGACTCTACGAAGGCTTCGGCAATCATCGTTTCGAAGGACGAGTCCCCTGCCGGTATCCCCATGCTGCGCTCGTCGAATCCCTATCTCGATTTCGCGCGCGCGATCGAAATCTTTCATCCCGCGCCGAAATTCACCATGGAGATCCACCCAACGGCCGTAATCGCGCCGACTGCGAAAATCGCGCCCGGCGCGCATATTGGTCCCTACTGTTTTGTGGACGACGAGGTCGAAATCGGCCGCAACGCCATCCTGCATAGTTTCGTCACGATTTATCGCGGCGCGAAAATTGGCGACGACTTCTTCGCCCATTCGCACGTCGCCGTCCGCGAAGACTGCCGCGTCGGCCATCGCGTGCTATTGCAGAACGGCGTGACGATCGGCAGCGATGGCTATGGTTTTGCGCGCAACGCCGACGGAGGTTGGTACAAGATGCGCCAATCCGGCGTCACCGTCATCGAGGACGACGTGGAAATTCAGGCGCACAGCGTGGTCGACCGCGCCACCGTAGGCGAAACCCGAATCGGGCGCGGCACCAAGATCGATAATCTGGTCCAAGTTGGTCACGCGTGCAAAGTAGGCTCAGACACGATGCTCTGCGGCCAAGTGGGCCTGGCGGGCACCACGAAAGTGGGCGATCGCTGCATTCTCGCCGGGCAAGTGGGCACGGCGGGCCATCTGACCATCGGCGACCGCGCAGTGCTGACCGCGCAGTCGGGAGTTCCCTCCGACGTGCCCGCGGATGCCGTCTATTCGGGATATCCGGCGATGGAAACGTTGGCTTGGCGCAAATCGGTCGCGGTTTTTAACCGCCTGCCTGAAATCCAAAAGCAGATTCGCGATCTTCGGGATGCCGTGGACAAACTGGCCGGCGATTAAATCGGAAGCCTAGCGAGCCGGCTGCTTGGGCTGAGCTGTGGCGTCCGTCAAGGGCCTTTGATTTTCCGGCAACCCGGCGGCCACCAGAGCCTGCACCGTCTGCCGCAATTCCTCGCGCTGTTCAATTTTGTACTGGGTGGCGTCCACGGCCGGACCGAACTTCACCACCACCTCGCCGGGATAAATTTTCCAATCGCCCTTCCTCATTAAATCCTGCGTGCCCGCAAGCGAAACCGGTACCACCGGAACGCCGGCGCGGATGGCCATCACAAACGTCCCCCGTTTGAACGGCAGCAATCGGCCGTCACGGCTGCGCGTCCCCTCCGGAAAAATTTCAAACGAAAGCCCCTCCCGCAGATACTTGACGGCCAGGTCCACGCTGGCCGCCGCTGCTTCGCTGTCCTCGCGATCGACCGGGACCAAATGCGCCAGTCGAATCGCCTTGGACAGCACCGGAATCTTGAACACTTCTTTTTTGGCCAGTAACGAAACCCGGCGCGGAATATTCGGAGTCAGCGCCACCGGATCCAGATTCGAGCAGTGGTTCGAGGTAAAAATACAAACGCCCGCCGGAATATTTTCAAGCCCCTCAAGGTGCACGTGAATTCCGGCCACACGCAAGCCGATACGCAGGCCCACCTGGAACACGTTGTACATAAACGTCGGATCGCCGGTGATGATGGTCCACAGCACCAGCACCGGCAGGATGGTGAGCATGGCTACGGAGAAGTAAAACAAAGTGATGACAGTGCGAATCATGGTCTAAGGAAGGATGCTCGCGGCGGAGGCAGCGGACCAAGCAGAAAATGCCGGAGAAGAAAAGTTTTCATCCGATGTCGGTTAATCGGTCTGGCCGCGCAGCCAGCCATCGCGAATTCGTTTCTGCTTTTCAGTTGGGTGCGACGCTTCGACAATCGAATATTTCTTCTGCTCGACCGTTCCCAGCCGGTAGGCTACCTCGGACTCTTTGCCTTCGCGCTGAATATGCAGAGAAATCAGCGTGCCCGGGGTTTGCTCGCGCATCCAAGCGGGAGAAAGTCGCGGCGGTGGTTGGCCATTCAGCGCCAGAATTACGTCTCCCGGTTTCAGCCCAGCCGCTTCCGCCGGACCTTCCGGTACGACCTGCGAAATCGCCACGGCCCCGCCGGCCGTGCGTCCAACGGTCCAGAAGCCGAGATCGGCGCTTTTCTTCAGTTCAACTTTCAATTCCAAGCCGGCCGGTTCCAGCAGCTTGCCATACGGAATCTCGTCGGTTCCGGCCACGTACCGCTGGAAAAACGTGTCGAACGGCACACCGGCGACGTTTTCGGCCACGGCGCGGACGCCCGCGCTTTCGTCGTAAAACCGTCCCTGCTTGGCGTACAGATCGTTCATGCCGCGCATCACGTCATCCAGCGACTTGTGTTCGTCGGTCGCGTCGCGGATCGCCAGGTCCAGCAGCATGCCATCGATTTCGCCTTTGTTGTAATAGGAAATGCTGCGGTCGGGTTGGCGGTAGTCGTCATATTTTTCCAGCCAGGCATCTAAGCTGGATTCTTCCACGCTTTGCCACAAGCGCGCCGGACGCGAATCGAGTTCGGTAATCTGATTCGCGATTTCCGCGTAAAACTGATCCTTGGTGTACAGTCCGCTCCGTTCGAGGGTGTACGCGCCGTAGGTGCTGGTCACGCCTTCGGCGAACCACAGCGCCCGGGTGTATTGCTCGCGGGTGAAATCCACCGGCTCAAGCGCTTGCGGACGGATGCGCTTCACATTCCAGGCGTGGAAGAATTCGTGGGCCGCGGTGCCGACCGCCGCGTCTCCCGACGAGGACGAAATCGCCGTGCAATTGGAATGCTCCATCCCTCCGCCACCGGCTTCCGGATACGGGCCGAAATGGAAGAAGAACGTGTATTCCGGGAACGGCGCGCCGCCCATTAGTTTCATTTCATACGCACTGATGTGTTTCAGGGCATATTCCAGGTGATCGCGATGCCAGTCCTTGCCATCCACGACTACCCGAAAATGCGTGCCACCCTCATCGAAGCGGAATTCTTCGAACGCGCTCAATTCCACGGGCGCATCGACCAGCTGATCGTAGCTATCAGCCTGCACCGCGCTCGCGTCGGGCACCAGAGGAAGCTCGACCGCGATATGCCAGCTCGCTGGAATGTCATCAAACTGCACTGTAACCGCTTCGTGGCGCCGGTCCGGGAGATACATCAGCACTTCGGCGAAATTCAAAAACGCATGATGCGCGTTCAACTGCGAATTAAAGGGCCCCGGATCATCCCATTCGATGGAATAGGTGACGACCAGGGGCGGAGCGTGCGGCGACAGCGCACCATCCCACGGGTAGGCGACCTGCCAGCTTTGCTTGTCGAATTTGCGTACCGGCACATCGGCGGCGCCGGGTTCTCCGGATTCTTTCGCTTCCACGTCGCGCACTCGATACGAAAAATCACGCACCTGATACAGCGCGTTCCAGGCCGGAATGGCGATAACGATGCCCTGCGGCGCGGGCGGAATCTCCATCCGCACGTGGAAAATATGCGACTCGGGATTCTTCAGCGAGATACGGTACTTGATGGTGGCTGCGGCTGGATTTGGCGCCAGAGCGCAAACAACAAGCGCAGCTACCACCACGAACGAAACGCGGCAGAATCTCATCGAACAACCTGTTCGCGCAGTTTGAATTTTTCCAGCAGCTTCCCACTGAGCCCGTCGAAGCTGCCATTCGACATGATCATCACCATATCGCCCGTTTTAGCCTGCGCGGCAAGATAGTCCGCCAGCTCTGGCGTCGATTCGAAAGCCCTGGCTGGCTTGCCCAGTTTCGTGGTTGCCTCGGCGATAGCTTGGGGCGACATTCTTTCCGATTCGCCCAGAAGTTGCGCGCGATTCACCGGGCCAATCACCACTGCATCGGCCAGCGCCAACGCCTCCGGCAGCACCTGTTCGAAGATTTTGCGGCGCATGGTGTTGGACCGCGGCTCCACCGCCGCCCAGATTTTGCGCTTGGGCCAGCGGGTCCTTGTGGCTTCTAAAGTCATGCGGATCGCCGTCGGATGGTGCGCGAAATCTTCCACAACCAAAACCCCGTCGGCCTCGCCCTTGATTTCCATGCGTTTGCGCACACTAACGAATGTGGCCATCGCCTGTTCGATTGCTTCGCATTCGACTCCGCGGCCGTAGGCGATCGCAATCGCCGCTAGCGCGTCCAGTACGTTATGTTTTCCCGCGACAGGCGTCCGCACTCGGGTCACTTCCTTGCTGCGATACGCCACCCGAAATTCGGTGGCGTCGTCCTGCCATTGAATGTCTCCGGCGCACCAATCGCAATCCGCGGTCAGGCCGAAAGTTTCCACCGGACAAAAAGCCTTGGCGGTGACTTCCTTCAACTCCGCCGAATCGCCCAACATCAGAATTTTTCCGCGGCGCGGCACCAGATTGACCAGCCGCCGGAATTGCAGTGCGATCGCCGCCAGATCGGGATAAATATCGGCGTGATCGAATTCCAGCGAGGTAAGGATCAACTCGTCGGGGTGGTAGTGCAGGAATTTGGGCCCGCGATCGAAGAAAGCGGTCTCGTACTCGTCACCTTCAATAATAAATTCTTCGCCGCCGCCCAGGCCGTAGCTGCGCTCTCCGAAATTCGGCGCCACGCCGCCAATCAAAAAATCCGGCCGCCGCCCGGCAACGTGAAAAATCCAGGCCAGCATCGCCGTGGTGGTGGTTTTGCCATGCGTTCCGGCCACCACGATCGAGGTGTGCCGCGGGATGAAATATTGCTCGAGCAGTTGGGGCATTGAACAGTACGGCAGTTTTTCATCAAGAATATATTCGATCTCCGGATTGCCCCGCGCGATGATGTTCCCGACCACGCACAGATCCGGCGCCGGCTTCAGGTTTTCCTCGCGGAAGCCTTCATTCCAGGGAATTTTCAGCGAATCGAGCAGCGTGGACGCCGGCGGATACACATTCACGTCGGAACCGGTCACGTGAAATCCGGATTCCTTCAGCATCCCGGCGACTGGAGCCATGGCCGCACCGGCGATGCCCAGCAGGTGGATATGGTCCGAAGTTTTTATGGGCCTAGTAACGATGACAAGTTCTCCTGAATCACTATTTGTGTTTGCTGTAGCGCAAAATCCAGATCACACCTTGCAAGCCGGTTCCAATATCTCCAGTCGCGGCGCATCATCCGCACGCAATCGCGCGCGCACGCCTAACGGCAAGGTCAGCATGGGCCGCGCCGTATGCCCAATGGCCGCGCCCCAAACGACCGGAAATCCAAATGTCCCGAGTACTCGCCTGACCACATCGCAGACCGTTTCCGATCCTTCCGGACCTTCGCACTCCGGAAAATCTCCCAGCACAATTCCCGACACACCGCGAAATTTTCCGGCCTGCTTCAGATGCATCAGGGCCCGGTCGACCTGCCACGGTTTCATTCCCCGGTCTTCCAGCAGCAGAATCGAACCGTGGGTATCGAGCTCCCACGGAGTTCCCAGAGCCGTCTCTACCAGCGTCAAGCAGCCGCCAAGTAATGTTCCATCTGCGCCGCCAGGTACGATGGGTTCCGCATCATCCAACCCGATGGTCCATCCGGATTTGGTCTCGGTCAGGGCGTGCATTAGGCTGCCCCGATCGTAACCGTGTTCCGCGTCCGCGCCTTTGTCCAGACCAGCCGCCACCATCGGGCCGTACAGCGTGACCCAGCGGAATTTCTGCCACAAGAAAATCTGCAAGGAGGTGAGATCGCTGTACCCCAACAGGATCTTGGGCTCTACGAGCGCGACGCTCAACCCTTCCAGCAAGTAATTCGAGCCGTAGCCTCCGCGCGAGCAGAAAATTCCCCGCGTGTTGGTCTCGCTTAGCGCCTCTTTCAACGCCGCGCCGCGTTCGGCCGTGGTTCCGGCAAAAAAGTCGCCGTGGGCCAGTGTGCGTTGATCGTCACTGAGCGCACGGAAACCCAGCTTGCCAATTTCGTCCGCTCCGGCGCGCAGGCGCGCCTCGGCCACCGGACTCGCAATCGAAAGGATGCGAACCGCGTCGCCGGCCTGCAGCGGAGTTGGCTTGAGTGCTTGCGGCATGTGCCGCAAAGGAGAATAAGGAATTTCGACAGGTGAGTCCAGCCGCGATGCGACCGGTGTTTACATCCGAGCAGGGCCACGCGTTCAAATCGAAGCAGTAGTGCTAGCTGAAGTTCAGAACAACGCGACGGATATATAAACGTCGCCCACGCCGCTGGCCGGTTGCGCCGCGGCTGTTGCCGGTGCGTAAAACGCGGCGTAGCGTCCGTCCGCGCTGATTGGCGCGGCGGAATACTCGTCCACACTGACGGACGGAATTTTCGTTCCGCCACTCACCGTAACTACCGCCGCCTTCACCGAGTTCATCGCGGTGGTCGTCGCTCCGTTCGTCGCACCGGCCATCGCCGCCGCGGAAAACGCGTAGGTGCGCGGGTTGCAAGGCAGCATCGCGGTGAAACAGGTATCGCGCACTACCAGCGCTCCCTCCGTGGATGATTCGCTCGGCACCGCGAACGATGATCGCCCTTCGACCAATGAAATGTAACGCCCGTTCGCGCTGATGAAGGGCGAATAGCCTTGATTTTTGTCGCTGCCGCCGAAAGCCACCCCAGCCACCGCCATCGTCGAGGGCACGCAGCCATCGGGAGCCGTGTCGCCTAAACAGGTGTCGCGCAGAAACACTTTGCTGGCAACTGCGGTACTGCCCGCGGCCGAAGCCGCTTGGGATTCAAACACCACGAAGCGCGCATCCTGATTGATGGAGGGCGCCAGATTCACGCCGGGTAGCGAAGACCCGTCCACGCCGTAAGAAATTCTCTCCGCTGAAGGTGAGCAGCCTGCCGGCGCATCTATTCCCAGGCAGGTGTCTGCGAGTACGATCGCCGCCGATGTCGGCGCCGTCTGCGCTGCGGCCGGTGCGGTCCAGGCCTCGTAAGCGACAAAGCGACCGTCGGCCGAAATTACCGGACGTCCGGTTTGGGTTTTCGCTGCAATGAAATCCTCGTCCATCGCCACAATTGAGGTGCGCGGGACGCATGACTTGGTCGCGGTCGGCCCGGCGCAGGTATCCCGCACAAAAACCTGAGGGTGCGCCAGATTCACTTCCATCGAAATATTCGCAGCCGCAGATACGAACGCGGCGAAGCGTCCATCGCCGCTCAGAGACGGACTCGCGCTCGGCCCATTGGCCGACTCTCCGTTCGCGGACACCGAAAGAAGTTCGGTGTGCGGCGCGCATCCGGAAGGCACATTAACGCCCACGCAGAGATCGCGCACGTAAACGCTCCAGTACCCGGACGCCACCGTTGTGACCCCCGAGACTAGATTCGTCGCTCGCGAAACGAATGCTACGAAACGTCCATCGCCACTGATTGCCAGTTGCCTTCCGGTTTTGCCGTTGGCCGCGCCGCCGTCCGCCGAAACGTCAATCGCTCGGGTGCTGGGCGTGCACGCTGCGGTCACCCCGGCGCAGGTATCGCGCACAAAAACGTTGCCGGAGGCGCCGCTGGCCACCAGATTTTTCGCCTCTGAATAAAACGCCACATAACGGCCGTCGGCGCTGATCGCTGGTGATTCGCTCGCCCCGTTGGCCGGCCCGCCGGTGGCGTTGACCGAAACAACCTGAGGGAATTTGGCCGCGACCGCAGGCGCTGCGGCCGTCACAATAAACGGAAATGCCGCGGATGCTCCGCCTGCGCCCTGCGGATTCACTACCACAATCGAATCCGATCCGGCCGTGGCGATATCCGACGCCAGAATTTGCGCCGTCAACGAAGTCGTGCTGCTGAATTTCGTGACCCGCGGGCTGCCGTTCCATTCGACCACGGTATCCTGAGTGTAGTTCGTTCCGGTTACGGTGAGCGGAAAACCCGCGCCTCCGGCCACCGTGGTCGAGGGTGAAAGCGAAGTGACCGTTGGCGCGGCCGCCGAAACCACGAAATTAACCGCAACCGATGTCCCGCTCTTCGAACTCGAATTAGCCACAGTAATGGGAAATGTTCCGGACTTAGCCAAATCCGTGGCTGGGATTTGTGCTTGCAGTTCGCCGGAATTGACCAACGTAGTCGGCCGTGCACTGCCATTCCACTGCACCATCGACGACGCGGTAAAGCCCGCGCCGAAGACGCTCATGGTGAACGCCGGCCCTCCCTGCACGCCAGTCGAAGGAGAAATTCCGCAAATCAATGGCACATTCGAGCCCGAAACGGAAAAGGTGACGCTAGGCGAAAAAATAAACCCGCCAGCCCCGTTTGGCGTGTACACGCTGACGCTGTCACATCCCGCGGTGGCGATGTCGTCCACGGTGATCGTGGTGGTCAACTGGGTCGGGCTGACAAAAGCACTGGGGAAACGCGGACTGCCATTCCACGCTATCTGCGATCCGGCCAGCTGCGGCATGTTCGGGTCGGGTGTGCCGGTGGGCGCCATGAAATTTGAACCGTTCACTGTCAACGTAAAAGCCTTGCCTCCGGGCGACGCGCTGTCCGGGCTGACGCTGCTGATCAGAGGAGTGGCTGGGACTACCGGATCGATATTGAATGTCGCGGAATTTTGGCTCAAACCGCCGCCCGGCGCCGGATTTGAAGCGGTTATCTGCGCAATTCCCGGAGCGGCAACGTCTGAAGCCAAAATAGTCAGCGCAATCTGATTGGTATTGACGTTTACGATTCCAGTACGCGGCGATCCATTCCAAAACGCCGTGGTCACGCCCGCAGAACCGTTGATGAACCCCGTGCCCGAAACGAAGAGCGTAAACGTCTGACTTCCGGCGGTGATGCTCGCGGGTGCCAGGTTCGTGATGATCGGCGTCGCGTTGGGCTGTGTTTGCGAGGAGCTGCCGCAACCTGCGATCAAGCTCGCGATCAGAGCGAACATCCCGAACGTGGTCCAACGCAGGTGCATCAATCGAATCCTCCACTGAATTGCGTGCGAATCGGCGCTGATATTTGTTGAACGGATGTTTACTCACGACCCACTTACGGGACGCGCTTGAATCATTCGATGAGACGCGACCTACGGTAAAGAGGCAGTCGAAGCGATGCGAACTGCGCCGTAAACCCCGCCAGAATTGATAGCATCCCCTCGCACATGCGTCAACTCGGATTCAGAAAATGCGTGTTTGGTTGGCTAAAAACAAAGCAGATAGGGCGCAGCGCGCGGAACTCACCCCGGACCCGCCGGACACCACTACGCGCTCGGTGCGCCGATCAACTGCA
>Ga0307474_10004192_pt1 | contig 10389 bp, 15 predicted proteins | sample atmos_gasesECM1C_2_FD_203312 | JGI IMG/M metagenome (GOLD analysis project Ga0307474, IMG submission 203312) | Hardwood forest soil microbial communities from Morgan-Monroe State Forest, Indiana, United States - atmos_gasesECM1C_05 | ecosystem: Environmental > Terrestrial > Soil > Temperate...
ATGACTTTCACCATGATCGTTGCTCCTGAGTTGAATTTGATTACCCCATCAGCTTCGCTCAGAGCCTCGAAACCTGCAAGATCACGCGGGTTACCGCAACCTTGCGGTACTTTAAGACTTTAAGTTAAACAACGTTAAAGAAATGCGATGTTATTTTTCAACACCACTGCTCAGGGCAAGCCTCTCATCCAACATCTGAATGCCTTCGGCCAAAGCTGAGCGTTTGGTTTTGATGTAGTGCCTCATGGTGGTGCTCAGGTCAAGATGGCAAAGAGCCTGTTGCGCGGCGATGGGGTTGCCGGTCAACTCGGTGAGAATTGTGCCCGCGCCACGTCGAAAAGCATAAAGACCTTTCCAGTTTTTCTTACCAACAGCCGGTCTGAGAACTTCAACAACGTAATCCCTGATGTTGATGGGGTCACCACTTTGATTGGTAAACACCCAACCCTCACTCGGCTCACCGCACCGCTGATGCCAAGCCTTGGCGAAGCCAAGCACCATTTTCAACATAGGCAAGGACACATCAACACTTGTTTTGGTGGTGCCAAGGTTGCCGCGCACGTAAGCTTGGTGCAATCGCAGCTTACTGCCCTTGAGGTTTACATCTTCCCAACACAACCCTACGATTTCACTTGGCCTCAACCCCATCAGACCGGCAAGGCAAACCATGAGTTGCGCGTCAACGCGGGTCAGCTTGTTGTTAACAATATCCATCAACTCGGTGAGCGTGTAATCTGCACCGTCTTTGGGCTTCGGTGGTTTAATTTTGGTCTTCACGTTGCGCCATGGGTTCTCGGCTAACAACCCATCGTTGATTGCGTGTGTGAATATGCCACTGGCAAGGCTGCGAACATGCGCGAGGGTGCGCTGTCCATACTTGCGGAAGACAAGATCGTTGAGCAACTTGTTGCCGTGGTGCGGCTCATACGCGCGGAAGGTGCGCCCGGTGAAATGCTCCTTCAAGAACTGTTGCCAAATTTGTTCGTATCCGTAAACCGTGCTCGGCTTCAAACCTTGCTTCACCGTGGGCAAGTACACATCTTCCCAATAATCGGTGATGGGTTTTTCTGCGGTTGGTTGCGTTTTGATTTTGCGCGTGCTGACCATGTGCTCATCGCGGAGTTCTTCCACAGCCTTGCAGTCTGTGCTGTAATGTTCTTGGTCACGATCACACAGCTTATGGGATACACGTTGCTTCACCCCATCAACGTTTGCGAAGTACCGCACAAAGAAGCTGCCACTGGCCTCGTAGATCGTCCCACGCTGGAATTTGCTTTTCATGATGAGGCCATTCTATGTGCCAGTAAAACTGCCAGCAATGGTACTTTGGTGTTGGTTGTAAGTTGTTTATTAATCAACAAGATGGAAGCGCATGCAGTCCGGTGATTGCCACGGTCTTCAAAACCGGCGGGCGGCGGGTCACCCCGTCACCGGTGGGTTCGACCCCCACTCGCTTCCGCCATTTTTACTTGTTTGTTTTCAATTAGTTACATCATAGTTTTCAAAATTGTGCTAAGTTTGTGCTACGCTTTGGACTTGACGCCTTTGCGGGCAGGTCCGCATGAGCACACCAGTAGTAACGATCTTCGTTCGACACTCGAAAGATTGTCCCTACGATGGCGACGAGTTCAACAAAAGATGTCGATGCCCTAAACACCTGCGCTGGAGCCACAACGGTGAGCAACATCGTCAGTCGGCTAAAGCTCGCACATGGGTGGAGGCAGAGGTCGTTAAGCGTAAAGTAGTGGAGCAGTTCAAGCCCGCGAACGAGCGCAGTCCCTCTGAAGTCGAACACAAGACAATCGAGCAGGCAATCGAGTTATTTGTAACCTTCAAAACGTCTGAGGGATTAGACGCCAACATCCTGAAAAAGTACATCCGAGAACTGGGTCGATTGCGTCAGTTCATGGATAAGCGCGTGGTATTCCACGTCAGGGACATCTCGCTTGAACACTTGACCGAATATCGTGGTAAGTGGACGGAGCAGTATCCATCCTCGACTACCCGGCAGAAGGTTCAAGAGCGACTGAAAGCATTCCTGCGCTACTGCTACGATGCCCGGTGGCTCGACCGCGTTCCCTCACTGTCTCCCATCCACGTTGATGAACCGCCGACAATGCCGCTCACGGATGAAGAGTATGAAAAATTACTCGCTCAATGTGCAAGAGAATTCCAGCCGGAGAAGGCGAAAAAAGTCCATGCCCTCATCCAGTGCATGAGACACAGTGGGCTGGCCATTCGAGATGCAGTGCCTCTGGAACGTGATGGGATTCATTGGGACGTTAAGAAAAAAGTTTATCGCGTTGTGACCAGCCGCCAGAAAACGGGGATACACGTCAGCGTGCCCATTCCTCCCGAAGTTGCCAAGGAACTGCTAAGCGTTCCCGGTGGTAATGAAAGATATCTGTTCTGGAATCGCGGCTCATTCGGTGGCAACGAAAGCCGGAAACGGCGGAAGGACGGAAAGGAAACCACCGCCGTGACAGCGATGCAGACGGACTTACGCAACCTGTTCCGGTCGGCGGGCCTGTATTTGGAAGACCAGCGCATGGTAAGTCATCGTCTGCGGGACACGTTCGCAGTCAATATGCTCTCAGCGGGCGTGCCGCTGGAAGAAGTCGCCAAAATGCTCGGGAACTCAATTAAGGTCTGCGAAAAGCACTATGGCAAATGGGTGCAATCACGTCAGGATAGGCTGGACACGCTTGTGACTGGAACGTTCAAGAGGTCCAAAAAGTCGAAAAACTGAAGCCGAGAGGCGCTTCGACCATCTGCTATCGAACCGTGTGCCGCTCCTGCACACGCCGCAATACATACTCAGGTATACGGAGCGTTCGTTGGCGTCGGTGGTTACGAGTGCTCTTCTCGTTGCCGTAGATGCGAACGCCCGGCTCAGATTCAAAAAGGCGGGTCACAGTCCAGCGAGAGAGTCCGAGCAAGTCGGCTGCTTCGTTGACGCTGTACTCTCGATGGGCTGACTTGGCGGGCTGCGCCCGCTGACGCATGGCCTCTTGCTTCGATTCGAGAGATTCCCCGGAATCGTACCTAGACACGGGCGCACCTTGGCAATGGAAATCACCAAGAACGCACCCCCGGAACCCTCTACGTCTTAAATCCGGCTCTACGATTTTGGGAATCGCACGCCGCTGACGCCTGACCCCGGTATTAGTTCGGCGGCTAGCGGCGTATGCTGGGGATCAAACCCGCAAACGTCGCATCCGCACAGGCTGCACGGTCTTATTGGTCATCTATTTAGATGCTGTGCAGCTTTCCATGGTTAAAAAGAAGATCGCGAGCGATCCGCCCAGAAGTGCAGAACATCTGTGGGTCCAGGGGACAATGGGATTCCAGAATCTTCGCGAAAATAAATTCAGCTTGCCAGTTTTCGTGAAACCTCACCAACTTTCGTGAGCACCGAATTAATTCCAGCCAAAACGTTCGAAATCAGAAGTGCATCCACAGGTACTCCAGTCCGTTGTACCGTCTCGCAGCGCCTCGTCCTCGTGTTATCTCTGAGATTTTCTGGAACCGCAGTAAGGTGGTTTCTCGAAGTCGGCTCTCGCTGCGCCGTTCCTGAATCGGTTTGAGCCTCGGGGTTTCTGTGGTGGGAATCCGAAAAGGAAAGCAACAAGAAACATGAGCACCAATGCGATTAATGGCAACAGCCATCCAATTCCACCGATGACTGACTCACCTCAACTTGAGGCGAGTCTGAACCCGACGCAAGATTTCGGGACCCGCATCCGTAGCATCACCTACGATGCTCCCGCTTTCAAGAATGCCGACGAGTTCCGCACAGCATTCGAGGAAGCGGAAAAAGGAGCGCACGAGGCGGCGAAAACAAAGTTCAAAGCCGAAGGGGATTTGGTTCTTTACGTCGCCAAAATCCAGTCCTACACGAGTGAACGCGGGGCCAACGCGCATCTCCGAAAAGCGGCCGGAATTCCAGCCGGGTTTGAACGCTGGTACACGGAGTTCCGGGCGAAGTATGACGTGGAATATGCCTTCAAGACCATGCAGCACAAGATCGCCCAGCTTCACGGCGGCTGCGAACATTGCGGACGGCTCGCAGAGAATGATGCCGATCACAAGAAATCATGCATCCTCTATAGACCACTGATCGAGCTAGCGGAGCCGCGGAAGAACTGCGACCGTCCCGAATTGGACATGAAGCAACTCACGACTGCTCACTACGCCGACCGTTATATGGCGATGTTGGGTCTTTTGACCAATGCCCCCAAGGACGCCACGCCTCAGGAGATCATCGCGACCATGCGGGCAGAAGCAGAGGTCGCTTATGAACAGTTGGATGCTGAGACGGCGGCGAAGATCAAGGTTCCGAAACTCGCTGAAGCGGACAGCGCCGCGAAGGGGCTGCAAGCAAAGTTGAACGAGCAAGAAATACAACTCAACCATCGCAACGTCGAGATCAGGGAATTGGAAGAAAGGTTTGCCCGCATCAAGGAAGAAAACGAGATCGCCAAGCGCCATATCGCGGACAATTTCGAGGAGCGCTTGGCCGTTCTCGGCGAGATTCCCGAAAACCTGCGCGACGAAAACATCACCACGGCATTGGCAGCGGAGCCGGACCGGGACAAGGCTGCCGATATGTTGCAGAATTATCTCCAAACCGTCGCACAGCGGATTTTGCCCCCGAGCATGAGTATGTTAGGCGTAACCGTCCTCGACTTACGATTTGCCGGACGCGCCTACAGGATCGAGGTCGGCGATTGGCTGGAAAAGCAAAACATGAATGCGGGCGGCCGGAAGACCCTCGCCAAGTGCACCGCGACCGCATACTCCAAGGAGCAGATGAGGCCGAAGCTTCGGGACTGGGACGATAGCAAATGCAAGTGGGGACGCGAGCATATGGTTTACGACGACCATGCCGATTACAAAGTCGTCACCGAGCAAGCAGCCCGGGCGCTTGCGCCCGAGGCGTTTCCCAAGGAGGCGCTTTGACTTCGGCGGGCTGCTGCGTCAGTTTCTTGCTGTCCACATCGCTGCTTTGACTCCGGGAGTGAAACTTCAATGGGTGAAGGAGAAGACTCCCGCAGGCCGGGACTGGTGGACCCTGAAAAGGTCGAAGCCCAGCATTGCAACGCCCGCGTATCCGTCGCCTGTCGTCACAACCCCCACGGCTACGGCGATATTGGAGCCCGAATGGTCGGAGCGTTTTTACCAGACAGCCGAAGGGAGGTGGAGGAAGCATACGAAGCAGGGAGTCGAAGGCTCCATGAACTGGGCGCAGGAAATGCTGGTGAGGTCAGTGGCGCAGAAGAATCCCCGGCTGCTGCCGACACCTGAAGCCTGCGAGGAGATGATGGGCTTCCCGGCTGGATGGACGGACCCCGAGCGTCCCGCCCCGCTCGCGCCAGTTAACAACGATGTAGTCCTGCTCCCACGAGTACCGGCCGACCGCTGCAAGATAACGGATCAGGAATTGGGAGAGAATACGCCGCAAGAATCGAAGCCGGATCGTATGGCCTCGGTCGGAGAGATCGCCAAGGAATTCGAGGGCTCAGATTCCACCGAATAACCTGCGCCATCTGACGCATGCACCAACGAGTATGAAAGAGGAGTACGGAACTCCGGGAGGCCCAGCATTTGAACATCAGTACATTTGGCAAGGCTGCGCATCGCTCCCAACGCCATCGCCCTATGCCAATCAGCCCTTCTTGGCTGTCGCCTTCTTTATGCCCCGGAGAAACTCCTTCATAACGTATCGCGAATACTCCGCAGGGACCGCTTGCACAAGTTCCTTGACCGTGAAATCGTATTCAGCGAAGCCCATGATCGCACGGCTAAGAGCAAGGGGGACTTGGAAATGCTTCTTGCTCCGGTAGTAAGTGGTCGCGCTCATGTGCCCCGTTATGTCCACGGGCTGCATCTTTGGATGGCGGCATTCCCTTTGGCGAATCTTGAAGCCATGGGCCTCGAAAAGCCGATGGCGGCGGACTAGCAGCTTCGAGCCCAACCGATCACGGAACATTGAACCGCACAATTTTACCAGACGCCGCAGCGGAGCGCCGGGCACGTTCTCAATCGCAAAGGGCACGCCGGATGCCAACAGGGCCTTCCGCAAAGGCGCTATTAGATTGGGATGGTTCTTCCGACTGCGCCGGGGGGTTGCAACCGACCACCGTTGGCACGGCGGGCTCGCCCAGATGAAATCGAACTCCCGCACCCACGGGAGCGCGGCCACAGCCACAGCGTCCCCCGTCAACCGCTCGAACGGGTACCACTCTTGTGGTGCGAGGTCAACGCCTACGATCCAATGCGGCACGCGGGCCTGCTTCAATGCCCTGTGCATCCCAATGGCCGCGCCGCCGCAGCCGCAAAACAGGTCGAGGACTTTCAAGGCGTCCCCGTCGTAGTTGCGATCTACGACAAAATCAAAATCGTCGTAGGTGTCCGTGATACGGGCGAAATCGTCCACGCGAAGTATGGAGGGCGATGCGTTAAGGGCCGAGAACAAAATCGTTGGCTTGCGTCCCATGGCCGGAGTGTACGCAGCAGGCAAGCGATTGCGTTATCGGCAAGAGGCCGGGAATGAACTACATCGGGCCGAGAATCGCAGGCCCACTCAGGGTTTTCCGCAAGTGGCTTTAGTTGCTTCAAAGATGGAAAAATCCGCCGAGGGGTGTTTCATGGGCCATGATAGAAGCCTGTCCGGAAATCTCTTCCGGCACCGTATCCCCCCGGCGAAACTTTTAGACTTCTTCCTTGGTCATGTTGGGAAACATGGTCTCTCGAATGTTGGTAATCGCCTCGGCGATAAAATCAAAACCCGCCTCAGTCATCTGGTCCTCAATTTCACCCTCTACATAATTGCCAAGCCCGGTGACCGTTTCCTCCGTCACAAAACGTATTCCCAAGCAAAATACCTCGCCCTCATGTTGTGGGCCTTTCTGTATCGGGCATCTCCTTCAGAGCCGTGATCCCTAAATCGGCATCGTATTGGAAAAATTGGGATTCACCCGCGGTCGAGGCGGGACCACATATCTCAGGGCTTCACCAAATATGGTGCTCCATCTGACGCATGCACCAACGAGTATGTAAAGAGGCGTGCGGAACTCCGGGGGCCCAGTATTCATGGTTTATGAATCTCATCATAGGCAGTTACTACTGGGTAAGAGTGCAACGACGCACGCTGGAATACGGGGTGCTGGTGGCGGAAGAAATTTGCCAATACAAAGGCGTCCTTAGGGGCAGGCATTTATTTACAATGCAACACCCACTACGTATTGAGGAACAAAACATCACAGTGATGCCAAGCCAACTTGAGAAACGCATTTTGGGAATGGCTGACCCCAACAGAGATGATTGGCGCAACCAGCCAAAAGGCGCATGGACTGAGGATAGTCTTACGAGCGCCATTTCCCACTATGTTGACTGGCGACTAACTCGGTAAACAAAGGCGGCAAGTGGCGTGATGGCAGACCAAGCAGGGATGACCGAATGCCGCCCATTACATTACGAGGGCAGTTTATTTTATGGGTGTTTTCAAAGAGCAACGCAAGTCAGCATTGACAGGGTTCACAGAAGCCTGCACGCAATGGGCATCAACAGCATCTTGGACAAGGGCAATAGCAAGTTGCAGACCGTGACCATCGGATGCGATTTAATGCCGTCGCCGCACGACTACACTATTGAATTCACCTTTGATGCCGAGGGCAACTTTGCATTGGTCGGCATCAACCGGGAAGAACTCAAATAACGCAACGGGGCGGCAAGGAGCGGGCGACCAGACTGAGCAGGGATTCACCGAATGCCCGCCGTCCTTACCGCTTCGATTCTTCTTCTTCGTCCGGTTCATCCCGCTCCGGCCACTCCGTAGTCGCATCGCTGTCGGCATGTCCTTCTCATTGATTGTTTCCACTGGGAATCCATAGGGGCGCCGAAAGGGCCCAGTATTGGAAGAGAGTTGGCTGGAACAGCAGACCGCAATCATCCTTGAACTTCTCAAGAAAGAACTGAAGGCGTAGCGCAAGATGGCTGCGTAACCAACAACCGGGCGGAAGAGAGAACTTTAGCCATGCCGCGCATGGCTAAACGAGAGACCCGTCCGCCCATCACTAACTACGCTTACCGTGTAGTACGAGGCCGTATGGCAACAGCAACACCGCAACACGTAGTACGGTTTTCCTCCGAACCGTTGTTTGGTTATGAGCAGCGCATCCAGCGTGTTTGGGCGATGCCCAAGTCGGATGCCACCCGCATGCAACCTGTCAACCAGTTGTTGGTGGAAGAGATGGGCGACGACGAAGGCTGGGTGGACACCTTGTTCTCCAGTCCGCGCTCCGGTTATGCACCCGACGCCTTGAGGCTGCATCCCTCAGGAGCGATGGATGGCGTCGTACTCAATCCCCCCATCACCTTCAAGCAAGCCGAACGCTACATCAAGTCATTTGGAAAGACTTGGGACGGGCGCACGTCTTGGTGGAAGGTGCTGAAGGACGAAGCCAGCCGGGTCATCCGTCCGGGCGGCAAGTGCATCAGCATCGGTTGGGATTCCAACGGCCTCGGCAAGAACCGGGGGTTCCTGATGGAGCGCATCCTGATCGTGGCACATGGCGGCCATTGGCGGGACACGCTCGTCCTTGTTGAGCGCAAGGACGAGAACGCCCCGGCGGACAACAGGGACGAGTTGGTCTGACCGGATTGGGGAGCGCCAGAAGATCGGCGCTCCCCTTCACAACACCACAACAACGTGCTGCCTCCCGGCCCATTTCATGTAGAAGAAGCGGGAGCTATCACGCTGGCGGAACTGCGCGAGCGTTTTGCTGAAGAACTGGAAGCAGCGGAATTAGAAGCGGCCGAGGAAGAAAAAGCCTAGACCGGAACCAGAATGACGAGGCGGTCAAGCTGCAGCACGCAGACTGAGCAGGGAGACCGAATGCCCGCCTCATTTACTACGCCGAATCTTCTTCGTCACGATCATCGCGCTCGCGCCAGTTCACGACGATGTACCCCCGCTCCCCGACTCGCTGGATGAGGTCGCGGTCGCAGAGTTCGCTGAGCGCATCGTAGGCCGCGTCTTTCGTCACATTGAATTTTGCTGCCACGGTTTCGGCGTCACTATCCCAAAGGCCCTCGCGGTCGCAGTGCCGCCAGATGAATTCGAACACTTGCTCCCAGCCAAAGTATTTCCTTCGCATTGTGTGGGCCTTTCTCTCGGACCTCTGTTGCATTGCAACAGGGGGAATCCTTTCGTCTCCGGGGAATCTACTTCAGCGCGGCGATCCCTAAATCGGCATCGGTATTGGAGAAATTGGGATTCACTCGCGTGCCCACCGGCTAGCTGTTGGCAGATTCCGAATCGGCAGGTCCAACCGACGCCACGCCCGATCCTTGTTGCTTTTTCCACTTCCGGCGAGGGGAATCGAAAAACTCAGCGGCCTCTCAGTATTGAAGTGTGCGGGCGTCTTGCAAATGCTCGGAGAATTTGGCAATACCGAATTCTATGAATGTAGGACAGGGCGGCGGCGCTCTGAAACTCGGGGGGAGTGGTTACTGAGCCTTTCCACTCCCCACAACCGAAAGCCTCCAATACCGAACAAGGCTCTGAGAAACAGGCTCATGTGGATAGACAAAACTCGGTTCATCTAAATTCAAACCATGTGACCACGAGATCGGCCGTATGGCAAAACCTACAGCGCAACAATTACTAGAACGCATCCAGCGTACCAAGGCGGACGCCGAGGTCTTCAAAAGCCTTTGGCAAGAATCATTCCCTCCTGAACTGTCCCTTCCTGCTGATTGGGAAATCAAGAACGCCGTCAGGCGTCTGGATTTGGCTGATTTGGAAGAGGGGATGAAATCCTATCTGGTGCGTATCTCCGAAGGGACCAATCCCACCACCAAAGGGGCCATGAGCTATATCTGTGGCGCGGCTTGGGGGATCAAGGAAAAGGAAAATCCCGACCAGAAATTTCACCCCACCGCCCGGCGCCAGAGGAATGCAGCCCGCGATCCTAATTCCCCGCAATGGGACGGTGAGGCTTTCGGCAATGCCACCCCAGAGGAACGGCAACGCATCATGGCTGAAACCATCGCCCGGCAGAAGGCTAACTGATGACCAGATTAGCGCAACTGGTTTGGAATTGCAGGGCAATACACGGCATGGACAAGCTGGTGCTTATGGGGTGGGCTGAACAGGTTCCTGACGGCAGCGACCTAGCCTATGCCTCCAAGGAAACCGTTGCCGAGTTCCTTCACATTGGCGTCAGCACCATCCAACGCCACACCAAGTCCCTAGTTACTTTCCGTCGCAAAAATGAGGCATGAGAGGAGCGTAATCAGCGAGGCTGGAGCCGAGGGTTGGAGCCAGAACGTTCAGTTTGAGCGGTGGTATTCAGGAAAGTAATAAAACATTTTGGAGACATA
>Ga0307474_10004194_pt1 | contig 10386 bp, 6 predicted proteins | sample atmos_gasesECM1C_2_FD_203312 | JGI IMG/M metagenome (GOLD analysis project Ga0307474, IMG submission 203312) | Hardwood forest soil microbial communities from Morgan-Monroe State Forest, Indiana, United States - atmos_gasesECM1C_05 | ecosystem: Environmental > Terrestrial > Soil > Temperate...
GAAACTGCTGCGGCTGCGGGGAATTTTGTTTTTGCTGACGATGCCGTTTCGCAGATCCGCGCCTGCCCAGAAGGAGAACTCATGACAACATCCATGAAAGGCAAAGTTGCAGTCATTACGGGCGGCGCGGGCATGATCGGGCACGCGGCTGCCATGTCGCTTGCGACGGCGGGCGCCGACGTGATGTTGGTGGACATCAACGCCGAGGCGCTCAAGACGCGCCGCGGCGCAATTGAGAAGCTCGGCGTTCGTGTCGAGACGCATGTAGCGGATGTCAGCAAGTCTGTCGATGTCGCAGCCTACGTAGAGAGCGCTTTGCACGCGTTCGGGCGCATCGACGCCTTCTTCAACAATGCCGGCATCGAGGGCAAGCTCGGCCCGACCCACGAATATGACGAAGCCGAATTCGACAAAATCATCGCGGTGAACCTCAAGGGAATATTCCTCGGGTTGCGCCACGTTCTTCCCGTCATGCTGCGGCAAGGGACCGGTGCGGTCGTCAACACCGGTTCAATCGCCAGCGAGCGGGGTCTGGCCGGGGCCTGCGCCTACAATGCCTCGAAACACGCAGTGATCGGGCTGACACGCACGGCGGCCAGCGAAGTCGGCGCGAGTGGCGTCCGTGTCAACGCCGTGATGCCCGGCGTGATCGACACGCCACTCTTGGAGGCGATGCTGCGCATGATGTTTGCGGGCGATGTGGCAGCCGGCAAACGCGCACTTGGGAAGGTTGCAACCCTGGATCGAATTGGATCGCCGCCGGAAGTCGGCGAGGTTGTGACGTTTTTGCTGTCGGATGCAGCGAGCTTCGTCAATGGTGCCGCGTGGGCCGTGGATGGCGGTGCCCTGTCGACGATCCGGCATTGAGTGCCCATCAATCTTAGAACGAAGGAGTCCGAAGTGAGCACCATGAGCCCTATTCCGCGCCGCAGTTTTCTTGCGGCGAGCGGTATTGTGTCGGGACTTCTTGCGGCCGGCGGCCCTTTAAGTCTCATCGCACCCAGCCGTGCCTGGGCGCTCGAGATGAAGACGTTGACAAGTTCGCAAGGCGCCGCGCTGATGAGCATCGCGCGTACCATCGCGCCGCACGACGGCCTGGAAGATGCGGCGTACGCGCTGGTCGTCAAGGCGATGGATACCGCGGCAGCCGCGGACGATCACGTTCGTGCGATGGTGGATTCAGGATTGGCAACTCTCGGCGGAAGCTTCGCCACGCAGACTGAAGCGACTAGAATCGCGGCGCTCAAAGCCGTGGAAAAATCGGCATTCTTTCATTTTTTGAGATCGAGCACGCTCGCCAATCTTTATTCGTCGGCGATCGCGTACGCCCATTTCGGCTATGAGGGAGAAGCGTTCTCCAAGGGCGGGTACCTTACGCGCGGATTCAACGATCTGCACTGGCTGCCCGAAGTGCCACTCCAGGACAGCGGACCTGGCGTGGGCGGAGGTTAGCGTGGCCCAAATTGCGCACGACGACTCCGATGCAGTCGTCATCATCGGATCCGGCGCCGGAGGCGGCACCCTTGCCCACGAACTGACGCGACGCGGCATCAAGGTAGTTCTGCTCGAGGCAGGAGCGCGCCAGTCGCTCGCCAGCTTCTCTCAGAACCCCGGCGAGGCGTTCGCGCAGCTGACATGGCTCGAACCGCGCACGACCTCCGGCTCCTGGACGGTGCGAGAGGACTACCCGGGTCTGCCTTCCTGGACCTGCAAAACACTTGGTGGCACGACGGTGCACTGGACCGGCGCGACTCCGCGCATTCGTCCGTGGGAGCTGCGCGCACGTACAACGTACGGCGCAATCGCCGGCGCATCGCTCATCGACTGGCCGATCGAGTACGCCGAGTTGGAACGCTACTACGAACTTGCTGAACGGCGCCTCCTCGTCACGCGCCGGCACGGCAATCCCGGTCTGCCCGCGTCGAACCATTTCAAGGTGATGTACAACGGCGCGAAGCGCATCGGCTACAAGCAGGTGCACACGGGCTACTTGGCCGTCAATACCCGCCCCGCAGACGAGCGGGGAATGTGCATTCAGCAGGGTTTCTGCGTACAGGGGTGCAAGACGGGCGCGAAATGGAGCACGCTATACACGGAAATCCCTCGCGCCGAAGCGACCGGCAATCTCGATCTGCGCATCTTGAGCCGGGCGCTGCGCATCGAACATGGCGAGGACGGGCGCGTCAACGGCGTCGTCTACCGCGACGAGAATGGCCGGGAGTTGCGTCAACGTGCGCGGCTCGTCTGCGTCGCCTGCAACAGCATCGAGACCGCGCGCTTGCTGTTGCTCTCCGAATCGGCCCGATTCCCGCATGGCCTCGCCAATTCCAGCGATCAGGTGGGACGAAACTATTGCCGCCACACGGCGGGATTCATCTGGGGAGTCTTCGACAAGCCAATCCACTTCTGGCGAGGCACAACGCTCGCCGGCATCGTCGAGGACGAAACCAAGCACGATCCCAAGCGTGGCTTTGCCGGCGGCTACCACCTGGAGCTGGCGGCGTTGGACCTGCCGAGTCTGCCGGTGGCTGGATTTCCGAGCACGCTTTGGGGACGCGAGCTCGGCTTCCTGATGGATCACTACGATCGAATGGCGGGTATGCTGATCAACGGCGAGGATCTTCCGCGCGCGACGAACCGGATCACGCTCGATTCGACCGTGAAGGACGGCTTCGCGCTACCGGTGGCGCACATCCACGTCGACGAGCACGGCAACGACGCCGCCATGCGAGCCCATGCACAGCAACAAGGGCGGGCGATCTACGATGCGGTCGGCGCGGTACGCACGGCGACTTCACGGCAGACGCCGGCCACCCACAATATGTGCGCGGCGCGCATGAGCAAAAACCCCCGCGACGGGGTTGTTGATGCGTATGGACGGGCACATGACGTCGCCAACCTGTTCATATCCGACGGCAGCGCGTTGAGCACGCCGGGATCCGCCAATCCCACGCTCACCATCGTTGCACTCGCGCTGCGCCAGGCCGAGTACATCGCACGCGAGTTGAACGCGCGCAATCTTTAAAGTTTGGATCGCGCAACAACTGCGGCGCACCAATTCTGCCCTGCCCCGCCCTGTCTTGCACTGTGGGACGAGAATTCTTGCGCTGTCGTCTGCGCTACCGTTGCGGCGGGAGCAGATCCTGAGGGCGAGGCAGAACTACAACATGCCAGGATTTCGATTGGGCTTACAAGGGGGCCAAATGGACAGCAGATTCATGAAGCGTATGGGACTTCAGCGGGGCGCGGCGTTTGCCGTCGCGGGCGCTTTATTGGTCTCGAGCGGGGTTAGAGCTGCAGCGCCCGCAGAAGCGCTCGCGGAAATCGTTGTTACCGCCGAAAAGCGTTCCGAGAACCTGCAGAACGTGCCGATCGCGATCACCGCCTTTACGGGAGAGGCGATGCAGAGCCGCGGCATCACGGATCTTCATGGCCTTTCAAACCTCACGCCCAACGTGAACCTCGACGGCGGCGCACCGTTCTCGGGCGACAGCTCGGTGCTATCGGCCTCCATTCGCGGTATCGGCCAGGACGACTTCGCGTTCAACCTCGACCCGGGCGTCGGGGTGTACCTGGATGGTGTCTACCTCGCCCGTACCATCGGTGCCAACCAGAATCTGCTGGACGTTGATCGCATCGAAATCCTCAAGGGCCCGCAGGGCACGCTGTTCGGCCGCAATACCATCGGCGGTGCGATCAACATCGTGACGCATACTCCTGGCGATACGTTTTCGATCAACGGCCAGGCGACGTTCGGCTCGTACCAACGTCACGACATCCTGTTGACGACCGACATGCCGATCTCCGACAAGCTGCTGACCACGTTCAGTGTGTCCTCGGAAACGCGTAATGGTTACCAGAACACGATTCCGTTCCCGGCTACGGCGGCCTACCAGGTGCTAGGGCAGGCCGACTACCCGAAGGCCGCCGGGAATCAGAGCTCCTCGACCAACGGCGGCCAGAATCAGCAAGTGGTCCGCGGCAAGATTCTCTGGCATGCCGCCGACAACTTCGACGTGACGGTATCCGCCGACTGGACGCATGAGGACCAGTCCGGAATCCCGAACACCGTGGTGGGCGTCTTCGTGCCCAACAGCTCGACATACCTTGCCGCGAATTTAGCGAATGCCGGCGCTCTGTTCGGACCCAACATATTCGGCGCGTTGTACAACGCTTGTATCACCACCTCGGCCGCGGACTTGAATTCGGGCGGTCTGTTCGCGCCGTTCAACACGACGAACGGTCTGTGCGGGCCGCTTGGCCAGGGCACGTTCAACTCAACCACGGGTCAGCTCTCGGGCAACGGCCTCGGGTACCCGGGCGCTCCGGCACTGGGCGGAACCGGGGCGATCAACGTCCCGGTCAGCGTCCTGAATTCGCTACCGGCGGCCTACGCGCCGTTCGTTCATATCGTCCCGGGCGCTTCCGTGGGCAGCCTGCTGTTCCCCGGCCAGACGCCGCACATCTACTGGGACTTCGCCAACACACAGACCGGCAACAAAGACACGACCTATTCCAACGGACCAAGCTTCGCCAAGTCAGATGCGTACGGCGGATCCGTCACGCTGGACTGGGCGCTCGCCGACCGCATGAAACTGAAATCGATCTCGGCGTGGCGCGAGATTGTCTGGAACATCGGCACTGACCTCGATGGCAGCCCCGAGTCGATGCAGGAGGTCACCGACTCGCAGGCACAGCACCAGATTTCGCAGGAGTTCCAGCTGACCGGCGACGCCTTTGGCGATCGCCTCAATTACGTCGCAGGGCTCTACTACTTCCAGGAAGGCGGGTTCGTGCACGACTACGTGCCTTTCGACACGGGCTACCTGTACGTCTATGACTACAGCAACGACGTGAGCACCAAATCCTACGCGGGATACTTCCACCTCGATTACAAGATCACCGACAACTGGGGTGTGACCGCCGGCGGCCGTTACTCGGACGAGCGTAAGCAGTTCTTGGGCGGCCAGGCCGACCTCAATGGGTTCAGTTACAAGATCTCGGGGTGTTTGGATCCGGCCGCGGTTTGGAGTACACAGCCCGGCTTCGTGGCCAGCCTCGGGGGCGCGCAGGGCCCGCCGGCGGGACTCACCTGCCAGCAGGTGCTGGGATTTCCGGTGCCCGGCCAGCCCTTGCGCTACTTTCCCGATGTTGTGGACCACCAGAACTGGAACGTCTTCGATCCGACTGTCGGCACGCAGTACCACATCACGCCGGACATGATGGCGTATGCGAGCTTCTCGAAGGGCTTCAAGTCAGGTGGCTGGACGACGCGATTGTCTGACCCGATCTCATCCGCAAACCTTGCGCGGTTCAATCCTGAATACGACAAGACCTACGAGTTGGGTTTAAAGTCGACCTGGTTTGAGCGTCACCTGCAGGCAAATGTTGCGGTTTTCTACAGCAAGTACTCCAACATCCAGCTGAATGTGCAGGAGGGCCCGTCACCCGTTTACCAAAACGCGGGTAATGCCACCATCAAGGGCGCCGAGGTCGAATTGCAGTCGGTGCTGGGTGGCGGCTTCATGCTGAACCTATCGGCCGGCTACCTCGATGCGTATTACACGAGCCTCAACCCCTGCCTCGTGTACAACGCCGACGCGAATGGTGTTTGTTCGGCCGCCAGCGGGCCGCAGATCACCCAGGGCGGCGGGCAATTCACATTGAATAGCCAGCTACCGAAGACGCCGAAGTACAAGGTGGCATTTAGTCCCACCTGGGATATCCGAATGCCCAACAACAGCACGATCCGCTTGCAGGCGGACTACACGCTCACGGCGCATATGTTCAACGATGGCCCAAACACCACCCTGCTCGAGCGCCCGCAGACGAACATCGTGAATGCCGGAATTCACTACATTCCCGAGAACACAAAATATGAATTCATCGTCGGCGGGACCAACTTGACTGACGATCGTTTCATCCAGGTGGGATCGGTCAACTACGCGGCAGGCGAAGTGGTGGGTACCTACAGTCCGCCGCGGGAGTGGTATGCCACGGTGCGTGTGAAGCTATAGACGCGCGAGACAACAACGAAGTGCCCGTTTCTTCTGCGACGAACGCGAGTGCTTGCAACTTAACTCGCAGCGCGGGCCGGCTCTGGCGTCGGCTGGGCCGCGTAGGGTTTAAAGGTTAACGCGATCAAGAAGGCGCCAATACCGACACCCCATGCACCGATGTACAACCATCCGTAACTAGCGAAGCTGTCGTATATCAGACCTCCAGCCAGCGGGCCAGTCGCCATGCCCAAACTACCCGCCATCGCTGTACCGCCGATGATCGTCCCCATCATCCGCAGCGGAAAATTTTCGCGAGCGAGTACTGCATAAAGAGGCATTACACCGGCGTAGATAAAACCAAACAGGGCCGCGACGGCGTAGAACGCACTCAGCTCACGCACGAAGAAATAGGCCAATGCGCCGAACGCCTGCAGCAGCAAACCTGTGACCAGAACGCGTTTTGCTCCAAACCGATCGCCGAGAAAACCGAACGCGACGCGACCGCCCAGGCCTGCCAGCCCTTCCACGCTGTAGATCGAAACAGCAGCAATCAGCGGGATGCCGCAAGTTATTGCATAGCTCACCGTATGGAAAATTGGCCCGGAGTGCGTGGCACAGCAAAAAAAATTCGTCAGCAGCAGCGTGATGAATTGCCGCGATCTGACTGCCTGCCCCAGAGTGATCCCTGGCTGCGGCTCTTCGGGCGCGGCCAGGACAACATCTTTAAATTCCAACGCAGGCGGGCGACGAACCAGCAGCGCCACTGGAATCATCACGACTGCGGTGAGTGCGGCGAGAATTTGGAGCGAGGTTCTCCAATCGTGGTTGGCAATGAGCCGTGCCGCTAACGGAGACATGGTCATTGGCGCCATCCCCATGCCGGCGGAAACGAGAGACACAGCCAGGCTGCGATGTGTGTCGAACCAGCCTGTCACGCAAGCCATCATGGGGGCAAAGATCGCCGCTGTGGCAGCGCCGACCAGCAAGCCGAAGATCAACTGAAACTCGATCAAGGATGTCGCCCGGCTGGCCAGCGCGAGAGCTGCGGCCAGGACACTGGACCCTATCAGCACTATCAAGCGCGGACCAAAGCGGTCCGACAAGTTTCCCCAGATGATGCTTCCGAATGCCATGGCCAGAAAGCCAAAGGTCATGGCGCTGGACACGCCGGTAATGGACCATCCGGTATCCCGCGAGATGGGCCGAAGAAAAACGGGCAGTGAAAACATCGCGCCTATGGCGACGCAGCCCAATAGGCCGCCGGCCGCAACTATCACCCAGCGATACTGAGATCTGCTCATTTTGTGCCTTCCATGAAACTGTTCCAGCTAATTGTAACGACGAACACGAACAGCAATTTTCGACACGGGGCCTTTGGGCAAGGTGGATCGCGCGGCGGAATCGCGGGCAGAACCGATGCACTCCGTGAAGAATGCCGTGAGTTGAGATTGCCGCTGCCCGGCCGCGCGTTGAATCGCCGGCTCGCGAAAAACCTTTTAAGGCCTGGTGTGGCCTTCTTCGACTTTGAACACCGAGCCTGCGGACGCCGTGCCTCCGAAGAGTGTCGCGCCATAGGCAACCCCGTGAAATCCTTCGACCAAGGCGCTGGGTTGGCGAAGGACGACGCCACCATTGAACGGATACACGGGATCGAAGTGCAGAAGAGTGTTCACGGCGCCGTCCGGCGTCAACCGGAACACCGAGCCGTAATCTGCGGAGCCGGAGAACTGAGAATCGATCCCCAAGGTGGTGCCGACGATGCTTCCATCTTGCATTTCGATCAGCCGGTTCGGCCAGACACCGCTGGTGCCGTCGCCGAAATCGAACAAGGTACTGATTTGTCCCTGCACCGTCATCGCGAACACCGTACCCGCTTCTTGGCCCGAGAATTGAAACACACTGCCGGAGGTCGTGCCATAGAAGCGGCCGTCGCGGCCCTGGAACTGCAGCATGGGTTCGACTTCGAGTTGCGCGAGCGTGGTGATCTGGCCACCGAGCGTCAATTTGAACACGGTGCCCGGGACATCGGGTAGGCCCGGTGCGCTCAACCCGAGCGTGGTGCCATACAGTGACCCATCAGCGCCCGCCAGCAAGCTGCCGAGACTCGGCGCGAACATCCCGTTGGCAGGAAAAACGGCCAACACCGAATAGGCGCCATCCCGAGTGAGGCGAAACACGAGCCCCAGGCCGTTTTGGGTGGTGCCGTAAAAATTGCCGTCCGAGGCTTCAACCAGCGGCAAACCTTCTCCGCTGGCAAAGTCGAAGGAATGGAGCGTGGTCAGATCTCCCCGCGGCGTCATCCGGAACAGGGTGCCGCCGTTGCCGGAACCCCCGCCGACAGAGGTTCTGCCGTAAAAATTCCCGTCGCTTGCCTCGGTGAGCGAAGTCGGATTGCCACCGTCTACACCGCCGGTGAATCGGTACAAAGTTCTCAATTCCCCGCCCGGTGTGATGACGAAAACCGTCCCGCCTAGCGCATCAGCTGTCGAGGTGTCGCCCGCGGTCGTGCCATAGAGCAAGCCGCTGCGCGTTCGCACCAAAAAGTTGGGGCTGATGTCATGCTGATAACTGAACCGGTGCAGCGTTTCGAATCCGGCATCTCCCCGCCAGCGAAATACTGTACCGAAGTCACCCGCGGCGGCGAAGGAGTTGGCTCCCGATGTGGGGTCGACGTTGCCCGAGGTGGTACCGAACAGAACTGGTTTGCGCCCGAGCGTCTCTGTGAGTGCGTTCGGCGCTTCGCCGTCGGCTTTGCCGGTAAACGCGTAGAGCATCGTCAAGATCCCGGCCGGCGTCAGCCGGAACAAGGTTCCAGCACCGTGCACGCCGTCGCGAAACGTGGTGCCGTAGAAACTCCCGTCGACAGACTGCACCAGCGCGCGCGGACCCTGGGCACCGGCAGTCGCGCTGTCGCCTACTCTTTGCAGCAGCGTCACGACGCCTGTAGGTGTCACTCGAAACACGGCGCCGGGTACGCCCACGCTGGAGGTGGAAGCCAGCAGGCCAACGTAGAGATTGCCATCCGCAGCCCACAGCAGACTGCTCGGCGTTGCGCCGCCGGTGAGCGCGGGTAATGGTGCGAGCGTCGTGAACGCGCCGCCCCGCGCGAGGCGGAATACTGTTCCGTTGCCGTTTCCCCCTTGCGCGGTGGTGCCATAGACATTTCCGTCTCCTCCGACGATCAAAGTGTTCGGTTGTGCGCCATCACCCATGCCGGTGAAGGTGTGGAGAATGGACAGAGCACCGTCCCTGTCGCGGCGGAACAGTGTGCCGTAACCCTGTCCGTCATTCTCGGTCGCGCCGTACAAAGCACGGTCGTCCCCGAGGGCGAGAGCCGTTGGGCCGCCCTGAATATCCGGATTGACAAAGTTTGTGCCGGGAGACACCGAGAATGCGCGGGTTAATGTGACCAAGGCTCCGCGACCCCTAATCTCGAACAGCGTGCCAGCCGTATGGAAAATGCTGCCATCCACTGCCTGTTGCGCGTAGGCCGTGGTTGCGCCGTAGAGAACGCCGTCCTTCCCTTCGATCAGCGCGGTCGGCGTGGCGCCGTCGGTGCCGCCGGAAAACGCATGCAGCACTTCTGGGATTCCCGCCGGACCCATGCGAAACACGGTTCCGCGGCCGTGAATGCCACCGGCGGTCGTGATGCCGTAAACCTCGCCGTCGCGCGCGGTCAGCAGAGCTTGCGGCGCCGCACCCTTGAACGCGGCGAACGAGTAGATGGTAGCAGCGCAAAGATGGGGTGCCGACAACAGGCTCCATAACAACACGAACGCCACCGCGGCGATACGGCGGGCGCCTTTGCGCAGATTGAGATCCAGTAACTGGCCCGGGATGACGTCCTTTTTCATGGCGAGACTCCTGTTTGCACGGCCATTTTTACCATATACCCATGTCGGCGATCACGCCAGCCCCTGCCCCGATCTGCTCCGGCGCGTGTAGGCGTAAGATCAAAGAGCTATGCTCCGGAGCTTCTTTGTATTAATCGTGCTGAGTTCAGCGTCTGGTAGCTTTGCAGTGGACGCTCCGAATTCGGTACCGATGCAATTGCTGCGAAATCTGCCGGTTGTCACCGCGAAGATCGACGGGCACGACGTGCCGCTCGTCTTTGATTTAGGGGATGCGTCAGCTCTTGTGCTTGCGGGGCGAGTGATCGACCGCGTAAAGACTTTTCCAACCGGCGAGACAAACCGGGCGACGGATGTGCAGGGGAATGTAATTGAGTCACCGATGTTTAAACTCCCGCAGCTACAGATAGGCAACGCGGTTTTCACCGATGTGATCGGACGCCGTGATTTGCATGACCCGAAATACCATCCCCCTGACGTAGGGCAACAAGGTTATTTCGGAACATCGCTCTTAAAGTCGTACATGGTGGTACTGG
>Ga0307474_10004195_pt1 | contig 10385 bp, 12 predicted proteins | sample atmos_gasesECM1C_2_FD_203312 | JGI IMG/M metagenome (GOLD analysis project Ga0307474, IMG submission 203312) | Hardwood forest soil microbial communities from Morgan-Monroe State Forest, Indiana, United States - atmos_gasesECM1C_05 | ecosystem: Environmental > Terrestrial > Soil > Temperate...
CTGTCTCATGCTCCGCACCACCGTGTGAGCCAGGCTCTCCACTACAGCCACATCGCCTTCGTCAAAATTAAACGGTTCCGGAGCAAACACCATCAATACTCCCACAGTGTCCCGCTCAAACCGCACCGGCGCCGCCAGAATCGAGCGGACGCCGAGCTTCCGGCAACTCTCCAGGTCCACTCGCGGATCGTTCTCCGCATCGTCGCACCGCAAAGTTTTCCCTTCGCGAAAGCACGCGCCCGACAGCCCCGAGCTTACTTCCAGCCGTGTGCCCAGTGCCGGAGCGCTTTCCCCCACGCTGGCCCGGCACATCACCGCACCTTTATGGACGAGCGCAATCGCCGCGCTCGATCCTCGCGTCAGCGACCGCGCCCGCTCTCCAATCAGCCGCAGCGACGCCGTCAGATCCGTGCCCAGGGAATTGAACTCATACTGCACCGTCGCCGATGAGGAATGTCCATTCCCATTTCCCCAGGCTCCATTCTCGAGCTCAGCCTCCAGGCTGACAGCCAGGTGCTCGCCGTTCGCAGCCGACCTTACCCCGTTGCCCCATCCCCACGTTCTCCCCACGGCAATTTTGGGAGCCATCTGGCTCGGCGCTCCGGCATTCATCGTCAGCCACTCGTTCAGTCGCTGCCGCGCTTCTTCCGGTAGATCGGAGAACCGTACTCCCGCGCGTCCCAGCGCATCGGCCCACGCAATGTAGCCTGTTGTCTCCAGGTGCGCTGGCGGTTCCGTAAGGTCGAGTTCCACCTTTACGCGCCGCTCTTTTCCGATTGCCAGCGAGTCTGCGCCGTTTTGACCCCGATAATTGCCGATCTGCATCGCCATGCCCTCTTCGCTCAGATCCAGAATCATGCCGCCACTCACGCCGTCAAAACTGGCAAAGGCGGGCGCGTGCATCTGCTGGCGCAGGCATCTCCGCCGCTCTGGCGCGAATTCTGGCTTTCCTTCCATACGTCAGAAGATGATGAAATGATTGCGCGCTGGAAAAAAGTGTTAGCGCAGGTTCTCCCTTGCACTCGCCTTGTTATGTTGGTCTGCCCCATCCTCCCCGCGTTCTTTGCCGGAAGTGGGGACTTTGATTTCCTGTCGGAACTTTCCTGTCGGACTTTGAATCCTCCAAACCCTTGTCATTCCGGCGCGCGAGCGAAGCGGACAAGAGGAATCTGCTCTCCTCGCCTACTTGTTTTCCGCGCCTACTCCCGCACCTCAGAAAAATCAAAAATAATGCTTGACATTAGATCTAGTGATATAGTTAACTATATCACTAGATGGCTCACCCTTTAACTCCTGCCATCTCAAGGAGATGCAAAACCATGAAATTCAAGCATATTCTGGCCCCGATCTTCACAGTAGGATTGCTGCTGGCCCTCTCATTATCATTGGCCGCCCAGTCCGACGCCCAAAAGTCCTTCGACAAACTGAAAACGCTAGCCGGTTCCTGGGAAGGAACTGCACATGTCGCAGACGCTTCCGTGGACGGAACCCTCATGCATGTCTCTTTTCGCGTGACTTCGATGGGTAACACACTCATGCACGAGATGAGGGGAGATGGTCCCGACGATCCCATCACCATGTTTACGATCGACGGCGATCGCCTGCTCCTGACTCATTATTGCGACGCAGGCAATCAGCCGCGCATGGTCGGCACGGTTTCGCCCGACGGCAACACCATCACGTTCAACTTTATCGACGCCGCGAATCTTCAGCCTTCGCAGCACGGACACATGCAGCGCGCCACCTTCAACTTTATCGACGCCGATCATCACACCGAAAAGTGGGAATTCGCCATGAACGACGGCAAGACAATGGGTGGATTAATTGATCTGAAACGAAGCAAGTGAAACCCAGGCCATGGGCGTCAGGTCCTGGGTCTCCGGCCTACGATCTTCGGCCTAAGACCTGACCCTGAGACCTATCACCTGAGACCGCAACTGGAATCTGGAACCCAAGATGGATCTCGAATTCAACGACAGTCAGCCGATTTATCGCCAGCTTCGCGACCGCGTGGTCGCGATGATACTCGACGGCGTGCTCAAGGAGGGCGATCCGCTGCCCTCCGTCCGCACTGTCGCCGCTGAGTATCGCGTCAATCCGCTGACCGTGCTGAAGGGCTATCAACAACTGGTAGATGAGCAACTGGTTGAGAGCAGGCGCGGCCGCGGCATGTTCATCAATGCCGGCGCGCGCAATCTGCTGCTGCAGGGCGAACGGCAAAAATTCCTTGCGGAAGAATGGCCCAGAGTCTACGAAACCATTCAGCGCCTCGGCCTGAAACCGGAAGAACTGCTGAACGGTGCAAAGGAGAAGCCCAAGCCATGACAGTCATCGAAGCCCGCGGCCTGCGCAAAGTTTTCGGCACAACCGTCGCGCTCGACGGCGTGGATTTACATTTGGAAGAGGGACGCATTCTTGGCCTCATCGGTCCCAACGGCGCCGGCAAAAGCACGGCCCTTAATACCATCCTCGGCCTCACCTCCTATCAGGGACAGTTGAAGGTCCTCGGTCGCGATCCCTGGGCCGAGCGCGACCAACTCATGCGCGATGTCTGCTTCATCGCCGACGTTGCCGTGCTGCCGCGCTGGATGCGGGTTTCGCAGTCGCTCGACTACGTCGCCGGCGTCCATCCCCGCTTCGACCGCACTAAGGCAGAGAGTCTTCTTGCGAAAACCGACATCCGCCACGCCAGCAAAATCAGGGAATTGTCCAAAGGCATGGTCACCCAGCTTCACCTCGCTCTCGTCATGGCCATCGACGCAAAGTTGCTCGTGCTCGACGAGCCCACGCTTGGCCTCGACCTTCTCTATCGCAAGCAGTTCTACGATTCCCTGCTCAACGACTACTTCGATCGCAGCCGCACCATCGTCGTCACCACTCATCAGGTGGAAGACGTCCAGCACGTCCTCACCGATCTCATGTTCATCAACCGCGGCCGCATCGTACTCGATTGCACCATGGAAGATTTCGAATCGCGCTACCTCGAAGTCGCCGCGCGTCCCGAGCAGGTCGCCGCCGCCCGCGCGCTCAAGCCGATTCACGAGCGGCAGGTACTTGGCCGCAGCATCCTGATCTTCGATCTGAAATTCGATTCCCACTCCAGTTCGCAAACCAATCACCTCGATCGCCAGCAACTCGCCGCGCTCGGTGAGGTACGCACACCCAGCATCGCCGAGCTGTTCGTTGCCGTCATGGGCAATCACGCCGGCCAGCCCCAAGGAATATCCCGATGAATACTCCATCGAACCCAATAGTCGAGTCTTCTGCGGTTGCGGCACCATCGCCCACTTTGGCGACTCGCCCGTACTACTGGTCGGTTCGTCGCGAACTGTGGGAGAACCGCTCCATTTATCTGGCTCCTTTGGCCGTGGCCGGAGTGTTTCTACTCGGTTTTCTGATCACCATTCGTCGCTCCGGCAAGCTGCATGAACTGTGGCTCGGCGTGCACCCGCACGACCTCACAGCAACACCGTATGACATCGTGTCCGGCGCGATGATGCTCACCACCATGCTGGTGAGTGTGTTTTATTGTTCCGACGCGCTCTACGGCGAGCGCCGCGATCGCAGCATTCTGTTCTGGAAGTCCATGCCGGTTTCCGATCTCACCACAGTGCTTTCAAAAGCGACTATTCCTCTCGTCATCGTGCCGCTGGTGGCCTGGGCAATCACCGTAGCCTTGCATTGGATCATGCTGCTGCTCACCTCTGCCATCCTGCTGGCAAGCGGTTTGAGTGTCGCGGCTTTATGGACGCAGTCGTCCTTCGTCCGTACGTCACTGCTGCTGCTCTACCACCTTTTCACCGCCCATACGCTGTGGCCCGCGCCAGTTTTTTGCTGGCTGTTGCTGGTCTCCGGATGGGCGCGCCGCGCAACCTTGCTGTGGGCGGCGTTGCCGCTGGTCGCCATTGGCGGCCTTGAAGCCATTTTCTTCCATAGCTGGCATTTCGCCGCCCTGGTAGGCACTCGATTGATCGGCGCCGCCCCCGCCATCGACCTTCGATCGCCAGATACTCTCCCCACGAATCCTATGACCCACATCACTCCGGAGAATTTCCTGAGCACGCCGGGCTTGTGGATTGGCCTCGCATTCTGCGTGATCTGCCTCGCCGCCGCGGTCCGGCTGCGCCGCTACCGGGAGCCGATCTGATTCGGTGGCCCTGATTTCAATGCTCGCGTAAGGAGCAATGCCATGAGCACAGCCATAATGCCGACAGTAGTGATCAAGCGTTGGGACCTGGATTCCGTTGCCGACACTACCTTGAAAGTCGGGTTTGTCGCCGTGATGCGCGCTAAGGCGGGCGAGGCACAAGGAGCAGCTCAATGAATACGCAATCGAACACTGTCCCCGAGTCTCCCCTCGGTTCGCAGGCAATCACGCCCGCATTCATGCCAGAGACTCGGCTCTTCTATTGGTCAGTGCGCCGCGAACTTTGGGAGTTCCGTTCCATTTACCTGGCACCGCTTGCCCTTGCGGGAGTCTTTCTGCTCGGCTTCGTGTTCGTCCTGTTCCTCCTCCCGGACACTATGCGCACCCTGTCGTCGCTTGACCCGGCGCATCGGCGCGAAGCGCTTGCTCATCCCTATGACGTCGCCGCGGGCATGATCATGATGGCGGCCTTTATCGTCAGCGTCTTTTACTCTCTCGACTGCCTTTATGGCGAGCGCCGCGATCGCAGCATCCTGTTCTGGAAGTCGCTGCCGGTTTCCGATCTCACGGCTGTGCTTGCGAAGGCGAGCGTTGCGCTCATCGTACTGCCGCTGGTCGCCTACGCGATCACCGTTGTCACCCAGTCCATCATGCTGCTGCTAAGCGGCGTGGTCTTGCTGGCCAGCGGTCTGAGTGTCGCAACGCTGTGGACGCAGTTGCAGCTCCACCAGACATTACTGGGGCTGCTCTACCACATCGTGACCATTCATATGCTGTGGTATGCGCCCATCTATGCCTGGCTGCTGCTGATCTCAGCCTGGGCGCGTCGCACGCCTTTTCTCTGGGCTGTGTTACCGCCGATTGCGATCGGCGTCTTCGAGAAGATCGCTCTCCAGTCCTCGCACTTCGTGGCGCTGCTGGAATACCGCTGTTGCGGCGGGCCTGGGGCCGTCGACTCCATGCAGGCAATGAATCTCACTCCGGGCCATTTCCTAGACACGCCGGGTCTGTGGACGGGGCTCGCATTCAGCGTGATCTGCCTCGCCGCCGCGGTCCGCTTGCGCCGTTACAGGGAGCCGATCTGATTCGTGTGCACTTGATTTAGTAACTCGCGTAAGGAGGAGAGTATGAGCACAGCCGTTTTAACGAGAGTAGCGACCAAACGTTGGGACCTGGATTCCGTGGCCGACACTTCCTTGAGGGCGGCCGCGCGGTTTTGGTTCATCGTGACTGTCCTCGGCCAGTTGGCCTTCGCCTTTGCTGTGGCATCGTTCTATAGCCTCACCGCCCTGCGCGGCGATTACCACGGATGGAAGTTCAGCAGAGGTTTCGTCCCCGGCGTGACCAAAGGCAACTGGGCCGTAGTCATGCACCTCGCCGCGGCCGCTGTCATCATGCTGGCGGGAGCGGCACAATTGGTTCCGCAGGTCAGAAGCCATTTCCCCGTCTTCCATCGCTGGAACGGGCGGATTTACATGCTGTCCGCCGTCGCTCTCAGCGCCGCCGGTCTTTATATGGTCTGGATCCGCGGAAGCGTTGGCGACATTACTCAACACCTTGGCAGTACCCTGAATGCCATCCTGATCTGGCTTTTCGCCGGACTGGCTCTCCGCTACGCGATGGCTCGCGATTTCAAAACTCATCGCCGCTGGGCCCTTCGCCTCTTTATCGTAGTAAGTGGATCCTGGTTCTACCGCATCGGACTTTTCCTGACGTTCCTCATCTTCAAAGGTCCCGTCGGTTTCGACCCCGTCACCTTTAACGGCCCATTGATCTCCTTCATGGCATTCGCGAATTTCCTGTTTCCCCTGGCGATTCTCGAGATTTATTTCCTCGCCCGGGGTCACCAGGGTGCGCGCCCGGGTGCGCTGCGACGCATGGCCACCGCCGGCTTGCTGTTTGTCCTCACCCTCGCCATGGTCGCCGGACTTTTTGGGGTCGCCACGTCCGCGTGGGTGCCTCAGGTCAAAGCCGCCTTTGACCCGCGCAAATCCATCGCCGAAACTCTTTCGGCAACCATCGCCTCCAGCGGCGTTGACGCTGCGGTGAAGCAGTACCACGAGTTGAAGGCCGCTGCACCCGGCACTTACAACTTCGATGAAGGCCAGCTCAATGCCTTGGGCTACCGCCTTCTTCGTGCCAGAAAGTTCTCGGAAGCCATCCGCATTCTGCAACTCAACGTCGAAGCCTACCCGCGATCGAGCAACGTGTATGACAGTCTGGGCGAGGCATACATGGACGACGGCAACAAACCCCCGGCCATCGCCAACTATCGAAAATCCCTCGAGCTAAACCCGAAGAACCGAGGCGCCGTCGCTATGCTTCAGAAACTTAACGCGCCGTGAGTATGTCTGGAAGCGCGTCGGATACCGATCTGATTCGCCAGCACGGATTCATTCCCGTGCGTAAGGAGGAAAGAGTATGAACACACTTATAACGATGAAACGGACTGCAGAAGCGTCACCCCGCGTCAGGCTCGCCATTACCGCTGTCTTTTATTTGTTCACCATGCTGATGGCCGTACTCGTCCTCTCGGTTCATGGCAGGCTGGCCCTTCTTATCGACCTCATCGCGTCCCTTTGCTATGTCGCTGTGACGGCTCTTTTCTATGACGTGTCGAAGCCGGTGAACCGGAGTGTCTCTTCTGTTCACGGCGCTTTTCAGTCGCGTGCGCTTAACAGCAGCAGCAACAACCTGGCTCGGCAGGGGGATAACTAGAACCTATCTCATAAATCGTTTTGGGAGGGGCAAGGCGCGGGTACCCCTTCCCACTATTTCCGCGCCCTCCTTTAGTACCTTCGTAATCCTCCCCTATCGATTTCGCTAGAGTACGCTCATGCTCCCGCCCAATACTTTCTATTATGAGGAACCTTTCGATTTTCGCCGCGCTGCTGTTCTGTTCTTTGGCCGCGAACTCGCATGCGCAAAATCAGATTATCTGGACTCCCGCCAACAGCGAGAACATCCCCTTGGAACCCGCCGGCCTGCACGTCGGCCACGTCTACCATCCCGCCATCGGCGGCGGAGACATGCATGTGCAAATCGACTCCAGATACCCGGTCACCGTCGCCATGGCTTGGGAAGACGAGTGGAACGCCGCCATGCGCCCCGGAGCCTCTGTGCATTTCAGCTTTCTCTGCGTGAAGGAGCACGTCACCAGCACGATTTACGAGTGCCACCTCCCCTCCGATCGCCCCATGGTCATCACCTTCCGCGACGAGCGCAGGCCCGAGCGGCCCGCCCTTACCGCCGTTGGCGCAATCCTCGGCCCCGGAGCGCGGCCATTCATTTCCCCCAACGATCTTCACATTCAATACTTCAATTGCGTGGAGCCGGAGTTCCACTGGCGCCGCATCCTCAACGAGAAATACGACATCACGTCGGCGCCCAAAGTCTACAGTCTCATGACTCCCGACCACGACGGCCAGGAACTTAGCGTGAAGGTCAAGTCGCCCATCCCCCTGACAGTCGCTCTGCTGCCCTCGCATCTCGCCGACCAGGTCTACGACAAGACCGTAACCCTCACCGACGCGCTCGACCAAACCGGCTGCAAGGAACGCGGCGTCCAGTCCATGAGCTTCAACTGCACGTTCAACGTAGCCAACGGCACGCAAACCCTGCTGATCCTCCCCGACATCGATTTTCACGGCAAAAAGAAAGCCACGGTCGAGGCCGATACGGTAAAGTGCGTAGAGCATTGTGAGCTATTGCCCCCGCCTCCGAGTCCGTAGGCGCTGATCTCCAAACAGTTCCTTTCTAGTTGTACCCGCACGCAAATTAACAAGAGGGGGGGGAACACCCATAAATATGGTAATATGGGACGAATGAAGACCACCCTCGAAATCCCAGACGTCTTATTCCGCCGCGCCAAGTCGGTGGCCGCCGAGCGCGGCATCCCGCTTCGGCAGCTTGTGACCGAAGCCGTCCAGGAGAAGCTGAAAATCACGTCCCACGAAAAGCCCTGGATGAAGCACATGGGAAGGCCCAAGGCCCTACGCAAAGAAAGAAAGCAGATCGAAAAGCGCATGGAACAGGCGTTCGAAAGAGTCGATCGAGAAGTATGGAAGTAATTTTCAGGCGGCGATTTTCATAAACATTTTCACCAACAATGATCGTTGACACAAACGCTCTGTCCGCGGCGGCCGATGGCGATTCCAACGTCATCGCCATTCTCTCCCGAGCCGACCAGATGGTGATTCCCGTGATCGCACTGGGTGAATACCGCTACGGAATCGCCCAGTCGCGAAACCGCGCGAGCTATGAAAGCTGGCTCACAGGCCTTTTGCAAGACTGCCTCGTCCTGGATATCACCGAGCCAACGACGGAGTACTACGCAGAAATCACCCTCGAACTGCAGCGGAAGGGCAAACCGATTCCCACCAATGACCTCTGGATCGCCGCACTTTGCCGGCAACACTCTCTCCCGCTGCTGAGCCGCGATCGGCATTTTGACCTTGTGGCGGGCAGCAAACGAATTGGGTGGTAAGAGGACGAAAGTCAGCATTCCCAGCCGGCAAAATGCAAAACGCCAACCAACCGCGCTTCCCGGCTCTAGAACGGGAGCACCGATTTGCCCGGGCTCTCGATTTCGTCTTTAGCCTCCAGGAATTCCTCACTCCATGGTTTGCCCGCGCACTCGGGACACTCGTCGATCGTGTTGCCAACAGCAAAGCAGTGATAGCAGGTTCCGTCAGAGTTGGTGCCCGGAAATTTCTTGCAGGTCTTGCACGGCTTGAAAAACTCGCGTTCGAGCGCCCGGTGCTCGTCCCATAGTTCGTGCTCACAGATGATGCACATCGGTTCCCCCTGACTGGCCATCTTCCTCCGGCGGCTCTTCCGCGAATTTTTCCTTGGCCGCTAATATAGCTCCATCGCCTCCTTCCACGTTCTCCAAATCAGTTCGATTCCGAGATTTTGCGAACGTCCTCCCAAAACGGGAGGCCACGAATAAGAGCTTGCAAAGCGAGCGCGCCCTGTAAACGGAAACCTTGAAACTTGGCATAAAAGGAAAAGGCCAATCTGATTTCTCAGACTGGCCTTTTCCAATGCCGGCAACGACCGCAGTTTACCCTGAGCCTTGCCGATGGACTCCCACACACTTGGCGCGTGCAGTACCATCGGCCCTGCGGGGCTTAACTTCCGTGTAGCATTAGTGAGTCTCGACCATTACTGCCGGCTTCGGGGTGGCCGACGGCGCCTCCGGATGCACTTCATCCACCGACACAAGGGTAGCATTCACAACCTTGTTCGAGTCCAGGGGCTTCAGTTTCGAAGACTTCATCTCATAAGATCCCTGTTCCGGGGACATAAGGACCAGTCGGCCGTGGCCTTTCATGACACCGGTTGCGATCTCCACCCGGAGAAAATATTCCTGTCCTGCCTTCATATCCAGTTCCGTTCCAGACTGCTTGTCGTTGGAGCGGAAGCTATGTTTCCCGGGATCAAGTCGAACCGTGAAGTAGCGGCCGTTCTCGGCCCGCGCCAGCTCCATCTCATCACAGAATACGGAAGGCGCGAGGGCGCTCCCGACAAACTGCTTGTAGCGATAAACGTAGACTGTGGCCTTGGAGGGCTTGGCGGCGGTTTTTTGTGAACCGGCAGTCGGCTCCTGTGCAAGCGCGACCAGGCCCGTGAGACAGAAGATCAGCAATCCTAAAATTCTAATCGTGCGCATCCGGGTCTCCTTGAATTTTGTGGATGAAGTCGGGCGCGGGGCGGCCCCACTCAGTCTTGAGTTTTCAAGACTACACAAACGTATCGGCCGTTGCGGTTTCTCTCAAGTTACCGCAGTACCAGACGTAGGATTATTACTCGCGCGGAAGTAAACTTTGACATGAACTCTACTTACCGTCGCCCCCGCCGCACCGCCCTCCGCAAAACTTCCCAAGCCTCTCTCCACTTCTCATACTTCGACCGCTTCTTCCTGCTCCCCGGATACAGTTTCAACGACTTCAACCCTTCCACCACCCGCACCGGAAACACATACCAAGCCTCCTCCGGCTTCGCATAAGCCACCAGCGCATCAATATCCTCCGCCGTATAAGACTTCTGCTCGTGATCGTGCGCCCGAAAACTATAAGTCATATCCTCCCCCACCACATGCGCCGACTTCACCTGCACGCGCCAGAAATTAAACTTCTTCCGCACATTCACGATAAAGTCATAACTCTCGCTGTCTCCCCAGGGCTTCGCCACCACAAACCCCTCGCTAACCGCCTTGGCAATAAACTCCGCCTCC
>Ga0307474_10004196_pt1 | contig 10383 bp, 7 predicted proteins | sample atmos_gasesECM1C_2_FD_203312 | JGI IMG/M metagenome (GOLD analysis project Ga0307474, IMG submission 203312) | Hardwood forest soil microbial communities from Morgan-Monroe State Forest, Indiana, United States - atmos_gasesECM1C_05 | ecosystem: Environmental > Terrestrial > Soil > Temperate...
TGCCTGGGCTTAGTCCCGCTGCTCGGAGTCGGACCCGAACGGCTGCCGGCGACCCAGCGCTGAACAAGAGAGGGCGAATACTATGTCCGGCACGACGGCAACCCCCAGGACCACTCAACAAACGATGGAAATTAAGCTGGCTCACTCGCCCGATTCCGATGACGCATTCATGTTTTACGCTTTGGCGACGCACAAGCTCGCCACACCCGGCTACAAGTACACGCACGTTCTTTCCGACATTCAGACGCTGAACGACGCTGCGCACAAGGAAACGTACGACGTCACGGCGATCAGTTTTGCGGCGTATCCGGCGCTGCGCGATAAATATGTGCTGCTCGATTGCGGGGCGAGCTTTGGCGAAGGCTACGGGCCGATCGTGGTCGCGTCGCGTTCGATGCGGCCGCAGGAGTTGGCGGGTAAGCGGATCGGCGTGCCGGGATTGACGACGACGGCGTATCTCACCTTGAAATTGTTCGAGCCGAACTTTGAAGCGGTGGTGATGCCCTTCGACAAGATTCTCGATGCGGTGCAGAACGAATCGGTCGAAGCGGGGTTGCTGATTCACGAAGGGCAGCTGCTATTTCCGCAGCTTGGCTTGCATCGGGTGATCGATCTGGGCGCGTGGTGGATGGAACGGACGAAGCTACCGCTGCCGCTCGGCGGCAACGCCGTGAAGCGCTCGCTCGGCCCAGAACTCGGCCGGCAGATCGCGCAAACGATCCGTGACAGCGTCGCGTATGGACTCGATCATCGGGAAGAGGCTCTGGCCTACGCGATGGAATTTGCGCGCGACATGGATCCCGACCTCGCCGACAAATTTATTGGCATGTATGTGAATAAATGGACGATGGGTTATGGCGAACGCGGCAAGCATGCCGTGAAGGAATTGATCGAGCAAGGCACCGCGGCGGGATGGCTGCCGGGTCCGCCGACGGTTGAATTTCTTAGCGAAAGCTAATCTCGACCGCACTTCCGCACTCGCATCACGATTCCAAACTAAGGGATTTCTCCCGTTGGTCGATGCCCTCTGTAGAAGCTTCTATCGTTGGGTAGCTTCGCATTACTTCCCCTTCACCATTCGCGCCTTGAAGCTTGCGGTTTTGTCAGCCCGCGGCGATGTGCGCCGCGGCATCGCTACCGCGCGGAGGTGGACCATGTCTGTCACGAACGCCGTCAATTTGAATGGACTGCGCTGCCAAAAATCGACGCAGCAAGCCCTGGGCTCGTCGACCACCACCGGTGTTTCGGTAGCAGCGGCTCCGACCCCGGCTCAGCCAATCGGCGCAGGGTCAGGCTAGCGCTGCAACCACGACGGCTCAGACCGGACCAAAAACTACAGCCGCAACAGCCTGAACGATTTCCTGTCAAGGTGAACCGCTGCGCCGTGATTCGCCATCCGTGCGACCTTCTTGACCTGGCGGCGTCAATCTCTTAGTGTTTGCAGCCTTATGAAACTTTGGCTCGTCTCCCGCAGATGCGTGAAGCATTTCGCCTGCTTTGCTGCGCTTTCGTTTTCCTGCGCTACGTCTGGGCATGCACAAGCCGCCGTGGAATTTCGACCGCATCCGGTCGACCCGAAAGATTGGCCGACGCAAGCGGTGCGCGCGACGCACGGCATGGTCGCAACCGATGAGCAGCTCGGCTCGCAAGCCGGGGTCGAAATCCTGAAGCGCGGCGGAAACGCCGTCGACGCCGCTGTCGCCGTTGCGTTTGCGCTCGCCGTGGTCGAACCCGCCGCAGGCAACATTGGTGGCGGCGGATTCATGCTCGTGCGCCTCGCCGATGGCCGTTCGAGCTTCTTCGACTATCGCGAAGTCGCGCCCGCTAAAGCGACGCGCAACATGTATATTGGCCCTGATGGCAAGCTGATCCCCAACAACGACATCACCAGTTCCGTCATCGGTTACCGCTCCATCGCGGTGCCCGGAACCGTCGCCGGACTCGAACTCGCGCTGAAGACCTATGGCACGCTGAAGCTTGCCGACGTGATGGAACCCGCGATCCGTTTGGCTGAAACCGGCTTTCCCGTAAGCGACAAACTCGCGCACGAGTTTACAGAAGAGAAGAAAGACCTCGAGAAATTCCCGTTCAGCCGGCACATTTTTTTGAACGACGGAAAGCTGCTGCATTCGGGCGACACGCTTCGCCAGCCCGAGTTAGCCGCGACGTTAAAGCGCATCGCGAAAAACAGCGCCGCCGAGTTTTACACCGGCGACACCGCGCATGTAACGGTGGACGACATCGCAAAATCCGGTGGGCTGATTACCCTCGACGACCTCGCCAACTACAAACCGAGAGTTCGCGAAGTTCTCCGCGCGCAATATTCCGCAAATGACCGCGATGGCAGCGCCCATTCCTGGGAGTTGCTCACGTCGCCTCCGCCAAGCTCGGGCGGGGTCGCCATCATCGAAGCGATGAACATGCTGCAAAGCACGCAATTGAAAGGCTGGGACGACGTCGAAAGTGTGCACATGGTTGCCGAAACCATGCGACGCGTCTTCGCCGACCGCGCGGCGTATCTTGCTGATCCTGACTATTCCGACGTTCCCGTCGCCGGCCTGACGTCGGTGTGCTACGCAAAAGAACGCGCCGCAACGATCGATCCGCTACACGCGTCCTCCAGCAAAGATGTAAAGGCGGGCACGCCGCACACGTGCTCGGCTTCAGCTGGCGCGAATTCCGCGCCGATCACCAGCACTCTGAGCGACGGCCCGCACACGACGCATTTCTCCGTCGTCGATGCCGCCGGAAACGCCGTCGCCAGCACCTACACGCTCAATGACAGCTATGGTTCGCACGTCGCGAGCCCTGCGGGCTTCCTTCTCAACGACGAAATGGACGACTTCACCACGCAGCCCGGCATGCCAAACGCGCTCTTCGGCTTAATTCAATCCGATGCCAACGCGATCGCGCCCGGTCATCGCCCGCTCAGCTCGATGACGCCCACGATGTTGCTGCGCGACGGCAAACTCAGCTTCGTCACCGGCTCGCCCGGCGGCCCAACGATCATTTCCTCGACGCTGCTGAGCGTTCTGAACTGGATGCGCCTCGGCATGGACGCTCAATCTGCGATCAACGCTCCGCGCTTTCACCACCAGTGGATGCCCGACTTGATTCTGATGGAGCAGACCTTCCCGGAAGCGATGGAGAAAGCCCTGCAAGCACAAGGCTTTGCAACGAAACGCCGCGGCCACATCGGTCTGGTCAACGCGATCGGCGTTGATCCGAAAAGTGGCGAGCGCCTGGGCGCCGCCGACCCGCGCGACAACGGCTCCGCCGTCGGCTACTGACCTCGCGCTTCAGCTTTGCGCGGCAAATTTTGTCTCGTTCCCGTTAGCACAACTACCACTTCACGAACCCATCGGCGCATCGCGCAATCTCGTGGATAATGTCCGAGGCGAACTATGGAACGACTGCTCTCGACCTACATTTTCATCTCCCGCAAACTTACCCGCGACCTCATCGCACAAATCGGCGACGCCGGATTCCATGGCGTGGAAATTTTCTGCTCGCGCAGCCACTTCGACTACACCGCGCGTCCCGAGATCCAGAACATTGCCGCCGCGTTGGCCGATGCAAAGCTCAAGCTCGCGTCGCTGCATGCGCCGACCAGCCGCGATCTCAGCGCCACGCGCGAAGGTGGCCAGCCGCTCTCGATCTGTGAAGTCGAGCGCGTGCGTCGCATCGAAGCGATGGACGAACTGAAGCGGGCCATCGACGTTGCCGAAGAACTCCCCTTCTCACGCATGATTTTTCACATGGGCGGCAGTCGCGAAACGGCCGATCCGCGCAAACGCGACGCCGCGTTCAGCTCGCTCGAGCACCTGATTCTTCACGCCCGGCACGTCGGGGTGACGATCTGCGTCGAAAACACAACCAGCGAGATGGGCTCCCCGGCCTATCTGCGGTCCTTCGTCGATCAGACACGGCTTAGCGGCCTGCGCTTCAATTTCGACATCGGCCACGCGCATCTCGCCGATGGTCCGGAAGAAAATCGCGTCGCCGAAAGTTTCGAGCCTTTGCGTGAACTCGTCGCCAGTGCACACATCCACGACAATCACGGCGAAAAAGACGAGCATCTGCCGCCCTATGAGGGCTCGATCGCTTGGGCAGAGGCAGCCAGGCTGCTAAAAACTGCGCCGGAAGCCGCGAATACACCGCTCACGCTGGAATTGAAAGAAAAAATCGGTTCCGACGCGCCGACGCCCCAGCAACAACTCGATGCCGCCCGCGGCTCGCTCGACAAGCTCGAAGAAGAATGGAACTAGGCCAGTCTTAAGCTCCTACTGGATGCAGCCCGGATTCTCCACCGAGTCGTCAGTGCCGCAGAGCGGCTGATCAGGTTGCCGGTAGGGCGGATAGGCGTAACCACTGTTGTCGTAGTAGCCTGGATCATTCGAGTACCCGGCGTTATACAAGCCTTGGTCGCCGCCGTAATTTCCGTAGTTCCCACCGTAATTATTATTGTTGTCAAGATTCCCCAGCGCCTGCACGCCGTCACCGATCAAATCCGCACCCAGCGACGCAAACGGACTCCACGGGTTCAACGCCAGGCTCGAAAAGTTCAACGCCAGCCCAAACAAATCGTCGAGGAACCACAAGCCGTCGCTACCCCAGCCCCAGCCGCGACCCCATCCGAGTCCCCCATCGTGGCCATAACCCCATCCACGCCCGTAGCCATAGCGCCCGTGGCCATAGCGCCCGTAACCGCCGTGCCCGTAACCGCCGTGCCCGTAGCCGCCCTGCCCGTAGCCGCCATTCCAGCTACGCCCGAATCCCGCCTGCTCAAAGACCCGGCTGCCACCAAATCGCGACCCAGCGGCACTCAACGAGCCCCCGGCGAACGAAGTGCCTGGCCCGAACCCGCCGCCCCTCGCACTGCCAGGGCCGCCTTTGCCAACGGTGCTACGCGCAAACAATCCGCCATTTCCAAAACGGGAAGCACCAAAATTCATGCCCGCTCGGTTGCCCCTAGCGAGTGCCATAGTCGTCACGCTGCGATTCCCCATCGCTGTGTTGTCCGTCGCCACCGACCGCTCCGGCATCGTGCGCGCGCTCGGCGGACGGTCCGACTGAAATCCCTCCGCGCTAACGCGTTGCACTCCCCGCCCCATCGACGGCCCGCCGCGCATTCCTGGCGCGTAACTTGCCGTCATCGTCCGCCCGCTCCCACCACCCGGTCGATTCACATCATTCGAACCCGAACCCGCCCGGTTGACGCTCCCGCGGGATGATGTTGGCCGATCAGAGCCCCAACCGATGTTTCCCGCCGTCGTTCTGCCGTCGAAATTCCGCTGCGCACTCGGCGGCCTGTTTGAATCGTATCCGCCGTTCGCGCCGCTCCGGCCGAATCCCGCCGTCCTCGCCGAACCGGCGTTGCCCGGCCCAGCATTCGAACTACGCGAAGCGGTCATCCCAGAAGAACCGCGAACCGACGGCGCTCCATAACCGCTGCGTCCGTAGCCCGAATTTCCGTTGGTGTACCCGTATGCGCCGCCCTGTCGCGAACCGCCGTAAGCTCCGTTGTAGCCGCCACCGTTTCCGCGGTTGCCATAGCCCGATCGACCGAAGCTTGCGTAACCGCCATTCCCATAGGCAGATCGACCGGACCCGGCGTAGCTGCTTCGGTAGCCGCCACCCGATCGTCCGTAGCTCCCCCCGCCATACGTCCCGGACGCATACCCGCCCGACGATCGTCCTCCGCCGAATCCTCCACTGCTCCTGCCCCCTCCACCGCCGAGGTGCGCCCCGCCGCTCGACCGACCCGCGCTAAAGTGCCCCCCGCCACCGCCCGAACGATGCGACCCTCCGCCGCCCCCCTGCGACCTGCTCGCGTGCGAGTGCCCTCCTCCGCCACCGTGGGACCCGCCTCCGTGCGAGCCCCCACCATGCGAACCACCCCCGTGCGACCTGCCAGCGCCAAAAACTCCCGAACACGCAAACGCGCAAACTCCAACCAACAAAAACGTTTTCAGCGCGGTGATTCTCGGCATGTTCTTCCTCCGGGCGCACGACGACAGGCTCCAGGGCGGTTAGGGACGTGGGATTGTCGTGCATCTTACCAGCCGAAAAATATTTCGGCGAACTTTCAGCGAACCTGCTGAACGCGCAGCGATTAGCTCGGGAGGGCGACCCGCCCAGTACTGGAATCTGGCGACACTGGCAGAAATCGCCGACTACGACCTGTCAGATAAATCGGACGCTTCGCGATTTTGTGCGGGCACGGTCAAGCATCGAAACCAAACCAAAACTAGAATCCCGGCGGCCGCACCCCTCCGACTCCAAACGCTCGCTCCATCGCCATCCCCGCCGAGCACATCGTCCCCTCTTCGAACAACGGCGCAATCAGCGACACACCGTGCGGCACGCGTCGTGGCGGACTGAATCTCGGCAGCGGATTCTTCGGATCCGGCGCCCAATCGCTGCGCGCCTCGCCCACTTCTACAAATCCCGCGCGCAGCGTCAACGACGGCTGCCCGGTGAAATTCGTGATCGTCACAATCTCGTCGCGCAGCGCCGGCACCAGCAGCAAATCGACCTCGCCGAACACGCGCGCCATTTCTTCCGCAACCTTGCGCCGCATCCGATCCGCCTGCACGAAATCCACCGCCGACAAAAATCGCGCCTGACGAAACAAATTCGGCCAAGCATCCGGCACCTGCGCCTTCAGTTCGTTCATGCGCCGGTCCAGCGTGTATTCCTCAAACGCCGCCGCTCCCTCGGTAAATAAAATCAGCTGCATCGAATCGTACGGCCAATCCGGCAAGCTCACTTCGACTAGCTTCATCCCCAGCTTCCGCACGGTCTGGACGGCCGCACGATCGACATCCGTCGCCGGTTTTTCCTTCATCCAATTCGGAAAATATCCGACGCGCAATCCCGCGATCGACCGCCCCGCATCGAAATCCAGCTTCGACGGCACACTCGAAAGATCGCCCGAATCCGGCCCCGAAATCGCATGCAGCACCAGCGCCGCATCTTCCACGTACCGCGTCATCGGCCCAAGCTTGTCGAGCGACCAGCACAGCGTCATCGCGCCCGTCCGGGGCACGCGCCCGAACGTCGGCCGCAATCCGGTCACGCCGCAACGCATCGACGGCGCCACTATGCTCCCGCCCGTCTCGCTGCCGATGCTGAACGCCACCAACGCCGCCGCAGTCGCCGCCCCGGGCCCCGCGCTCGATCCCGACGCGCCCTCCTCGAGCAGCCACGGATTCATCGTCTGCCCGCCAAACCAGATATCGTTCAGCGCCAGCGCACCCAGACTTAATTTCGCGATCAACACGGCGCCAGCATCATTCAGTCGCCGCACCACCACCGAGTCCGTCGCCGGCACGCGATCGCGATAAAATTCCGCGCCCCACGTCGTTCGAATCCCCGCGGTGTCGAGCAAATCTTTCACTCCATACGGAATCCCGTGCAACGGCCCGCGATATTTTCCAGCCGCAATTTCCGCATCAGCCTGCTTCGCGCGCGCAATCGCATGTTCCTTCGGCATCGTAATGACGCAGCGCAACTTCACATCGAACTTCTGGATCCGCTCCAGATAAATATTCGTCAGCCGCTCAGAAGTCAGCTTCCGCTGCTCGATCCATCGCGACAATTTGCTCACCGGCGAGTACGCAATCGCCTCGTCGCTCGACGGCAACTCCCCCGCCTCCCCGGCGCTCCGCACAAACGCATCGCGTGCCGGCCCTGCCTTGCGCCCCGGCAAAACTGGATTCCACTGCGAATACGGCGCCACCGACGCCTCGATCGTCACCTTGCGCGGACCAACGCGCCGCTCATACAGCGCCGCCATCGTCACGCGCCAACTCTCCGCCGCTTCGGTCCGCTCCTCCGAGTTCAGCGAAATCTGAACGAGCTTTTCCGCTTCGGCAAACGTCGTCGTCGAAACCTCCGGCCCAAACGCAGGCCCGGTTCCATACGCCGGCGGCGCTCCCGCCGGAGCTTCTGTCGGCTGTTGCTGCGCTGTGTCAACGACCGATCCAGATAACGCATCGGGCGCGACCACCGCCGCCAACAATCCTGCCGACGCTGTCCCCAAAAATTCCCTGCGCGACTTCCCCATCTAACCCTCGCTCTCGGAGGGGCACAACACGCCGTGCCCGCTCTTCGCATCCTCATCTGTAATTCGCGGCCCGCGATTGTACATGCACTCGGCCTCTCATGTGTCGCCCTCTCGCAATTTCCAGCCACGCGCAAAGCGCGATATTCTATCCAGTCACACCGCACGCCACGACGCGAAAGGTACGCTGGAAAAACGCTCCATGACGACGATCAACATTGAAGACGCCGGCAGACACGACGCGCAAGAAGTCACAATCCAGGGCTGGCTCTACAATCTCCGCGAATCCGGCAAGCTGCTCTTCCCGATCTTCCGCGACGGCACTGGCATCATCCAGGGTGTCGTCGCGCTCAAAGAAAGCCCCGACGCCTTCGCTGCGCTCAAAGGCCTCACGCAGGAATCCAGTGTCATCGTTACTGGAAAAATTCGCTCCGAACAACGCGCCCCCGGTGGCTACGAAATCGGCGTCACCAAAATTGACGTCGTCCAGAAAGTTTCAGAACAGCAGCCCTACCCAATCCAGCTCAAAGAACACGGAGTCGACTTCCTCCTCGACCACCGCCATCTCTGGATGCGCACTCCGCGTCAGGCCGCCATCCTTCGCATCCGGGCCGAAGCCCAACGCGCCGCCCGTAATTACATGGACAGCCAGGGCTACACCCTCACCGACGCCCCGATGTTCACGCCCGCCGCTTGCGAAGGCACCTCAACTCTTTTCGAAGTGAACTACATCGACGATCAGAAGGCCTATCTCACCCAGAGCGGCCAGCTTTACATCGAAGCCACCGCCATGGCGCTCGGCAAGGTCTACACGTTCGGCCCCACGTTCCGCGCCGAAAAATCAAAAACCCGCCGCCACCTCACCGAATTCTGGATGCTCGAGCCCGAAGCCGCCTACGCCAACCTCGACGACATGATGGCACTCGGCGAAGGCCTGGTCAGCGCCATCGTCCAGTCCGTCCTCAAAAACAAATCGCGCGAACTCGAAACGCTCAAGCGCGACACCAAAAAGCTCGAAAACGTGAAGCCACCCTTCCCTCGCATCAGCTACGAAGACGCTATCAAAGTCCTCCAGAAGCACGGCAACCCCTCGAAATTCGGCGACGACATCGGCGGCGACGAGGAGACCATTGTCTCCAACCAGTTCGACCGTCCCGTTATGGTCCACCGCTATCCCACCGCCATCAAAGCTTTCTACATGCAGCCCGATGCCGAGCGTCCCGATTTGGCACTCGCCTTCGACATGCTCGCCCCCGAAGGCTACGGCGAGATCATCGGCGGCAGCCAGCGCATTCACGACTACAACCTGCTCGTTCAACGCCTAAAAGAGCACAACTTACCCGAAGAGTCCTTTCAGTGGTATCTCGACCTACGCCGCTACGGCAGCGTCCCCCACGCAGGCTTTGGCATGGGCCTCGAGCGTACCGTCGCCTGGATATGCGGCACCGAGCACATCCGCGAGGTCATCCCCTTCCCGCGCATGCTCTACCGGGTCTATCCTTAGTTGGGGTAGTTCGCTGGGTAGTAGCCGTTCTTCGTAGTTCCAGGCTTGTCATTTTGCGTGACGGGTGACTCGTGACTGGTGACTGGTGCGCCTCGCAGCACGTGCAAGCGCGTCCTTACCAAGATCTGTCGCGCATCCCTGCGGCACGCGGCACCACAAGAGTGATCGTGGATCGTCATCAGTAACTGGCCCAGTCCGCCAGCGAACGAACCATTTCGCCACCGGCCTGCCAGTCACTGGTCACCTGTCACGGGTCACCGTTCTCAGGTCTTAGCATGTCTCAAAAAGTCCGCATTATCGGCGTTCCCATGGACCTCGGCCAAAGCCGTCGCGGCGTCGACATGGGCCCTTCGGCCCTTCGCAGCGCAGGCCTCCAGGCCGCCATCAAGAAACTCGGTATCACCGTCGAAGACATCGGCAACATGGAAGTGAAGCAACCGGAAGAGATGTCGATCGGTGAAAAGCGCGCCAAATATTTGCAGGAAATCGCCGAAACCTGCGCCGACATCGCGAAAACAGTCGAGAAATCCCTTCACGAAAATTTTCTTCCGCTGGTTTTGGGTGGCGATCATTCCATCGCCGCAGGAGTCGCCGCGGGCGTCTCCAGTTTCTACCGCGAGCAGAAGAAAGACATCGGCTACATCTGGCTCGACGCGCACGGCGACATGAACACGCCCGACTCATCGCCGTCCGGCAATATCCATGGAATGCCGCTAGCCAGCATCATGGGCTACGGCGCTCCAGAACTCGTCGATCTGATGGGATTTCGGCCGAAAGCCGAGCCCGGCAACATCGTCATCGTCGGCGCGCG
>Ga0307474_10004200_pt1 | contig 10380 bp, 21 predicted proteins | sample atmos_gasesECM1C_2_FD_203312 | JGI IMG/M metagenome (GOLD analysis project Ga0307474, IMG submission 203312) | Hardwood forest soil microbial communities from Morgan-Monroe State Forest, Indiana, United States - atmos_gasesECM1C_05 | ecosystem: Environmental > Terrestrial > Soil > Temperate...
CCCACCGCCTCCCCCCGCCGGGCCCTGCGGGGCTCGTCTTTAGCAGGCGGCAAAGAGCGGCAGTCCCCTCTCTGCCCGCATCCGGTAGTGCTCAATCCGCGCCGCCAGCACGTCGGGCGGCAGCGGCGTCTTGCAGCCATCGGCCACGGACAGCGACACGGCACGGCACGCCCGGCACCAGTACCCCTCGACCCGCCAGTTGCGCGGGGCATGGCAGATCGGGCAGTGCGTGGACAGCCAGGCTTTTCGCTGGCACGTGTCGCAGGTACGGCCGGACAGGCGGCGGCCGTCGCGGTGGCACCTGGCACAGCGGCCGATGCGGCGGTATTTCGTGGCGGTCATGGTTGCTCTCTCCACGCGGACAGGAAGGCGGCGGCCGCCCGGACCAGGGCTTTCCGAAGGTCCCGCCGTTGCCCCCGGGCTGGGCAGCGGCCGCCGCACGTCGCTCCTAGGGGGCGATCGTCTTCCCCGTCTGCCGCTCCAGGTACGCCCAGACGGCCAGGTACATCGTGCCGCCGGGCTGCGCCTGCGGGCCGCCGGTCAGCCGGCCGACGTGCCGCAGTATCGACTCCGGTGAGCGGCCGTTGGCCAGCATCTGATTGAGGGCGAAACGCAGCCAGGGAGGCATGTTGTCGATGAGGATGTCATCGACCAGGCGCCGCAAGGCGTTTTGGGTTCGCATGGTAAACTCCTTAGCCACATTTCCTACGGCGTCGGTAGGCAATCACGGTTTCGCGCCGTGCCGTGCGCCGAATCTTGCGATCCAGCCACCGCAGCAGCTCCGGCCGATCACGCATCAGGATGTACCAGGCTTCTTGCCCACCCGCCGACCGTTCGCCGGTCGTGAATACGTGCCTGTCCGGGTCGGGACCTCGTGTGAATCGTCCGCTCTGATCTCGCATCGCCGAATCCCCCGCTTGACGGATTGATCCTCAGAGATTACTCTTAAAGGATTGATCCGTCAAGCCTAGATGCGGAAATTCGGCGGCCGAGCTTTAGGGATTCGTCTTTCTCGAACAGTAAAGGGGTGCTAGTATGGCCGTCATGGCCACGACACCTTTCGGCGAACGGCTCAAGGAATTGCGGGATCGGGCCGGCTGGAGTCAGCAGGACCTGGCCACCGAGGCCGGGCTCGGGATTGCCACCGTCGCCAAGCTGGAGCGAGGCGTCACGGACCCGAGCTGGAGTACCGTGACCGCCCTGGCCAAGGCGCTTGGTATGGACGTGTCGGCCTTCAGCGGCACGGTAGCGCCGCCACCCAAGACCCCGAAGAGGCGCAAGCCGCGCCGTTCCTAGCTCCCCATCTCCGCCAGCTCCGGATAGAACCGTGTCCCGCGCCGCCTGGCCTCGGCCTGGTCGCGAGCCCGGCGGGCCGGCGACCGGACCGGGCCTGGTGGCGACTCCACGACCGGCGCCGGCTTGCCGTCCAGGAGTTTTTGCAGCTCCCGTCCCCGGATCAACCAGAAGCGACGCTTGCCGACGACACGGACCACGGCCTCGAAGAGCCCCCGCCGATGCCACAGGATCAGCGTCCACCGGTGGACCCTCTTGCCGGGCTTGATCGACGTGAGCATCCGCCCGGCCTCGACAAACGGGTAGAGGCCATCGGGGTCTAGGTGTTTCCGAGCAGGTTGCATAGCAGCCCCCTTTCCATTGCTCCCAACTTCGCCCGGCCGAGAAGGCATTTCAAGGGGCTGTATGTCGGCTAGCTGTCGGCGGGCCGGGTGACAGCCAGGGCAGGATCTCAGGAATAGCGAGCGAGTAGCCGTCCATCGAGCTGCGTAGGACGCCGCGATCGGTCAGCGTGGAGAGCAGCTGCCGATCGCGCGAGGTGGCCTCGCGCCCCTGGGCGTGGAGCCCGGCGCGGACGACGATCTCCTTGGCCTGGTAGGTTCCGTGGCCGATGGCCAGGACGACGGCCAGCTCGTCGCTGGAGAGATAGGTCTTGAGGAGCAGTCGCAGCAGCTCCTGCTCGCGCGGGTTGGCCAGGAGGAACTGGGCGCCCACGGGCGCCCGGCCGTGGTCCTTGATGAGCGGGCCTTGCTCGTCGCCCTGATAGAGGAGGACGGAGACGGGGCCGGGCTCCAGGGGGATGGGCGCGAGGATCTGGTGCGCGCACCAGAGGAGCAGCAGGCGCAGGGCCTGCTTGTCGGGCACAGGCGGCGACTCGCCCGGCAGCGCGGGATCGGGGATCAGGCTCGGCAGCTGTGGCGACATGACCGGCTCCCCCGTCCGCGTGCGAGGGGGGCAACGGCAGGACTCACGAGATGGGTCCGTACACGACTTCCCCCGCGCCCGTCCGCGCGGGGGAAGCGGCACGCTCCATCGCGCGAGGGGGCCTTCGGAAAGCCGCATCCAGTTTAGGCCGCGGCCGGCGGCAATGCAAGCAATAAAGGACGGGGCAGGTGTTTGGATCCGGATACCGGCCGTGACGGCACAGCCTGGGCAAGCCGCGACGGCCAGCGCGTCCCGGCTATCCGTACTGGGCAATAATTTTCGCGGCCTCCGCGAGCCGCTCGGCGTAGATCTCCGTCGTTTCCGGCTCGTCGTGGCCCAGGACGGCCTGGGCGGCGCCCTTGCCGTGCTCCCGGCGGACGTCGGTCCCCACCAGGTGGCGGATCTGGTTGGGCGCCCAGGGCGTGCAGGGAGCCGGCTGACCGCAGCTGCCGCAGAGCAGGCGCCGGCCCTTGCCCCAGACCCAGGGCAGGGCCACCGCCGGCCCGCGGCAGGCACGCTGGCCGCAGACAAACTTGCCGCCCCAGCGCTGACAAAGCCCGCCGCAGACGCTGCACCGGGGACCGCCGCAGAGCGCACAGCAGGGACCGTTGGCCTTGTCGCAGGCCGCATGGACGGCGCGGTCGTAGGTACCGGTCGTGTAGCGTGCCCCCGGCTGCCGGCTCTTGCCCGGCCGATACGCGCGGCCCAGCTCAAGGGCGCGGGCGGCCATCGCCTCGGCCGGGGAGAAGCAGTAGGCGTCCGGGTCGCGGAGCAGGTAGGGCGCCAGGACCTCCTGGCCGCGCGGACCGATCGGGATCCACTTCGGCGCCCCCCGCCATTCGTTTTTGTGACCGTCCGCTTCGCCGTCCTCGCCCAGCGAGTAGAGCCACATCGGCACGCCGCCCACCGTCTGCCAGTGGCGATCGACGTAGCGCGGCTTCACGACGACGACCTCGCCGGGCCGACAGCCGGTGTAGCGCTGGAGCTGCACCATGGCGCGGACGACCGGCAGGCAGTGGGGTAGGGCGGCCAGGACGTCGGCCAGCGGGGCGGGGCGGACCTTGGGGGTCTCCGGTGCCACCTGCCCCGAGGCGGGGCACTTTTTCTTGCGGCGCAGCGGTTCCAGCTCGCGCAGCTCGGCGGCGGCCGCCCGGGGAACGAGCCGGTGGCGGGCCGCCCAGCGCCAGGCGCGACGGACCCAGGTCGCCAGCCGGTTGCAGTGCCGGCGCGCGTAGCCGGCGCGGACGTACTCGCCGCGAACGATCTCCAGCTCCGGGACGCCGAAGCGTCCCGCCGGCGTCGGGCCATAGAGCGTGACGACGGGCTCCAGGGCCTTCTTGGCGTTGTGGAAGTCGCGGTGTTCGAGGCTGGCCTCGGCGTGTTCGAGGTAGCTAACCACCAATTCCAGACAGGTTGTATCTGCTGTGGCGGCGAGGGGCAGGGCGCCGCCGCTTTGGTCCATCTCCAGGACGATCCGCCGGTAGGCGGCCCGGGCCTCCTCGGAGCCGCTCTTACCCAGGGTGATGTCCTTGGGCTTGCCGGCGACCCAGATGCGGATCCGGTCGCGGCCCTTATGCGGGTAGATCCTGGGCGGCCACTGACGTTTGCGGGGCATGCGACCTCCGTGCCGCTGGCGGCTACCGTGGGCCAATTCCCACGGTATTCCGGCCCTGGCGGCCTGTGCATGCCTCCGCCGAAAGGACGCAAGGTCCGCGTGGACTTTGGCTTGCGTCAGTACGCCTGGCAGGACTCGAACCTGCAACCTTCGGTTCCGTAGGCGCACAATCGACCGGCCGCCCTGGGGCAGTTCGTCCTTGCGGTTCAAGAGTTTACGTACTGCCACCGGCGCGTCAAGAGCGCTGTGGGAGCACGCAGGAAACACGAGGGAAACGGGGCGTTCCCACGCGAAGTGTGGGAAGTGTGGGAGGGGTTAGGGCGCATGAAAAAGGCCGGGCGAGCGCCCGGCCTGTCTTCACCGGCTGCCCGCCCGGCCTGTCTTCACCGGCTCCCCGCCGGCAGGATGCCCCACGTGGGGCCTATTCCCGTGGCGCCTCGTGATAGTAGACGCCACGGCCATCAGGGGGCGACGGATTGATTCGCCAATCAGCCAGGATTTTCGCCGTCTGAATTTCTGCTTCGGTGGGTAGGTAATGGCCTGCACTGCCGAGCGTGCCCGTATCTTCCGTGCCGTGCATGGTCCCCTCAGACTGGAGAAACGCGCGGAGTCGTGCCACGTCGGCACCTGTCTCGGCGGCCACATAGTCCGCGTCCAGGCTGCACCGTTCAAAACGCCCGTCCCCGTCCGCGTCCCAGACCAGGTAGTGGTTTTCGTAATCGTAGGCGATTTTTATTTCTGGCATGACCAACTCCTTCGTTGTGCGGCCTTCGCCGGCTCTCCCGCCGGCAGGGTGCCCCTGGGGGCGGTTAGGCGACCATCACGCGATTACGCGGGCCGCCGTTCAGCATGATCCGGGCCTGGTCGAACACTTTCCCCGTCACTGGGGTTCCGTCCGCCAGAAACCATTCGTCCCCATCCGTGCTGAACCATTCGATGTCCGCGAAACTGATGTGGTATTGGTCACCCTCCCATCTGGCGTCGAGCACATGGTCAGAATTCATCTCGGTCCCCTTTCTCACCGGCTCCCCGCCGGCAGGGCGCCCCGAATCCACGCCGCTCGGGGCCACACGGCTGAAACGCCGCCTGGTTTGGGACGCGGCGGCGCGTGGTCTCAGGCCACCCTGTGATGGGTGCCGATTGCGACGGAGCAGTCGCCCCGCTCGGCCGCCTCTCGGCTGTCGTAGCCGTGCAGCCACGAATGCTGGCCTGTCCAGGCTTGCCGGCCCTGGCAGGACAGCTCCCGCATTTCCTCTGCGTAGGCCGCCTCCAGCGCGCCACGGTCCTGTGTCGGGGTGATGCACACGTCGGAAAGTTCGCACGGCCCGAATGTCACGTAGCGCCACCACAACACCGTTTTCGTTGCAGTCGCCATGATCTCATCTCCCTTTCTTCGCCGGCTCCCCGCCGGCAGGGGTGCCCTGGGGGGCGGTCACTTACATATCCATCCGCTCGTTGAACACCGCCCGCACGGCCGGGCAGAAGGCGCAACGATCCTCCTCATGGTTCTGGAAATGCCACACGTGGCCGGGGCACTCATCTATCTGCCGCTGCCGCTCGTTGGAAAGCCGCAGACTGTCGCGCTCGGCTGCCCGCGCATCACCGGCCGCCTGGCGTTCGGCGTGGTGTTTCAGGGACCCGACGCAGCGATGCGCCGGGTTGTTGCCGCGAGCGATCTCTTGCCCACAAAATCGGCATGACATGATTCGTTCTCCTGTGTGTTTTCCGGCCCCCGCCGGCAGGGTGCCCCGCGTGGGGGCGGGTTAGTTTCCGATCCGGACAAAGATCACGTCGGTCGTAACGCTGTACCGTCCCCCGGAAATCCGAAAGGCCAGAAAATCCCCCACGTGAATTGCGGTGTGACGCTGGTCCACCCGGGTGACCCGTTGCACGTCCAAGCAATCTTCGTCCCAGTGGACCAGTCCGCTTGCTTTGAGGACTCTCCGACGCTCGCGCTCAGTGGCCCGCGCGAAGTCGAACTCGCCTGCCCGCTGGACCAGTTCAAGCCACTTTTCGGTGGCTGCAAAAATAACACGATCCTCAGTTGTTACGGTCATTTTTTCCTCCCTTTCTCACCGGCCCCCCGCCGGCAGGGTGCCCCGCGTGGGGGCGGTTAGCGTTGCCAGCAGCGCCGCGCTGCTGGGCTGTGGGTCAGGCGAGCGTACAGGATCGCGTACCGCTCGCCTTGGACTCGGTTGCGCCTCTGCCAGAGGCGCCATTTTTCGTAGACACTCATGCTGTCTCCCTTCGGTCATTTGTCGCCGTGGGCATAGTGCCACGCCCACCAGCGGCGCGTCATCGCCACAAACCAGACTTCCGATTTTCGGAGGCGCAACTTTGCGCCCACCACTCGCATATACAGGTCGTAATGATTGGTCGCCATGATCGCCCCCTCTCTGCGGCCCGTGGCCGCGAGGGCTAGGATTCCCAAGCAACTTCCGGCACCAGGTGGGCCGGAAGAGTCAGCCCGCCATCGGTGGCGTTGGCCAGCGCGCCTGCCGGATAGAACACTAGAGTTCCGTCGGACAACTCCTCAACTCTGGCGGTCCGGTAGACCGGCGACTGTCCAATCTGCCAGCGGGTCTGTTCGTACCCGGCGACATACTGGACTCGGCCGGTCCTGATGATTTTGCTGAACATCGTTTTCCCCTTTTCGTTTGCGTCCCCCACCCGCTCACCCGGCGACGTGCCGGGGAGGGGCGAAGAATAATTTCACTTCTGCTGGCACAGGCACGTGCTGCCGGGAGCCAAACAGCAGAACCAAATCTTCCCCGGCTCGCGCTCGCAGTGGCAGCGAGCGTCTGACTGGGCGAGAGGCCGCGACTCCTTCGTGGCCGGATTCACCTCGATCAGCTCATTTTTCTCGTTCACGCACGTAATCCAAGTCATCGCTTTCCCCCTTTTCGTTCGTGTCTCTCATCTCCACATCTTTATCTTAGACTATAGCCATACTATAGTCAATACTATTTTGCCAGAATCTCGGAAATAGTCGCAAGTCCAGAATTCTTAAAGACTTGCGTAACCCGCAGCCCCGCCTTCTGGGCGGCGGACTTGGCCCGGTGATGCTCGTCCGCGGTGAGCCAGAGGAGGACGGGTTTCAGTTGCGCAGCGAGCATCCGGGCGCTGCCGCTCTTCTGTTTCGTTGGTTTTTTGGCCATATCGTCTCCCTGGAAAGTGACTATAGGGAGACTATAGCAGATTGGTCCGGAGCTGTCTACGCCACCGCGCACGAAAAAAGCCGGCCGCCCCCGCTCTCCGTCGGGAACGACCAGCTCCAACGTGATGTATCTTGTCAGTCTACTCACCCCACCGTCACCGGCCACGCCACCGCCCCTTGACCGCTACTAGCCGGCTGGCTAGTATGCGGGCATGGCTCGAAAGACCACCTCTCTGCCCTTCGCGGCCCGCCTGCGCAGCCTGCGTGAGGCGGCCGGCATCACCAAGTACCGCCTCGCGCAACTCTCCGGTATCACCCAGCAGCAGATCGGCCGCCTGGAGTCCGGCACCCGCGAGCCGAGTCTGGAGACGGCCCGCCGCCTGGCGCAGGCCCTGGGCCGCAAGCTGGATGCGTGGGACTGAGCACAAGGTTGCCCGTGAAAATCTGCCGATGCCACTTGACCAGTACTAGCCAATTGGTTAGTATGAGGGTGTGGATCCGGCAAAACCGAGTTCCAACCAAGTGGGCCGGCGGTGCTGTAACACCCCGGCCCGTGGCCAATCCGTTCTCAGGAGGATCGGCATGAGCACCTTATCCCGCACCGCATCCGTTGACAACGTCCCCCTGGAATCCTGGCAGCGCGTCTGGCGTGACGGCTTCGCCGTGGCACTCTCGCCCCGAGCCCTGGCAGCCCTGGCCGCCGCCCTCCGGAGCGACGATCCAGCCCTGATCCAGGGCGCGACCACCAGCCCGCCGCCGCTGGCGTGCGTCGGCGACTGGCCGGTCGAGGCGGCCTGCGCCCTTTCCTATTGCGGCTGGCGGGGCGAGAACCTGCCGACCGTGGCGGAAGTCGAAGCCTGGTTTGCCGAGGCGTGCTTTGCCTGCAATCTACGGCTGGGCGAGACGACCGGCTGCCGCATCTTCCTGAACTGGTTCGATGAGACGCCACGCGAGCAGATGCGCCGGCTGCTACTCCCCGAAGTGGAGCGGGCGCTGGCGGAGCGGCTCCGGGAGGGCTGCCCGGCAGCATAAGGAGAAGGCCATGAAACAGACCGCCAAAGAAGGGATTGACCGGTACGTCGCCTTCCATCAGCCCCCCGGCGCCTTCCTGCGCGCCGTCCTGGAAAACGACCTGCGAAGCGCGGTGGGCCACGCGGACCCGGACAATCTGCGGGAACTGGCCGAGATCGTCCGTCACTGCCACTGGGAGATCCCGGCCCGTTGCTGGGGCTCTCCCGAGACCGTCAAGGGCTGGCTTCGGCAGGGCTGCGCGGTGGCGTGATGAGGCTGCCACTCAGGGCATTCCCCAACCGCGCGGGCCAGCCCCCACGATGGCCATCTCGTCCTCCGTGCCTGGCAAGGGTGGCTGCCCACGCAGGGTTAAGACGTGAGGCTCGTACCCTCCCCGGCGGCGCCCGCCCTGCCGGGCTTTGACTAAATGGACCTTGCACAAACCGCTGCGGACAACTTCCCTGCCGCAGTGGAGGCATAGGCCCGCCGCGGCCCACGCTTCCCTTTGGCACTTCCGCCGGGCTGCCTTGGCAGCCCGGCAAGCGTCGCACAGCCGCCCGCCCGCCGCCGGCTCGTGGAGACAGTTGCGGCAGAGACCTTGCAGGACGAGTCGGCGCCTGCGGTCCTTGGACCGCTGCTTGGCAGCAGCTATCCGGTCGGCGGCGGTAAAGTATTTCGTCGCCGGCCGGCCCCCTCGGTTCGGCATGGCTGCCCCTTGCCCCGCTCACCGGATTATCAGTCCACAGATCTGGTCAGCCCCGGACCAGCAAAATCCCGGCCAGCTCCCACGCGGCATCGGCGAGGCGCTCGCGGTAGGAACCCCTGGGAGAGACGAGCGCCTCACTCTGGATGGATGCGTTGCCCAGCAGGCCGGCCAGCAGCTGGGTGGCAATCTGAAGTCGCTTTTGGCGATGGCGCTCCGACCGGCTGGTGCGGGTCCGTGGTTTCATGGTCGAGCCTTTTCCGCAGCAGCGGGTAAAGGGCCAGGAGCCTCTGGGAGACGCGCTGCCGCGTCAGGCTCAGCCGCTGGCCGATTTGCTGCATCGTCAGCCCCTCCCAGTAATAGAGCACCAGCAGGACCTGGTCGCGGACCGGGAGTGACCCGATGGCGTCCTGAAGGGCCGCCTCGTCCTCAGCCTGGGCCAGGGGGTCGCCGATGGCGTGCGGATCCAGCGGGCTATCGTCGCCGATGAAAAACGTCAGCCGGGCGCGCTGGGCAGCGGCGACAGTGGCCGCCGACTTGTTGGTCCGCCGGTCGCTGTCGTCGAGGTATCTGGGTACGTGGATCACGTGCTGGCGGTGTGCTTCCTCCAGGAGGTACCGGCAGATCCACCAGCCGGCATAGGCCGAGAACTTGACGCCGCGCTCGGGCTCGAACCGCTCCACGGCGATCATCAGCCCCAGGAAGCCGGCCTGGAGCATGTCGTCGCGGGCAGCCGCGTCGTGGCGGAGCCGGTAGACTTTTGGGTGATAGGCCAGCCGGCGCAGAAAGAATGCGACCAGCCAGCGGTGTTTTTCGGCAAGAGCATTGCGGGTTTCCACGTCCATAGCTGGAACTGCCAGGGTTTACGTCCCCATCTCGCCGGCGCGCAACATGCGCCAGAAGACCTCGCGCATCTTGGCCGGCGGGCAGGGGTGAATGGCGGTCGCTCCATAAAGCGACTCGCCCACATAGCGCAAGGTCTGCTGCTTGCCGTATAAGTGGATGTTATAACTCCGCAGTACGTTGCCGACAAAGGCGTCCTCGTACAACTCCCGCTGCACGTGCGTCAAGGGCTCGGCCGCAACCAGCTCGCATGCGTGGCGGGAGAGACAGTAGGCCATTCCCGAGGCCCAGGGACCGTGCCAGCCATTGTCCTTGACCAGCTTGCTCCAGCCCGGCCGGTCAATGGGACCGATCTTTTCCTTGCCCGGCACAACCGAGTGATGCCAGTAGCCGTCCATGCCGCGCGTGGCCACCGGCCGCCCGAGGTAGTGGTGATGCTTGGGATATTCTTTGAGTCGTAAAGGTACGCAAAACGTGTCGTCGTCCACTTTCCAGAGCCAGGCCAGCGGCCAGCGCTGGAGGCACTCGCGAATGCCGGCCCAGGTCTTTTGCGGCAGGGCGGCATAGGTATCGGGACAGTCCAGGTAGAGGATGTCGCCCGACAAGACGGATTGCTGGCCCGGCCGGCCGACCAGGAAAACGACCTTCATGCCGTCCGGCAAGTGGTGGCTGAGCCAGGTTTCCCGGCACGCTTCCCGCCGGTCGTTGGTGGCGGCGCACGACAGGATCATCACGACCGTATCGACCGTTTCGCGCGGTGGCGAACCATGAGGACGGAGAGTGTAGAAGTCGGCCACGCATCAGGCCCGCCTAAAAGGAGTAGCCGAGCATGTG
>Ga0307474_10004201_pt1 | contig 10379 bp, 7 predicted proteins | sample atmos_gasesECM1C_2_FD_203312 | JGI IMG/M metagenome (GOLD analysis project Ga0307474, IMG submission 203312) | Hardwood forest soil microbial communities from Morgan-Monroe State Forest, Indiana, United States - atmos_gasesECM1C_05 | ecosystem: Environmental > Terrestrial > Soil > Temperate...
AAGAGCGACGTCAAATTGCCCATTGAGGCGCTGCTCGAAGTCAGCGCGGTCGACGGTGTGAATTTGAACGGCAAGTTGTTAGCCCAATCGAACCGCGACCTCAAATAAATCGCCTTTGACCAGGCATTTTAGTAGTTCAGGCTGAAGCGAATCAGACCGCCGATAAATCCGATCCAGACGACCCCCAGCAATCCCGCCGCGGTCACGAAGCCCCAGAACGGCAATTTACGCGGGATGTCGAGTCTGGACAGGCGCCAGGCGCTCCAGATTCCGAGCACCGCCGCCGCAATCGCCAGGAGTCCGGCAACCTCAAGCGTGCCGACAATGGGGTCGAGACTGCTGCTGTAAAAGTCCAGCTCAAGATTCAGGGTCGGCCGCAATATCATGAACCAACAGACCAGGTACACCGCGTCAAACGCCGCCGCCGCGCGCAGCGTCAGCCGCAGGCGCCTCACCTGCGAAGCTAAATCCTCCGGAATGTTTTTCAGCGGCCGGATCCACGGAGAGAGGAGCCAAGCCAACAAGGTCCAAATCAAAATCAGGCAAGCGAGAGTCAGCACGGTTAGGTTCAGAACCGACGATCGTTTGAGCGGCACGGCTTGCAGCACGGAAGTTGGTTCCCCGCCATCGACGACCGTCTTGAGTCCGCTGACCGTCTGCAGCATGAGTTGCCGGCTACCGCCGGCGCGGCGCCAAAGTTGTGGGCCAATCTCACGATAGGTCAGAGGCTCAGGGCTGAAATCGCCCGGTACGGAGATCGTCCCGTCCGGGTTTGCGGAAATTACAGTTTGTTGCAGGACATAGAAGAGACTCAAGAATCCATGCTCGATTCGGCGCGAACTCTCGTAGCGGCCTGCGATGATTTGTGCATCGGCGAGCGCCGTGGACAGCGCCGGCGGATCCACCGGCGCGGCGGCGTTCGGGAAGTATCGATCCATGAAGCCGTCGAACAGCGCTTCGCGGGCGAGATACACGGCTTCGGCGCGGCCTCGGCTGTTGAAGGTAAAATCGATGCCGACTCCTTCCGCCGGCAACAATTCGAACTCGTTGTGAAAATATATCGTGTCGCCGCCGTGACCGATCACCGTGCGACCGTTGTGCGATTCTCGGAAGAAACCGTGCGCCATGGTCGCAAATCCCGCCGGGGCCTGTTCCGAGGGACTGTGCATGCGCTTGGCCGTGTCAGCCTGCAAAATCTCGGCGTCACCGACATGGCCGTCCTGCAGATGAGCAAGCATGAAGCGCGACATATCCGCCGCCGTCGTCGTGCCGCTGCCCGCGGGTCGCGTCACGATCAGCTCATAGGGGCCTGGGGGCGCGGAGGCCGTTCGATAGCCTTTGGATACCGCGGCTGCGAATCGCTCGGGTAGCGGCTGATCGAAGCTGGTATGCGTCATGCCCAGCGGCACGAGAATGTGGCGTTCGATGTAGCGCTCGTAGGGCTCTTTGGAAATTCGTTCCACAATGTAGCCGGCCAGGGCCGCGCCGTAGTTTGAGTACGCGGGGACCTCGCCCGGCGCGAACAGCATGGGGCGCTTATGATCCTTCAGGTACGCCTCGGTCGAAGGTACGCCTTGCGGATTCGTCCACAAGATATCCTTCAGTCCTTCTTCGAACCCGCCCCGGTGATTCATCAAGTCACGCAGGGTGACGGGCTTGCCGAAGTCATTGGGAATCGTGAAGTCCAAATAATCGTTGATATTCCGGTCCAGATCGAGCTGCCCCTTCTCGACCAGCTGCATGACCGCCGTCCAGGTGAACAGCTTCGAGGTCGACCCGATTCGCACCATGGTTTGCTCGGGGTCCATGCGAATTTTCTTGCTCACGTCCGCATATCCGTACCCTTTCTGCAGGAGCACGGTCCCGTCCTTGACCACAACGACGACGGCGCCCGCCATATCGCCGGCTTTGAGCGCATAGGGAACCATGCCGTCCAGCCAAGTTTCGAGGTCGGCACGGTCGAGCGGATGGGCGCTCGATTCCGACACGGCGGATGCGGGTGGGACCCCGCCGGTTGCGGCCCCGGCCGCGGATGCTTGCAAAAGGACAGCCGCGCCGCAGGCCACAAGAGCAATGACGTTCCGATTATTCATCTCGTTCACCCCTTCAATTTCTTCAACACGGACGGAATCTTTTTATTTGGATTTTTGCGCCACCGGCGTGAACGACAGGTCCTGATAGTCGTAGCTGAAATCCGCGAGCGGCGACACCGCCTTCAGGGTGATGTGCTCAACCTTGCCGTCCGCATTCAAACCGAACGTGACGTACGCCGGCTCGATGGTCTTATCCTCGAAGCGCGTCACGAAGCTGTCGTATTGCCAGTGCTCCAGTGCCCCGCCCATGCGCGGCGTCGATTTGAAATCGATCGTGAGCGCACCCTTGGCCTGTCCAACTTCGATGTTGCCGTACCACGGGTCGCTATAGGTGCCGACGTAGCGATCGAGCGGCAGCGATGGACCCACTTTTGCGGGCGTTGCGACCGCCGACTGATACGTCTTCAGCGCTTCCTGCACGCGCTGCTGCCTCTCGGCGTTGATTTTTTCCGGCCAGGTGTCCTTGGGCAGTCCGAGGTAGTGATCGAGCAGCTCATACATCAGCCCGATGATAATTGCGCCATCCTCACTGTTGATCTCGATCGAGAATCCCACATGCTTTTCCGGAATCAGCACGACCGCGGTCAGAAAACCGAACACGGCACCGCCGTGCCAGACGATCTTGGCGCCGCGATAATCGCGGACATCCCAGCCGAGCGCGTAGGTGTTGAACATCGGCTGGGTCGGCGCCATCACGCCCGCTCGCGGACCCACCGGCTGCAGCACCACCGGCTTCCACATTTGATCGTGCGCCGCCTCGCTGAACAGCCGGCCGCCATTGCCGGGAAGCGCGCCGCCATCGAGCTGGATCATCAGCCACCGCGCCATGTCATTGGCGCTGACCGCCAAGCCACCGGCCGGCGATGCGTTGCTGCCCAGATTGTCGCGCTCATTGAGCACCGACTGATCGCCCACACCGCGCAAGCCGCCGTTCATGCGCGCATGCGGCTGCGCGCGGTCGGGACTCGCGAAGTGGCCTTCGTTGTCCGTGGTCGAATGCAGCATGCCCGCCGCTTTGAGCACGTGTTCAGCGGTAAATTTCTCCCAGGTTTCGCCCGTGACTTCTTCGATCAGTTGGCCGGCGACCATGTACAAAATGTTGTCGTAGGCATAGGCACTGCGGAAGCTGGTCGCGGGCTTGATGTAGCGCAGCCGCCGCACCGATTCGGCGCGGCTCAAGTTCGTGCGCGGCACGAACAGCAGATCGCCCGCGCCAAGCCCGAGGCCGCTGCGGTGCACGAGCAGATCGCGAATCGTCATCTCGCGGGTCACCCACGGGTCGTACATTTGAAAGCCCGGCAAGTGATCGATCACCTTGTCGTCCCAGGCGATTTTTCCCTGATCGACGAGAATGCCGAGCGCCGCGACGGTGAAGGCCTTGCCGGTTGAGCCGGTCGGAAAAATCGTGTCGGCGTCGACCCGCTCCGGTGAGCCGAGGCGCTTCACGCCGAAGCCTTTGGCGAGCGTGACTTTATCGTTCTCGACGATGGCGATGGCCATGCCGGGAACGCCAAACTGCTTGCGCAGACCTTCCACGCGGGCGTCGAACCCGTTGGGCGGCGCGGCGAGGGCCGCCGAGATGCCAAGAAACATCAATGAGACGAATGCAAAAATTTTCATGCGAGCTCCGGGGTGGCGTTCAAGGCGATGATTTCGGCGGCCCGCGCTGCCTCGATTCGCCGTATCGCGGGATCGAGCGCGAACAGCATGGCCGCGGCGATCGCAGAGATGACGGTCAAAATCGCAAAGAATCCGGCGTGACTGACGCGGCTCCACAACGTGCCGACGAGGCCCGCCGACAGCGAGCCGCTGCTGACCACGAGGAACCACGCGGCCACGGTGGTCGCGCCGTAGCCGATCGGTGCCAAGCGCGCAAACAGGCCGAGGCCCGTCGGCAAAATGTAGAGTTCGCCCAAGGTAAAGACGGCGAAGAACAGCGCCAGCCACATCCAACTCGCCCGCCCCGTTCCGGCCGAGAACGCGACGGCCGCGAGCATGAGATACGCCGCCGCGACGATCAGCGCGCCCAGGGCCATTTTCCTCATTGCGGAGCCCGGCGAGCCGGCTCGCGTGCGCCGGCGCCAATGCGCCAGCAGTAGCGGCGTCATCATGATGACCAGGAGAGGATCCAAACTCGGGAACCAGGTCATCGGAATGGTCCAGGGCCCGATGCTTCGATCAATGCCGACATCAGCCCACAGCGCCAAGGTATTGCCATACTGTTCATAGGCGCCGCGAAACACCGTGACAGCAACGCCGACGGCAAACAGCAGAATGAACGTAGAACGATACTTGCCGGGCGGCGCCTTCGGCGCGCGAGTCTGCTTCACCGCGCGGACCTGCTCCGGCAGATATCTGCCGCCGAGAATATAAATGACCAGACCCAAGAGCATCCCAACGCCCGCGGCGCCAAAACCCCAATGCCAGCCGTAGAATTCCCCCAGCGCGCCGCAGACCAGCGGCGCTAAAAATCCGCCGACATTGATGCCGACGTAGTAGACGTTGTACGCCCAGCCGCGGCGCGGATCGTCCGCCCGATACAGACCATCGATTTGACTGGGCAAGCTCGGTAGAAACAAGCCGTTGCCCAGCGCGATGGTCGCGAGAGCCGGATAAAACAGCGGTTCGAAGGTCATCATGAAATGGCCCGCGGCCATGATGCCGCCGCCGATGATTACCGCGCGCCGCTTCCCGAGCCATCGATCCGCAATCAGGCCGCCGAATATCGGCGTGAAATATGCCAGCGCGACGTAAGTGCCATAAATGAGCGAGGCTCGTTCCTGGCCGATCAGCAACTGCTTGGTCATGTAGTAGACCAGCAAGGCGCGCATGCCGTAGTAGGAGAAAATCTCCCACATTTCGGTCAGAAACAGTATTGTGAGGCCGCGCGGCTGACCGAACCATGTCTGCTGGTTCGCGCTCATCGCCTTAAGCGTGTGTCCCGCCCCACACTTGCTCACCGCTCCAGGCACTGCCGTCGGTGTACGTCATGCTCGGCGTACGATCCTTGGCGAGAAAAATGGGTCCATCCAAATCCACGACGTCGCACAATTGTCCGAGCACGAACGCCGGCGCCATCGCAAGGCTCGTGCCGACCATGTTGCCGACCATGACGCCCAACCCTAGGCGGCGCGCCTCGTGCGCCATTGCCAGCCCTTCGGTCAAGCCGCCGCACTTGTCCAGCTTGATATTGACGACGTTGAAACGTCCGACCAGCCCCGCGACGTCGGCAAGCGTCAGTACGCTTTCGTCGGCGGCGATCGGGATCTTCGATTTGAATCCGGCGAGATCGGCCTCGCGGCCGCGCTTCAAGGGCTGCTCGAGCAAGGAGACGTTTGCGGACTCCAGCACACCCATCAGAGAACCGAGCGACTCGATGCCGTAGCCTTGATTGGCGTCGACGCCCATCCAAACTTCGGGACGTGCTGCGCGCACCGCGCGCACCCTCTCGATGTCGTCCTTGAGATCGCCGGTCAACTTCAGCTTCAGGGATTTCGCCTGCGCGAATTTGCGCGCGCCCGCCGCCATCGTGGCCGGATCGTCGGCGCCCAACGTGAAGGTCGTCACCAGCGGCTTCGGCGGGTCGAGATCGGCAAGTTCCCACACCGCAACGCCCAGCCGATGCGCCTCGAGTTCCCACATTGCGCAGTCGACCGCGTTGCGCGCACCGCCCGCCGGCAGCAATCGTTGCAGCGCGGTACGAACGATGCCTTGTTCGATGGGGCCGCGCACCGCTTCGATCTCGGCGACCATGGTTTGCGCCGTGTCGCCCAAGTAGTACACACCGGAGGCTTCGCCGCGGCCGCGATACTCGCCATCGTCGAGCGTCACGACCACGACCTCAACCTCCTCGAAGATAAATCCCGAGATGCGAAACGGCGCCGATAGGCGCAGTTTCTCTACTTCGACACGCAGCTGCAACGCGGCCATTAGAAATATACCCCGAAGCTGAATAGATTGAACATGAATGCAAACCACAGCACGATGAACGCCGACAGTGCCAGCACGATGCTCCACACTTTGGCGGGCCAGCGACGGGTTCCTTTCCATACCGTCCACAGATTCCAGCCGATCAAGGCGGATCCCAACAGGAACGCCAGAATGCCGAACACCTCGGCGAAACGGATGGTGCCGTTGAACTTGTTGCTGAGATTGTTGAAGTCATTGAACATGCGGATGATCGTGAGTCCCCACAGCCCCAGCGCCGCGAGCAGCAAGATCGACCCGACCTTGCTCCATCGATAGGCGCGCAGCGCATCGGGACCGAGCGCCAAGCTCGCCCCGAAGCGGCGGCGCACGATGGCGGCGATCGGCCAAAATACGGCGGTCAGGAACAGCGCCGCCAAGGCGCCATAGAGCGCCGGCAGCAGCCATGCCGCATCCTCATACCACTGCACGCGGTCGAGCACCATGAATGGGGATATGCCATCGATGCTGAAGCGCACGACCTTGCCGTCGACCACCTTGGCCGCCAAGCGCTCGTGGCTATCCTGATCGCGCCATACGAAGGGCGCCGTCTCGATCCAATGACGCGGCTTGCCATTCAGCCCGTCGAACGGCACGGCCAATTCGCCCTTGGCATTGACGCCGGCCTTGGTTTGACCGAACAGGCCGACCGCGGCCAGGAAACTCGATTGCGAGGCGCGCGAATTGACCCACTGGCCCTTGAGCAGGGCCGCGTGTTCCGCCGAAGTCTTCGCATCAACCACCGTGGCGGCGGTTTCCGCCGCGGGGAAATAGCGATCGGCGAAGTCCTCGAACATCGCGCCGCGCAACCCACCGGCCGCACCGGCTTTGCCGGGGCTGTTGAAGGAGACATAGAAGCCGACGCCTTCCTTCAGGAACAAATGCAGCGAGGTGTGGAAGCACTGCGTATCGCCCAAATGCGCGATCACCTCGCGGCCGTTGATATTGGTTTCAAAGAAGCCCAGCTCCATTCGATTCAGCGGCGGCAGAATGGTGAGCGGGCTGTTGTGCATCATCTCGGCGGTTTCGGCTTTCAGGATGCGATTGCCGTGATACTCGCCGTTTTGCAGGTGCGCGATCATGAAGTGCGCCATGTCTTCGCCGGGCGAAGCCAGCGATCCGGCGGGTGCCGGCCCGACGATCTCGTATCCCTTCGGCGGCTCGGATGCCAGCGAGTAACACTTCGACATGAGCGGCTCGAGATTCGCCGGCAGCGGCTGACGGAAGGTCGAGTGCGTCATGTCGAGCGGCGCGAAGACGTGCTTGTCGAGGTAGTCGTCGAATGACTCGCCGGAGACCCGCTGCACGATGTAGCCGGCGAGTGACGCGCCGTAGTTGGAATAGGCCGGCGTGCTGCCGGGCGCGAAGACTCGCTCCGGAACCCACTGCTTGAGCAGCGCTTCGAACCCCGGGGATTTGGGATCCTCCGACATGATGCCCTTCGCTTGCTCTTCGAAGCCCGCAACGTGCTGCATCAGTTCGCGCATGGTGACCGGCTTCCCGTCGCGCGCGGGAATCTTGAAATCCAGATATTGATTCACATCGGCATCGAGATCGATCTTGCCCTGCTCGACTTGCTGCATCACCGCGGTCCAGGTGAAGAGTTTCGAGACCGATCCCGGCCGAAACAAGGTCAGCTTCGGATCCACCGGTGTGCGTTTTTCGACGTCCGCATACCCGAATCCGCGCTCGGTGACGATTTGCCCATCCTTGACGACGGCGACAACGGCGCCCGCGATGTCGCCGGTATGCAATGCATACGGCATATATCCGTCCAGCCAGGCATTGAGGTCGTCCGCGGTCAACGGCGCCGCGGCCGTTGCGCCGGCGGTGGCCGTCAAGGTTCCCGAGGCGAGGAGAGCGGCCGCCAAGAATGTCAACATACGCATGGATTTTCTTCTTGCGACCGGGTCGCTGTTATCTACAAATTTACGCAAGACACTTGTCGACGAGTTTTTCCAGCGCGGCGCCGGGGCGCATGGGATCCGCGACGGGCACGCCAAGCCGCGCACTCTCCGCGTCCAGCAATCGCGCGGCATCGTTCGGATTGAGCTTGGAGGTGTTCAAGCTGACGCCTGCGCAGCGGATCGCCGCATTGGTGCGCCGGCCGAGCCGCAGATTCAGGTCAATGGTGTCGAAGACATCCGGCAGCAGGTAGCCCGGGTGACCCAGCATCTCCTTGCGATCGATGTCGTGACACACCACGATGACATCCGGCTGGCTGCCGTGCAGCAGGCCGAGGGAAACCCCGGCGTAGGCCGGGTGGAACAAGGAACCCTGACCTTCAATCACATCCCAATGCTGCGCGGGCGCCGCGGGGCTCAACATCTCTGCGGCGCCGGCCTCGAAATCCGCAACCACCGCGTCCATCGGCATGCCGCCGCCGGCGATCAAAATTCCCGTCTGTCCCGTGGCGCGAAAGTCCGTGTCGACTCCGCGCTCGCTGAAGGCGCGCGCCAACGCGAGAGCCGTGTATTTCTTGCCGACGGCGCAATCCGTGCCGACGGTCAGCAGGCGTTTGCCGCTGCGCTTGGCACCGCTTGCGATCGGGATATTTTTCGGCGGTGTGCGCACATCGATGAGCCGGCGGCCGTGGCGCTCCGCGGCCGCTTTCAGCTGCGGCACGTTGCCGAGTTTGGCGTGCATGCCGCTGATGAGATCGAGCCCCGACTCGAGCGCTTCAACCAGCGCTGGGATCCAACTGTCGCCGATCACGCCGCCGGTATTGGCCACGCCGATGACGAGCGCGCGGGCGCCGCGCGCGCGCGCCTCCTTTGGCGACAAACGCGGCAGATCCGTGCTGACGGTCGCACCGGCGACCGACCATTCCCCGACGCAGCGATCGCGCGCCCAGTCGCGCAATCCGAACGCCGTCTTGGCGTAGCCCTTCTCCGTGGTGTCCCCCAGAAAAAGCAGATAAGGCTGAGGCAAATCCAGTACCTGCGACATTCGGGTCTCCGCCGCGTGCAATTCGCGATTCGTATTCATTTCCCAATCCTTAGAACTTCGTAGACAGCTTGCCGGCCATGTTTGATGGCCTCCCTAGGTCCAAGTAGAACCCAACAGGCGACGGAAATTGCCACCGAGCACTGCCTGAATATTCGAATCGCTGTAGCCACGGCGGATTAAGGCCGCCGTGAGGTCGTAAACCTTGCGGGGATGATCGAAGCCGTCGGTGTCTATCTTGTCGCGAAACGCATAGGAGGACTTGTAGCCCGCCTTCAGCTGTTTGTATTGGTCAGGCGGCATATGATCGTAGCCCATCAGATCGGAGTCCGAGCCGATACCCACGTGGTCGATACCGACGAGCTTTACCACATGATCGATATGATCGACGATGTCTTCAACCGTCGTCGGCTCCTTGTCTTTGACAAACATCCGTACGCCGGTGATGCCCATGACGCCGCCCTTTGCCGCGAGCTTGCGAATCGCCTCGTCGGTCTTGAGACGCGGATGGTTATTGAGCGCGCGGCAATTCGAATGCGTAAAGGCGATGGGCTTGGGGGATGATTCGATGGCGTCCAAGGTCGTCTTGTCGCCGCTGTGCGAAACGTCGACGAGCATGCCCACTTCGTTCATTGCCTTGATGATCTCTACGCCGTAGTCACTGATCCCGCCATCGACTCGTTCCGTCGAGCCGCTGCCGATCAGATTCTGCGTATTGTAAGTCAGCTGCGCGCAGCGCAATCCTAGTTCGTAGAACGCTTTGACGTCCTTCGGTTCTCGAAATTCGTCGGCGTTCTGCAATCCCATGATGACCGCTATCTTCTGCTTGGCCTTCGCGCCATCCAAGTCGTCGGCTTTGCCCACCAAGGTAAAAACGTGCGTATTGCGCCCGACAAATCCGCTCCAGGCGGCGATGAATTCCAGCGCGTCGTCATAGGCGGTTGCACCGCCGACCCCGACGGAGTTATGAAATCCGGTTATGCCACATGTCCGAAACATGGCGGCCTCAGACTCGGTCAAAGGCAGCGCGTAGGCTTCGGGACGAAAATCCAACTTAAGCGGTGCGAGCATGTCGATCACGAGCGAGCGCTGCACCAAGTCCAAAACCTTGGACGAATACTTGTTCTTGGGTTCTTGAGCAACAGCGGTTTGCGCGGCAAAGCTTTCCGGCAGCGCGAGCGCAGCCGTCACCCCAGCCATTGCTTGCAATGTGCGGCGCCGGGTCACTCGAAGGCACGAGTCGGACATCGTTTGCTTATCCTGATATCATGTCGCAACTAAGCCAGAGTAATCCTGTATAGACAATTGTCAATAAAATTCTCTATACAGGTCTGTTAGCCCTGATTTAAAAAAATAGTACGTTTAGGGGGCCTC
>Ga0307474_10004202_pt1 | contig 10376 bp, 8 predicted proteins | sample atmos_gasesECM1C_2_FD_203312 | JGI IMG/M metagenome (GOLD analysis project Ga0307474, IMG submission 203312) | Hardwood forest soil microbial communities from Morgan-Monroe State Forest, Indiana, United States - atmos_gasesECM1C_05 | ecosystem: Environmental > Terrestrial > Soil > Temperate...
CGGGTCGGCCTCTCGTTGATGCGCTTCTGGATCTGACAGCGCGCATGCACAGCGACTTTCGCTTCGATTCGAAGGTCACCAATGTGCGAACGCCCGTCAGTGAGGTATTCGAAAAGCGGCGCGGGGTCTGCCAGGATTTTGCCCACGTCCAGATCGCGTGCTTGCGCTCGATTCATCTCGCGGCACGCTACGTCAGCGGTTATCTGCGGACCTACCCGCCCCCTGGGCAACCGAGGCTGGTCGGCGCCGACGCGTCGCACGCCTGGGTCTCGTGTTACTGTCCGGGCTCAGGTTGGCTCGATCTCGACCCGACCAACAACGTGGTGCCATCGAACGGCCATGTGACGCTGGCATGGGGCCGCGACTTCAGCGATGTCAGCCCCCTGCATGGTTTGATCCTTGGCGGCGGCGCTCACACACTCAAGGTCGCGGTCGACCTCGAAGCAGTCGAATCCTGATTCGCCCCCAGGTCATGGTCGACATCCCTGGTTACGACCTCCAGCCGCGGGACCTCCTCCTCCGACACCACAAAGAAGTGAACAAGGTCAGCCCGTCCAAAGGAGGTGGTGATCGCCACGTCGGCCGCATCCCGCCCTGTCGCCATCAGGATGCGTCCCAGCCGAGGCTCGTTGTTGCGCGCATCAAACGCCCACCAGCGATTCTCCAGATACACCTCAAACCAGGCGCTGAAATCCATCGGCAAACGCAGCGGAATGCGAATGTCGCCCAGATAACCCGTTGCGTAGCGCGCGGGGATATTGAGTGCGCGGCAAAAGGTGATGGCCAGGTGCTGAAAGTCGCGGCAAACCCCGATCCTCTCCGTGTACACATCGAGAGCGGTCTTCGTCGGCCGCGCATGCATGTAGTTGAATGCAACCTTGTTGTGCACCCAGTCGCAGATGGCCTGCACACGTCCCCAGCCCGGAGCGATGTGCCCGAAGAGTTCAACCGCAATCTTCGACAGCCGATCCACTTCGCAGTAGCGGCTGTTGAGGAGATGGACCAGAACCTCGTTCGGCAGATCCCGCACCGGCATCTCCCGAGCCGACCAGTCTTCCTCATCCGGCTCTTCCGGGCAGCGGACCAGGGTCGAATTGGTCAGCTTCAACAGGCCCGCAGGCGTCACAAACCGCGAGCACCGGTTGCCAGAGCCATCGGTGTAATACGTAACCGGCAACTCCGGCTCGGTACGGAACTCGTCGGGCTCCGCTAGGTCCGGAACGCGGGACGGATGGACATTCAGAAGCGCCACCATCGCAACCTCTGACGGAATCTGGAATCGAATGTCGAATCCAACGCGAATCAACACGGTGAGCCTCGAATCTGCAACCCGCGACAGCCTGAAACACTTATCGTCTCACGTACTTTGATGCATTTCCATCAGAACACAGCCAGGTCCATCGCCCTGCCTCCTCAAATCCTGAAGCGCGCGACCCTGTTGTACAATTTTCGAGCGGCTGGTACTCATCACAATGCCGAGGGAAGCGAAGCCTGACGATGCAATGGGAGAATAGTGTTGCCACACAACTTCGGTGGTCGCAAAAAATCGATAACCTCGAAGCCAAACGCCGCGTCGGCGCGTTGCTCGCCGGTAAGGTCAATGATGGCGACGTCATCGGTTTCGGATCCGGCTCGACCTCCTTCGTCGCCATTCAGGCCATTGCTGAAACTCTAAAGCAAAAGCAGATCTCCTGCACCGCCATTCCCACATCCCAGGAAGTGTCGTTCGCCTGTGCTGCTCTCGGCATTCCCACACTCTCCCTCGTCGATGCACGCCCGTCATGGGCCTTCGATGGCGCCGACGAAGTCGACCCCGTGCACAACCTGATCAAGGGCCGCGGCGGAGCCATGTTCAGGGAGAAACTGATCATCGACAGCTCTCAAAAGAGTTACATCCTCGTTGACCGATCCAAGCTGGTCGCCCGGCTCGGCGAGCGCTTCCCCGTCCCCGTCGAAGTTGCACCCACCGCCCTCAGTTTCGTCACGGACAAGCTACGCAAACTAGGCGCAACCAACCTCGAACTCCGCCTCGGCACGGGCAAGGATGGACCCGTAATCACCGAAAGCGGCAATATGATCATCGATGCCCGCTTCGCGACGATCGAGCCCCACTTCGAATCGGCCATTAAGGGCATCCCCGGCGTGATCGAGTCGGGCCTCTTCCAGGGCCGAGACCTGGAAGTCCTCGTCTCCGAGTAGCGCACACTTTCTGTCGCCGAATCAAGCAACCCGCGCAATCCACGACCTCCGAATCCAGCCTGCCCGCCGCAGCCGCGGCCCGGCCAAACCTGACGCCGCATCTCTAATTTTGCGATCCGTGCCGAACGGGTTCATACTGCCTACACTGGCACTCGATCAGCTTCCCCAAATCGCGCCCGGGCGGCCAGTCAAGAAAACTGCAGTTCGCGCTCGGCTTGGTTCGCCGCACGCTGCCCGAATCCCGGAAAGTTTGATCTCACTTGAGGTTACGCCGCCCGGGTTGGATCGAAACACGATCGAGAGGCGTCTAAAGTCAATGGACCGGCTGCCGGCTACCCGGCCCGGAGGAGGCCTAAATGCCCGCAGCTCACCCGCTTCCCCTCACTCTCGGGGAACTGCGCACCAGTCCCACCTTCCCGGAATCTCTGCTCCGTACCCGCACCGTCAAAGATGAAATGCGGAGCAACCTGATCGCCCTGCTCCAGACCGGCCAGACCGTTTTTCCCGGCATCGTGGGCTATGAAGATACAGTCGTTCCCCAGATCGTCAATGCTGTGCTCTCCAAGCAGAACTTCATCCTGCTGGGACTGCGCGGCCAGGCCAAGAGCCGCATCCTCCGCGCACTCACCGGACTCCTTGATGAGCGCCTCCCTTACGTGGCCGGCTGCGAGATTCGCGACAACCCCTACCATCCCTTGTGCAAACGCTGCCGCGACCTCATCGCCGAACGCGGCGACGCCACGCCCATTGCCTACGTGAACCGCGCCGACCGCTACGTGGAGAAGCTCGCCACCCCCGACGTCACCGTGGCCGATCTTATCGGCGACCTCGATCCCATCAAGGCCGCGCGCGGTGCGCAGGACCTCTCCAGCGAACTCACCATGCACTTTGGCCTGCTTCCACGCGCCAATCGGGGCCTCTTCGCCATCAATGAGCTCCCCGACCTCGCGGGCAAAATCCAGGTCGCGCTCTTCAACATCATGCAGGAAGGCGATGTGCAGATTAAGGGCTACCCGGTTCGCCTCGAGCTCGATCTCGCCCTCGTCTTCAGCGCCAACCCCGAGGACTACACCGCGCGCGGCAAAATCATCACTCCGCTCAAGGACCGCATCGGCTCCGAAATTCGCACGCACTACCCTGAGACCCTCGAACAAGGCATCACCATCACTGCGCAGGAGGCCTGGCAGGAGCGCGGCCACTCCGCCATCGAGATCCCGCAGTACGTTCGCGAAGTCGTAGAGCAGGTCGCCTTCTCCGCCCGCGAGGACAAGAAGGTGGACAAACGCAGCGGCGTCAGCCAGCGGCTGCCCATTTCCACCATGGAGCTGGTCATCTCCAACGCGGAGCGCCGCGCCCTCACGGCAAGCGAATCCCTGGTGTTTCCCCGCGTTAGCGACATCTATGCCGCCGTGCCCGGCATCACCGGCAAGCTCGAGCTCGAATACGAAGGCGAGATGCGCGGCGCCGACACCGTTGTCCAGGACCTCATCCGCACCGCCGTCGGCAAGATCTTCGACCGCTACTTCGCCGGCGTCGACACCGAGCAGATCGAGCTCTGGTTCAACCTCGGCGGTACTGTCAAGTTCGACGACAATCAGCCCGCGGCCTCTGCACTCGCTGACCTCAAGGAGATCCAGGGACTCTTCGAGAAGCTCTCGACGCTCGATGTGAAGACCTCGGATCCCGCGCCCAAGATTGTGGCCGCCGCCGAATTTCTGCTCGAAGGCCTGGTGGCTCACCGTAAGCTGAGCCGCAGCGAGGAGCACGGCTTCGCGGCGCCGGAAGCCAGCACACGCAAGCAGGAGAAGCAGAAGATGGAGATCGACTACGACGACTGGCAGCGCCAGCGCCGCGGCCGCCGCGGCGGCCTCAACTAACCGACCTGTTTCACTTTTTTCACTGTTTCACTTCTTCACTTTTCACTTTTCACTTTTCACTGTTCACTGCTCACTGTTCACCGTTATGAAACGCATTCGCTACACCAAATATCGCGGCGACCTGGCCTCCGAAATCGATCTCGAAGACCTGCTGCAGGCCCTCTCCGACTACCTGCTCGACTCCGGCTTCTACGATCCCTATTCGCGCTTCCAGGAGCTCGATCACGACCTCGACAGCCTGCGCGAGGCCCTGCGCCGGGTGCTCGAATCGGGCGAGTTGCTCGACGAGGAGATGCAGCAGAAGCTCAACGAACTTTCTGCCAATGGCAAGCTCGACGAGTTGATCGAAAAGCTGATGGAGCGCCTGGAGCAGCAGAACTACATCTCGGCGTCGCGACCTGACGGAACCATCGACCCCACGCAGGCCGGCGGCCAGAATGGCCCGCCCGGAAATGTCCGCTTTGAAGTTACCGACAAGAGCCTTGACTTCCTCGGCTTCAAGACTCTGCGCGACCTGCTCGGTTCGCTCGGCAAATCGAGCTATGGCCGGCACGACACGCGCCACTTCGCTACCGGCATCGAATCGAGCGGCGCCTCGCGGCGCTATGAGTTCGGCGACATGCTCAATCTCGACACCACGGCCACTCTCACCTCCGCAATCGCCCGCGACGGCATCAGCCTTCCGCTCAACCTCGAGTACGACGATCTGCAAGTGCACCAGTGCGAGTACCAGAGCTCCTGCGCCACCGTGGTCATGCTGGACTGCTCGCACTCCATGATCCTCTACGGCGAAGACCGCTTCACGCCCGCCAAGCGCGTCGCCATGGCGCTGTCGCATCTCATTCGCACCCAGTATCCCGGCGATTCGCTCTCGCTGGTGCTCTTCCATGACTCTGCCGAGGAACTCCCGGTTTCGCACCTGGCGCGCGTCAAGGTTGGCCCATGGCACACCAACACGCGTGAAGGCCTGCGCGTGGCGCAGCGTGTGCTCGCCCGCCAGCGCAAGGACATGAAGCAGATCGTGATGATCACCGACGGCAAGCCCTCCGCACTCACGCTGCCTGATGGCCGCATCTATAAAAATCCCTACGGCCTCGATCCGCTTGTCGTCAGCGAAACCCTTGAAGAGGTTGCACGCTGCAAGCGGTCGAACGTCATGATCAACACCTTTATGTTGGCGCAGGACTTCGAGCTGATCCGATTCGTGCACAAGGTCTCGGAGATGTGCCGCGGCAAGGCGTACTTCACCAGCCCAGACCGGCTCGGCGAATACCTGCTGATGGACTACATGCGGCGCAAGTCAACCACGATCCACTGAACGCAGTGGTCTTTTGACGGCGATGCTTCAGGCTAGAGAGTCTCTAAGCTGAATGTTGCGCTGTGGGCTTGACCCGAGTCCGATAAGTACTCCACTGTGCCCCTGGTGCCATCGATCTCCTCAATGCGAAGCTGCGATTCCTCATGCAACAGAAGATTCTCACCTCTGACAACGGTAGGCGCGCAGCTGCTCTCATGGTGACAGTCTCACACCGGATCAAGGCATTCCGAATAAATGTCTCATCGCTGCGGATTTCGTATTTCACCATCTCCGATTGATCACATTCACCCGTGACTGTCCGCACATTCACCACAGGAACCGAGGCACATACTCATTCCAGGTTCCGGGGAACCAAGGGTAGAGTTGTCTCTCGGCAATGCCTCGGAATGGATGGCAGCTAACCAAGATTTGCACCGAGAACGGTGCAACGACGGGGAGGGGGGGGTGGGGGTGGGTTGGGTGCGCTGAGCGACAACTAAGGCAATGAAAAGGCGAAACAACCTTACACCCTGACAGGAACCTCGATCGTTTCTTTCCCTCATTTATGCTGGAAGCCATGCCTCAACGGCTAGTCCTCTTTTCTCTTGCGACTACCATCATTTACTCGGTCGCGGCCGCGCAACAGCCGGATGGCGCAATCGCGTATCGCGGCGAGCAGCCTGTCCGCGCGCAGCACGGCATGGTGGTGAGCGTGCATCACCTCGCCTCCGATGCCGGCTTGCAGATTCTGCGCGAAGGCGGTAACGCCGTCGATGCGGCCGTGGCCACCGGCTTTGCGCTCGCTGTCGTACATCCAGTGGCCGGCAACCTGGGCGGCGGCGGATTCCTGCTGCTGCGCACGCACGATGGCCGCACCACCTTTATCGACTACCGCGAGAAGGCGCCGCTGACTGCTGCCGAAACCATGTATCAGGACGCGCAGGGCAAGGTCATTTCCGAGGCCAGCATCACCGGCTATCGCGCCATTGCCACTCCAGGGTCCGTCGCGGGCCTGGCTTATGCAGAGCAAAAATACGGCAACCTCGGCCTTGCTCGTGTCATGGCGCCAGCAATTGATCTGGCGTCGAACGGCTTCCAACTTACCGCGGAGGAGGCCGGCGAACTGCATGACTCCGACCTCGCCCGCTTCGCCGATTCCAAGCGCATCTTTCAACGCGACGGCAATTACTACAAGGAAGGCGACACGTTCAAACAGCCGGAGCTGGCCCGCACGCTGCGGCGCATCGCCGCCGATCCTGACGACCTTTACCACGGCAAGATGGCGCAGCAGCTCGTCGATGATCTGCAGAAAGGCGGCGCGCTGCTTACCCTCGACGATCTCGCCCAATACAACGTGATGGAGCGCCACCCCATCATCGGCAGTTTCCACGACTACACGATCATCAGCGCCCCGCCGCCCTCATCCGGCGGCGTCGTCCTGCTCAGCGCGTTGAATATTCTCGCTGAATACAAGCTCAACAACCTCGACCCACTCGGACCCGAGTGGATCAGCCTCGCCACCGAGGCCTATCGCCGCGCCTACATGGACCGCTCCGACTACCTCGGCGATCCCGACTACAACCACATCCCCGTCGCCGAGCTCACATCAAAAAAGTACGCTGCCGCGTGGCGCGCTACGATCGCACCCCTAAAGGCAACGCCGAGCGACGCCCTCAAGCGGCCCGCGGGCTTTGTGCCCCCGCCGCCCACCACCGCCGGGCAACGCCGCGAGTCGCCCGACACGACGCACTACTCCGTCGTGGACAAGGACGGCAATGCGGTCGCCGTCACCACCACGCTCAATAACGGCTTCGGCTCCGGCGTGACCTCAAGCTCGCTCGGCTTCCTCCTGAACGACGAGATGGACGACTTCGCCGCGAAGGTGGGCGAGCCCAACATGTTCGGCCTCATCCAGGGCCCCGCCAATGCCATCGCCCCGGGCAAGCGCCCGCTGAGCTCCATGACGCCGACCATCGTTCTCGAGAACGGCAAGCTGCGCTACGTGCTCGGATCGCCAGGCGGCGGACGCATCATCACCACCGTCGCCAATATCTTCCTTTCGGCGGCTGTAGGCGGCCTGAACATCCAGGAAGCGGTCGACGCGCCGCGCTTCCACCACCAATACCTGCCCGACAAGCTCTACATCGAGCCCGGCTTCTCGGCGGCGACCAGGACGGCGCTGCAGGCCCAGGGCTATTCCCTCGCCGGCAAATTTGGCCACTGGTCCAACGGCGAGTGCATCGCCGTCGATCCCAAAACCGGGGAACTGGAGGGCGGCCAGGACCACCGCAGCCACTTCGGCAAGGCAGCCGGGTATTGACCTCCGCCTACCTCGGGGAAGTGTGACCGAGGACCACCCTCTGCGATCGACTGTGCCGCGGGTGCATCCCTCCCAGGTCTCCAAAACCGGGAGACATGGGGCACCCGGCTCCCCTTGGGGTGGAGAGCTTCCAGTTCCGGCACCCTGATGACTTTTCCCTTGATGATGGCTCTCATGCTCTGCTAAAACGTTTTGGCAGCGTATTCGCGCGCGTTTGAGTGCGGAATCGCAGATCTTCAGGAGCTCTCAATGAAAGGCATCACGCGTCGGCTCTTCGGCAAGACGGTTGCCGCCTCCACGGCCGCGGCTCTCACTGGAATCTCGCTCCCTAAGGTTGCTCTCGGCCAGCCCGAATCCGACCACCTCCGCTACCGCTATCCCATGGGTTTCCTCTGGGGATGCTCCACCGCGGCATATCAGGTTGAGGGTGGTGCGAAAGACGGCGGCCGTGGCCCGTCTGTGTGGGACACCTTCTCCCATACACCCGGCAAGACCCACGGCGGCGACACCGGCGACGTGTCCTGCGATTCCTACCACCTCTACAAAGACGACGTGCAGCTGCTCAAGAATCTCGGCGTCAAGACCTACCGCATGTCCATCTCCTGGTCCCGCGTCTTCCCCAACGGCAAGGGATCACCCAATGCCGCGGGCATGAACTACTACAGCCGCGTGGTCGACGAACTGCTCGCCAACCAGATCACGCCCTACATCACCCTCTTCCACTGGGATCTGCCCCAGGCGCTGCCGGGCGGCTGGCAAAACCGCGACACCGCAAAGGCCTTTGCCGAGTACGCAGCCTACGTCACAAAACACCTCGGCGACCGCGTCAACCACTGGATGACCACCAACGAGTTCACCTGCTTTACCGATCTCGGCTACAAGATTGGGCAGTTTGCACCCGGGCTCAAGCTGGCGCCGGCAGCGGTGAACCAGGTGCGCCATCACGGTATCCTCGCCCACGGGCTTGCGGTCGGCGCCATCCGCGCCAACACCCCCTCAGGCACGCTGGTGGGGCTCGCTGAGAACGCCGTCGTCTTCTGCCCCGTCATCGAGACTCCGGAGCACATTGAAGCTGCGCAGCGCGCCACGCGCGTCGAGAACGCACCCTTCCTGACCGCGCTCATGGAGGGAAAGTACATCGACGAGTACCTGCAGAAAGAAGGCGCCAATGCGCCGAAGGTTGATCCCGGTGACATGGAGTCCATCGGCAGCAAGCTCGACTTTGTGGGCCTGAATATCTACAACCCCCAATACGCCCGAGCCGCCGACACGCCCCTGCGCTACGTGGTAGACAACTATCCCGAGTCCTACCCGCACATGTGGTCGCCGTGGCTGACGCTGGGGCCGGAGTGCATTTACTGGGGCGTGCGCAACGTCTGCGATCTCTGGAAGGCGCCCCAGATCTACATCACTGAAAACGGCACGTCCTCCTCTGACGTTCCCAACGCCGCGGGGCAGATCGCCGATACCGATCGGGTGATGTATCTGCGCAACCACTTGGCCAACCTGCATCGCGCCATCGCGGAGGGCTACCCGGTCAAGGGCTACTTCCTCTGGAGTCTCATGGACAACTTCGAGTGGGCCGATGCCTACTCCAAGCGATTTGGGCTCCATTACGTCGATTTCAAGACGCAGAAGCGTACTCCCAAGCTGAGCGCGGAGTGGTACAAGCAGGTGATCGCGCAGAACGCCGTGCTCTAAGACGCGAAATGGATTGGGTAATGCTCGTCGATGGAATCGGCAGGCCTGGGAAACGAGCGGGAAATGGGGGCCGGTCCCGTTGACCTTCCCCCTTAAACCCGGTAAACTACTCTAGTTTGGCGATTCCTGCCTGTCGCCGTGGAGCCAGACGCTCGCCTTGAGAGGAAAGCTTTCGGGCTTGAGCGTACCGCGGCGCGGAAGTTTCCGCCCGAGTTTTCTTGATTTCGAGGAGCAGATCCGCAGCGGCGTGATCGGTGCTCTGGAGGATTTATGTACGCAGTTCTACGCACCGGTGGAAAGCAGTATCGTGTCGCTCCCGGCGATGTTGTGAAGATTGAGTCGGTCCCCTCGTCAGAGGACAAGACCATCGAGTTCAGCGACGTGCTGGCCGTCTCCGGCGATTCCGGCGTGGTGAAGCCGGGCTCGGCAAAGATCACCGCCGAAGTGATCGGAGAAGGCCGGGGCGACAAGATCCTGGTCTTCCACCTCAAGCGGAAGAAGCAGTACAAGAAGATGCAGGGACACCGGCAGAACTTTACCGAGGTTCGCATCAAGGCCATTGTGGCCGACGGCGTGACCTACACCGCTTAGAAGCTTTCAGCTGTCCGCCATCAGCTTTCAGAGCTTTTGGCGGCGAGGCTGGGATGATTTGAGTTCAAGAACTGAGAGCTGATCGCTGACGGCTGACGGCCAGGTTCAGAAGGGGATACGGCAATGGCACATAAAAAGGGTGGAGGCAGTTCCACAAACGGACGCGATTCCAATGCGCAACGGCTGGGCGTGAAGGCCTTTGGCGGCGAACTGGTCACCGGTGGGTCGATTATCGTGCGCCAGCGCGGCACGCGGATCAAGCCGGGCCTGAATGTCGGCATCGGTTCCGACGACACGCTCTTCGCCAAGGTGACGGGCAAGGTGAAGTTCTCCGATCGCGGCAACCGCGGGCGGTTCGCTTCGATCGAGCCGGTCGCGGCAGAGTAAGCAC
>Ga0307474_10004203_pt1 | contig 10375 bp, 9 predicted proteins | sample atmos_gasesECM1C_2_FD_203312 | JGI IMG/M metagenome (GOLD analysis project Ga0307474, IMG submission 203312) | Hardwood forest soil microbial communities from Morgan-Monroe State Forest, Indiana, United States - atmos_gasesECM1C_05 | ecosystem: Environmental > Terrestrial > Soil > Temperate...
TGCACGCCGCCCATTCGGAAGAAGCGCAGTGACACCGACGCAGCCAGCATCACCATCGCAGCCAGCAAAAACGGCTGAGCAATGAGCTTATGGTACTGCAGACGATAGCCTGCCGTCGCAAAGCCCGAACTCTCCGATGCACGGATGTAGCTCGGCAGTTGCCAAAAGGACACAGTTTCCGGGGTGGAAAACGTGTTGCGCACCTGCGCGGCGGTCAGGGTGGTCGGCAGATCGAATCGATCCTGATCGACGGGCGGTGCGTTGAGCGAATAGCGCCGCACGCCTTTGAACAGCCAGTGGCCATCCTCGAGCGTGGCCTCGCGTGCCTCGATTCGGTCCCTGAACTTGTTGTCTGTATCAAACCGGAACAGCGTCAGACCGGTGAGGCGCAAGCCCTGCCGCTCGCTGCGTGCGGCGTTGATGATGACCTGGCCGTCGCTGTTGACCTGGTTGAGCCAGAAGCCGGCCGCATCCTGCACGCCGCCGCCGGGTGCGTTGCCGAAAAGCTGGGCTTCCATTCGCTTGGAGAGCTCGCTCAAATTCGCCGACATCGGGTTGTAGGCAACCGTGGCGAGCACGCCTAGTCCAATGGCGCTTGCGAGCGCCGGCGAGATGAACTGCCAGGCGGAGACGCCGGCGGCGCGCGCGACCACCAATTCCAGCCGCCGTGACAGCGCGAGGTAACAGGTCATGGCACCGATCAGGATGCAGAACGGCATCATCTTCTCGAGCAGCTGCGGCACGCGGAATAGCGAGGTTTCCGCCACCATCAGCGCGGAAACGCCAACCAGGCCCGAGGTCTTTCTGACCATCTCGATGTAATCGACCAAGACCAGCAAAAGGAAAATGCTGGCGAACACGCCGAGCGCCGAGATCACGAAGCGACCGGCGAAATAGCGTCCAAGCGTGTTGGTGACTATGCTCATGCGGCGGCCGGTCGTCCGAACAACCGCAACAGGCGGGCATTGGATCTGTTGATCGCCTCCAGGAGCGCCGGCGGCGGCTCAAGCACGATGCCATCGATGATGACCCAGACACTGAGGGCGATCGCTGCAATCAGCATCAGGTATTGAACGACGGGTGCAATCGGCGATTTCACCGCCATCACGGAGCAGGCGAATCCGATCATGCGCAGGCCGAACACAGCGACAATGGAGCCGCCGATAGAGAAGTTGCGGCTCTGACGCGTGGTGCGCGGTGCGCCGAGAAAGGCGAAGGTGAGCGCGGCGAAGGCAAAGGGATAGATCGGCGACATGAAGCGATCATGCAGCTCGGCACGGAATTGTCCGGGGATCTGTTTGTAGACCGGATCGTCCTCGGCGGGGTCGATCAGCTCCCACAAATAGCGCTCGCGAATGCCAAGCAAGACGTCGTGCTGCTTGGAGAATTTGGACATGTCGAAGGCATAACGGCCGAAAGCGACCAGCGCAGGATCGCGCTTTCCGACCTCGAAACGTTCCAAATTGCCGTCTTCCAGCACGAGGAACGAGCCTTCGGCGGTCTTCAGCACGGTGCCGTGATCGGCGACGATGCTGACACGCTCATTGGGGTCGCGGCGGTCGTCGATGAAAATGCCCTTGAGCAGGCCGCCCGGTTGCCGTTCGCGAATGCGAATCGTCAGGTTCTGGTCCAGCTGGGCGAAACGGCCCGGCTGCAGGATGTTGGCAAGCACGTCCGCGGTGATTTCGGCGTCCCACTGGCTCAGCCGGCGCATGCCTTCCGGGGCGAGATAGGCTGCGATGAAGGCAACTAGCAGTGCCACAACGCAGGTGGCATAGACGAATGGCCGGAACAGCCGGAACGGCGAGAAGCCGGCGGCATTCATGACGATGATTTCCGAATCAGTCGCGAGCTTGTTGAGCGTGTGCGAGATCGCGATCATCAGTGCGATCGGCGAGATGATGAGGACGAGGGCGGGAATCACAAGGCTGGTCACGCCAAGGAAGGTCAGGATGGTCTGACCCTGGCTCGTCATCAAATCGATGCCGCGCAACGCCTGCGTAATCCAGATCACGCCGGTAAGGCTGACCAGGACCAGTGCAAACGACGCAAGCGTCGTGCGGAAAATGTACCTATCGATTGACCCCATCGGCTACCGCACGATCCCGCCCCACGACCCCGGGCACAAACACCTCAGGCGCAAAACACCCCAACCAACCCCCAGGAAATGGAGGTTCCCCACGGCCGGGCCAATACGCGCTGGAAGCACCTGTTCTCTCACTACCATCCCTTTGATCCGTCAACAAAATGGCTGAGCCATGGCGCGGTCGCCTCTTGGTTAATATTTCCCTGATGTGACCGGCTTGCCACGGCGCTGCTTGGCACCGAGCTTGCCGACGGGTCATATTGTGTCATGAGTCCCGATGGGCTGCAGAGAATGCGGCCCGCAGGGAGGATCTGAACAGCCCGCGGACTGCCCTCGGTCGGCTCCTTTGACCCTGCCACCGTCCTGATTTTTGGAGGATTTACCCCATGCCCGACGCCGTCAAGGTCGGCTTCGTCCCTTTTTCCGCAGCCCCGCGCGGGATTCTGGTGGTGTTTTGCAACGATGAACTGAAGCTCGGCGCAGCCAGCAGCAAGGCCCTGGGGGCGGCCGGCGACCTCGTCAAGCGGGCGGCGGCAACCAGCCGCTTCAAGGGGAAAAGTGGGGCTACTCTTGATCTCCTGGAGCCCGAAGGAATCAAGATTCAGCGCTTGATCGTCATGGGCACCGGCAAAACCGCCGAGCTCAAGTCGGTAGATTTCTTGAAATTCGGCGGGGCGGTTGCCGGGAAATTGAACGGGGGCACCGAGGCGGTCACCTTGATCGCAGAACTGCCTGACGGCGCGATGCGGGCCGACCAGGCGGCCGCGGTCGCCGCGGGCATTCGGCTGCGCGCCTATAAATTCGACCGCTACAAGACCAAGAAGAAAGACGGCGAGGAGGGCGGCCTGCGGGCCGACATTGCGCTAGCAGTCGACGACGTGCCGGCCAGCCGAAAGGCGTTTGCGCCCGATTCCCATGTGGTCGACGGTGTCAATCTCGCGCGCGACCTCGTCAACGAACCGCCAAACGTGCTCTACCCCGAGGAATTCGCCCGCCGCGCCGCAGAGCTGAAAAAGCTCGGTGTCGAGGTCGAAATCCTCGACGTCAAGGTCATGACCAAGCTCGGCATGGGCGCACTGCTCGGCGTAGCCCAAGGCTCGGCACGGCCAGGTCGCACAGTGATCATGCGCTACAATGGCGGAAAGCGCGGCGAGGCGCCGGTCGCCTTTGTCGGCAAAGGCGTCTGCTTCGACACCGGCGGCATTTCCATCAAGGGCGCCGCCAATATGGAGGACATGAAGGGCGATATGGGTGGCGCGGCTTGCGTCGTTGGCCTCATGCATGCGCTGGCGTCGCGCAAAGCCAAGGTGAATGCGGTCGGTGCCATCGGGCTCGTCGAGAACATGCCTGACGGCAATGCCCAGCGCCCCGGCGACATCGTCACCTCGATGTCGGGCCAAACCATCGAGATCATCAACACTGACGCCGAAGGTCGCTTGGTGCTGGCCGACGTGCTCTGGTACGTCGCGAAAGAGCTCAAGCCCAAATTCATGGTCGACCTCGCGACCCTGACCGGTGCCATTATGGTGTCGCTCGGTACCGAGCATGCCGGGCTGTTTTCCAACAATGACGAATTGGCGCAGCGCTTGACGGCTTGCGGGCTTGAGACCGGCGAGAAGGTCTGGCGCATGCCGCTGGGGCCCGAATACGACAAGCTGATCGATTCGCAATTTGCCGATATGAAGAACACCGGTGGCCGCTATGGCGGCTCGATCACGGCTGCGCAGTTCCTGCAACGTTTCGTCGACAACACGCCGTGGGCGCATCTCGACATTGCGGGAACGGCGATGGGCTCGCCTAAGAGCGAGATCAACCAGAGCTGGGGATCGGGCTTTGGCGTTCGGCTTTTGGACCGGCTGGTGGCCGACTATTACGAGGCGAAGAAATGAAATGACCGAGGTCCTATTCTACCACCTGCAAAACATGTCGCTGGAGAGTGTGTTGCCGCCGTTGCTTGAGAAATCGCTCGAGCGTGGCTGGCGGGTGGTGGTGCAATCGACCTCGAAGGAACGTACGGATGCGCTAGACGCGCATCTGTGGACTTACCGCGATGATTCGTTCCTGCCGCACGCTACCTGGCGGTCGGGTGACCTAGCCGATCAGCCGATCGTGCTTGCGGTGGAGGAGGGCAATCCGAACGGCGCCAATGTCCGCTTCCTGATCGACAATGCCGATCTGCCGGCCGATTCCGAAGGCTACGAGCGCATGGTGCTGGTTTTCAACGGCGACGACGCCGACTCGCTTGCGGCTGCCCGCAGCGCCTGGACCGCGTGCAAATCGCGCGGCTTCGATGTGACCTATTGGCAGGCCGACGAGCGCGGCCGCTGGCAGCGTCGCGACTAGAGCATCATGGACTAGCGTTTTGTTTGCACACGGTCTTTTCGCAAAAGCCCGCGCCGGAACGATGCAAAAAAATCGTGCATCCTGATTAATGATATTGTTCGGATTTGACGTGCGGCCTTGCGCCAGCCACGGTCGTGCCGCAAAGTGATGTTGGGACAAATCCTTAGGGCCGCCCCTGAGGCGAGATTTTAGTACATCGTGAAATTTAAGATCGACCTTTCAAAGCAACTGGCATTGTTGCTCGTTCTGGCGCCTGCAATTGCGGGCTGCTCCGGCGCGTCAAGCATGTTCCAGTCCGACCTGTTGTCGAAGGACGCGGAATGGTTTTCGCGGCCGGGACGGCTGTTCATCAAGAACGTCTCGATCGACGCGCCGCCGCTGACGCCGGACAAGCCTGTCACCGCTGAAGATCTCGTTAGTGCTGAAGGGGCATGCCCGGGAATGCCGCCGCCCGCCGGCCCTGCGGATGCGAACGCGTCCACGGATGCAGGGGCGGGCGCTCCGCCGCCAGGAACAACCGGAACGGTCGCGCTCGGCCATACCGAATGCGACGTGGTTCGGGGTATCGGCGCGCCCGATAGCGTCAATATCTCCGCCAATGCGCGCAGCGAGCGAGTGGCGGTCGTAACCTGGTCGCACGGCGCGCGCGCAGGCATCTACACGTTCACAGCTGGACGGCTCGCGTCGATCGAGGGCGTGCCTGCCCCGCCGGAGCCGCCGAAGACGGCAAAGTCGAAAGCGAAGGCGGCCAAGAAGAAGCAACAATCGGCGGGCTGAGCCCAATCGACGGGCTGAGCCCAATCGACGGCTGTCGGCGTCACGACCCGACTTCGGCAAATTGACTGCTCGCCTCCAGCCACTCCTCCTCTGCGCGCTCCAGGGCCGTCGCCGCATTCGTGCGCGCCTTTGACAACTGGGCCGCCTGCTTGGGATCGCGGGTGAAAATATCCGGAAGCGCCAGCGCCGTATCGATTTTCGCGATGATCTCGCTGATGCGCGCGATTTCGGCCTCGGCATCGGCAATGCGCTGCTTCAGGGAGCCGCGCTTTTCCATTTTCGGCCGTTCGGGCTTGTCGGCTTTGCCGTTGCGCGCAACGTCCGCGTCTGCGCGCGTACGCGCGGACAGCACGTTGCGCCTGTATTCGTCGAGGTCGCCGTCGAAGTTCGTCACCGCGGCGTCGGCGACCACCCATAACCGATCGGCGCAGGCCTCGATCAAATAGCGGTCGTGGGAGACCATGATCACTGCGCCCGGAAACTCGTTAATCGCTTCCGCAAGCGCTGCGCGGCTGTCGATGTCGAGATGGTTGGTCGGCTCGTCCAGGATGATCATGTTGGGGCCGAAGAAGGTCGCCAGTCCCAGCAGAAGCCGCGCCTTCTCGCCGCCTGAGAGGCTTCCGGCCTTGGTGTCGGCGGCCTTGCCCGAGAAGCCGATAGCGCCGGCGCGCGAGCGCACCTTGGCTTCAGGCGCTTCCGGCATCAGCTTGCGGATGTGATCGTAGGGTGAGGCATCCTCGTTCAATTCGTCGAGTTGGTGCTGGGCGAAATAGGCGATCGCCAGCTTTTCCGCTCGCGTGATCGAGCCTGAAAACGGCTTCAGGCGGTCGGCGAGCAGCTTGACCAAGGTGGATTTGCCGTTGCCATTCGCGCCAAGCAGCGCGATGCGGTCATCGTTGTCGACCCGCAACGTGACGCGCCGGAGCACTGGCTTTGCCGGGTCGTAACCGACGGACACATTGTCGACGGCAATGATGGGCGGCGAGAGTATTTTCTCCGGTGCAGGGAAGCTGATCTCGCGCACTTCCTCGCGCACCAGGGCCGCGACCGGCTGCATCTTTTCCAGCATCTTGACGCGCGACTGCGCCTGGCGCGCCTTGGACGCCTTGGCCTTGAAGCGGTCGACGAAGGCCTGCAGGCGCTGACGCTCGGCTTCCTGGCGCCTGGCCTGCTTGGCGTCGAGAAATTCGCGGGCGGCGCGTTGTTCCTCGAACGAGGAATAGGAGCCGCGATAGAGCGTGAGCTTGCCGCGCTCCAGATGGAGGATCTGGTCGACCGAGGTGTCGAGCAGGTCGCGGTCGTGGCTGATCACGACGACGGTGCGCGGGTAGTTGGCCAGATGATCCTCAAGCCACAGCGTGCCTTCGAGGTCGAGATAGTTGGTCGGCTCGTCCAGCAGCAACAGGTCGGGCGCGGCAAACAGCGTTGCCGCGAGCGCGACACGCATACGCCAGCCGCCGGAAAATTCGGCGACGGGCCGCGCCTGGTCGCTTGCGGAAAATCCGAGGCCGGAGAGGATGGCTGCGGCGCGGGCCGGCGCCGAATGCGCATCGATGTCGACCAGCCGGGTCTGGATTTCCGCGATTCGGTGCGGGTCGGCGGCCGTCTCCGCCTCGCGCAGCAGCGCATCGCGCTCGAGATCGGCCTTCAGCACCACGTTGACCAGGCTTTCCGGTCCGTTCGGCGCCTCCTGTGCCAGGCTGCCGACGCGCCAACGGGGCGGCACGCTGATGGTTCCGCTCTCGGAGGCGAGTTCGCCGCGAATGGCGCGGAACAGCGTCGATTTGCCGGTGCCGTTGCGGCCGACCAGGCCGACCCGTGCGCCGGGGACGATTTGCACGGAGGCGTGATCAATCAGGAGCCGTCCGGCCAGGCGGACCGAAAGGTCAGTGATGGTGAGCATGCGCGCCTTGTCACCGCAGCGGAGACCAAACGCAACCGCTTTGTGCGGCGCGGGTGCTATGCCGTCGCGTGTCTAGCGCAGGCTCGCGCCATTGTCCTGTCGGCGCAGCGCATCCATGAGCTGGCGCAGCCGGTCGGGCAGCCGGGAGAAGTCCGGCTTCAGGTTCTGCTGCAGCCTTTCGCCAACGGCGTTGCAGATCGAGCGGCTGGTTTTGCCGTCGATTGTCTCGCTGCTGTTGGCGCCGTGCTGATCGTTCATGCCTGCTCGTCTGGCGTAAACTGTGAAGTCTCGCCGGATCAAGTCATGAACGCGAAAATTGTTTCGGGTCTCCGGATAGCTTTTGCGTTAAGACATTCTAAAGACGCCGTTTCCGGGTACCGTGGGAGGTCCCCGGCGGGGCCGAACCTCCCAGGAACGGGCCGATGCGCGATCAGTAGCAGCGGTTGGCGAGCCGCCAGCGCGGTCCCCAGGGGGTTGGGATCAGGCGCCGCACATAGCAGCCGCCGTAGGCGTAGGACGGATAGGCGTAATAACCGGGGCCGCCGACGACAACGCGCGGGCCCCACCAGCCGTGGTGCCAACCACCATACCCTCCGCCGTGCCAACCGCCCCAGGCGGAAGCCGACGTCGGCGCCAGCGCCGCCGCACCGAGCGATGCCGCAGCAACGGCAGCAAGCGAAAGTTTGCGGAACAACATGGTTACCTCCTAAAGCTTGGGGCGCGAGCAATTCGGCGCCCTCGGTAGATCCGGCCTGCAGCGCCTCTTGACGGCTTTTCGGCTTGCGGAGGCGTTAGGTCGACAGCAAACCTAGCCGGCTCTGGCTGAATGCAAGCCTGACGTCGGTTGCAGACTGGGTTCACCTCAGTGAAATTGCTGTAATTCGCGGCATGCACGCCCTCGGCACCGCCATCCCTTAAAACTCTTACAGCGGCCGTCGCTTGCCGTCCGCCAGTCGCGCCGATATAAGCCCGCAACTCCCAAATCCACCCGCTATTTTGAGGACAAGACATGGCGACTGAACGCACCTTCTCGATCATCAAGCCGGACGCCACTGAGCGCAATCTCACCGGCGCCGTCAACGCGCTGATCGAGAAGGCGGGGCTCCGCATCGTTGCGCAGAAGCGCATTCGCATGACCCGCGACCAGGCCGAGACGTTCTACGCCGTGCACAAGGCCCGTCCATTCTTCGGCGAATTGGTGGACTTCATGACATCAGGCCCGGTCGTCGTGCAGGTCCTGCAAGGCGAGGGCGCGATTGCCAAGTACCGCGAGGTGATGGGAGCGACCGATCCGTCCAAGGCGGCCGAGGGCACCATCCGCAAGCTGCATGCGAAGTCGATCGGCGAGAATTCGGTGCACGGTTCGGACGCGCCCGAGACTGCCGTGGTCGAGATCGCCCAGTTCTTCTCCGGCAACGAGATCGTCGGCTGATAGAGGCGGGCGGGTGTCGGCCGAAACGGGCCACGGGGACAGGCTGTGATCTTGTTGCTGCAGGCGTTTGACCCCGCCAATCTCGGCGCGTTCTTTGCGCAGTTGCAGGCCGACATGCAACGGCCGGCCTTTTGGCTCGCCGTCGGCAAGATCATCTGGATCAACGTTCTGTTGTCCGGCGATAATGCGCTGGTGATTGCGATGGCCTGCCGCGGTCTGCACGGCCGCCACCGCTTCTGGGGCATGGTGATCGGCGCCGGCATCGCGGTGGTGCTGCTGATCGCCTTTACCGGCATCGTCGCAACGCTGATGGTGCTGCCCTATCTCAAGCTCGCCGGTGGATTGGCGCTGCTCGTGATCGCGGCCAAGCTCCTGGTGCCTGAGGACGAGGACGAGAAGATCGCAGCCGGCACAACGCTTTGGCACGCGGTGCGAATCGTCGTCATCGCCGACATCATCATGAGCCTGGACAATGTGATCGCGGTCGCGGCGGCCGCCAATGGCCAGCCGTCGCTTTTGATCCTGGGGCTCGCCGTCAGCATTCCCATGATCGTCGGAGGCGCCGCCCTGATCATGCTGGTGCTCGACCGCTTCCCGGTCCTGGTCTGGCTCGGCGCCATGCTGCTCGGCTGGATCGCGGGCGATGTCATCGCGAGCGATCTGGCTGTTGCCCCGTTGCTGCATCGTCTGATCGACGGCAAGATCGTGCTCGACATCACCGGCACTTCGGCGATTTTCGGCGTGGCGCCGCAGATCAGCTTCGATGCCGAGCTGGCCGAGACACTGTCGTCGCTGCTGGGCGCGATCGTCGTTGTGATTGCGGGAACGCTCTGGCGCAAGCGCAAGCTTGCGGAGGCCAAGCAGGTGATGCTGTCGGCCGATGCGGCGGCGCGCACCAAGTAAGAAATTCTTTGATTGAGCATGATCTCAGCGCAAGCGCTTTGCGTTTGTCGCGAGGGAAAACCGCTGCACACTTTTCCGGATCATGCTCTAACGCATGACAATTGATCCGGAGCGGCCGACGAGCCGCGCCAGCTGCTTGAAGCGGCCACCGACGCGATCGGCGACGAGATCGACCATGCGGTGCTCGAAGACCAGCATTAGCTTGCGCCCTTCGCTGCGGAAGTGTGTAGCCGGCAGCACGCCGGGACGCGCCGCCGAGATCAGATGGGCCACGCGGAACGCCGCACCCAGCACGCGTGCGCGCTCGAGCATGGTCGCGGTGACCAGGTCTTGGATGATTGTGGGGGGCTGGTTCTCCTCGCTCAGGCCCGCGTAACGATAGAACACTGCAAGTCCGACAAAGGCGCGGCCCTGATGGCTGATGTCGCCGAAATTGCCGTTGATGATCTGCGCCAGCGTCTGCTCGCCGCGATGGTCCGGATGCACGCGCCATCCTATGTCTGACAATAGGCAGGCCACATGGCGGAGCCTGCGGTCCTCCTCGGTCTCGCGGAGCTTCACGACGCGCGCGAAGTGGTCGGTCCATTCGATCAGCTCGCGTGCATGGCGGGCGGAGCGCGACAGCAGTTCGTTGAGCTCCTCCGCGGCGCAGATCAGGCCGTCCTTGGCGCGCTCCGGCTCCGGCAGCATCGAATAAAGCAAGCCCTCGCGCACGCCGAAGGTCGAGAACATGATGGTCTTCGGCCGGGTGACGCGGATGACGTATTCGAGCACCAACGCGCCGTAGGTCAGGAGCGGCCGTCGCGCGTCCGCGATCATTTCGATATTGGCGAGCATGCCGGCGGCGGCGAGTCGGCGCAGCCGCCGTACGAAGTCCAGCGCTTCCGAGGCGGGAATGGAATAGCCGTGCATCACCCCCAACGGATAGCCA
>Ga0307474_10004204_pt1 | contig 10374 bp, 9 predicted proteins | sample atmos_gasesECM1C_2_FD_203312 | JGI IMG/M metagenome (GOLD analysis project Ga0307474, IMG submission 203312) | Hardwood forest soil microbial communities from Morgan-Monroe State Forest, Indiana, United States - atmos_gasesECM1C_05 | ecosystem: Environmental > Terrestrial > Soil > Temperate...
CGCACTTGCTCGTGCCCGGCAACGTCGTCGAGGAGCAGCAGAATTTTCTTGCCCGCGACGTGGTCTCGCCACTTCGCCGCCCGCGCTTCCAGGCCAGGCGGGATGTGCTGAACGGCCACCCCCGCCGTCATCAGCAGACTCGCCAGAGCATCGGCCGGGTCGACGGGTGACTGACCAGCGGTGTGCGCATGCAGCGGGAGGAAGAACTGCCCGTCAGGGAAGCGCCCGGCGAGCCGGTGCGCGGCGTGCACGGCGAACGTCGTCTTGCCGATGCCGGCCATCCCGTCGATCGCGTAGATGCCTACCAAGCCGCCACCCACCACCTTGGCCAGCGACTTCTCCAGGCCCGTCAGCTCGCGTTCGCGGCCGGTGAAGCCGCCGATGTCACGTGGCAGAGTCCGCGCCGCGGCGGCGGCTGACGACTCCGGCCCGGCCTCGCTCCTGACCGCCAGCACCCGCGCCGACTCGGCCCGGCCGCGGGCGGCAGCGACGAATGCCTCCTGCACCGGGCCGGTCAGCTTGAGCGCACTGGCCAGCATCAGGGCACTATCCTTGCGCGCAGTCCGATTGATGCCCCGTTCCAGGTCGCTGACTGACCGCACGCTCAGCCCCGCCTGCTCGGCCAGCTCCTCCTGCGTCAGCCGCGCCTCGGTCCGCAGCTGCCTCAGCAAGTCGGCGAACCTCAGCCCAGGCTCCACGTCTGCAGAGCCTACGTCGGCGCAGCCACCTGCGGCGCGCCGGTCTCCATCTCAGGACGACGGTCATCACGGTGCACGCGGCCCACAATCCCGCCGGCGAGTGAGCCTGACCCCAGGCTCAAACAGAGCACGCCAGCAAGCCCCTGGCATTCCGGCGATAACGTGATGACACCACTCACCCCGTCCAGCCGAGCACACCGACCGGTACACAGCCGACCGCTTTCGCCGCGGACATCCAGGCTCGCATCTGGTCCCGCGGTAGCAGCCCCGAACCGGCAGATCTGCGCTTAGTGACCGCCGCCCACTCAACCGCGGAAAGAGGCGCCGAGTCGGCGATCTGTACGTGCCTAGTTGCTTCCTCGCTGGCCATGTTTTCACTCTGCGTAGCTGAGATCTGTCGTGTTTCGTCGACGGGCCGTGTGACCTGCCCGTGGTGACCCACTTCAACGGCGCTCATGTTCCAGCCACCGGCGACAGCACCCAGAGTTGGCTCGCCTTCACCTGTTCACCTGGTCCCGGAATCGGAGACGCTCCGTGGCGCTCCACCTCCTGCGGCTACGTACCGCCCGCCATCAACAACGGCGCACCCAACCCCGGGCGCAGGCGCCCGCCTACGAACTCCCAGCCATGATCGGCTACATCAACGGCGGCGGGGTCGCCGGACTCCCCCAAGACCGCGGACCACCCCGTCTTCGTCAACCCTGCCCAGGCCACCACCGTCGCCAGCACCTCGCCGCCGACCGTGTCCGCGAAGTCACCCGACCCCTGGACCTGTTCACGGCAGGTGAGGTACTCGGTTCTAAGTTCGAAATATCGCCACGACCTGGAGCCCCCTTACGGAATCGAACCGTAGACCTTCTCCTTACCATGAACCCCCGTCAAGTTCCGTCACCGCAGGTAAGCCGTGTTGACCTGGAAGAACACGAGCCTCTGCCAGCACTCACAAGCTCCGATCACGCTCTCGCGAGCACGATTTGCCACTCAATCTGCCACTCAGATTGATCTTGAAAGGCGGCTGTAGCGGCCCGCCAAGCACCGCGGTCCTGGGTGAACGCGGATCAGCACCGTATGCTCGTGCATGGCACGGACATGCAGTGGAGGCACCTACCTTGACGGGCTATCACCCCATGACCCTGGCCGAGCTGAGCGGTCGCCTGGCGCGGGCAGCTGAGGCCAAGGTGCGGTGGAAGCTCGTATGGGAGTTCCTCGAGGAGTACCGGTGGGAGCAAGCCGAGACTCAGCCCTCACTGCTGCAAGAGGAGCCGGGGCCTGTTGGCGACGAGCGATGGGATGCGCTGCTGGCAGCGCTGGCTGAGCACCTTGCCGCGCAACTTGACCTCGCTCCCCCGCCGTGGGCTGAATCCCGGGTCTTGCGGCGGCCGTGGTTTCCGGCGGAACTGCAGATCCAGCGGGCCGAGGCACTGGTCTGGGCTCCTGCATCGTTCCGCAAGCATGGCGTCTACCTGTCGGCGCGGGACCTGGACGCCGCGTGACCGAAGCAGGCGGTGTCCTCTTCGGCCGCGCCGAGATGGAACGCGCCTTTACCGCCCTGGGCGAGCGCCTGGCCCGCCGGGGTGTCGTCGCGGACGTATTCGTGGTCGGCGGTGCCGCCATGGCCCTGGCCTACGACGCCACCCGCTCGACCCGCGACATTGACGCAACGTTCGTCCCCCACGGAGTAGTGATCGAGGAGGCCCGAAGCGTCGCCGACGACCTCGGACTGCCCTACTGGTGGCTGAATGAGCAGGCAAGCATCTACATCTCTGGAAAGGACGACCCCGGCAAGCGCCGGGTGTTCGACCACCCCGGACTGCGCGTGTCAGCGGCCTCGCCAGCCCACATCTTCGCGATGAAGGCACTCGCCGCCCGGACACGCGACGTCGACGATCACCGCGTGCTTGGCGACATCATCGGGGTGGGATCAGCCGACGAGGGTCTCCAGATCTGCGCGGAGTTCTACCGGACGAGCCAGTGCCGCAACGGTCTGCCGCCGTCTTGCGAGAGCTTTTCGGCTAGAGCACCGACCGGCCCGGCACTGTGCCTTCGACGACCCGACAGATGGTCGAGTGTACGGCGCTGATTCGGCGCGCGCATCGCAGGGAAGCCAGTGCCGTGTCGCCATGGTCGGTGGGACAGGCTCTGACAAGACTCCGGGCAACGGGCTCCCCGACCTGGGGCAGCTTGCGGCGGAGATGTCCGGCCTGACCTTAGGCGAGATGGAGGTGAGGCTGCAGACCCTGCTCGTCGGTGGGACGCCGCTTGCCAGCCTGTTCGAGCAGCCGCCGCCGCCTTCCCGCCGACGACCGCGGCGCAGCGAGGCCGTGATGTACCGGGTCCGGGTCGATCTCGACGGGACGAGGCCGCCGCTGTGGCGCCGGCTTGAGCTGGCGTCGGACCTGTTTCTCGACCAGGTCCATGAGGTGATCCAGGTGGCCTTCGGCTGGACCGACAGCCACTTGCATCAGTTCGGCTCGGGGCCGGGGCGTTACGGTCCCGAGACGGAGCACTACTTGTGCCCGTTCCAGGTGGAAGACGGCGAGACCGGGATCGCCGAGGAAGACGTGCGTCTGGATGAGGTGCTGGCCGATGCCGGTGACAAGTTGTTCTACGACTACGACTTCGGTGACGACTGGGAGCACACCGTCAAGCTCGAGGCGGTGCTGCCGGGGCGGGATTCGGGGCCGCGGGCGGTGTGCCTGACTGGCCGCCGCGACGGACCCGCCGAGGACTGCGGCGGTGTCTACGCTTACGAGCTGATCTCGGCGGCCACCGACCCGCGAAACCCCGAGCACATGGACGCCGTCGCGGAGTTCAGCCGCTGCTACGGCGACCTCGCCGACCCAGAATCCATGCGCCCGGCTGCGTTCAAGATCGAGGAAATCAACGAGATGCTCGCCAGGATCGCCCGGCGGGACGCCGATCGCCCGGCCAGCAGCCGAGCAGGACAGGACCGTGACTACCCAGGCCCGGTCGATGCGCTCGTCCGCGCCGTCCGGACCCCGGCGGGCAAGCGGGAGCTGCGTCAGCTGGTCGGCAACGCCCGCCTGGACCATCCGGCCGACGCAGACGCCGCCACCGCCGCGCGGATGGTCCGCCCGTACGCCTGGCTGCTCAACCACGTCGGCGACCAGGGAGTCAAGCTCACCGGCGCCGGCTACCTTCCCCCTGCTCATGTGGAAGCGGCCATGGCCGGACTCGGCCTGGGCGAGGAGTGGATCGGCAAGGGCAACCGGGAGAGCCAGACCCTGCCGGTCTTGCACCTGCGCGAGTCGGCCACCGCGATGGGCCTGCTGCGCAAACGCCACGGGACGCTCCTGCTCACCTCGCACGCACGCAAGCTGTACGACGACCCGGTCGCGCTGTGGTGGCACCTGGCCGCGCGGATGCCGGTCAAGTCGCGGGATTCCTGCGAGACCCAGGCTGGGCTCATACTCCTGATCGCGCTGGCGGCCGAGGCCTCCGAGGATCCGGACGTAATCACCGCCCGCATGCTCGGCGCGATTGGCTGGATCAGCGGCGACGGCAGCGAACTCTCCAGGTCCGGTGCAGGCCACGCCTCCTGGGAGACCAAGACAGTGCTGCGACGGCTCGGTGCCCTCAACGACGACGGCCCCTGGCGCTCAGCGGTCAAGCCGACGCCGGAAGGCGTGACCTTCGCCCGCGCTTCCCTGCGCACCTGGCCCTAACACAGCGCTCCGGTCCGCAGCTGCCTACCCACTGGCATGCCCACTGGAGCTTGGAACCTCAGAACAGCGCTCCGCTTATCGGGGACCTCTTCCCCAATGAGGAGGCGGTTCACAGCACGTGCCTCGCTGCCTGGCGAAACGCCTGGTAACAGGCTTATACCACCAAACTGTCTGCCACTCGATTGCCACTCACGGCGGGTGAGGTACTCGGTTCTGTATTTGAAAAACACTCACAACCTGCGAGCCCCCTTACGGAATCGAACCGTAGACCTTCTCCTTACCATAAACTGCCAACATTTTTTTCCGACCTGCCCATATGCCGCCTGACCAGGACGGACGCCAGCTTACGCAAGCAGCCGCTGACGCGGATCAGCCCTCACGGGCGGCATTCTGCCCCCCAAACTGCCCCCCGGAATGATCTTCACGAGCCTGCCTGGTCATAAGACTCAGGCAAGTCGAATTCATATTTGGACAATTTTCTCTGCTGCTGACGAGCCGTGCCCCGAAGGCTGGCACAGACAAGCAGGCGGGTGTTGTGTGAGTCCGGGACACGCTTGACACTTTGTATCCGAATGGGTCTTGTCGACCCACTGGATGAGGGCGAGGGCCGACCCGCCGAAGTTGTCGCGGATCCGCGCCTGGATAACTTTCAGCAGGGCGCGGAGTCGGTCGGTTATCGCGCTCCTGTGGCAGGGACTTTCCGCCACTCTCACAGTTGGCGTTTCCCTGCGCGGGTGTCAAGTACGGCGGCTTGCTGGAGCCAGGCGAGCGAATTCTGGGTGAGGGCCTCGTCGGCGAGCTGCTTGGCGGTGATGGTGTGGAGGCTGGCAACGGAGGACTCGATCCAAGGCTGTAGGTTCTGGTGACCCTGGTCCTGATATTCGCGGGCCTGAAGAAGGCATTCGAGTTTGTCGGCGTCACGAGCACAGCGCGCTTCGGGCGTCTCGCCGTTCTCGTACTCGGTGACGGCGCCGCGGATCATCGCGGCGATGGGTTCCGGGAGCGGCCGGATCTGATCGGCGGTGACGGCCTCATTGGCGGCTGTGGTGACGTACCGCTTGGTCAGGTGCGGCAGGTCGGTGGTGCGGGTTTCCTGGGTATCGTGCCACAGCGCGAGGAAGGCAGCCCGGTGCGGGTCGGCGCCCTCGGATGTGGCGATGACCGAGGCGATGACGCTGGCGCGGAAGGAATGCTCAGCCACCGATTCGGGAACCGGGACGCCAGCCAGGGACCAGCCGGTGCGGGCGTACCTCTTCAGCAGCCCGATCTCATACAGGAAGCCCGTAATCTCCCGTGACTCGCCCGTCACTCTGCCGCCTTTCAGTTCCGTCGCGCTATCGCGATGCCATACCGCAGCGCTTCCAGTTCCCTGCGGGCCGGGACCGATACCTGGTTCTCATCGAGCAGCCGTATGATCCTGGCTTCCAGGTCCGTGGCGAGCAGGGCCGCCAGTGCCGGCCGGATCCGGAACAGAGCCCACAGGGAATGGATGTTCAGCTCCGTGAACCCTATGTTGCCGTGCAGCCGGTCTGCCAGGTGGCGGGCGAGCCGCCCACCGTGCCAGCTACCCGGGGACGTGGACCCGATGAACGAGTCTGATGCCTGCTGCTCACCGAGTTCCCCGGTCCAGAACGCCCAGTAGTTCAGGTTTGCCGTCTCGCCGGTGTCGTCGCCGAGCTGGCCGGTGATGAACCGCCGCATGGGCTCGGGATCTCCGAGGCGGGTAAGCGCGCTTGCCGTGGACCGGGCTAGCGGCCACGTCGCCGACCAGCCTTTGGCCAAGCGCAGGGCCCGCTGGTCGGCCCGGTGCATGTCCGCGAGCCATCGCCTGGTCTGTGGTGTCTGGTCGAATCCGGTCAGGTAGTAGGCCTGGCGGCGTAACAGCAGCCCGTCCGGGTCGCGGCGGCTGGCCCGCTCGGCGACGGCCTGAAGATGCCCGACAACGTGACGTCGTTCGTCGGCGCTGAACGCGGGTCCGGCAGGCACCGGCCCCCGGCGGCCGGATGGCCGGAGGTCGCTCAGAACGTCAGGGACGTTCCCGCCGATCGGCCAAGCCATCATCGTGGTCAGCGGGCGGCTGAGGACCCAGGACCCGAGCGGGTGCCCGTCGGGGTCAGCCCGGTGATGGGGCGTGGCCAGCGCATGGGCGAGGATGTGGTCGGTTTCCAGGGCCTGGGTAAGGGCGCCCAGCAGCGCGGGCGTGGCGCCAAGCCGGCTGAGCCTGCTGCGCAGGGCCAAGAACTGTCCGGCTGGCATGGCCATCAGCGGGCGCCGCCCGCTCTCCCAGCTCTGGATCGTGGCAGGACTTACCCGCAGCTGCGCGGCGAGTTGCTGCTGGGTCCGGCCAGCGGACTCTCGGACGAGCTTGAAGACATATCCCGAGACACGGCCTTCTGAACTCGTACTGCCGGTCAGCGTTCCGCGTGCTCGCATAACGGCTCTGCGCCCTTTCGCGGAGGTTACTCGTACCCACTGTGAGTTCAAAGCCGCAGGCCAAGCGTTTACGTTCGGTTCGGACTGCACAGCAGGCAGTTGCCAGACAGCGTAGCTGGACGCCTGCCAGGCGCAACCGGCCCGCACCGCGGATGGAGGGTGACGCCCCGTGGGCACAGATGCAAGCTCCGGTGTTCCCGGCGAAGTCCAGGCACGCCTGACGGCGTTAGCCGAGGCTGCCCGCGGGGCCGGGACGGCAGTGCAGCCGCCCCTGCTGATCCTGGGCACCTGCGAACGCGTCGGGTCGAACTGGGTCAGCGACACGCTGCGACCGGTGACAGGCCAGCACATCGAGCCTTTCCGGCAGCAAATCGGCGCGGATCACCCGTGGTCCGCAGCCAACCCGCTCTTTTCCGGCACCAATCTCACGGCCACCTCCACGCTCGGATTACTCGGGCGGCATTGGCTGGTGAGCTTCGCCGTCGCGAAATACCGCCCGGACCGTCAGGTGGTCAAGGAGACGAGCCTGTTCTTCGCCTTGCCGGCCCTGCTCGCGTTGCTGCCCGCAGCGCCGGTCCTGGTACTGTCACGCAGCCCGCTCGGCGTCGCGTCGTCCTTCACGCGCGGTGAGCTTTTCCGGCAATGGTGCTACCGGTCGCGCTACCAGCAGATGGTCACCATGACCCGGCACGGGGACGGCGGCGCGAGCCGCTTCGCCGCCCTGGTACCCGATGACAGCCCGCCGGACCTCGTCGCGCTGGTTCGCCTCCAGGCACTCAACACGGTGCTGATAGCCGACGCGCTCGCCGACCGGGACCTCGTCCACATCTCCTACGAGACTATGGTCATCCGTCCAGGCGACGCGCTCGCCACACTAACCACGGCGCTCCCCGAACTGGCCGGGCACGCGCTTGCCAGAGACCGGCCGCCCGTCCCGCCCGCACAATCTCCGGCCGGTGACGACACATTCGCCACGACGAACCACAAGGTCTCGCTCATAGCCGACCTGGAAGCGGCGGATGCTGAGCTCATCCGCGCTGCCACTGCCGCCAGTCTTACCGCCGTGCACGATGTGGTATCAGCTCCGGTTGCCGCCCGGGCAGCGTCCTGGCTGGCCGGCGGTCACCTGTACCGCCTGGAACCGCCCCGGCAGCGCACGGCAGCGAGCCGCCCGGCGCGGCCCGGAACTCCGCCGACCATTGCGCCGCGTTATCTCCGCCGCGGGTGCCTGGACGTACGGAACGTGCTGGTCAGTAACGCCGAGTACGCCCGCTTCCTGAACGCGCTCAGCCGCGCCGGGCTGCCCAACAGCCACCACGGAACCTACTTGCTGGCCTGTGAGATGCCGCACGAGCGCGGCGGCCGCCTGCACCGGGACCGGCACACCGGAGCATGGGCGGTAAGCCCCGGCTACGAGGACTACCCGGTCTACTGGGTCACCTGGGTCGGCGCGGCCGCGTTCGCCGCCCGCAACGGCGCCCGGCTGCCCGCGCGGGCTGAGCTGACGGGGCTGACCATTGGCGCTGCTACCACCGGCAACGCCGGCTATCGCTTCGGCGACGTCACCCCCGTGACTGAGCCAGGCGTGCACTGGACCAAGATCCAACACCTGATCGGCAATCTGCAAACATGGTGCTGCGACGGCCCGGACGAGCGGACGGGCGGTCCGGCCGCCCGCTGGCTGCACGGCATCGCGTGGAACACCCCGGCGACTCAGCAGGCCGCACAGCAGCCGCGCTGCCGCCACATATTGGGCTGCTCCCGCGGCGTCGGCATCCGCCTGGTCCGCGACGGCAGCCAGCAATCGGTCAGCACCAGCGAGCTGGCCTGCCGCCTGAAAGTATGGATCGGACGGCTGGCTGACCGGTCCCGGCCGCTCGCCGAGATCGACGAAGAGCTGATCCGGGCGCTGGATGCCTCACAAGCCGATAGCGGCCTTAGGTCCCATGTAGCTTCCGGCTCCGGGGAACCCCGCCATGGCTAGGTCACCGAACCGCTGGCTGAACCCCAGCGATGGCAAGTCTGCGAGTTTGACGAACTCCACGCCCCGGATCGGACGGGTATCAAGACCAGCGGTCACCTGGCCGACGATCCCGCCGACCCGGCGGGCCTCGAAGGTCAGGTGAACCACGTGCGTGCTGTCACCAGGCAGGTGATCACAGACATACAGCAGCCGGCCCGGCTCGACGTCCAGGCCGGTTTCCTCACGCATCTCCCGCACCAGCGCAGCCGCCAGAGTCTCACCGTCCTCGACCTTCCCGCCCGGCAGGCTCCACGAGCGCCCGGTACCGGTGTCCTGGTTCAGCAGCAAGATACGGCCATCTTCGATGACCACGCCGGTCACGCGCACATGCACCGGCGCAGCCTACCGCAGCAGATCCCGGCATGACCCGGGCCAAAGTCATCCGCGTCGTGGTATGCGCCGGCGGCCTGGGCACCAGGATCGCCGGCTGGGCACAGTACATCCCCAAGGAGTTCTATCCCGCCGACGGCCGGCCGGGAATCGTCCACCTGCTCGAGGAGATCTCGGCCCTCGGCCCAGCCGAAGTCGTGATCGTCTGCCATCCGTACTACAACGCGTTCACCACATGGGCACGCACCGCACTCAGCCCCGACGGTCACGACAGCTACCAGCGCGCAGCGCGGCTCCCCGCCATGGCGTCGCCGACGGATGGGCTCATGATCAGCTTCATCACCCAACACGGCCCCTATGCAGATATCACCTCAGTACTCAACGGCGCCAGCTACCTCGCCTGGCCTGAGGATCTGCACGTCGCGTTCGCTGACAACATCTACCGCGGCCCAAACCCGCTGCTCGCCCTCCAGGCCGCACCGCCCAACTGCCCGGCCGTCCTAGCCCGCGCTTATCGGCCCGACCTGGCAGCAAGCCGGGGCGTGATCGCGACCCGCAGCCAGGACGGGCAGCTGCTCATGATCGACCTGACCGAAAAGCCCGCTCCTCACGCGGCCCGCGCCCTCGAACGGCGATACGGCACGGCGAACCTGCGGCTGCTGGAAGGCCGGGCAAGGCTCACCGCCCGCTTCATCAGCTTCGCCCGCAGCCACCGGGCACCAGCAGGCACAGAACCGAAGCTGGCACTGGCACTGGCCGCCTACGCCCGAACTCACCCGGTCTTCGTCACGAACACGAGCGCCCAGGTGATCGACCTGGGAACCCGCCAGGCCGCAGGCCAGCGGGCAGCTCCCGATAACTCCGGCACCGAAGGCCTGCAATGCGGCCCTGATTGCCCGCGAAGCACTCGACACCCGGCAACCCTCCCGCGCCATGGAACCCCGGCGAGCGCCTGTACATGATCCAGGGCCTCGGGCCCGGCACCCACCCCTCGCGCAAGTCGGCAATCCCGCGCCGCCGCCACGACGGGAAGCGATCAACGATCCCAGCGCTCGCGCCCGTCACACCGGCGGGAGCAATGAGCAAGTCAGATCCTGCGCGTCTCCCGCTCACCGTCGCCCGCCTTCCGGTAAGCCGCTGCCAGGTCTGCCAACGCGCCATCCTCAGCAGGACTGGCCAGGCGAGTACCGCCTTGACCGAGCAC
>Ga0307474_10004205_pt1 | contig 10372 bp, 9 predicted proteins | sample atmos_gasesECM1C_2_FD_203312 | JGI IMG/M metagenome (GOLD analysis project Ga0307474, IMG submission 203312) | Hardwood forest soil microbial communities from Morgan-Monroe State Forest, Indiana, United States - atmos_gasesECM1C_05 | ecosystem: Environmental > Terrestrial > Soil > Temperate...
CCGCCGGGTCTCCTCATGCCCGATGCGGACCACGTCCCCGTCGAACAGGGCGGCCGCGCCGCCGTGGTCGGCGTGGTGGTGCGAGTAGACGAAGTGGGTCACCGTGTTGGACACGCCGTTGGCGGCGGCGATCTCGTCCACGGCCCGCCGCAGGTTTGGGCCGATGCTGGGCGGCGCGTCGAAGAGCACGACACCGTCCGCGGTGGTCAGGAACGCGCACTGGTAGACCCCGTCGGTGACCCAGTACAGGTTCCGCTCGACCCGGCCGACGTAGTACCGCTGATCGTTCAGGGCCGGGCCGAGCGCCGACCGCGGGATCGGGGCGTAGTCGGGCTGGTCCGCGGCGCCGCTGGCGGCGGAGGCTGGTGATGTCACGGTATCTCCCTGGTATCTCGGGGCACGTCTCCTGGCAGCCGTGCGAGGCTTCGCGACGTTCCCCAGGTTCGCCGCCAGCAAGGTGAACGGTCATCACCGGATCACGGTGATTCGGTCCCGGAGCCGAACTGACGGCGCCGGGACCGCACCGAGGGGGCCGAGGCAACCTCCCGTTATCCGGCGGCCTGGCTGACGAGCGAAGCGACGGCGTCCGGCTTGGACACGTAGACCGAGTGGCTGGCGGCGACCTCGGTGACGGTAGACCCGGTACGCTCGGCCATCGCACGCTGCGCCGACGGCGGGATCATCCGGTCGTCGCTAGTGACCAGGTACCAGCTCGGCTTCATCCGCCAGGCGGCTTCGCTGATCGTTGCGCCGAGCGCGTCCACGCCCCAGGGGACCTGGGAGTCGGCCATGAACGCGGCCGCCTCGGCAGGCAGGTCGCCGGCGAACGATGCGTGGAACTTATCCCGGTCCAGGAACAGGAAGCCGTCCCTCGGCGGCAGGATCGGCGGCTGCGGCCCGTCGGTCGGGAAACCGGCGATGAGCGTGTTGACCGATTCGCCCTTGTCCGGGGCGAATGCCGCGATGTACACGAGGGCCGCGACGTTCTCATCCAGGCCCGCCTCGGTGATCACCGCCCCGCCGTAGGAGTGGCCGACCAGGACGACCGGTCCGCCCAGGTTGTCGATGATCCGCCGGGTGGCGGCGGCATCGTCGGCCAGTGACAGGGTGGGGTTCTGCACGACGGCGACGCGGTAGCCGCTCGCGGTCAGCGCGTCGTACACCCCATTCCAGCCGGAGCCGTCGACGAACCCGCCGTGTACCAGGACCACGTTGCGCGTAGAGCCCGTGCTCATGTTCCTCCCCCTTCATGAGAACTTTCTCTGACCACCGACGCTAGGCATCGGTGCGGGTGGCCGTCCAGGCGGCCGGCACGGCCATCGCAGGGAGGAGCCTGGAACTGGGTACTGAGGTATCGTCGGGGCAGGTGTCCCGGCGGGCGCGGGGAGGGCCCTGTGCGAGCTCATGCTTGACTGGCGCATTATCGTCCTGATCATTTCCCTGGTTTTCGCCTGCTTGATCATGATGTCGGTCGTCGGGTTCCAGAGAGACGACATGGCAGGCGACGACCAGCAGGGCTCCGCTGCGGACAGGCCTGTCTTCGGTAATCCGAGCCCAGGTCACGCTAACGCCAGGCCAGGCCGCGATAAGCGGATGCTTGTGGCACCAAGTCGGCGCGGTGGTACCAAGTCGCGCAAGAAGGACCGGGTCAAGCTCCTGCCCGCGGATGCGACGGTCACCTTCGCCGACGAACGCCAGGAGGCGGGCATCGACGAGGTGTTCACGGCCCTCGACAACGACCTGGTCGGGCTCGTTCCGGTGAAAACGAAGGTGCAGGAGATCGCGGCGCTGCTGCTGGTCGACCGGGCGCGGCAGAAGTTCGGGCTCGACGCGCCCCGGCCGAACCTGCACATGTGCTTCACCGGTCCCCCTGGCACCGGGAAGACGACCGTGGCCCTGCGAATGGCTGAGCTGCTGCACCGGCTCGAGTTCCTGGAGGAAGGGCACCTGGTGCACGCCATGCGCAACGACCTGGTGGGCGAGTACATCGGGCAGACGGCGCCGAAGACCAGGCGCGTGCTTGACAAGGCGATGGGCGGGGTCCTGTTCATCGACGAGGCTTACTACCTCTGGCGGACCGGGGACTCGCTGGATTACGGCCAGGAAGCGATCGACATCCTGCTCCAGGTCATGGAAAACGAGCGTGAAAAGCTCGTGGTGATCCTCGCGGGATACCAGGACCGGATGGATGAATTCTTCACCTCTAACCCCGGGATGCGCTCGCGGATCGCGCACCACCTTGATTTTGCCTCCTACAACCTGGACGAGCTCACCGCCATCGGGCGGCTGATGCTGGACCGGTCGCGGTACTACCTCTCCGAGGCAGCGGAGGAGGCGTTGCGTGGCTACCTCACCGGCCAGATGGACGAGCCGATGTTCGCCAACGCCCGCAGCGTCCGCAACGAACTGGAGCGGGCCCGGCTCCGGCACGCCCATCGCCTTGCCTCGGACCTGCACCGCCACTGGACCCGCGACGATCTCCTGCGCCTGGAGCCCGAGGACATCCTCACCGACGGCGCCGTCCAGCCGTTGCAGCACAACCGGCTCTGAGGCGGGGGGTGGCGCCATGATGGCGCCATTGTGGCGCGTACTGGCTTGACGTGGTGCCACCGTGGCACCATACTGGCGTCATGGAACTAGAACCGTATGTCGCAGCCCTCCGCGAGGAGTTCGCGCTCGCGGCTGAGGCGGCCGGGGACGAGGCCACGGCCGTCGCCGAGCGGCTCGTCATCCCGCTGGAGTCGTCGGTACGACTCGCCCTGCTCGAGGCGCTTTCGACCGCCGCCGACGAGATCACCCGCGACCTCGCCCCCGGCTCGGTCCATGTCCGGTTGCAGGGCCGCGAGCCGCAGTTCGTCGTGACGCCGCCCCCCGCCGAGTCGTTCGCCGAGGCAGAACCGGAGCCGGCGCCGCCCAGCGCTGCGCTGCCCCCCGCCCCCGAGGGAGCCGATGGCGCGATGGCGCGGATCAACTTCCGCCTCGCCGAGCACCTGAAGAACCGGATCGAGCAGGCCGCTGACCGCAGCGGGCTGTCGGTCAACGGCTGGCTGGTCCGGGCGGCCGCAGCCGCGCTCGACACTGACGCCGCCCTCGGCAGCGCCGCCGCCCCGCGGCGAGCCGCCACCGGGCGCCAGCGCTTCACCGGCTGGGTCCGGTAAGGACGAGCGGCCGCACTGAGCGGCCGCTTCGAGTTCTCATCCCGGTCCCGGGTCGCGGGACCACTCACCTGCACACCTGGAGGTACGACCATGCCCGCGTTCGACACACCCGAGCCGATTCTGGCCACCATCGAGGTCGTCGCCGGCGACCTGCGCATCGCGGCGCGAGACCGCGCTGACACCGTCGTCGAGGTTCGCCCCAGCGACCCGTCACACGAGCCCGACGTCCGAGCCGCGGAGCAGACCCGCGCCGAGATGACCTCCGACGGCCTGCTGGTGAAGGCGCCGAAGCAGCGCGGTCTGTCGGTCTTCGGCAGGCCGGGCTCGATCGATGTGACCATCGACCTGCCGACGAGCTCGCGGCTGCGCGCCGAGGCCGGGGTCGCCACGCTGCGGTGCACCGGGCGGCTGGCCAAGTGCCAGGCCAAGGTTGGCGCCGGGGAGATCAACCTCGAGAACACCGGGCCGGCCGACCTGACCACCAGCGCGGGCAGCATCAGCGTCGGCGTCGTCAGCGGCAGCGCTGAGATCACCTCCGGCTCAGGCCGCGTGCGGCTGGCCGAGATCAACGGCCCCGCCGTGGTCCGGAACGCCAACGGCGAGACCTGGATTGGCGCGGTGACCGGCAGCCTGCAGGTGAGCGCCAGCAACGGCGGCATTTCGGTCGACCGGGCCGATGGTGATGTGACCGCGAAGACGGCCAACGGCGGTCTGCGCATCGGCTGCGTTTCCCGAGGCATGACGAGTTTGAAGACCAGCATGGGCGAGATCGAGGTCGGCATCGCACCCGGCACCGCTGCGCTGGTGGACGCACAGACGCGGCTCGGCAACGTGCGCAACAGCCTGGCCGTCGCGGACAGCCCCGAGCCTGCCGACGAGACGGCCGAGGTGCATGCCCGGACGGCCTTCGGCGACATCGTCATCCGGCGAGCCTGAAGCCGCCGTCCCTTCTGAACGGAGACCCCCATGAACAGCTCGGCGGACGTCCGCCGGCCGGCGGCGATCGCCGTCACCGGCCTGAGGAAGTCGTTCGGCGACAAGGTCGTGCTCGACGGCATCGACCTCACCGTTTCCGAGGGCACGATATTCGCCCTCCTCGGACCGAACGGTGCCGGCAAGACCACCGCAGTGCAGATTCTCTCCACCCTGCTGGCCGCCGACGGCGGTGACGTCCGGGTGGCCGGCCACGACCTGGCGGCTGAGCCCGATGCGGTGCGCGCCGCCATCGGCGTCACGGGTCAGTTCTCCGCCGTGGACAACCTGCTCACCGGCGAGGAGAACATGCGCCTCATGACCGATCTGCACCACCTTGGCCGGGCGGCTGGCCGTCAGCGCGCCGCCGCGTTGCTCCGGCAGTTCGGCCTGGCGGACGCCGCGGGCCAGGCGGCCGCGACGTACTCCGGCGGCATGCGGCGTCGGCTCGACCTGGCGATGACGCTGACGGGAGACCCGAAGCTGATCTTCCTTGACGAGCCGACGACGGGCCTCGACCCGCGCAGCCGGCGCACCATGTGGGAGATCATCCGGGCCCTGGCGGCCGACGGCGTGACGATCTTCCTGACCACGCAGTACCTGGACGAGGCCGATCAGCTCGCCGACCGGATCGCCGTGCTCGATCACGGGCACATCGTGGTGGCGGGCACGCCCGGTGAGCTGAAGCGGCAGATCCCCGGCGGTCACGTCGAGCTGGAGTTCGCCAGCTTCGACGACCTGGCCCTCGCTGCCGACCTGGTTACTGCGACGTCGCGCGACGACGAAGCGCTCACCCTGCAGGTGCCGGGCGACGGGACCCTCGAGTCGCTGCGCAGCCTCATCGACAAGCTCGGCGCCGCCATCCCGGTGGCGAAGCTGTCGATCCACACCCCGGACCTCGACGACGTCTTCTTCGCCTTCACCGGCGAGCCCGATTCGCGGAACCCTGACCTGCAGAAAGTGGCCCCGTCATGACCTCCCTGAACTACGCGGTCGCCGATTCGGCCACCATGCTGCGGCGCAACCTGCGGCACATGCAGCGCTATCCAACCCTTACCGCGATGGTCCTCGGCATCCCCGTGATCTTCTTGCTGATCTTCGTCTACGTCTTTGGCGGCACGCTCGGCGCCGGTCTCGGGCACGCGACCGACAGCCGGGCCGCCTACATCAGCTTCGTGACGCCCGGAATCCTCCTGCTGACGATCGCCGCGGCGGCGCAGGGCACGGCCGTGACCATCGCCATGGACATGACGACGGGCATCATCGCGCGCTTTCGCACCATGTCCATCGCGCGCGCTTCGGTGCTGACCGGGCATGTCCTCGGCAGCATGATCCAGTCACTGCTCGGCATCGGCGTGATCATCGGCCTGGCGTTCCTGATCGGTTTCCGCTCCGGCGCGAGCCCGCTCGCCTGGCTCGCGGCCATCGGGCTGCTGGCGCTGACGGCGCTGGCGCTGACCTGGCTGACGGTCGCGCTCGGCCTGGCCGCCAAGTCGGTCGAGACCGCGAGCAACACGCCGATGTTCCTGATGCTGCTGCCGTTCCTCGGGAGCGGGTTCGTGCCGACCAGTTCGCTGCCGGCCGGGCTGCGCTGGTTCGCCGAGTACCAGCCGTTCACGCCGGTGACGACGGCCGTGCGGCAACTGCTGGTGGGCGGCCCCGTCGGCGACAACGCGCTGATCGCGATCGCCTGGGCCGTCGGGGTGTCCCTGGGCGCCTACTTCTGGGCGCGGCACGTGTACAACACCCGGCCGCTCCCAGTCCGGTAGCGGCACGGGCCCGTGAGCTCGTCTCCTGCTCGCTCATCCAGCCTGCGCCGACGCCTGTTCACCGATCCAGTTGCCCGCCAGCGTGGTCCAGATCTCGGCCTCGCCCGCGCCCCGGGCCAGGCCCAGGCTGTGCGGGCCGTGCGGGAACACGTGCACGGCGTGCGGAACCTGGTTAGCCGCCAGCGCCGAGGCGAAGCGGTAGGTGTGCTCGGGCGGGACGTAGGCATCCTCGGCGGTGTGCCAGACGAAAAACGGCGGCGACTGCGGCGTGACCAGCGCATCCAGCGAGGTGGACCGCCGCAGCCGCGCGTGGGCGTCCTCGCCCAGCAAGATCAGCCGGGCCGGGCGGTAGGTCTCGGTCTCCATCGAGGTGATCGCGTAACCGAGCACCGCGAACTGCACCATCTCATCGGCCTCACCGGCCCCATCGGCCTCGTCAGACTCATCGGCGCCGGGCGCCAGGGCCGCGAGCCCGGCCAGATGGCCGCCCGCCGAAAACCCGATCAGCCCGATGCGCTGCGCCCCCGCGGCCCGGCGGCGCCGGATCTCCGCGCGCAGCGCCTCCAGCGGCGCCGGGTGCCGGACGCTGAGCGGATAACGGAACACGCTCGCCTGCACACCGATCTCCCCCAGCCACTCAGCCACCGGCTCGGCCTCGTGCGGGGCGTGCTCGGCATACCCGCCACCGGGCAAGACGATCATGTACGTGCCTGCGTTCTGCGCCGACATGAATTATCCCTCTTTACTGACCGGACCCGACCGCCCCGGCCTCGGCGCGGGTGACCCAGTTCGCGACGATTGCGGCGAACTGGTCGGGAATCTCCTCCCAGGCGAAGTGGCTGGCGGGCAGGATCGTCAGCTTGCTGCCGGGTATCCGCGCCGCCAGGTACTCGCCGTTGGACACCGGCACGAGCGGGTCGTCGGCGGCCGCGAAGACGTGCACCGGCACGCGGATCCCGGGCAGCAGGTCACGCAACAGGGGAAGCTGCTCGGGATAGCTGCGCACGAACCGCGCCGACTGGGCAAACCGGCCGTTCTCGTAGGCCGATACGTAGTCCTCCCAGACCTCCGGCTCGCGGTCACGGGGCACCACGGGCTCGACGGTTTCTCCTATTGTGGCGCGAATGTCCTGTCCTTCGAACACCTCGATTCCGGGAGCCGCGATGATGTCCGCGAGCGTGCCCGTCACCTCGAGCGGGTAGGCCACGCCGCCGCCGCCGACCACCAGGCTCCGGACCGCGCCGGGGTGCTGCGCGGCCAGGAACAGGACGGCGCTGGCGCCCACGTCGGGCCCGACGACATGCGGTACGCCCAGATCGAGCCGGGTGATGAAGTGGCCGAGAAACTCCCCCATGGCGCTCGGGGTGAGCAACTCGGGGCGTCCTTCCGAATGGCCGAAACCGGGGAGGTCGACCGCGACCAGCCGCCGCGTCCGCGCCAGTTCCGGCCACACCCGCCGGAAGGCGAGCAGGCTCTCCGGCCACGGGCTGGTCAGCAGGATGACCGGGCCGTCCCCGGTGCCAGAGTCGGCATACCTGATCCGCAGCTCGTCGACGAGCACGGTATCGGTCGGCATGGGCGAGGCGCTCATTTGACGTCGTACCTTTCGCTAGTCAGCGATCCCGGGTCCGCCCGATGGCCTGCCCGGCCGGGCAGCGAAGCCGCTCGGCGCCCTCAGCGGCCCTATGGCCGATACTCACGCCGGCCCGGCGCAGCCGGTATCAGCAAGTTGACTGCTTACCCGCTTCGGCACGAGGGGAAGCAGCCGCCGTCGTTGCCCGGCGTCCGGGCTCCGACGGGTCCTCGCCTACCGTAGAGCTGGTGCGGGGGGTGCCGTGGTGGGGCGTGGTGTCGTCAGTCGCCTCTCCGGTCGTGCTGATCGGGGGGTGGACGATTGCCGCCATGCTGCAGCCCCGGCCCTTCAACCAGGTCGGGGGCACCATCAGTGCGCTCGCGGCCACCGGCGCGACCGACCGGTGGGTGATGACGCTGGTTTTCCTGGCCGTCGGGGCCTGTGATGTCGTGACCGGGGCAGCGCTACGGCCGGCCGCGCTCGCCGGGCGGCTGATCCTGATCGCGGGCGCGATCGCGGGCATGATGGTGGCATTGAACCCTGAACATCCCGGGAGCGGGTCGGTCTCGCACGCGGTCTGGGCTGGGCTCGGGCTCGCTGCCCTGGCGGCATGGCCGGCCAGGGCGTGGCGCCGCGGCCCGTCGGTGCCGTGGGGCCTGCGGCCGGCTGTCTGTGCCGGTGCGGTCGCCGTCCAGGTCGTCTTGCTGGCCTGGTTCGTCGGCGAGCTGGTTACCGGCGCCGGGCAGGTCGGCCTGGCCGAACGGGTCGTCGGGGGGACGCAGGCGATCTGGCCCCTCGTCGTGGTGCTGTCCTGTCGCACGGCGCTCGGATGGAACGACCGTCTGGCCGCGCGCTGAGCGCGAGCCGGCCCGCGGCCCCGTCGCGGGCCTGACGGCCGGGCCACCAGGCGCGGTTACCGGCCAGAGCGGTAAGGCTGGGTGAGAAGAACATCGCCATGACGAACGCCGCCAGCGCGATGCCGCACGCCACAGCGAACCCGACCTGCTGCAGGATCGAGTTCCCCGCGAGGACCAGCGAGGCGAACGTGCCGGCCAGGATCAGCCCGGCCGACCCGATCGCCGGGCCCGCATGCCTGACCGCGTCCGCGGCCGCCTGCCGCGGCGTCATCCCGTGCTGCGCCTGCTCGCGCAGCCGCGCGATCATGAGGATGTTGTAGTCGGTGCCGAGGGCCACCACGAACAGGTACATGTAGACCGGCAGCAGGAAGACCAGGCCCGCCTGCCCCGCGAGCGTCTGGAACACCAGCACCGTGGCTCCCAGCGTCGCGCCGAAGCCGAGTCCCACCGACGCCATCAGGTACCAGGGCGCCACCAGGCTGCGGAGCAGCAGCATGAGGATCAGCAGGGTGATCACGGCGGCGACGGGGAACACGATCGCGTAGTCGTGGTTCATCGCCGCCTGGATGTCGGCGAAAACCGCCGTCGTCCCGCCGACCAGCGCGTACGTGCCCGGCGGCGCCGCCGCGTGGGCCTGCGGCCGCAGCCCGCGCTTCAGGGTGTTCACCGCGGTCGTCGACTCCGGGTCCACCGACAGCGTCACCGAGTACTCCGCGGTCGCCCGGTCGGAGCTTACGTTCGCCGGCGCCACGGCGCCCACGCCGTGCATGGTCTTCAGCTCCGACCCGTAACCGGCGACCTCAGCGGCGCTCAGCGTTCCCGACGCGGCGTGCAGGTACACCTGGGTCGGCTCGGTCGCGCCCGGCGGCAGCCCTCGCTCCAAGACCGTCAGGGCGACCTGCGACTCGGCATTGCCGGGGCTGCCGGACGACGACAGGTCAAACGTCGGCTTGAAGTTGAAAGCGCCGGCGGCCAGCGCCACCAGTACCAGGCCGGCCACGCCTGCGAACATGGCAGGCCGCTTCCCGAGCGAGCGGCCGATCGCCGCGAACCTGGCGCCCTTGGGCTCGCGCTGCCACGCCTTGGACGGCCAGAAGACGTGTGTGCCCAGCAGCGCGACCACGGCGGGGATCAGGGTGAGCGCGGCCAGGAGCGTGACCGCGACGGCGATCGCCAGCGTCGGGCCGAGCGACCGGAAGATGCTCAGCGAGGACAGCAGCAGGGCAAGGAACGCAACGATCACCACGCTGGCCGCCGAGGCGATCACCTCGCCGACCCGTTCGACCGCGGTCGCCATCGCCTGCCGGGGAGCGTCCCCGGCGCGCAGCCTCTCCCGGTAACGGAACATCAGGAACAAGATGTAATCCGTGCCGATGCCGAACAGCACCACGATGAGGATTACGGTGGTCTGGCTGTCGGCGTTGAGGTGCAGCGCTCGGTTCGCGTCGGCGATCAGCCCCTGCGCGACCTCGGAGACGATCGCGATCGTGATGATCGGCATGAGCGCGATGATCGGGCTCCGGAAGATGATCAGCAGCAGCACGAGAATCAGCAGCAGCGTGGCGAGCAGCACGATCTGCTCCGCCTTGTTGCCTGACTGCTGGCTGTCGAGCTGCTGAGCCGCCGCGCCGGTCACGCCCGCATACAAGGCCGTGCCGGTCATCAGCGGCTTGATATCCCCGCGCAGTACCTTGATCGCGTCCGCGGCCTGCGTCCCCGAGCCGTTCACGAGGTTGCTGGACATGGCGACGGACGCGGTCTGGACGAGGCCGTTCGACGACACCGGTCCCGCCGTGACGCCCAGGATGTCGGTAACGTGCCTGTCGTTCAGCGCGTTCGCTATCGAGGCGACCTTCGCCTGATCGGCGGGAGTCAGGCGGCCGCCGTCGGAGCGGGCGAACACGATGATCGCCGCGGTGGCGTCAACCTTCCCGGCCTGCGGGAACGCCTGGTTCTGCAGGTTCTGTGCCTTGATCGACTCGTACTTGCTGGGCAGGAAGCTGGCTTCGCTGGTCGTGGTCGGCAGCGCGGGCGCCGTCGCGA
>Ga0307474_10004206_pt1 | contig 10372 bp, 5 predicted proteins | sample atmos_gasesECM1C_2_FD_203312 | JGI IMG/M metagenome (GOLD analysis project Ga0307474, IMG submission 203312) | Hardwood forest soil microbial communities from Morgan-Monroe State Forest, Indiana, United States - atmos_gasesECM1C_05 | ecosystem: Environmental > Terrestrial > Soil > Temperate...
CAGTTTCGGGGCGGCGATTGTTGTGGGCTGCATTGATGAAGACCCGGTGCAGGCACAGGCGTTCACGCGCGAACGAAAGCTCGAGATTGCCAGGCGCTCCTACGAACTGCTTACCAGAAAATATGGTATGGCGCCGGAAGACATCATTTTCGACCCGCTGGTGTTTCCCTGCGCCACCGGTGATGAGAATTACATCGGCGGCGCGGTAGAGACGATGGAGGGCATCCGCCTGATCAAGGAGGCGCTGCCGGATACGCGGACAATTCTGGGTATTTCCAATGTGTCTTTCGGATTGCCCACGGGCGCGCGCGAAGCGGTAAATTCCGTATTCCTCTATTACTGCACGAAGGCCGGATTGGACCTGGCGATTGTGAATACGGAGAAGCTGGAGCGCTTCGCGTCAATTCCCGAACACGAACGGCGCCTGGCGGAGGACCTGCTGTTCCAGCACCCGCCGAAGGAAGTTCCTGCTGGCCACTCGCAAGCGGAACTGCTGCGCAATGTGCCGGCAGACTGGCGCCAACAGAGCAAAGCACAGAAGGCGGCGATCAACCAGTTCCATATCGCGGCCATCACAGAGCATTTCCGCACAGCAAAGAAAAAAGAAAAGCAGAAGAAAGAAGACCAGCCACTGGACCAGCGCCTCGCGAACTACATCATCGAAGGCACGCGCGACGGACTGGTCGAGGACCTGGAGCGCAAACGTGCCGAGGGTACAGCGCCGCTCGACATTATCAACGGCCCACTGATGGAGGGGATGGCTGAAGTCGGGCGCCTCTTCAATGCCAACGAATTGATTGTGGCCGAGGTGCTGCAATCCGCCGAGGCCATGAAGGCCGCCGTTAGCCACCTTGAGCAGTTTATGGAAAAAGCCGATACCGCGAAGCGCGGGAAAGTGGTTCTGGCGACCGTGAAAGGCGACGTCCACGATATCGGGAAGAACCTTGTCGAAATCATCCTGAAGAACAATGGATTCGACGTCGTGAACCTGGGAATCAAAGTCCCGCCGGAAGAATTGATCAAGGCCTTCGCGGCGCATAAGCCGGACGCGATCGGACTTTCGGGCCTGCTGGTGAAAAGCGCGCAGCAGATGGTGACCACCGCGAGCGACCTGAAGGACGCCGGCATCGGCGTACCTCTGCTGGTGGGTGGCGCGGCATTGAGCGCGAAATTCACACAGCAGAAAATTGCGCCGAGCTATGACGGAGCCGTGTGCTACGCGAAGGATGCGATGACCGGCCTGCGCCTGATGAACGAGTTGATGGACCCGGCGACGCGGCAGCGCGTGCTGAGCGAGCACACCGTCTCTCGAAACGGCGTGAGCGTGGCGACTACGGTGAAACTTGTGGAGAAGCCCGCGGTCAGGCGCTCGCCGAAAGTGCGAACGGACCTGCCGATTCCACCAGTGGCGACTCTCGACCGCAAGGTACGCCTGGTTCCCGATTTGCGCGAGGTGTGGAGTTACATCAACCCGTTCATGCTCTATGGGCGGCACATGGGATATCGCGGTGATTTTGAGAAGCATTTGGCTGCGCGCGAGGCAAAGGCGGTCGAGCTTTACAACGAGATGGAAGAGGTGAAGAACGAAGCAGCGACGTTCATGAAAGTTCGCGCCGTCTGGCGGTTTTTCGAAGCGGAGGCCGAGGGCGAGGCCTTGCATCTGTTCTCGCCGGGCGGAAACGATCCGGTGCACACCTGGCGATTCAAGCGGCAGAAAACGGGCGACCAGTTGTGCCTGAGCGATTACCTGCTGGCGCCGAAGGATGGGAAACGCGATCACGTTGCGCTCTTCGTGGTGACGGCCGGAGAAGGAATCCGGGAACGCGCGGAAAAAGCCAAGCAGGATGGCTACTACTTCAAGTCGCACGGCCTGCAAGCGCTGGCGATTGAGTCTGCGGAAGCCTGTGCGGAATGGCTGCACCGGCGGATCCGCGAGGACTGGGGTTTCCCCGATCCCGCCGAGATGACCATGGCAGAGCGGTTCACCTCGCGGTACCGCGGCAAGCGCTACAGTTTTGGGTATCCGGCGTGCCCTGCCCTGGAGGACCAGGCAGGCATTTGGAAGTTGCTGCGGCCGGAAGAAATCGGCGTGGAATTGACCGAGGGATTCATGATGGACCCTGAGGCCAGCGTGAGCGCGCTGCCATTTCACCATCCCGACTGCACGTATTTCAGCGTGGGCGACGATGGGGAGAATCCGTGAGTCGGATGGTGGCAGTGGAGGTCTGCAAAGGCAGACCCATCGCTCCACCGGGTATGACAGTTGTCGGGCATGTTCTTGCGCGACCTCCGAACCCGCGCGCCTACAAACCCTTGTAGATGTGAGCGCGGCTGGCTATCGACGGAAAATACTCCTCCTTCAGAAAACTGAACGTTTCTCTGGGAACCTTCGTCCCGCTCCGGGGGAAGTTCTGAGAGGCGCCTGTAAGCAGGCATCTGCCGACAGAGTTACTTTGGGGACCGCTCACGCGTCTTCGATTAAGGACAAGCTTGAGAGAGAGGTGGCACGTGGATCGCAGGACCGGACGATTTATTGTTTTAGCGATGTGCGGAATCTTGTGCGCCGCTTTCGCGCGAGCACAAGAGACGCCCGCTGCGGAACCCCGCCAGAAGAGGGCTGGAGGCGATTTTGAAAATGGGCAGCGACCGCTGTTCGGCAAGGTTACAGCGCTGCGGGACGGTGTCATGGAAATTACGAAACCGGACGGCGGCCTAGTCGTCGTTAAACTCACAGGCCAAACGGCATACCGGAAGGACCGCGCGGAGGCGAAGCTCACGGATTTCAAGGTGGGCGACATCGTGATGGTGCGCGGCGACGAGAATCCCGATCATAGCGTGACGGCAAAGCTCGTAGGCGGACGCACAGGCGGGCAGGGAGGGCCGCAAGGACCTGGGGCCGGCGGCGGAATGATGTGGACAGCGGGAGGAACGCTCGGCAAGGACTACGTTGTGGGAGAAGTGAAGTCGGTTGACCCGCCGCGCTTGTCGGTCCTGCGCACAGACAATGTGACACAGACAATCGAGCTGAACGAAGATACATCGCTGCATAAAGGGAGAGAGAGCATCACCATGGCGGACATCCAGGTGGGCGATCACCTGATGGCGCGCGGCGCCATGCAGAACGAAGTATTTGTGCCGAAGGGTGTAATGGTGATCAACGCGGAGCAGTGGAAGCGGATGCAGGAAATGGGAGTGCAGTTCAATGGGCCAAAACCTGCCGGCTCGGACTCCGCAACGCCAAAGCCGCAGGAGCAGCCGCATTGAAGGATGTTGTCCGCGGGATTGTGGTTGTGGTCTGCATGGCGCTGATCTGCGCCGTCGTGTTTGTTTGTCTGGCGTGCTCCCAAGAATTGGCTGCTCCGGCGGCAACTGGATTCCAAATTACCGGCACGGTGAAGAGCGGAAAAACAGCGCTGCCTGGAGTGACCGTAACCGCCGCAAATACGCTCACAGGCAAAAAAGCAAGCGTGGTTACTGGCGTGGACGGTTCGTTCGTGATCCGGGGACTCGCGAGAGGCCGGTACGTCGTCAAAATTGAATTCATGGGATTCGCCACTTCCACGCAAGAGGTGGTGCTGAACCCCGAAAATCCCGCCGGAAAAGTGGAAGCGGAGTTGGTGCTGGCGTCGCGGCAACAGGAAGAGCAGGCAAACCGGACGAACAACGCCATTGCGGCAAGCCGCGGATTTCAGAACCTTGGCGTTGAAGGAGTGCTCTCGAATCTTGGTGGAGGCGGAAACGGCAATGGCTCGGCCAGTGCCAGCGACCTGTCGAGCCTTCCGATGAACGGCGCCGGCACAGACGTAGCGACGGAATCCGTAAGCATTTCCGGAGCGCAGGGGAGAAGCCAGGATTTTGGCGCCGGTAACGAGGAGGAAATCCAGCAAAGGATCCAAGAATTTCGCGAGCGCATGCAGAGAGAAGGCGGCGGACCGTTTGGCGGGCCTGGAGGCGGACAGGGCGGGGCGGGAGCGGCAGGCCCGATTATGATTGCCCGAGTGCCTCGCGGATTCAACATCAACCAACCCCATGGTTTTCTTTACTTCCAGGACGACAATGCCGGACTGGATGCGCGGCCCTATTCGCTGAGCGGGCAGGAGGCTGAGAAAGCGAGCTACAACCAGGTGCGATTCGGCGCATTTGTAGGCGGACCACTCAAAATTCCCGGATTGCTGGACTGGAGCAAAAGCACCTTCTTTTCGGGGGGATGGAACGGAACGCGAGGAGGCACTCCGTACGATGCGTTCAGCACGGTGCCGACAGAGGCGGAGCGAAACGGCAATTTTTCGGGGCTGACCGACAAAAACGGCAATCCCATCCCGATTGTCAATCCGAAGACCGGGCAGCCCTTCACGAACAATACGATTGATCCGAGCTTGTTCAGTCCCGCTGCGGTCGCGCTCTTGAACTACATGCCTTTGCCGAATCTGCCGGGAACCACGCAGAACTTTCACTATATAACGTCAGCGGAAAGCGACACGGATTCGATAAGCCTGCGGATCATCCACAACTTCACTGCAAGCAGTGGTCCTGGATTTGGTGGTCCCGTGGCGTTTGGCGGAGGCGGAGGTGGACCCGTGAGCCTATCCGGCGGGCCAGGCCGGGGAAGGCGAGGGCCGCGGAACAATTTGAACGCGGGATTCAACTGGTCGCGCACAAAGACCCAAATCGTAAACCCATTTCCTTCGCTCGCGGGCAGCGCCAACACGCAGGGATGGAACGGGAGCGTGCGCTGGATTTATGGCAAGGGACAAGTTACCAACACCGTGGGTTTGACCTACAACCACAACCGCATCTCGACCTCGAACCTGTACTCCGGGGTGGTGGACGTTGCCGGCAACGCCGGCATTACCGGAATCTCTACGAATCCCTTCGATTGGGGCCTGCCCGGCATCTCGTTCAATACGTTCGCAGGATTCAGCGGGCCGATTCCGAGCCGCGAACTCGATCAGACCTACACTTTCTCCGAGATGGTTTTCTGGAACAAGGGCAAGCACAACTGGAGATTCGGAGGAGACTACCGGCGGATCCTGCAAGGCTTCCGTTCAGCGAGAAACGCGGAAGGCAGCTTTGTGTTTACGGGATTTGCCACGGCCGCATATCCGCCGGGAAGCACACAAGCGATTCCCGGCACAGGAAGTGACTTTGCGGACTTCCTGCTGGGATTGCCGCAGCAGACGAGCCTGCAATCGGGAACGAATTCGTATGACTTCAGTTCCAACGCGCTCGATTTCTATGCCCAGGATGACTGGCGCATTTTCGCGAACCTGTCGCTGAACCTTGGCCTGCGCTACGAATACAACGGGCCCTATACCGAGGCGCAGAATCGAATCGCGAACCTGGACGTTTCGTTTACCCCCGAATCCATTAATGCGCTCCGAATCCTGCCCGGCGAGACGGGGCCGTATAAGGGAATTTTTCCACCTTCGCTTGTGCGGCCGGACAAACATGATTTTGCGCCGCGCGTCGGGATCGCCTGGAAATTCGGAAAGCAGACGGTGGTGCGCGCCGGTTATGGGATCAATTACAATCTGGCGCAGTACGGGATCTTCATCCGCAACTTAGCGTTTCAGCCTCCGTTTGCGACTACGGCCACCAACGTCAGCCCGTATGGAAATTTTCTGACACTGGAAAATGGATTCCCCTCAGTTTCTCAGACCGCGGTCACCAACAATTATGCTCTCGACCCCAACTACCGCATCGGCTACGTGCAGATCTGGAATCTGGATATCCAGCGCCAGCTTCCCGGCAACATCCAACTGAACATCGGATACAACGGAGCCAAGGGAACTCGCCTGGACACGCTACGCGCGCTGGTGCCCACCTGTCAGACCGCCAGTTGCCAGACATCATTGGTCGAGGCTACCGCTCCTTTTGTCTATGAATCTTCCGAAGGCAATTCCATCCTGCATGCAGGATCGGTGCGTATAAGAAAGAGGCTATCGAAAGGGCTGGGAGTGAGCGCGAGTTACGTTTATTCCAAGTCGATTGACGATGCAGCTTCGATCGGTGGAGGAACGGCGGTGGTGGCGCAGAATCCCTTCGACATTTCCGCGGACCGCGGGCTTTCGAGCTTCGACCAGCGGCAGAAGTTCACCGGGAATTGGATCTATGACCTGCCGTTCGGCGACGGGAAGCGCTTCGTGACGCGGGGTCGGCTGTCGCACGTGCTGGATGGATGGCAGTGGAGCGGCGATTTCACAATCGGTTCGGGCTTTTATTTCACGCCACGGGTGCTCGGCGCGACGTTGGATATAACGCGCGGCGTAAGCGGATCGCTGCGGGCGAACTTAATTCCGGGCTCGTCGATCGGGGTGGCGAACCCGACGACAGCGGAGTGGTTCAATACGGCGGCGTTTTGCGCGCCAGGACCGGGCTGCGTGGGCACGGCAGGACCCGCTTACGGGGACGCCGGGCGCAACATTATCGAAGGCCCGGCACAGTTTACGTTTAACATGGCGATCAGCAAGACCATCACGATCCGCGAGACGCGGGCACTGGAGCTGCGGATGCAGGCGAGCAACATTTTCAACACGCCGTATTTCTCGAGCATCAATACGGTCGTAAATTCATTCTCGTTTGGGCAGGTGACCGGCGTCGCAAACATGCGCCGGATCACGATGATAGCGAGATTCCGTTTCTGATGGCTCCTGCGATGCCGGCGAACACAAAACTCGGAAGAGCGACAACGGCGGCACTATCGGCGTGGCTTGCGGCAGCCAACCTCGTGGCGCAGCAGCCGCAAAAGCCGAGCCAGCCGGGATACGTCGTCCGTGTGTCGACGGAAATCGTGCTGGTGAACGTAATTGCGCGGGACAAGCGGGGAAACCTGATCCGCGATTTGAAGAAAGAGGATTTCACGGTCTACGAGGACGGGCAAAAGCAACAGCTGACGAGCTTCGACTTCGAGAATGTCGATCAGCTTCTGACGGCCGGCGCCGCGGGTACGACCGCAACCGGCGCGGCGGGCAATGGGGGGCTGCTCGGTGCCGGACAGAATCCAACGCTCGAGGCGCGCGACCGCCGGTTGATGCTGCTGTTCTTTGATTTTTCGGCGATGGAACCCGATGAAATTGACCGGGCCGTGAATGCAGGGAAAAAGTACGTCCAGGCAAACATGCAGCCGGCGGACATGGTGGCGTTGGTTTCGCTGGTGACGAATATGAGACTGGATCTGGATTTCACGGATGACAAGACCAGGATTCTTGCGTCGCTCTCCGCGTACAACGACTCCGAGGGACAAGGGTTTGAGAGCGGCACAACCGGGAGTTCCGAAGGAACCGCGGAGACGAGCGGAGCGTACACACCGGACGACACGGACTACAACACGTTCAGCGCAGATAGAAAGCTGCTGGCATTGCAATCGATCCTCGAGGCGATGGGCAAAATTCCGCAGAAGAAGAGCCTGATTTACTTCAGCAATGGCATCAGCCAGTCTGGCGTGGACAATCAGTCTGCGCTCAGGGCGGCAACGGCGGCCGCCGTGAAGGCCAACGTTTCGATTTATCCGGTGGATGTGCGCGGGCTGAGCGCGTTTCCGCCAGGCGGCCAGGCGCAATCCGCAAGTTTGCACGGGCAATCGGCATATAGCGGCGCGTCCGTGCTGAACGACTTGAACGGCAATGCGGCGTCGCAGGAAACCTTGTACACGCTGGCGGCAGACACGGGCGGCAAGGCGTTCATGGACACAAATGATTTCGGCGGCGTGTTTCAGCAAGTGCAGAAAGACACTTCCGCGTACTACGTGCTCGGATACACAAGCGCGAACCGTCTGAAGGACGGCCATTTCCGCCGGTTGAAGGTGCAGGTGAACCGTGGAGACGTGAAACTGGAGTACCGGTCGGGGTATTACGCCGGGCGCGATTTCGAACACATGAAACAGGCCGACCGCGAGCAGCAACTGGAAGACGAGCTTGTCGCGGAACTGCCGCAAACGGATGTGGCCGTTTACGCAGGCACAGCGTATTTCCGGCAGGATGACTCGCATTATTATCTTGGGGTGTCGCTGGTCGTGCCCGGATCGCAGATTCCGTTTGTTCAGGAGAAGGATAAAGACAACGCAACGATCGATATCATCGGGCAGGCGCAGGAGGGCGGGAGGTTCCCCGTGGGACGCCTGCGCGACACGGTGAAACTGGCGGTGGATAGCGCGCAGCAAGTGCGTCGAAAGAATGTGCAGTACAACACAGGCTTTGTCCTGGCGCCCGGAAGTTATCACCTGAAATTCATCGTGCGGGAAAACCGCACGGGGCGAATGGGCTCATTTGAGACGGATGTGCGGATACCGGATTTGCGAAAGGCGCCGCTGCGGATGAGCAGCGTGGTTTTGAGCAGCCAGCGGGTACCGGCCACTCAGAAGAAAAAGACGTTTCAGCCGCTGATCAGCGAACAGACGGAACTGGTGCCGAGCGTAACGCATGTGTTCACGCAGGATCAGAAGCTGTATTTGCAGTACGAGATTTATGACGCCGCGAAAGCGAAGGCGTCCGCGGCCGGTAACGGCAACGGCGAGAACAAGAGTCGCCACCAGAGTGTGCGAGTCCTGACGAGCATTGAATTCCTGCAGGGCGACGCCAAGGTGTACGAGACGAAACCGATTGTGGCGCAGGAAATCACAGCGCCAGATCGCAAGGCCGTTGTGTTTCAAATGGAAATTCCGCTGCAGTCCATGAAGCCCGGGTTTTATACCTGCCAGATCAATGTGATCGATGACGTGGCGGGAAACTATGCGTTCCCGCGCTGGCCCATCCTGATCAAAACCGTAGCGCCGAATCCCGCCGATGCGCCAAACACCGGCGCGGGTGGTGCGAACTGACACCCGTTCGCGCGAGTGGGGCGAGCGACTCTGGAGTTGAGATGAGCGTGGTATCCTGCTCGAGCGAGCAAGAATCCTTGCGATTGACGAGAAGATGAGAATCATCCAAACGGAAATTCCCGACGTGGTGGTTCTCGAACCGCGCATCTTTAGTGATTCGCGTGGTTTTTTTCTGGAGACATACAACGAGCGCGGTTTTGCCGCAATGGGGATTGCCGAGCGGTTTGTACAGGACAATCAATCGTATTCCAAACAGGGCGTATTGCGAGGACTGCACTTCCAGGTGGAACAGGCCCAGGGCAAACTCGTGCGGGTCGTCGCGGGAGAAGTTTTCGACGTAGCGGTCGACCTGAGGAGAGGGTCCGCGACGTTTGGCAAATGGACAGGCGCGCAGCTTTCGTCGACGAATCACCAAATGATTTGGATTCCCAAGGGATTCGCGCACGGGTTTTATACACTGTCGGAGACCGCCGAGGTCGCGTACAAAGTGACGGATTTCTATGCGCCACAGCACGAGCGAACACTCCTGTGGAACGATCCGGACGTGTCGATTCAATGGCCGTTCAAAGGGGAGCCAATTCTCTCGGGCAAGGACAGCGAGGGAATGAGACTGAAGGACCTGGCCCAGTAGCAGCTCGGGGTCGAATCATTCGCGCAAGAAGGCCGCGGCCGTCATCTGGAACTCGGGCCATTTTTCGCCGACGACGGGCCCATGACCCGCGTTCGGCAGGACCCAGAGGCGGGATTGCGGAATCGCTCTTGCCATCTCAAGCGAGAGCTCAACCGGATACAGCGGATCGCGGTCGCCTTGCACGATGAGCGTTCGAGCACGGATCGTGGACAGGTGAGGGGGAGTGAAGGTCATATCGTCGTAGCTCGTGGCAAACGATGTGGTGCTTTCGAGGATAGCCCGAATTTGCGGATCGCCGCCCGGATGGCGACGGCGAAGGAATTCCCACTGCTGTTCGGGTAAATTGTCGGCGTACTGACTCATGATGGGACGCGCCTGCGCAGGAAAGTAGGGCGTTGCGCTGACGAGGACCATGGCTTTGATGCGGTCCGGCTGCCTGGTAGCCATGTGCAGCAAAACGTTGCCCCCGCCGCTTATGCCCACCGCTTTGCAGGCGGCGATGCCCGAATGGTCGAGCAGAGCGAGCATGTCGGTGGCTGCGTCCGCATGGCGGAACGGTTTCAACAGAATGCCGGAGCGGCCATGGCCGCGCATGTCAGGCAAGATGAGCTGGAACTGTGAGCCCCACTCGGCGGCGGATGGAATCCAGTCCTGGTTGCAACCCGAGAAGCCGTGGAGCAGCAGAAGCGGTTCACCCGTACCATAGACCTCGAAATAAATCTGAACGCCGTTCAGCGTTTCGATTCGTCCGGACGGATGCATGAGCGGCATCTTGATGGCCTCCGTTAAGAATTTGTTTGTCCAAAAAGAAAAACCGCCCACGCACATGCGTGAGCGGTTGGTGTGTCTCCATTCAGACTATCACGGGCGCAGGTGAAGTCAACGGGTCGGAACCTGTCGGGAGCTAGGTAAGATGGCTTCCGATG
>Ga0307474_10004207_pt1 | contig 10371 bp, 7 predicted proteins | sample atmos_gasesECM1C_2_FD_203312 | JGI IMG/M metagenome (GOLD analysis project Ga0307474, IMG submission 203312) | Hardwood forest soil microbial communities from Morgan-Monroe State Forest, Indiana, United States - atmos_gasesECM1C_05 | ecosystem: Environmental > Terrestrial > Soil > Temperate...
CCAGTGGGATTATTTTCCCATTGTGATTCTGATCAAGACGACGCTTGGGCTGCTTTTGCTCATCGCTCTCGGTTTATTTGCCATGGTCACAGGCAAGCTAACGAGGCGCCGCGAGCTGGTTTATACCCTTGCTCCACCTGTCATCTATCTTGTTGTGGCGATGATGTCGGGAATGAATATCGGCGTTCGGCATCTGCTGCCCATGTATGCATTTCTTATCATTTTCGCCGCTGCCGGGGCGGTTACACTCGCCGGCCTCGAGCGGGATTCGCGTATGGTCCGGAGTTCAGGTATCGGCCGAAGTTGGGCGGGCAACCGACGCTGGGCTATCGTGAGTTCTGTCCTAATCGCTGCCCATATTGTTTCCAGCCTTCTCGCATTTCCCAATGAGATTGCTTATGCCAACGAGGCCTGGGGCGGCCCGAAAAATGTTCACAATCTGCTCAGCGACGCCAACGTCGACTGGGCTCAACAGCTTTATCAAGTGAAGCAGTGGCAGGACCGTCACCCCGATCAGGAGTGCTGGTTCGCGTACTTTGCACGGCCCGAGATCGATCCTGGCGTGTACGGTATTCGCTGTCACGCGCTCCCGACCATAGACACGCAGTGGATGGGGAGCGCGGATGTCATTCCGCCCTCGATCACCGGAGCCGTGGTGATCAGCGCCGGAGACCTGAGTGGGTGTGAATGGCCCAGCGGCCAGGTCAATCCCTACAGATCGTTTCAATCGCTGCATCCCGATGAGACGATTGACGATTCCGTATTCGTCTACCAGGGAACCTTCGCCGTACCTGATATCTCGGCGACGTCACACGCGCAACAGAGTGAAATATTGCTCGGAGAAAAGCAATCAGGACGAGGGCTCGCCCTGGCTCGTGAGGCTGTCGCTATCGCACCTGAGAATCTTTTTGCCGAAACAGCGCTGGGCGATGCGGCTGCTGCGTCCGGTGACAAACCGACGGCCGAGTCAGCATGGCTGGCCGCCGTCCAAGTCGCAAGGCAGCTGGAGCCCGACGCACAGGTAAGCTACATTCCGGATCTTGAATCCAAGATCAAGCGCCTGTCAGAAGGTAAGAACTAGAGGGCGAGAAAAACTAGTCGGCGGCAACAACTGGAGCAAATTCCTGTGTGTTTATGGCAAAGGTCGCAACCTCGGCCCTGTGTTCAGGAACCATTCGACACGCCGCGGTGTCTAAAGCACAAGTAGTCGCAGTTTCGATGAGCGTGAAACCAGCGAGGGTTCTTCGAGGCTTCTACGCGAAGCAAGGAGCGGGGGAGGGCTTTGCCCATGACGAGTCAAGCCAGTCAATCCATAGGTCGAATGCTGGGTGAAATCAACGTGACGCCGATGATCGATGTATTGCTAGTGCTGTTGATCATCTTCATGGTCATTGCTCCGGTGACGCCTCGCGGCTTGGCTGCGGATTTGCCTCAGCGGTCTGCGAATGCGAATCCGAGGCAAGAAGCTCCTATTGTGGTGCGGATCACAAGCGACCCGAGTGGGCAGGAGCCGAGCTACAAAGTCAATCAGGAGGCCGTGAGTCTGGATGAACTTGGGAGCCGCCTAAGTGCGATCCTTTCGGTTCGGGCGGACAAAGCGATGTTTATCAAGGCTGAGGACAGGGCGGATGACGGTCTTGATTTCTCAACGATTGCAAGAGTGATGGATATCGGAAAGGGCGCGGGGGCGGATCGTATTGGATTGTTAACATCCAAAGACTCGCTATAGGCTGCCTCAAATCCTGACAGTCTGTCCGCGACGTCGTCATGGCATTCACAGACGCACCACGCGCGCAGTGACTAAGTGCCAGGCGGGTTGTGAAAATTTGGAATTTTCTTTTTCGCGAAATGCAGTTCCTGTAGTCCCTCGAGATTTAATCTCGCTTTCGCTTTGAGATCTAACAGCCCGGCGGCATTAAACCTGTACTTTTCTCCATTCGGAGTCGTCGCAATATAGTCATCAGCTTCAGTGCCAGATGGATCGACTGTCACTGGGATTCCCTGTGCCTTTAACTCCGCAATCGCGTCAGCGACTTCCTTATCCATAAAATTCTCTGGCCCTCACGCCCATTCTAACGAAAAAGCCCGGCTCATCGCCGGGCTTTCTCTGACCTACCAATCAAGCCTTAATACAAAAATACAAAGCTCGATACAAGGCTCACGAGTTTGGGCTGGAAATTAGTCGAGACTTTGAATGTCCTCATGCGCGCCTGCCGTGTCGTCGAAGACAAGCTCGGCAGGTTCTTTGTTCGCGGGGTTGAGGACGAATGAATTTTTTCCCGAGGGGATGAGAGCCATGGCAAACTGCGCATGGCCCTTATGGTTCCGCTGCTTCGATTCGAGCCAGAGGCACAACCTGGGATCGTAAATCTCGGGGTCATCTTGCCAGAAATTCGGTGAAAGCCCGCACTCGATCAGCAGGTGGTCGAGCTTGAGCTCAATCTGCGTTGCTCGTTTGGAGAAATAGCGGCGCACGTTGGAGGCGCCCACGTAAAGTCCGGTAACCCGGTGCCCGATGCTCTTTGAAGTAACAACCATTGATTTCCTCCGCAGCCCTATACAGGCTTTGTTGGTCTTTTGAGGGTAAAGCCCACACTTCGGATTCACGAATCAGGGACGACCCCACACTTCGGATTTCCGAAGAATCCAAATCTTGCAGCGTCAAGAGGCAAATAGCCGACCGAAAGAAGAAGCTCCCCAAATCCTGCGCAGGATCAGAAAATGCTTGTCCACTTATCAAGTCACGGCTTACCGAGTCACGACTTATCAAGGCGCCGATAGAAACCTGCGACGAATGAGATCGACGAAGCAGGTCAGCGGACAATGATCCCGCAGGCTAACAAAGACTAAGATTCGCGAACAAAGATACAGGTTGCTAACAATTCGCGGGGCGGTTGAATTTAGTGCGCGACGCGCGATGCACCACGAAAGGGCAGGGCACGGCGGCGCACGAAATCGCCAATCAGGAAGGGAGAAGAAGGAGAGGCCAGAACTGAGGAGCCCTTGCATGCGCTCAGCGATCAGGAACTGATCTGGCCGCTCGCGTCTCTTCCCTCACATTCTGTGGAAATCTTGTACCTGTTTCGGCATGAAGTCAAGGCGATTTGATGAAAGTCGTGAGAAGTTGGAAGGATCGCTGTGGAAAAGTGCGGTCGAAGTGGAACTGGAGCGACGAAACCGGAGCGGCCGGGAATCTCTAGGAATTATCTAATCGCGAGCGAGCTCTTCCTGATTATCAGCGGGCGCGCGCAGAAGGCTCATCGGAGAAAATCTGGCCGTCGCGGATGTGGACGACGCGATGAGCGAACTGGGCGATATCGGCTTCGTGCGTGACGAGGACGATGGTGTTGCCCTTTGCGTGGAGCTGATCGAAGAGGGCCATGATCTCGGTGCCGGTTTTGGAGTCGAGGTTTCCGGTGGGCTCGTCGGCGAGGATGATCGACGGATTGTTGACGAGAGCTCGCGCGATGGCCACGCGCTGGCGCTGGCCGCCGGATAATTCGTTTGGCTTGTGCATCATGCGCGACTCCAGGCCAACATCGGCGAGGGTCTGCTTGGCGCGCGCGATGCGCTCGGCTGCGGGGGTGCCGTTGTAGATCAGCGGCAGCTCCACGTTGTGCAGAGAAGAGGCGCGGGCGAGGAGATTGAAGGTCTGGAAGACGAAGCCGATCTCCTTGTTGCGAATGCGCGCGAGCTGGTCGTCGTCGAGATCGCTGACGAGCTGGTTGTTGAGCCAGTATTTGCCTTTGGATGGCGTATCGAGGCAACCGATCAGATTCATCAGCGTGGACTTGCCCGATCCGGATGGGCCCATGATTGCGACATACTCATTGCGGCGAATGCGCAGCGAGACGCCGCGCAGAGCCTGGACCTGCTGCTCAGAGCCCATGTCGTAGGTGCGCCATAGGTCTTCGACGACGATAACGTCGTTGCCGTTGACGACCGCCGTTTGCGGAAGTTCCTCGATGCCGATGCTGTTCAGAGCCATCTGAAATTCATCCTCATTCGAAATTCAAAAGCCGCCTGGCGACAGATCTAGCCAGATCAACCCAAGCCAGATCAACTGGAACTGGTGGTGGTAACTATCGGCACGGACTTATCGCGCTTGAGCAATGCGCCTTGCTTGAGGTCGCGCAGAGTTTTATACGGGCCGGTGACAATCTCGTCGCCGTTGTTCACGCCGGAGAGCACTTCAATGTCGGTGGCACCGGTGATGCCCGTCGTGACGGGAACGAACTTGGCGCGGAGCTTGCCGTGATCATCTTTGTGGACGACGAAGACTCCCTGAATCGGATTGGTCTTCTGGTTGGTTGACGAAGCCTGAACGTCGCCGGGTTTGGCGTTATCGGTTGCCGGATCGTGCATGGTGAGGGCTTGGATGGGCAGGGCAAGCACATCGGTCTTGTGCGCCGTGGTGATTTTTGCGGTGCAGGAGAGACCGGGGCGAAGATCGTCAAAGGTCCCGTCGAGTGTGACCACAACTCTGAAGTCCTTGGCCTCTTCGGTGCCTGTAGTGGATTGCGATGTGGCCACACCGGTTGAGCGCAGCAACGCCTGGTCGCCGACTTCGGTGACGTGGCCTTTGAAAACTTTGTTCGGCAGAGCATCGACCGTCACTTCAGCAGGCTGGCCGAGTTGAACATTCACGATGTCGGTCTCGTCGACCTTGACGTCGGCGGTGACGACGCTCATGTCTGCGATGGTCATCAGCGTGGAGCCTTCGGTGTTCTGGATACCGGTGACAACCATCTCTCCTTCGCGCGGGGGCTCGTTGGTGACGATGCCATCAAAGGGCGCGACCGCGATGGTGCGGTTATAGAGATCCTGATTCACCTTTAGATCGGCTTCCTGGGTGTGCATGCGTCCGCGAGCCGAATCGGTGTTGGCTTTGGCCTGGTTGAGCTGCGCATCGGCCTGCGCGATGTCAGCGACATCGAGATCGAAGGCGGCCTTGGCGGCGTCGTATTGCTGCTTGGAGTCGATTCCGTCTTTGTAGAGGGCCTGTGCGCGATCCCAGTCGAGTTTCTTCTGTTCCAGATCGGCTTGCGCGTGCTGGAGATTTGCCTGAGCAGTTTTTTCCGCGGCGATATACGCTGCAATGTCGGTCTTCGCGGAATCGATTGCAGCTTCCTGGCCGTTGACGTTGGCTTCCTGCTGCACGTTCTCAATGGTGGCGACCATCTCCCCTTTGTGCACTCTGTCGCCTTCCGCCACGTAGAGGTGCGTGATGCGGCCCATTGCATTGGCGCCGACATTGACGTAGTTCTTGGGCTTGATCTGTCCGGTGCCGCTGACAACGGTGGAAAGATCCTCCCGGGTGAGGGAAGCGGTATAGACCTTGGTATAGCCGGACTGCTGCTTGAGGACCATGAATGCCACGAGTCCGGCGGCCACGAGCACAGCTAGAGAAATGAGAATGATCTTCTTCATGAGAGCGTGAATTCCCTGTTTTTTTTCTACAATTCAGTGTACGCGAGAAAGCGGCCAAAGGTTCCCGTGAGGGTGTATCGACTGTTACAGGCGCCGGCGGCGAGCCCTTGGTTCCCAAACCGGGGGGCGCGCCGTTTCCGGGCTGCGAAGGCAGATTAAACTCCGCCCATGAAGAAGCTGGACTGCTTTTCGAGCACGGGGTTGTCAGGCGCGGGAAATTGGGGCGCACGTTAGGCGGCGCATGAAAGGCGCGAGAAATCCGCCTGGCGATTGGACGGCCGACCGGCTTTAGAGGGAGCCCGGAAAGCCTCGAAGCGCGAGAATTTCTAGCCTTTGCGGGCGCAGAATCGTTGACGTTAAAGGGTCTGGCGCGTCCAACCGGCGAACGACTGCGAACTGAACCTTGCCCAACCACTAAAGTAGCTGTAAAATGAAGGAATTGCAGGAGTATTCAAGGCAATCATGTTCAATAGCCGCCGTCTTCTTTTCACAGTTCTCGGTTGTGGCGTCATCGGGATGCCCGCAAGCGGGCTCATGGCGCAGCAAAACGATCCGCCTCCAGCCACAAATCAGCCTCAAACGACTGCGGCTCCGGCCGCCGGCCAAGGCCCGCAAACCGATCAGCAAACCGATCCGCTCAATCGCCAGCTCTCCGACAAAGACCGGTACAAGGCGCAGAAAGCGCTGCGGCAGGAGTTAAAGGGCCCTTATAAAACCTGGCTGAACGAGGAAGTGCCCTACATCATCACCGACGATGAGCGCAGATCGTTTTTGAGCCTGAGCAATGACGAGGAGCGCGAGGCGTTCATCGAGAATTTCTGGCAGCGGCGCAACCCCAATCCCGATTCGCTTGAGAACGAGTTTCGCGAAGAGCATTATCGGCGCATTCAATATGCCAACGACCACTACGCGGCCGGCAAGCCGGGATGGAAGACCGATCGCGGTCGCATTTACATCATGTGGGGTGCGGCAGACTCGATCGACTCCCATCCTTCAGGCGGCATGTATGAGCGCCCCATGGAAGAGGGCGGCGGAGAGACGTCCACGTTTCCGTTCGAGGTTTGGCATTATCGATATCTTGAAGGAATCGGCGAGAACATCGATTTGGAGTTCGTCGATACCTGCCAGTGCGGCGACTACCACTACACGATCGACCGCAGCGAGAAAGACGCGCTGAAGTACGTGCCTGGAGCGGGTCTTACGCAATATGAGGAGATGAACCACAAGGGCAAGGAAGACCGGTTTGGGGGCAGCGGCCTAGAACAACTCGGCAACGGCCCAATGGGCGCGGGCGATCAGTCGAAAGAGTTTGACCGGATCGAGATGGCCTCAAAGATATTTGCTCCGCCGCCAGTCAAGTTCGGCGATCTTGACGCCGCGCTCGATGCATTCAGCTCCACGCACAAATTGCTGGCCGGCCCGCCATTCCCATTCGACGTGCGCACCGATTTCGTAAAAGTCACCGACAGCATGGACCTCGTGCCAATCACCCTCCAACTGCGCAACCGCGACATTACGTTTGTGACCAAAGATGGTGTGTCGAAGGGCACGGTGAACATCCTGGGCAGAGTGACCACGATCATGCACAAGACTGTGCAGACTTTCGAAGACACAGTCGAGGTGGAAGAGCCTTCCGAGTTGCTGGAAAAGAGCCTCGATCGCAAGTCGCTTTATTGGAAGTCGCTTCCGCTTCCGCCCGGTCTCTATCGCCTGGACATTGCGATCAAGGATGTAAATAACGCGGATCACATTGGAATCTTCGGAAGAGCTCTCGATGTTCCAACTTACGAGGACGACAAACTCGGGGCGTCTTCTCTGATCCTGGCCGACGAGATGAACACCGTCTCATCGCGACAGATCGGGAGCGGCAATTTCATCATCAGCAATATGTTTATCCGGCCGCGCGTGGCGACTGGCCTGGCCACGCCGGTGAGCTTCAAACGCAGCCAGGAACTGAATTTCTGGATGCAATTTTATAACCTTGGTATTGACGATGCTACCAAGAGTAACTCTGCGACGGTTACCTACCAGATCACGGACGGCACAGGCGCGGTAATGCTGCAGAAAGAACTGGCATCAAAGGACTTAGATGCACATAGCGACCAGTTGACGGTGGAAAGATCCGTGTCAATTGCGGGCCTTGAGCCGGGCAAGTACAAGGTGACAGTGAGTGTGAATGACGCGATCTCAAAACAAGAGATTGCGCAATCGGCGTCTTTTATCGTCGAATAGATATCAATCCGCGCAGACGCCAGCTGAACGGCAGAATTCGGTAGCTTGCGCGGTTTGTGATTTTGAGGAATGTAACCAGGGACGCGGTGGGGTTGCAGATCTGCTGATGAAGCGAAGTGCCCATCTCGCCGGTTTCGCCGTGCTGCTCGTCATCGCGGCCGCTCCAGCTTTCGGAGCCGCAGCGGCGTCGGTGTCAGGTGTGGTGCGTGACTCGGCTGGCGTGCCGCAGATCGGCGCGGAAGTCCAGCTTTTGCGCTCCAATCTCAGCGTAGTTGCCAGCGTCTATACAGACGATTCCGGCCGTTTCGTTATCTCCTCTCTTGTACCCGGCAGCTATGCCCTCAAAGCAATGGGTCCTTACTTCCTGCCTTCAATCAGAGAAGATGTCAGGGTCCGGGGCGCAGTTGTCGTCAATCTCACGCTGAATACTCTTTACGAAGTCATTCAATGGCTCCCGGCGCAACCGCGCTCGGCCCGGTGGCAAAAGGATGACTGGGCATGGACGCTGCGATCCGCGGCGAACCGGCCGCTGCTGCGTTGGCTTCAGGATGGACCACTCGTAGTAGTTTCGGACGGCTCAAGTTCGCGGCCGAAGTTGAAAGCCCGCCTGATGGCGACCGGACAGGCCGGCACCTTCGGCGAGAGCGGCGAGCGCTTCTCTACAACCGTTGAGGACACGCCGGCGGAGAGCCGTGAGCTGCTGGCGCGTGTTGATTTTGCGCCGGGTTCCGATGGCAGCATGGAATCGATGCTTGGATTCAGGCAGGATTTGGGGATGGCCGGATCGGTGCAGTCAGTCGCGGCATTCTCAGTGGAGCCTGAGGTTGAAGGAGCGGGAGATCAAGGTCTGGATGAAGCTGCGGTGCGCAGCTTCGAGACGATGCAAATAGGGCCAGACATTGATGCTGAAGTGGGTTCAACCGCTGCAATAGGGCGGTTGGGTGGAAATAGCCCAAGCACAGCAACTGCCATGCTGCCGTATGCCAACGTCGAGTGGCAGAGTGGTGCGAAATCGGTGCGCTACCGCATGGCCACCATGATGCAGGATCAGTATCGTAGCGGAGATGAGTCCGAGACCGCAGCGTGGCTGCCGGCGATGTCCATGCGCAACGGTGCGCTGGCCATCGAGCACGGAGTTCATCAGGAGCTTGGCTGGGAACGGCAGACCGATGTTTCGGATCTGGCCGTTCTGGTTTATTCCGATCGCGTCTACAATCCTGTGCTTCAGGCGCTGGGCCGCTTTGCCGCGACCGGTTCTGCGAATGGTTCCACGACTAGTTCCGCAGCCGACGCGGCTATGCTCTTCGATCCGGCCAGCAATTTGATGCGCGTTGCCGGACCGGCATTTTCATCCGCGGGCGTTCAGGCCAGCGTGGCACGCCGGCTGCCCGGAAACAATCGCGTGCGCGTGAGCTACGCCAGCGGTGCTGCGTTGGTCATGTCCGCTTTGCCCACGGCGACCCCGTTGGCAGAGGTGGTGGCCGCGGCCCATCCACGACGCGCGCAGATGTATTCAATCTCGCTCTCTGGCACGCTGGATGGAACCGGAACCCGCTGGAAGGCGAGCTATCGCTGGCAGCCTGCCGATACGGTTACTGAAATTGCGCCATTTGCTGACGACGCAGCCTTGCCGTACTTGAACCTTCATTTCAGCCAGCCGATTCACGTCACGCGCGACGGTTCTGGAGGCCTGGAGGCTATGCTCGACGTCAGGAACCTGCTGGCCGAAGGCTATCGCCCATATATTCTGAGCGACGGTTCGCTGCTTCTGTTTGCGGACGATCAGCGCAGCCTGCGCGCCGGCCTCGCATTCACTTTCTAAGCTCACCAACCATCTACCCTTCAAATTTAATTGGCATACTCCAACCGGTCTGCGCTGGCCACGGCTGCGCGCGTAATTCCGTGCCATCTAAATTCCCTGCGATCTAAATTTCATGCGACCCAAGGGCGTGAGATCTAGGGAGCGTGAAGCTTGAGGCTGCTGGAGTAGATTTGTGTCTGGGCCGATGGCGGCTCTAAATATAAGGGGGAAGCCCAATGAAACCCGTTCTGTTCAGTCGGCGCGCGGCGTTGAAGTCAGGCCTGGCAACGACGGCGCTGGCGTCGCTTTCTCAAATAGCCAAAGCAGACGGCGTTCCGCCGGTACGGAAGGGCAGGATTCACCAATCCGTTTGCCGGTGGTGCTACAAGAACATTCCGTTGGACCAGCTTTGCGCATACGCGGCGCAGATCGGCCTGAAGGGAATCGACCTGCTGCAGCCGGACGAATATGAGGTGCCGCGCCGTTACGGATTGATCTGCACGATGGCATATGCCAGCGCAGGCACCATTCCAGATGCGCTCAACCGCACAGAAAATCACGCCGCGATCGAGGCGGCTTTGCGCACGAACATTCCGTTGGCGGTAAAGGCCGGCATTCCTAATGTGATTACTTTTTCAGGAAACCGGCGCGGGATGGCGGACGACGAAGGCGCGCGCAATACGATCGCCGGGCTTAATCGCGTGAAGAAAATCGCCGAGGACAACGGCGTGACCATTTGCCTTGAGCTGCTCAACAGCAAGGTGAACCATCCGGATTACATGTGCGACCACACCGCGTGGGGTGTTCGCGTAATGCAGGAAGTGAACTCGCCCAACGTCAGATTGCTCTACGACATCTACCACATGCAAATTATGGAGGGCGACCTGATCGCAACCATCACTGGGAAC
>Ga0307474_10004208_pt1 | contig 10368 bp, 9 predicted proteins | sample atmos_gasesECM1C_2_FD_203312 | JGI IMG/M metagenome (GOLD analysis project Ga0307474, IMG submission 203312) | Hardwood forest soil microbial communities from Morgan-Monroe State Forest, Indiana, United States - atmos_gasesECM1C_05 | ecosystem: Environmental > Terrestrial > Soil > Temperate...
CAAGATCGTTCTCCAGAACGGGGGCACTGCGGTCATTATTGGGCGCCGCGTAGACAAGACGAAAGCGGCGGTTTCGGAATTGACTCCATCCGGTCCCGTATTCGGCCAGACTGCCGACATAACGAAAACCGTCGAACGCGCCGCACTTGTCGAACGCATCGACGCCCAACACCGCGACGCGGCCATGCTGCTGAATGCCGCGGGAGTCTTTGCTCCAAGACCGTTTCTAGAACACACCGAGGCTGATTACGACCGCTACCTCGAAATCAGCAAGGCCATCTTTTTCATCACGCAGCGTGTGGCCAAAAACTTGGTAGATAGAAAGAAAGATGGTTCCATCGTGAACATCGGCTCGATGTGGGCCAAGCAAGCTGTGCAAGCGACCCCGTCCTCGGCCTACTCGATGGCAAAAGCCGGGCTGCATTCACTGACGCAGCATCTCGCCATGGAACTCGCGGGCGCCGGGATTCGAGTGAATGCGGTATCCCCGCGGTCGTGCGGACCCCAATCTTTGAAGGTTTCATTCCAAGGAGGACGTCGACACAGTGCTTCAAGGCTTCAACAGTTTCCACCCTATCGGCCGTATCGGCCGGCCCGAAGACGTGGCGGAAATCGCCGCCACGCTACTATCCGGCAAGTCCTCCTGGGTAACCGGCGCCATTTGGGATGTCGATGGAGGGGTTATGGCGGGGCGCAATCAATACGCCTCGTGAGCCGCTGATGCCAAGTTCGGTGACCGCAAGCGACCACGGTTTTTCTCCTAGGGCAACGGGGACACGTGCCTCCGAACCAATTCCTCAAGTTCCCCGAGATGGGAGTACGGCGCCAGTACGCAGTTTGGGTGCGTGTTTCCGGTGATCAGTAAGGAAATCCTGTGCTCTGCATCCCGCTCGAAGAAAAGGATGGTCTTCTTGGCGGTCGCTCCAAGGAGGTAGCCCGTCTCAAAACCCAAACCGAACGAGGAGCCGGTCGCCTCGGCGACAAACAGATCGCACTCCGCGAGCCAATTCATATCGCGCGCAAATATTTTCTGGGGAGCTGCGCTCCGGTCGGCCCGCCAAGCGTCGTCGCTCACCAGGTGGCTTGTGAGAACTTCATGCCCAAGGGATTGGAGAACGGTGAGAATTCTCTTGGCTGCCTCAATCGAGGAACGAACCCGGCAACGGTGAAGCCCAAATAGATTTTCATAGTGCGACAGAATACCTTTCGATGCCTGCCGTAAGGTATCGCAGCTACCTGCACTGCTCCCCTTTAAAACTGGACACCTGCCAAGTGTAGGATACCCAGAAGGCAGTCGCCTCGGATCTAGTCTTAATTCCACATAACGATGAAATAGGACATAACTTTAGTTACCCTTTTTCTTGCCCATTTTCCTGGGGCGACCAAGAGCGAGGGAGACAACTCCCAAAGCGAGCGAGGGCTTTCTGGGAGGGACCCGGATAATAATCTTCGGAGAGGTTGCGAAGATTTTCGGGCGGAACCGAAAAAGCAGACTGAGCGAATCTGCCGGGCGTGGGAATTCTCCTGAAGCCAAGCCCAGAAAAGGGGCGGCAGAAAAAGGAAGGCTTACCGGACTCAATAAAAATCGTGTGACAGGTGAGGACGCCGCAGCCACAGCGAGGAGCATCTGGCGGACACCGGTCGCGGCTCGTTTCTTACGAGCAAGAAGAATGCACCCGTCAGTGTTTGCGGATGGTTGCGGCGGAAAAAGACCAGGCCAGAGGCGTGGGGCTCGCGGTGGAGCCGAAATAAAGCGCGGAAATTGACACGGAGTCGCCGGCAACCGCTGTGAAGCTCGAGGTGCCGTCGAAATCTGTGATGGTTCCAGGTCCAGATGTGGTGATCTGCACGAGCGGGTTGGTTGTGAAACCGAAGTACGGCGGGTAATTGCTCGTGGAAAACTGCGGCGAGGTCGGGCTCACAACGGTTGCGGTCACGCGGCTGAAACGGAGCGCAACGCCGTTGGCGGTGGCTGTGGCAAACGCACTGCTCCCATTTGCCGCGACGAAGCCGGAGGCGGAGATGGCCACGGTCTGTCCGGGTTGAATAGGGCTCACGTCTGTCGAACCGCTAAAGCTGTTCGTTGGAATGGTAAGGCCCTCGCTCACGATAAAAAATGGTTGTGGTGTAACGACGCCAACGGTTACAAGATCCCCGGGATGGATTGAGCCGTTGAGCAGACTGTTGGACGCGGCGAAGCTGGCGTCGGTGACCGCGATGTCAAATACCTGGTTCACGGAATTTGGTGGCACGGTGACCACGCCTTCGATGGTGTCTTTTGAGGTGGCAGTGAACGAAACTGGGGAATAGTTGCGAACCGCGAGCGTGCCGTCAGCATTCAGAATTGCGTCGACCGCCGCGAGCGCTCCGGATGTCACGCAGGAAAAGGTTTGCGCGGAGCAGACCGGATCGTAAGTTGTCGACGAGTTAGCGGTGATGGAGACGGCCCCGCGATAAGCGGTCTGCAGCGTGAAGCTCGGCGCCGAAGTGGAAACGTTGCTAACTACCCCGTAGAGATCGTCGATATGGGCAAGTTGGCCGCTCGAAAGGTCCGTCGTGCTGGACGGTGCCTGCAGTACGGTAGCGGTGAGGACGTTTGCGGCAGCCAGGTTGACTGCGGAAATCGTCTGGCCGCTCGCAGTGATCGCGTTCGGGATATTCACATCTAGGGCCAAGCCCAGCTTCTCGCCACTGGTGACCGTGAGCGGAAACGCGCCGGAACTGGCAGTCGCGGTGCCAGCGGAGCCCGTCACCTGTTGTAATCCGGTGCAGCCGGCAACTCCCGAAGAAGGCTGTGTGCAAAAGTTAAGTGAAACATCCGAGAACGTCACGGCGAGACTGTTGTATGTCCCTGCGGGGACCGACACGGCAGCTGAGAGGAGTGCCGAATCGCTTTGCAAACGCGTGAATTCAGCGACGTAGGTGCTGGCGGTTCCGGAGACCAAGCCCACGGCGACCGCGCTACCTGAGGAGGGAGTCAGCAAAACACCCGTCACTGTGGCCCGGAATGTCAGGATGGAGAGACGCGCCGCAGGCGAGGGCGGAGTCGCACACAGCGTGAGCAAAAGCGTGGCGTTACTCGTGCCACCGCCGCCTCCACCGCTCTGCCGGACGCCACTGCATGCGCATAGGCAAAGGATTAACGAGGACGAAAGCAAGCGGAATAGGATTCGATTCATGGTTGGCGCCATTGGGAGAACTGAGTATGTATTCGGCGCGAAAATGTTGGGGTCGAGTTCCATGCCTTTTGCTATCTATGAATCGAACTAAACGGCCAGCCCAAGGTTCCGGAGCTTTCGCCAGTCGACTGCAGATTTTCCATATCACCCATCGGAGTCTCGATTTCCTTCGCATGCGAACTGCCAAGGGCGCCTTCGAGGAGATACCCCCGCAGGGCGATACCGTTCGTCCAAGTACGCTCGAGCGCGTCGATGTACTCAGTTTCGTTCTCGTAGAGCATTCGCTGCAGGATCAGTACGCGCAGGAAGGAAGCCGTCATGAGCCCGTATTGCTCGGTCATGAGCTTGTAGGCACGCTCCAAGCGCGGAAGAATGTCTGTGCGATATTTGTCAGCGGTGAGTCGAGCGCTGCCGTAGTCTTCGCCATACATTGCGAAGCGATTGCGTAGCGCGAGCTCGACCCGTTGCACCTCGCTGCGGGCAGCCTCAAGTTTGGCCCGTTCTCCCGCGATGCCGCCCTGGTTGCGATCCCAAAGGTGAAGCTGGACGCCGATTTCCGCGAAGCCCTGTAAACCCACTCGGTGATCGACAGGGTTAGCGAGTGGTTCAAAGTTCTGTTGCAATCCTCCCCGTAATATCAGGTCGGGGATTGGCTCGTGCTTTGCACGGCGCAACGCGGCTTCCGCGCGTTCGACCTTGGCCTGTGCCGCACGCACCGCAGGACTCGTGGCCAGCAACGAAGCAAGCAACTGGCCCTGATCCAGAGGCGGCAGGTCGGCGTCGATCCGGCCAGCAACACCGCCCTGGGGAAGCGAGGGAACACCGACAACGGACGTAAGCATCGCCCATTCTCGTCGCAGCATGTGTTCCGCTACGCCGGTGGCCACTTCCACGCGCTGCTCTTCAGCTCCCGCTTCGAGAATCTCCGTCTCGTCGGCTTGACCGACTTGACCAAGCTGGTCCTCAATGCGCACCGTGCTTTGAGCGATGGCCAGGATATCTCGCTTGAGCGCGAAGCGCTCTTGTGCCGCGAGCACGCGATAGTACGCCATGCGCACGTCATTCTCGATCCGCTGACGCTGAGCATCGACTTCTACCTGGCGTTCCACCTGCTCGGCTGCTGTTATCTTCCGGTTCAGCCCAAGCTTTCCGCCCAGGATCACCGGCTGCTCGACAAAGAACCCTTCCTCACCGCCGCCGTAGGAGCCACCTCGAATCTCATCCCCTTGATAGCCGACAACCGGGTTAGGGTAAAGCCCGACTTGCAGTTTGCGCGCCTGTGCAGCTTCGACCGCGCGCTGCGCCTGCGAGAGAGTTGGGTTGTTCTTTGCGGCCATCTCCTCGAGATCCAAGAGCTGATAGATCGGGCCCGAGACGACGCGCTGCGAATCTCCAAGACGCGGGAACTGTGGCATGACCTCCTGAATCTGGCCGTGATGGTGCATTTCCATCTCCGGTTGTTCGGCCATGGGAAAGAAGACCGAGGGCCGCTGTGGCGAGGGTTGCTGCGCCGCGTCTTTGGTGCCAGGCCGAGTCGTTTGCGAAAAGGCTGCGGTCGCCCCAAGCAGGATTGCAAGAAAGCTGGCCGCCGCCGAGCCAAGAGTCGACAATGGCTGGGTCATTGCGCGCCGCCTTCATGATGATGCACGTGAGAGTTTTTTTCGACTGGCGGAGGTGAGGCCACGTAGCCTCGCTGTACATCATTCATCACTAGGTCGTAAAGATCGGGCGGCAACACGCGCACTAGTGTCATCATGCCCATCATCATGGCGCTCCAGTTTCTCGGCAGGCCGTTATTTTCGGGTTTGGCGACCGCCTCATCCATGCCCATATCCATAAAGGCGTCCTGCGGGAAACCTCGCACGTTGTTTGCATCCGGAGCGATCGGCGCGTGGTGGACGTGCTCGAACCCGACCTTGTCAGCAAGGGTTTGCATCTGGCTGAGAGCGCGCCGGTCCTCCGTGTCGGCGGTCATGATCATGCGGTCGCCCAGCAGGTCACTCATAGCGTTCATGTTGTGATGCGGCATATGACAATGGAGCATCCATTCTCCGGGATTGTTCGCGACAAATTCGAAGTCGCGCGCCTGCGCAACTCCGACCAGCACAGTGTTCGCCGGTCCCCAGAGCGTTTGAGGCTGCCGCCCGGCCTCCGTGCCGGTGACAACAAACGTGTGGCCATGCAGGTGAATCGGATGGTGATCCATGCCCAGATTCACAAATCGAAGCCGGACGCGACTGCCAAGCCGAACGATGAGCGGCGTAGTCATGGGACTGCACGCTCCGTTGAACGTCAACCAGTTCCATTCCATGTTCGCCGTGTTTGGAACGGTGTTGTTCGGCAGAACCGCCCATTCCTGCAGGACTATGCCGAAATCGTGATCGACAACCGGCGCATGAGCTCGTGCAGGATGCAGAATGAACATTCCGACCAAACCTATCATTTGCTGCATCGGTGAGTGCGAATGATAGAAGAAAGTGCCGTTCTGATGGACCGTGAATTCGTAGGAGAGCTGAGAACCGGGCGCGATGGGCTTCTGGGAGAGGTATGGCATGCCGTCCATGGCGTAGGGAATTTCAAGGCCGTGCCAGTGAATCGCGAGTGACTCAGGCAGCCGGTTCTGAACTACAATCCGGAGGCGGTCGCCCTCGTCCGCCTGAATTGCTGGGCCCGGCGACACGCCGTTGAAGCCCCAACAATCGATCGTCTTCCAAGGTGCAATTTTTCTGCGGACTAGTTCGGCCACAAGTTTGAAAACTTTGACCTCGCCATCCTTTTCATGACGCAGAATCGGCACGTCGGGTGTCTGTACTGGCATAGGACAATTGCGGCCGCGTGAAGACTCGTCGATTCCGTTGCTCCTTTTCTCATCTGGTTCGCGGGAGACCTCCATTTCCCGACCGGAAAGAGTTCTTGCGGAAGCAAGTATTCCTGCTCCCGCTAGCGCCTCGCGCAAGAATCCGCGCCTAGTGCTCATATGTTGTCCTCCCGCGGAAAAATCAAATCAGCATCGAATCAACCCAAGAGGTCTTTTTGAACGCGACTTCTGCCGGACTTTAGAAAGAAAGACCTGGTCGTTTGAGATCCAACGAGCGAAATGGGCCTGCTTGGATTAGTAAACGCTCAGGTACGGTCGGTCCCGGCATGCAACGCTGCAGCGGACACGTGCGTCCGAATCAACTCCTCCAGTTCCCCGAGATGGGAGTACGACGCCAGTATGCAGTTTGGGTGCGTGTTCCCGGTGATGAGGAGAGAAATCCTGTGCTCTGTGCTCCGCTCAAAAAAAGGATGGTCTTCTTGTCAGTCGCTCCTTGGAGATAGCCAGTCTCAAAACCCAGACCGAACGAGGAACCTGTCACCTCGGCCACGAACAGGTCGCACTGGGCGAGCCAGGTCATATCCCGCGCAAGTATTTTCTGAGGGGCCACGCTCCGGTCGGCCTCCCAAGCGTCGTCGCTGACCAAGTGGCTTGTCAGCACATCATGACCGAAGGATTCGAGGACGCTTAGAATTTTCTTGACTGCCTCAATGGAGGAACGACTCCCAGCAACCGTGAAACCCAAATAGATCTTCATAGAGCAACAGAATACCTGTCGCTGCCTGCCCCGCCGTATCGCAGCAAAGCCGCGACGGACAGGTGGAAGCAGTGCGGTTCATCGCCATCTACTGGGCACGTAATGAGAGTCGCGAGATTCAGAAAAGTTCCAGAGTCAACGCGAGAAAACTCACTTCAAGTCCTCCCCATTAAATTATTGGTGCTTTAGAGAGAACGCAAACCGTTGAGCGACAGGGAAGCAGCCACGCATCGCACCCGAAGGTAGCAACTTGCAGAACCGAGCAGACTTGGAAACTTCGTCGCGACGTGCACATCTCATCGTTTGTAAGCATTGCGAGGGAAATCGTCCGTATAAGCCAAGGTGGATGCGATGCAAGGAATCCTGCGAAGAATGATGAGACCAGCCGTCCTGGGCGCGTTGACACTGGGTACCGCCCTAGCGCAAAGCCCCCCGCCGGCGCCAGATCCACCAAAAGCGGAAGGTTCGTCTGGGCAGTTAAAGGAAAGGGAGCAGCAACCTGTCGAGCAACAGGACACAGTCCACCCGAAGAATTCCAAAGATGATGTCGAGGCGATCGGGAATCGGAAGGTGGGCAAGGGTCCGAACTTCTACTCGTTGGAAAAGGAAATTGCACTCGGTAAGCAGTTGGCGCAAGAGGTCGAGCGCTCGTCCAAGCTCATCGACGACCCGGTCGTCACGGAATATGTAAATCGCGTCGGACAAAATCTCGTGCGCAATTCGGATGCGCGAGTGCCTTTCACGATCAAGGTGATCGATTCCGACGAGGTCAATGCCTTCGCGCTGCCGGGAGGATTCTTTTATGTGAATAGCGGGTTGATTCTGCGCGCGCAAGAAGAGTCTGAGCTCGCGGGTGTCATGGCCCACGAAATATCGCACGTGGCCGCGCGGCATGGGACGAAAAACGCGACCAAGGGCCAGATACTGCAACTCGCCACGATTCCCTTGATACTCCTGGGTCCTGCCGGACTGGCCGGGTACGGACTCTATGAAGGTCTGAACGTCGCGCTTCCGGTCACGTTCCTGAAGTTCAGTCGCGACGCGGAGCGCGAAGCGGACTTCCTGGGTTTGCAATATATGTACAAGGCCGGGTACGACCCGAACGCGTATGTCACTTTCTTCGAGAGGATTCAGGCTGATGAGAAGCGCGGGCCAGGCACGATCCCGAAGGTGTTTTCGACCCATCCACCGACGCCTGAACGCATCGCAAATGCGCAGAAAGAGATCGCGCGGATTTTGCCGAACCGGCCAGAATATATCGTCACAACTTCAGAATTTGACAATGTTAAGGAACGGCTGCGGAACATCACGTTGGCTCGCAAGGTGCAGGACAACGCTCCCGGTAAGCCGAGCCTGCGTACGCGGACAGAACAAAAGCAAAAAGGACAAGCGCAGGGGACACCTGACACTACCGATGATGACCGGCCCACCTTGAAGCGGCGCCCGGATTCTCCCTGAGCTGATATTGCCGTTGTCAATCGGCATGCGGGAACCAGCCACGTATTTACCTGTTTAGCTGAAACCTTTGCGTTGAAGGTGAATCTGATTTTTTGACTTGGGCCAGACCCAAACTTTACATCCGGGCGCCGGGGGTCCGGCCAAATCCAAAGCCAGGAGCTCACTCACATGAATTGGACTGCACACCTTCGTTGCGAACTTTCAAGGTCGTTGTGGAATCGCAAACTTACGCTACGCGCCGCGGCTCTGATATTTGCGGGCATCGCCTCGATTGGTATTGCGTACGGGGCGTCGCAAGCCCAGGATCGCGCCGGATTGGACAGCATCCTCGAGGAGATAGCTGCCGGTCGTAAGGTATCTCCGAGAGTGAGCCTGCCTCTGCAGGTAGGCTTCTTCAACGGTGCAACGGCGCTTTACATTACACCGGAAGTTGGAGTGGACCCCAATGCTCCCGCAGCCATCATTGCTGCCGCGAAACAGGTCGCCACAGGGTTCAACTCCAATTTCATTCCTCAAAACTTCGGCACGCTCCCTAATTCTCCGGCGGTGGATGACATCTTCGTGTTTACCAATTTTACGCAAGGAAACGTGCTAGCCTCCGCACCCCGTCCTGCGGGTCCCGCTAACACGGATACGAATTACTCGCCACTATGGCAAGTCAACCTGGTCTCATGGAATTCCGGACACCCGGGGCGCGCGCTGACCTCGCAGACCGACATCACGGATGCTGCCGCGGCCGGCGACATAACCATCCAGAAAACGCCCATTATCGTGGAGTGCTCAGTGATTTTCACGCCCGGGGGCGGCCTACTTCCCGGAGCCCGAATCACTAGGGGCGACGATCGAGAACGCGAACCAAACGGCGAGCGTCAGTAAAACTGCATCGCGCCCCGTATAGCACCGATGATTTCCTCGGAGCGGATCGTCGAACACGATAGTCTGCGAGGTCAAAATCTTTGAACACCGGATGCGTCCGAGCTTCGCGTCCCGGACGCGTTGACAATCGCTATGCGGTGGTGGGTGGGAGCAACCATTTTGTCTGAGACTTGTCTAACACAGGGAGCTTTCTTTGGCGGAGAGGAACTGTGACCTAGGTTATAGGCGGCTCGGATATCTTGGTGGTGTCGGAGTGTCGTCAGTCCGAATTCTCGTCGTAGAGGATTTCGAACCCTTTCGGGGATTCATCCGCTCGAGATTTGAGAAAAGGCCCGACCTGCAGATTGTTTGCGAAGTGTCCGACGGATTAGAAGCGGTTCAGAAAGCGGTGGAACTGAAACCGGATTTGATCCTAATGGACATTGGGTTGCCATTGCTAAATGGGATCGAGGCCGCTCGACAAATTCGCAAACTCGTTCTGGAATCCAAAATAATCTTCCTGAGTCAGGAATCTTCTGCTGAGATAGTGCAAGAAGCTTTTAGCTTGGGTGCGTGGGGCTATGTTGTGAAAACAAGGGCCGGAAACGAGCTGCTAGCCGCAGTGGAAGCAGTCATCCTGGGAAAGAAGTTTGTCGGTAGGACGTAGGCAAACTAGAATTTCAACTCGAAGCGCTCTCCTGTCGACGGGCTACCCCCTGAGAGCAATGTGAATTCGGATTCTGGGACGGTAAACCGCGAGCAGCCGCAATCCAAGCAGACCGTGTTCGATATCCAGACGATACTGTTCCTTTTTCATAAAAGATATGTCTTGACGAGTTCCGACGAAGAGCGTAGTGCTGGTAGTCAGACCAGCATCCTGCAATCACTGGTAGCAGCCGGAAAACCGAGGAAAGCCCTCAGCCAAAGGCTGGCCGTTCCCACCTACCTCCGCCGATTTTGACTCAGGCAAGGCGGAAAATCCTGGATCATCGGACAAGCGACCGTTTCTGGCTGCGGCCCGTTCGAGCGGGGGGTTGACAAGACTGGCGCGTCCGGTTTACGCTCTGAGTTAGTTAAATAACTAACTTCCTCGGGGTCGGAGAATATGCGAACGGCACAACCGGACAAGCGAACGCGGCTGATTGAGACTGCGACGAAGTTGGCGTATGGGCATGGTTTCCGAGAGACGAGTCTGGCGGACATTGCCGAGGCGGCTCGCGTGCCGGTAGGGAATGTCTACTACTACTTCAACACCAAGGAAGAACTCGCCGAAGCCGTGGTGGAGCGGCGCCTGGAGGAGT
>Ga0307474_10004211_pt1 | contig 10364 bp, 10 predicted proteins | sample atmos_gasesECM1C_2_FD_203312 | JGI IMG/M metagenome (GOLD analysis project Ga0307474, IMG submission 203312) | Hardwood forest soil microbial communities from Morgan-Monroe State Forest, Indiana, United States - atmos_gasesECM1C_05 | ecosystem: Environmental > Terrestrial > Soil > Temperate...
TCGGCGTAGGGCTGTCCGTAGATAATGGAGATAACCGGATCGAACAGATCCGACTGCGCCTCACATCCGGGGCTGGAGCAGAGCATCACGGTACGCAATGCTGTTGCTGAAATCGGCGGCTTGCTGTTCCGGCGGGAACCAGCGATCGTAATCCTGGGAAAAATAGGAATCGCCGAGATAGCGCTTGATGCCTTTCGGCCCCAGCAAGCGGGATTGGGTGAGATTCAGGATGGAATTCTCCATGGCGCGCGATTTCAGGACGTCCAGCGGATAAACGAGAAAAAGTAGCGCGCCATCCATCAGGCGCTCGGGCGGGGATTCGAACGGAAGAGCTTCGCGGGATGCTCGCGGCCTTTGTCAATCAGGTTGTCTATCTTGAGCAGCATTCCCCTTTCAGCGAATTTGGGGAGTTCACCACGCGACTTTTGCGCCTGCATGACGCACTGCCGCATCTCGACGAGGCCCGCTACAACGGCGCCCACGCTCGAACTGCTTACTTTTCGAGTTTACTCCGAGCTTCCGCTGTCGGGGTCGCTCCAGAATTCGATGGCGGCGAAATAGTCGGGCAGCGATCCCTAGACTTGCCAGTCGTTTGCGGTGAGCGGCCAGGGGTCATCTGCGGAATTCGCCATCACCAAACGCAGCCACAGAGCGCAGCCAGGCGCGTTGTTCTGTGCGTGCGGCCAGTTTTCGCCGATCTCACCGAGAGTGAGTGCGTCAAAGCAAACGTGCGGCCTCTCCTGCACATTTTTCTTCAGCGCAGGCGAGGCAATGATCTTGCGGAAGCGGAAAGATCGCGGGCAATCAATTGGCACGCGGCTCTGGCGTTTCAGGGTCATGCAAGCCGTCGTACAAGCGCTGGGCCTGGGCGTGCGGCAACTCCGCCGCAAGCTCATCGAGCGTCATGCGGCGAAGCCGGGCCACGCTGCCAAATCGCTCAAGGAGCTTGCGCGCAGTTCGTTCGCCGACACCAGGAATTTCGGTCAGCGAGGTACGCAACCGCCGGGTGCTGCGGCGCTGGCGGTGGAAGGTCACGGCAAAACGATGGCTCTCATCCCGAATTTGCTGGATTAAGTGCAAAACGGGCGAATGCCGCTCGAGCACAATGGGCTCATCCTCGCGTCCGATAACGTAGAGAATTTCTTCTTTCTTCGCGATGCTCGCCATTGGCTGGTTGATGATTTCGAGTTTTTCGAGCGCTTGCGCGGCAGCGTGAAGCTGCCCGATCCCGCCGTCGATCAGAATTAGACTGGGAAGAGGTTTGTGTTCCCCCTGCAAGCGGCGGTAGCGGCGCTCGACCGCCTCACGTATGCTGGCGAAATCGTCGCGCAAGATTCCGTCGCGCATCTCGGGTGTATCGGCATACGTTTCGCCCCGAATGATGAATTTGCGATAGTCGGATTTTTTCATGCGGCCGCTTTCCCACACGACCATCGAAGCGACCGTATCCGAACCTTGGATGTGTGAAATATCGAAGCATTCGATTCGTTTGGGCGGTTCGGGGAGGGCCAGAGCGGATTGAACGGCTTCGACGATAGCAGCCGAGCTGGGTTTCAGAACGCGGAATCGCTGGGTGAACGAATGTTGCGCGTTCTTTTCGACCAGCTCGAGAAAGGCATGTTTCTTGCCGCGCTGGGGATTGGAAATCTCGACGCGATGTCCGGCGCGCTCCGTCAAGACCTCCTCGAGCAACGCTCGTTCCTCGAAGTCAATCGGCACGTGGATGCAGCGCGGCAGGTAGTTTGCATCGAGATACAGCTGTTTGAGCAGCGACGACAGGAATTCGGCGGGATTGAATTCCTCGAGGTCTTCCCAATAGAAATCGCGGCGGTCGACGACGCGTCCGCCGCGCATGTGAAACAGATTGACGGCGACCTGGGGCGGCTCGGCGTACCAGGCGAGGACGTCGGTATCGTCGCCGGAAGCGGCCGCAATTTTCTGCCGCTCTTCCATTTCCGTGAGGGTGCGAATCAGGTCGCGATATCCGCCCGCCTCTTCGTAACGCTGTTCGTCCGAGGCGCGCTGCATGCGCTCTTCGAGGCTCCGGGAAAGATCGCTACGCCGGCCTTCCAGAAACAGGCGCACGTCGCGCGCCGCTTCCGAGTAACGATCTTCGGTGACCAGGCCCGAGACGCACGGGCCGAGGCAGCGGTGGATGTAAAACTGTAGGCAGGGACGCGGGTGCGAGCGCGTGAGATCGACCGTGCACGATGGAACGAGAAAGTGTTTGTGAATCAGGTGCACGAGCCGATAGGCAAGGCTGGCGGGAAAATAAGGCCCGAAATAGATCGAGCCGTCCTTGGTGAGGCGCCGCGTGACGTAGACGCGCGGATATTTTTCAAAGGCGGTGTAGCGTATGTACGGGTAGGTTTTGTCGTCGCGCAGGAGGATATTGAATTTCGGCTTGTGCTGCTTGATAAGATTGTTTTCAAGCGCCAGGGCTTCTTTGACGTTGTCGACGATGATGTAATCGACATCGGCGATTTCGCGGGCGAGCGAACCGGTCTTCGCGTCCTGCCAGCTGGATTCGAGGAAATAAGAACGGACGCGGCTACGCAGAGACTGCGCTTTTCCGACGTAGAGGATTTTTTCCGCCGCGTCCTTGAATAGATACACGCCGGGCTGCTGCGGAAGATTGGCGACTTTTTCGCGGAGTTCCATGGCGCCGCGCTACAATACGGATTGCTGCTGCCGGCGGGATGCCCCGCAAGCCGGTACAACTCTGATCATAGCAAACGGACTCTAAACCCATCCAGAAGCCGAGATGCGAATCAAAACGCCCATCACGATGCTGACGGTTTTGTTTTTGGCGCCGCTCGCGTTCGAGCCGCAGGACCCACGGGCGCGTCCTGCGTCGCAGCAGTCGGACAAGCCTCAGCCGCAACCGCAAACCGAGCAACCGCGGCCAGCGCTAGTCGTAAGGCGCAACCCGGCCGCGGGAACATGGAAGGCGGAAGACGTGGCCTATCCTCCGTGGACCCTGACGCTCGCAGTCGACGAAGGAAAAGTGACCGGTACTGTGAGCCAGGGATCTACAGACCTGCGGCGGGGGCGACGCACGGATTGGACGGGGCCAGTTGCAATCTACGACGGTTTTATCGAAAGAGACACCGTCTCTTTCAAATGCAATAGCCCGGACGGCGACCGCACGATGTTATTCACCGGCAAGATCGATGGTAACGAAGTTGTGTTTACTCGCGAGGTGAAGCTTCGCCCAGGTGGAAATCCCGGTGACGACGGGATTTTCGGGCTGGGAGGCGCCACACACTTCACCGCCACGAAGGCGCCGCAACCGCGGGAAGCCCAACCTGCGGACTCAGAGCCTACTAAGCCCGCACCGGAGCCCTCGACGAAAAAGCGGGTGAGGGAACCCTCGCCGCCGACCGAACCTTCCAGCACACCGGCATCGGGTACGAGTGACGCCGTCTACGATCCTTTCCACGCCGCGCAGGATATGGAGGTGGGAAAGTTCTACATGCATAAAGGGGATGCGGATGCGGCGATTGACCGCTTCAAACATGCCATCACTCTGAAGCCGAATTTCGCGGAACCGCGAATGCTTCTCGGCGAGATCTACGAGAAAAAAGGCGACACCCCGCAAGCGATACGCTATTACAAGGAATTCTTGCAAATTCTTCCGGAAGGCCCCGATTCAAGGAAAATACGCAAGCGGCTCGAGAAGCTCACCAAGGGATAGTCGTCACTTCATCTTATTTGCAGCCCTGGACACTCACCCGGCACCGCACAAGACTCAGCGTGGTTCATCTTGCGCGGGATGGCGCCGGGAAGTGGTCGAGGAATTTCATCGCGCGCCTATAGTGCGCGTACTTTTTTTCTTCCTGGCGAAACTGCGGAGAGTGCGACTGCCGGCGGCAGCGCGCGAACTTCACCGGGTGTTTCAAGTGAAGCATCTCGTGGTAGAGCACATAGCCGACGACATAGTCTGGAACTCCGGGGGCGTCCAACTGGCGATTGATGACGATCTGCTCGAGCGCGGGATCAAAGCAGCCGAGCTGGCTGCGCCACATACGGGCGCTCCAGCCAAGGCGCGGCTTCGGAAGCACGTCGGAAAAATACCGGAGATTGAGCTGCGCGAACATGGGCTCGAGATCGTGATGCGCGCCCGCAGGGTGATGTTCGGCGCGGCGACCGCGACGTTGGCGCAGTGCCAGCAACCTCCGGCGGGTGGAGCGAGCGTAAGAAAATTCGCGGTAAACTTCGAGCATTTCGCGCGAAGGCCGTCGGCGATAGAGCCGGCCGAGCAAAATGGCGGCGGCGGCTTCGAGGACAGCGAGCGGAGCATCGCGGAGGACGTCGGAGAGGCGGACATAGGCGGTATCTTCGCGCAGACGGATGGTATGCGTGAGGTCCGCATAGGGATGATATTCCACGACGAAGTGCGGCGGGCGGCCTTCGCATCCTAGACGAGTGTAGATACGATGAAAGAGGCGCTCGCCTCCCGAGAAGCGGTGACGCTTAGCCGCGGCGCGTTTCAAGGCTTTCTCCGCACGGGCGCTGGGGCCATTTCCTTTTGGGCTTTTTCGGCGTCGGCCAGAGCGTCTTTCGTGCCTTCGATAGCGTCGTCGAGCGTGTCTTTGTAGAGACCGTATTCGGAGCCGCCTTGGCTGAGCTTGTCGAGGATGGCGGTAAATTCCTTGCCTTTTTCGACCATAACTTTCAAGGCGCCGTGAATGTCCGCCTGCTTTTCCTCCGCGACGGCAATTTGATCCGCAGCGTCGTCGACGCAGCCCGCATATCCGTTCAACAGGCCGTTCAGAATGTCGCTGCGGCGGCGCTCGGGAGTTTTGCGATCGAGCTCATATTGAAATTTCTTGAGGCGGTCGTCGGCAAAGGAAATATACAGCTTGATGCGCTCCGATTGTGTTTCCGCGTCGCGGATCTTGTCGGCTTCAGCTTCGCTGAGGTAATCTTTTTTTTGGTGCTGCGGGGGAGGGGCCGGCGCGGCGGGGCGAGCCGAGGGGGAAAGAACCGCACCGAGAGCAACGAGAGCAAGGAGCGCGAGCGATGTGAGAAGCTCGTTTCGAGAAGGAGCGCGTTGCCTGGCGATTCCCAACTTTTCTCCTAGTTCTTCGGCTTGGGCGCTGAAGACTCCACGCCGGGCTGCCGCGGAAAAAGTTCGCGTATCAAATGCCGGTCCAAACGATCGAGTTCCTTGCGGATTTCGAGAAACGGTTTTTGCTCGTCGGCCGTGAGGGCCGGAAGAATATCGTCGAGGCGGCGCAAGGATTGCCGGATGGAGACTTGCAGCTGCTTGAAGCCGTTCGGATGGTTTTCGGCGTCGATTTTCTTGGCGTCTAAATCGTTGACGCAGCTCTGCGTCTCCGCTTTATATTTCTCGAGCACCCGGATGGCCTCAGAACCGTTACCCGCGACGAGGTCGTTTTGAATTTCCTGAAATTCCGCGTCGCCAAGGTCCTTCATGAGTTTCGCTTTGTGCACGGGGTCTGGATCGTGTTCGAGGCGCGAGCGGAATACCGAGACACGATCCTGCGGAAGATAGTTCAGGCCTAGCGCGAAAATCAACAGAGGTTCGACCATACGCAGAGGGGTGGGCAACGGCTTATCTCTTCTTATCCTTCAGCTCGCGGGCGAGAGTGCGGGCGCGCGCGGCGGCTTCGAAATACATGTCGCTATTCAAGTCCTTGTTCAACTGAAGAAATTTCTGATACGCATCGAGCGCGTCGAACGGTTGATTCAGTTTGTCGTAACAAGTTGCGCGCACGAACCAGCTGCCGACCGGCAGAGTTTCCCGATGCGACAGCACCTCGAGCCCCTGAAGGGCTGCGCGGTAGTTCTTATTCAAATATTGCGCGGTAACGAGGTCGCCGAGCACGTCGTTCGCATTCGGATTCCTCTTGAACGCCACAATTAACTCTTCGACCGCATTCGGGTAATCCTTCTTCTCAAGATAGACGTGTCCAAGGCGCGCCGGGATGTCCGGGTCGCGCGGCGCAAGGACAGCAGCCTTCTGAAGGGCGGGGATGGCGTCGTCGTAGCGCTTCTTCTGGAAATCGACGAAGGAACGCAATTTCAAGGCGCCAACGCTCTCGGGACCTGCCGCCGCGGCGCGGTCGAGTTCAGCGAGTGCATCGTCATTTTTGCCGGAATCGGCCAGAACGGAGGCGCGCTCGAGGCGCGCGGCTGTGTCGTCCGGCTGAAGCTCGAGGTAGGCGGCATATTCCGCTGCGGCAGCGTCGGCTTTCTTTTGTACCAGAAGGCTCTGGGCGAGGCCGAGACGCGTAGGCGCGTAATCGGAACGCAATTCCAGGGCGATACGGAATTCGCGCTCGGCATCGGCGGCTCGTTCGGAGCGGAGCAAAGCGCCTCCGAGAGCAAAATGAATCTCGAAGTCTTTGGCGTCGATTTTCTCAGCAGCTTGATATTGCTCGATGGCAAGCGGTCGTTGATTCGAGCGCTCGAAGGCCATGCCCAGCAGGAATTTTGGGCGAGCTTGATCGGCCGCGAGCGTGGCAGCCTTTTCGAGAGGCGCTATCGCGGCCTGCGGATCGCTGTCGAGAAGGCTCAGCCCTAGGTTCAGCTGGGCTTCTTGCATGTCGGGCTTTAGCGAGGCCGCCTGCTGGTATTCGGCTTTGGCGTCTTCGGGGCGGTGCAAAGCCGTATAGGCATAGCCTAACTGGAAATGGGCAGCCGCGTCGCTGGGTTGCTTGGCGAGATAATCTTGAAGACGCTTGGCTGCCGCCTCGAAATCTTTGCGGTCCATGGCGTCTTGAGCGGCGGCAAGAGCCGCGTTCGCGGGATCTTTCGGCGCGGGGATGCGCGTCCTGGTTACGTTCGTTTGCGCGAAAGCGCCCGTCGCGGCGCAAAGGACAAAAAAAAGCGTGGAGCAGGCCGCAGCCAGCGACTTGGAGAAGGTCGTCATCCGCTGAACTCATTCTATTACGAACTGTTCTGTTTCGGATGCGGGCTAGAATCGGCGTGATGACCGCCATGGCGTGAATTCAACACGCGCGCCAGGAACTTGCCGGTGTGCGATTGCGAATTCCGCGCCACTTGTTCGGGCGTACCGGCCGCCACCACGCGGCCGCCGGCGTGGCCGCCCTCGGGGCCGAGATCGATCACCCAATCCGCCGACTTAATCACGTCGAGATTGTGCTCGATGATCAGCACGGAAGCGCCGCCTTCGATCAGTTTGCGGAAAGCCGTGAGGAGCTTCTGGATATCGTCGAAGTGCAGCCCGGTGGTGGGCTCGTCGAAGATATAGAGGATCCCGCGGTTCTCCTGGCGCGTAAGATGCGCGGCGAGCTTCAGGCGTTGCGCCTCGCCTCCAGAGAGCGTGGTGCCGGATTGACCGAGGCGAAGATAGCCGAGGCCCACTTCTTCGAGGACGCGCAACCGCGTGGTGACTTTGGGAAACGGCGCGAAAAAGGCCAGCGCTTCGCGGACCGTCATCTGCAGGACGTCGTGAATGCTTTTTTCTTTGTAAAGCACTTCGAGGACGCTGCTCTTGTAGCGCGAGCCGCGGCATTCTTCGCAGACCAGTTCCACATCCGCAAGAAAGCGCATCTCGACAGTGACAGTGCCGTCGCCCTGGCAAGCTTCGCAGCGTCCACCGGGAATGTTGAACGAAAAGTGGCCGGGGCCGAGGCCGCGCTTTTTGGCTGCGGGTGTCGAAGCGAAAACTTCGCGGATGGGATCGAAGGCTTTGAGGTAGGTAGCCGGATTCGAGCGCGGCGTGCGGCCGATGGGCGACTGATCCACCATTTCGACTGCCTCGAGCGCGGAATCGCCTTCGAGACGGGCACAGCATTCCTGCCAGTTTCCGCCAGTACGCTTGGTTTGAATGGCTTTGTAGAGAACGTCGTAGACGAGAGTCGACTTGCCGGAGCCCGAGACGCCCGTGATGGCAACCAGCACACCGAGGGGGATGGAGACGTCGACACCTTGAAGGTTGTGACTGCGTGCGCCAGTGATTTTCAGAAACTTTCCTTGCGGTTTGCGCCGGCGGGCGGGCACGGCGATGCGTAAGTCACCGCGAAGATAGCGGCCGGTAAGCGATTGCGGATCGGCAAGCAGTTCTTTCATGGTGCCTGCGAAGATGATTTTGCCGCCGTGTTCTCCTGCGCCGGGCCCCAGGTCGAGAATCTTATCGGCGGAGAGCATGGTATCGGGATCGTGCTCGACGACAAGAAGCGTATTGCCGAGATCGCGCAAGCCTTTGAGAATCTCGATGAGGCGGTGCGTGTCGCGCGGATGAAGGCCGATCGAGGGCTCGTCGAGCACGTACAGGGCGCCGACCAAGTGTGAACCGAGCGAAGTAGCAAGTTGAATGCGCTGCGCCTCGCCGCCGGAAAGCGTCGAGGTGAGACGATCGAGCGAAAGGTAGTCGAGCCCGACTTCGTCGAGGAAGCGCAGGCGCTGCTGGATCTCTTCGAGGACTTTGTCGGCGATGACCACGTCAGCAGGGCCGAGCTCGAGGTTCTCGAAGAATGGCCGCGCTTCCTTCACCGTCATCTGGCAGACTTCGGTGATGGCGCGTCGCGCGACTTTTACCGCGCGGGCTTCGGCGCGCAAGCGAGTGCCACGGCAATCAGGGCACACGGCGTATCCACGATACCGGCTAAGGAACACGCGCACGTGAAGCTTGTATTTCTTGCGCTCGAGCCAGGCGAAGAAACCTTTGATGCCCGGGAAGCCGTCCTTCGAATCGCCTTCAAGAAGCGCTTGGCGCTGAGCGGTATCGAGTTCGCGATACGGAACGTCGAGCGGTATTTCTTTTGCGCGCGCGAAACGGCGCATTTCCAAGGTGAGCTGTCGATAGCGCGGCTTGGTCCATGGTTCGATGGCGCCTTCCGCGAGCGTTTTACTCTTGTCGGGAACGACGCGATCGAGATCGAAATCGATAGTGTTGCCGAAGCCCTGGCAGCGCGGGCAAGCCCCATACGGATTGTTAAACGAGAAAAGCCGGGGTTCGGGTTCCTGATACGAGGCGCCGCACTTCTTGCAATCGAATCGCTCGTTGAAAACAAGGCGCTCGGCGGCTCGATCCGGCGTGTCCGGGGCAAATTCCAGAATGGCTTCGCCACGCCCTTCGCGGTAACAGATTTCAATCGAGTCCATGAAGCGCGAACGAATTTCCGGGGAAAGAACGAGCCGATCGACCAGGACGAAAACGGGCTTCGAGAAATCGAGGTCGAGTAACTGTTCCGGTGAAGAGAACTCGTAAACTCGCCCGGCTTGATATAGGCGGCCGAAGCCGCGCTTCTGGAGGTTTACGAGCACCTCGCGAATTGTCTCCGGCGTAGGACGCGCAAGCTTGCGCGGGCGCGCGGGCGTCTGCGCAGCGGTTTGGGTGGCGATTTTCAATTCGTGCAAAACATAGAACCGGCGCCCCTCGGGCAGCGAAAGCACGCGAGACGCGATCTCATCGAGCGTGTCCTTGCGGACTTCTTCGCCGCAACGAAGGCAAAAGGTGCGCCCCACGCGCGCGAAGAGCAGCCGCAGATAGTCGTAGATTTCGGTGGCCGTAGCGACGGTGGAACGAGGATTGCGCGTCGAGTTCTTCTGCCGAATCGAGATGGCCGGTGCGATACCCGTGATTTCATCGACGTCCGGTTTTTCGATGCGCTCAAGAAACTGACGCGCATATGCCGAGAGCGACTCGATATAGCGCCGCTGTCCTTCGGCATAAACCGTGTCGAACGCCAGGCTGGACTTTCCCGAGCCTGATACGCCGGTGACGACCGTAATCGCGTTGTGGGGGATCGTAAAATCGACATTCCTCAGATTGTGGACGCGCGCGCCACGGACGCGGATCTCCTCGATGTCTCCCGGGACGGCAGTCGGCGGCAGCCGGGGAATAGTTGCGGTAGCGGGCTTCTCTGTGGGTTCCGGCGGCATGCGCGTAAACTAAAAATTATACGCCGAAGCACAAACCGCGGCAAATGAGCTAAGGCTGACCAAAAGCCGAGGTTGCGCTATCCGGCCAGCTTCTCGCGGCGAGCCGCTGCCCGTGGAACGGAAGAGGTAGCTGGCTAAACATGCGCAGTGCGGTAAAATCGTGCTCTGAGATGACTGCCGATTCGCTCGAATCCCGTTCCCATCGAAGTGGTTCGCAGTTTAAGCGTGTGATCTGGATCGTGCTCGATAGCGTCGGCATCGGCGAACTGCCAGACGCGGTCGATTACGGCGACGTGGGCCGCGATACTCTGGGGCACCTCGCGCGATCGCGCCCGTTGCGGCTCCCGAATCTCCTCCGCCTCGGACTAGGCAACATTAAACCGCTCGAGCATCTTTCGCCCGCCTCGAAACCTGCTGGATCATTTGGCAAAGGTGCGACGCACTCTCCCGGAAAAGACACGACGACGGGCCATTGGGAGATGGCG
>Ga0307474_10004212_pt1 | contig 10364 bp, 7 predicted proteins | sample atmos_gasesECM1C_2_FD_203312 | JGI IMG/M metagenome (GOLD analysis project Ga0307474, IMG submission 203312) | Hardwood forest soil microbial communities from Morgan-Monroe State Forest, Indiana, United States - atmos_gasesECM1C_05 | ecosystem: Environmental > Terrestrial > Soil > Temperate...
GGCAGAGCATGGTAGTCCCCGATCAGGACCAGGTCGGCCGAGCCCAAGGTCGATTGAACTTCCTCATTGGTCAGAACCGACTCGTATGTGCGGAATGACTTGTTGAACTCGCGAAGATATTTCCGGCGGCCATTCGAGTCCTGCGCGCGAATCTCGCGCTCCACCCCGGCAAGCGCGTGGAGTTGCGCCGCGCTGCGACGGGACCGAAGATTGGCCGTAGATGCCATATTCAGCTTCTAGCTTCTAGCTTCTGGCTCCTAGCTCGTTCGTCTTGACTTCTACTGCGTGGGCTACCTATGCTCCTCAGTTCGAGGCACCCTTGCCCAATCACCCGCCGAAAAACCTGACCGTTGCGACTACCGGAGCAAGTGGAGCTCTCTTTCTTCGGCACTTTCTGCTCGCCGTGGAGCGCGATGAGCGTGTTCAGACCGTAAACTTCATCGCATCCGACAGCGCGTTGCGCGTCCTGGCAGAGGAACTGGACCTCAAGGGCAGGTCCGACCTCGTCGCCCAAGTGCTCGGCTCGTCCGCTAAAACGTCAAAGAGCAAGATCCAAGTTCAATCCAACGCTGACATCGGAGCGAACGTGGCCAGCGGTTCCTATCCCGCTGACGCCATGGTCGTTATCCCGTGCAGCGTGGGCACTCTGGCCCGAATTGCAAACGGCGTTGCCGCCCAACTGATCGAACGCGCCGCCGACGTCACGCTCAAAGAGAAGCGCCCGCTGGTGCTCTGTGTACGCGAAACGCCCCTCAACAAAATCCACATCCGCAACATGTACCGGGCCGCAGATGCGGGCGCGACCGTCTTTCCCTTGATCCCTGCCTTCTATTACCACCCCGCTTCATTAGATGAGATGGCTCGCGAGTTTGCTTATCGCGTGCTGGCTCATCTGGGCCTTCCGCAGCCTCAGGCCTTCCGCTGGAAAGGCTGAAGGATCAGTAACTTAGCCGCCTAAGGAAAAAGTCTGCCCTCTTCAGTAACATCGACCGGGAAAGGGCAGGATTTCAGTGTAGAGAGCCAGAAGTGTTACCGGCAGATACCCCCCGGACATGTCCGGCGGGAACTGTTCGGGTTTCTGTCGAGATTTCCAGAGCTGCAAGGGCGTCTCGATGGCGTAGAATGCGGCAAATTCAGCCGAGGGGAAATCATGGCAGGACGAATGTGGGTCGCGGGATTGGTGTTTCTTGGATGCGTGGCTAATGGCTTCACTCAAAATCCGCTGGCCGGAGATTCCAAGGCAGCAAAGGCCGGCGAATACGAGTTCCGCATCAACTGCGCTCTTTGCCACGGACTCGGCGCCCACGGAGGCGGTCGCGGCCCGGATCTGGCACGAGCGCAGAAGAGACATGCGCACTCCGACTCCGACATGTTTCAAATCATCAGCAATGGCATTCCCGGAACCGCGATGCCGGCGAACGGGACCAACGGCCAGGGCGTGGGCATGACCGATGAGGAGATTTGGCAGATCGTCACCTACATTCGCAGTCAGGAAGTGAGGACCTCGGCGAAAACGACCGGCGATGCGGCACACGGCAAGGCATTGTTTTACGGCGATGGGAATTGTTCGATGTGCCACATGGTCGAAGGCAAAGGCGGGAGGATGGGGCCGGATTTGACCGGCGTGGGCGGATCGCGCACCCGTGAGGCGATGATCGAATCCATCCGCGATCCGAGCCGCCGGCTTGCCTGGGGACTGACGGAAGCGACCAAGGAATTCCCTCAGGAGTACGAAAGCGTCACTGTGGTCACAGCGGACGGGAAACAGCTAAAGGGCGTGATCCTGAACGAAGACAGCTTCAGCGTGCAAATGATGGATTCAGGCGAGCACATTCATCTGCTCCAGAAAGACAAGTTGAAATCCTTTCAGAAGAGCCGCGAGTCGGCGATGCCGAAGTACACGACGGACGTCTTGAGCGATAAGGAAGTGGAAGACATAGTGGCCTTCCTGGCCAGCGTGGGGGCGCAATGATGAGCCGCGGTTGGGCGCGTACAAAGGCTTCGAACCGCAGAGGTCGCCGAGAATTGCCGCAGAGGTCGCGGAGAAACACCTACCCAAGTCTGCTCGCGTTGATCATCGTCATTGTTTTCGCGAGTCACTCTCACGCACAGGTCACATTCGAGCGCCTGGTCGATTCCGCGAAAGAACCGCAGAACTGGATGTCCTACTCCGGGAGCTATTCCGGGCAGCGTTTCAGCAGGCTTGAGCAAATCAACACCGGCAACGCGCACAGCATGGTCGCGAAGTGGGTGTATCAGACGGCAGCCACGGGAAAGCTTGAGACCACTCCCCTAGTCGTGGATGGAGTTCTCTACGCGACCGCACAAGACGACCGCGCCTTTGCGCTGGATGCGCGCACAGGCCGGCCGATCTGGATGTATCAGCGGCAATTGCCAAGCGATATTCGTCCATGCTGCGGACGCGTGAATCGAGGTTTGGCAATTCTTGGCGACAAGGTGTTTATCGGAACGCTGGACGCACACGTGATCGCGCTCGACACGAAGACGGGCGCCGTCGTGTGGGACGTGACCGCAGCCGATTATCGAACCGGTCATAGCTTCACGGTTGCGCCACTTGCGGTGAAGAATCTGATCGTGATCGGCATTTCCGGCGGCGAGTACGGCGTGCGCGGATTTATCGACGCCTACGATGCCGAAACCGGCGCGCGTAAATGGCGCTACTACACCGTGCCGGGGCCCGGTGAACCAGGACACGAGACTTGGGAGGGCGACTCATGGAAAGTGGGCGGCGCGCCCGCGTGGAATACGGGAACATACGATCCAGCGACGAACCAGATCTTTTGGCCAACGGGAAATCCTGCGCCCTCAAATCGCGGAGAAGGGCGGGCCGGTGACAATCTCTACAGCAATTCCCTGCTAGCGCTGAATGCCGATAGCGGCAAGCTCGATTGGTATTTCCAATTCACCAAGCACGACGAGCACGACTGGGACGCGACCCAGGTTCCGGTCTTGATCGACGCCGGGAGCAAGAAGCTCATCGCGCAAGCCGACCGCAATGGCTACTTCTATGTAATTGATCGCACGAACGGCAAGCTTTTCTCGGCGGCGCCTTACGGCAAGACGACCTGGAGCGATTCGAAAGATGCGGAGGGGCGGCCGGTCGCAAACAAGAACGCCTCGCCCACACTCGAGGGGCACACGGTTTGTCCGGGAGCGCTTGGCACAACGAACTTCATGGCCCCGACTTACGATCCTCAGAGCGGATTATTTTACGTGACTGCGCGCGATCAGTGCGACATCTTCAGCACGGCGCTGCAGCCATATGAGGCAGGACATGCGTTCTATGGCAGCGCGTACTTTCCGTCAGAAGAGGCAAAACCGTACCTGGGATTTCTGAAGGCCATAGATCCAGCGACGGGCGAGACGAAGATGAAATTCCAGCACGCGTCGCCGACCTGGTCGGGAGTGCTGTCAACAGCCGGCGGCCTTGTCTTCAGCGGCGACGCCGAAGGAAACTTCATCGCCTTCGATGCAGCCACACTGAAGCCGCTTTGGCACTTTCAAATGGGAGGCGCGGTCTATGCGGCTCCGATAGCCTTCGCAGTGGATGGCAAGGACTACGTCGCGATCGCGGCGGGCAGTGCGATCTATACCTTTGGCCTTCCCTAATCGTGTGGGGACGGACGCTTCGTCCGTCCCGCGGAGCGAAGCGACGCGTATGGTCAGCGACGATCAATCTCGAGATTTCTTAGCCGCGCGATCGTTTTCCATAAAGTTCAGGATCAGCGGACAGAAACCTCCAAAGTCATTTCTGAAAAAACATTAACCCTAGATTGACATTCCTTTAATACGGGCGTCTTAGAAAGATCAGTCACCTACCAATCTGAGAGGCTCACCATGCATCGAGGACTTCGTGTTGTTTGCTCAGCAGGCGTCTCGCTTGTCATAACTCTGTTGCTGGTCAGCGGCTTGTCCGCTCAGCAGGGCGCGGGCAGCATCACCGGCAAAGTTACAGACCCGAGCCAGGGAGTGCTCGAGGGCGCGCGAATTGAGTTGCAGCCCGGCCGTCAGTCCACCCAATCGGACGCCAACGGCGAGTTCACTATCAAGGACGTCAACCCTGGCCGGTATACGGTTACCGTGTCGCACGAGGGCTTTGGATTGTATTCGACGGACGTAACCGTCTCGGCGAGTTCCGCAGCCCGTGTAGATGCCACACTGCAGGTCGGTACGCATAACGAAATCGTAACCGTCACCGGTGAACGCGAAGGCGGAGAGATTGAAGCGCTCACGATCGAGCGTACCGCGGACAACATCGTGCAGGTGCTGCCTGCGGACGTGATCACCAGTCTGCCGAACACGAACATAGCCGACGCTATCGGGCGGATGCCCAGTGTATCTCTGGAGAGGGACGAGGGCGAAGGCAAGTACATACAGATTCGCGGCACCGAACCTCGGTTGAGCAACGTAACCATTAATGGCATCCATATGCCGTCGCCAGAGGGTGTGCGCAATGTGAAGTTGGACGTGATCCCGGCTGATCTGGTCTCTTCCGTCGAGATCAATAAAACACTCTCAGCGAATCAGGATGCCGATGCGATCGGCGGCTCGGTGAATCTAGTCACAAGAACCCCCGCCGACCAGCCTTACCTTACCCTCCTGGCGATGGGCGGCCATACGCCTATTACAGGCGGACGCAACCTCTACCAATTCGCCGGAACGGCGGGCCAGAAGTTCGGTGCACTCTTCGGGTTCAGCTACGACTACAACTCGCGCGGCATCAATGATGTCGAACCAGGGCCGGCGGTGAATACACTTCCGGACAATAGCACCTTCCTCGGCCCTAATACCGAAGACCTGCGGAACTATCACTATGACCGAGGCCGTTACGGTTTCGACGGCGAACTTGACTATAAGATTGCTGACATGTCTTCCGTCTATGTCCGCGGCCTTTTCTCCCACTTCAACGACTTTGGCGAGGACTGGATTTACAGCCCTGGAATCAACACCTTCCTCACGCCCGCGACGTTGTCCGACATCACTCAAAACACTTGTGGATTGACCGCGGCGAGCCAGTTTGGGAATCCTACCGGTTGCGGAGGGATAAGCTTCACTAATGTCTACCGCCGACCCGCGCAGCAGATCGTCAGTGTTCAGGCTGGCGCACGGCACATCTTCGGCGGCGCCGTCCTTAACTACGAAGCTGCTTTGTCCCAGGCAAACTACACCGGCGGGTTCGGCTTCGCTCGCTACTTTGGCCCAGGTTCTTCGGATAACAGCGTCGCCTTCGCCGTAAATACCACCAATCCGTTCGTCCCGAAATTTCCCGTTCAGAATGGCGTGAATCTCTATGATCCCAGCACCTACTCGCTGGGGTTCGGTGACAACGAGAACGACGGAATTTTTGAGCGCGACGCGGTCGGCGACATTTCTCTGAGCAAACCTTACAAACTCGGCGGGCACGTCAGCACGTTTGAGGTAGGCTTCAAAGGTTGGGATGCCCGCAAGACGTCGCTCATCGACCGCATGGCGTTCGACTCTAGCTTTTCCGGTTTACCAATGTCGCAGTTCCTCGGGACGTATCGCGATAACAATTACTATTTCAATCAATACCAATTTGGTCCCACAACACAGTTTGCCAAGCTGCTTGCGACGGTATCGACTCTGCCCCTGGCGCCCGAAACCGGCTATAACCTGCCGAACGATTTCAACATCTCAGAGCGCATCTGGGCTGGATATGCGTTGGACACCATCGATCTTGGTCATTTCCGGATCCAGGGTGGAGTTCGTGTGGAATCAACCGCTGACGACTTACAGGCTAATAGCGTGCAATACGATCAAAACGGCGATTTCGTCTCTTCGTCTCCGCTGAATACCTCTCACAGCTACATCAACGTATTTCCCAGTGTTCAGGCACAATATCGCTTCACGACAGACACGGTTCTGCGTGCCGCGTATGGAATCGGGATCGCACGACCAAACTTCGGCGACCTGGCTCCTTTTCTCACATTTACGCCTGGTGTGTCAGTTCCCTATGCTCAAGGCAATCCGGACCTGAAACCCACTCATGCCCAGAACTTCGATCTCCTCGCAGAGCACTACATCAACTCGGTTGGCATCATTCAGGCTGGCATCTTCTACAAGGACCTGACGGACCCCATCTATCCAATTACCGGGACGTTTAACAACCAAGCTTCGGCGACGCTGGCTAATGGTCCTAGCGCGCACATCTTCGGATTTGAGGCAACATGGCAGCAGCCCCTGAAGTTCTTGCCCGGTCCTCTCAATGGAATGGGGGTACGTGCGAACTACGGCTATACCACATCTAGGGCAACCTTCCCTGCTGGCGGCCGCACCGACCACCCAACGCTAGTGCGCACAGCGCCCAACAACTGGAACTTCGATGTGACCTACGACAAGAAAGGCTTCTCGGCCCGTATGGGACTCACGCACAACGACGCCTACATCTGGTCCTACGGCGGGGACAATTCCAAAACTCCGAGTGGCGATACCTACTTGTATCCTCACACGCAAGTTGACGCCCAAGTCAGCTACTGGATTCCGCGAGGGCACGGACTTCAGGCGGTGGTTTCGTTGCTCAATCTCAACAACGAGGTATTCGGCTTCTACAACGGAGCCGAACGTTATCCAATCCAGCGTGAGTACTACAGTCGTACGATTTCTGCTGGCCTGCGCTGGACGCTGCATGGCAAGGAGACTCCGTAATCGACGAACTTGTTATCAGACAGGATACTGGGACATCCCCCGATTGACGCCGCGCCGCATTTCGTACTAATCTGCGATTACACCGGAAAGGAGGTGGTCGGATGACAAGTTCTGATGGCAGTAGTAGATGTATCCAAAGACCAGGTGAGGTGGCTGAGACTTAGAGCGGGGTTGCTCTAAGCGGGGCTTTGGGCGTCACAACGCCTGAGGCTACAGCCCGCAAACTATCGGTGAGTAAGGATTGATTCCGCCTGACGCAGGTCGGTCAGGAGCCCGGAGTTGCCCTTGAGGCCACGTAGAGTGACCACCTCTTGGTCAATCCACAACGTCCACCGAACGGCTCGCAGGTTTTGCCTGCGGGCCGTTTGTTTTTTGGCCAACAAAATTCTTGAACTACAAAGGACACTAAGGTCCGCGAAGGAAGACCTTATCTAGTCTCCTTGGTGCAACTTCGTGTCCTTGGTAGTTCTCTGGTACCTCTTTCGTGTGGCGAGGCACTTGACCGTGTGGTCGTTGTGGGGGCTCTTCGGGGATTTGAACGCCGCATGGTATCGACGTGTGACCAGATCGCGGACACTGCCCTGGACTGCATCGAATCGTGGCGCAAGCAATCGTCCATCAGGAGCGCACTAGAGTTGTGTTCTTCGCTCAAGAAGATTGGCCCAGCCACGTATGCAGCCTTTGCTTCCCGAGATCGCGTTTGTGGAGGTATGATCCACTCCGTGGCGACAATGGATCCGCAAAGAGAACGTGGACGACTCTCGGAGATTTATGCGGGCAAGACGGACGAGGAGTTGCAGCAGGTAGACACGCAGTCCGACGAACTGACCGATATCGCCCAAGACGTGCTTAGAGAGGAACTGGCGCGAAGAGGGCTCCCTCAGAACTTTGAACAGCCAAATGAGGCAGGGCAGAACGAACTCGAGTTTCGCGATCTGGTTACAATCCGCGCATTTTGGGGATTGCTCGAAGCCCAGCTTGCAAAGGGTTTACTCGACTCGGCAGGAATCGAGTCGTTTTTATTCGACGACAATATGGTGCGGATGGATTGGTTCAATGCGAACGCCCTCGGCGGTGTGAAGTTGCGTGTTGACGCGCACAACGTGGACGCCGCAAATCGAGTCCTTCAAGAAGTCTCGGACGAGGTCGAACCGGAAGAACCCGAATCATTGGCCTAGTCTGACAAATCCTTTTTGAATCACATCATGGGTATCTTCGGCAAGATTGAGTGCCGGCAGTTCTTCCCGCATGAACCAGCGGACCTCGGTGGCGTCGCTGGCGGCGAGGAGCTCGCCCCCAACGGCGCGGCATAAGAAATCAATCAGTACATAGTGATACTGCACCCGTTGCCCGGGATCGCGCAGGATGCGGTCATACACACCGAGTAGTTCGCCCGGTTCGACGATTAATCCCGTCTCTTCCCGCGCTTCTCGCACCGCCGCCTCGCGGACCATCTCTCCGACTTCGAGCACTCCTCCCGGAATCGACCAATGTCCCTGGATCGGAGGGTGGGCCCGCTTCACCAGGACGACACGGTCGCCTTCGATGATGATCGATCCGATACCGACCAGAGGGATTTCGGGGAATTCGCGCTTCATGCGTGAGCTTCGAGCTTTGAGCTATGAGCCACGAGCAAGCATATCCGAGTTTGCCCAAAGCTCGTAGCTCGTGGCTCGAAGCTCCCTACTGTTCTCGATGTACGCCTTTTTCGCCGCTGGCTTGCTAGAATCTCGGTGAGAAATCAGCTATGGCTCTCGAGGAGTACAAACGAAAGCGGCGCTTTGAGGACACGCCCGAGCCCCCGCCGGAAGTGGCGAAGAAGAAAGGGAATCGCTTCGTCGTGCAGAAGCATGATGCGACTCGGCTGCATTATGACTTTCGGCTGGAGATGGAAGGGGTGCTGAAGTCGTGGGCGGTGCCGAAGGGGCCCTCGCTCGATCCGGCGGACAAGCGGCTAGCTATGCACGTAGAAGATCATCCGGTTTCTTACTTCGACTTCGAGGGAACTATTCCCGAGGGCAATTACGGCGCCGGCACCGTCATGGTGTGGGACGTGGGAACGTGGGCACCTCTTTCGCCAGTGCAGGTGAATGGGAAATATGTCCCGGGAACCGAGGCCGACGCGGCGGCGATGCTCGCTAAAGGCGATTTGAAATTCCGGCTCAATGGCAAGCGGCTCAAAGGAGATTTCGCGCTCATCAAGATGAAGGGCCGGCGTCCCGGAAGCAAGGGTAACGAATGGTTGATGATCAAGAAGCACGACGATCACGTGGTTGAGGGATATGACGCGGGGGATATTGACGAGTCTGTACTCAGCAAGCGGAGCATGGATGAGATCGGGGGCGATGCTCGGTCGCGGGAGTGGACGAGCAGCCGTCCCGCTGGGCGCGGGAAATTGAAGGCTGCGTGGCTGGCGGACGCGGTGGCGCGGCTTGATCAAAAAAAAAAGCAAACCAAAACCACGGAGGCCGCGCGGGGCGCAAAGGTAAGTAAGAAAAAAGCTTCCGGCCGCGGTCAAAGAATCGTAGCGGCCGCTGGCTTATCTGGAAACGGCAGCAAGAAGCCGCAAGAATCACCTTCAAAGAATCAGCCTTCCAAATCCTCCGCGTCCTCAACGTCCTCTGCGGTTGTGGTTTCTGGGCCAGTAAAGCGCCCAATGCCGACCACCATCCATCCCATGCTGGCAGAGTCCGTTGAGAAGCCGTTTGACGATCCAGACTGGTTGTTTGAGATCAAATGGGATGGATACCGCGCGATTGCCTTCATCGAAAACGGGAAGGTGCGTCTGGTCTCGCGCAATCAGAACGAGTTGACGGCGCGGTATCCGGAACTGAAGGACATGCCAGATTTCATCAAGGCGAAGACTGCCATTATGGACGGAGAAGTCGTGGCGCTGGATGTCGACGGACGCGCATCATTCAGCCTGATGCAACAGCGCACCGGATTTCGGCCAGGCGGGAAGCGGGCTGCGGAAAAAGCCGATGTCCCGGTTTTGTATTACGCCTTCGATGTTCTCTATCTCGACGGCTACGACTGGCGGCGTGCCCCTCTGGAGGAACGCAAGAAAAAGCTCGCTTCAATTCTGGAAGCGGGCGATTCGCTGCGCTACTCGGATCATTATGAAGCACAGGGAAAAGCGCTGTTCGAGATCGCTCGCGACAAGAAGCTGGAAGGCATCCTGGCCAAGAAGCGGAACAGCTATTACGAAGAGCGCCGCAGCCGCGAATGGTTGAAGATCAAGATCCGGCATGAGATGGAGTGCGTGATCGGCGGCTACACCGACCCGGAGGGTACGCGAGCGCACTTTGGCTCTCTGGTGCTCGGACTCTACGACAAAGAAGGACGGCTGATTCACGTCGGTCAGGTGGGGAGCGGATTCGACCAGAAGCTGTTGGCCCAAATTTCCAAAGTCCTCCGCAAGATCGAGACGAAGAAGAATCCGTTTTACGGAGAAGTCGAGGCTCTGCGCAAAGTGAGCTGGGTCAAGCCAGAACTTGTGGCAGAGATCGAGTATGCCGAATGGACGGAAGGCGCCAATAGCGGAAGCGGCCCGAAGCTGCGGGCGCCCGTATTTCTTGGACTAAGGGACGATAAAGACCCCAAGGAATGCACGTTCGATCAAATCACCGCCGACTCATCAATCAGTTAGGACACAATGCTCACTTGATGTCTTTCAT
>Ga0307474_10004215_pt1 | contig 10362 bp, 9 predicted proteins | sample atmos_gasesECM1C_2_FD_203312 | JGI IMG/M metagenome (GOLD analysis project Ga0307474, IMG submission 203312) | Hardwood forest soil microbial communities from Morgan-Monroe State Forest, Indiana, United States - atmos_gasesECM1C_05 | ecosystem: Environmental > Terrestrial > Soil > Temperate...
CGACGCCCGCCATCCCGGTAACCGCCTTCAGCATCTCCTGCAACTCGTACAGGCAGGCGAGCAAGCCCTGGCCATGAGACTCGGGAGCGAGCGGATGGCGCGCGAGGAATTCCGGGAGCATCGCATACTGGTTGCACGCCCGGGGGTTGTATTTCATCGTGCACGAGCCGAGCGGATAGAAGTGCGTGTCGATCGAGAAGTTGCGCTGTGAGAGCCGGGTGAAGTGACGCACCGTCTCGAGCTCGCTCACCTCGGGGAGCGCCGGCGGCCGCCGGCGGCGCAGGCTCGCCGGCAGGTCACTGAGGGTCGCAGCGCCCGGATCGCGCGGCCACTGGTCCGATGCACCGCGCCCGGGGCGCGAATATTCGAAAATGACCGGTTCGCTCATATGCGTTCGCTCTATGGGTTCGCTCATGTCGATAACGTTCACGCAGCACGGGCCGCCTGCAGAGCATCGCTCAGGGCGGCACGGTAGCGCTCGAGATCGGCGGTCGTCTTGGTCTCGGTCGCGCATACCAGCAGCGCGTTGCCGAGCTCCGGGTAGTAGGTCGACAGGTCGAGGCCGCCGAGGATGCCACTGTGGGCCAGCGCCCGGAGCACCGCGGCCACCGGGCGATCGAGCTGCAGCACCGTCTCGTGAAAGTGCGGCCCCGTGAAGGGTAAGCGCACACCCGGTATGCGCGTCAGCAGCGACACCAGCTCACGGGTACGCGCGTGGGCGGCGGCTGCCGTGCGCTCGAGGCCCTGTGGCCCCATGAGCGAGAGATAGATGGTTGCGGCGGTGACTGCCAGTCCCTGGTTGGTGCAGATGTTGGAAGTTGCCCGCGCCCGACGGATGTGCTGCTCGCGCGCCTGCAACGTCAAAGTGAAGCCTTCGCGACCCGCCACATCGAGCGTGCGTCCGACGATGCGACCCGGCATCTGCCGTACGTGCTCGAGGCGCGCGGTCATGAAACCGAAGTAGGGCCCGCCGCTCGACAGCGGTACGCCGAGCGGCTGCCCCTCGCCGACAGCGATATCGACGCCGCGCGCGCCCCATTCGCCCGGAGGCTTCAGCAACGCGAGGGAGGTCGGATTGACGACTGCGATGGCGAGCGCGCCGTGCGCGTGCGCCCAGTCGGTGAGCGCGTCGACGTCTTCGAGCCGCCCGAAGAAATTGGGCTGCGGGATGACGAGCGCCGTGATGTCCTCGCCGTCGTACCTGGCGAGCGAGGCCGCCGGCGTGATGCCCTCGGCCGTGCAGTACGGGAGCTCCTCGAACCTCAAACCCTGGTTAGAGGCGGTTGCGACCGCGACCCGGCGATAGTGCGGGTGCAGCGTCGTCGGTACGAGAATTCGCGCCGACCTCGACTTGCGATTGGCGCGCACCGCCATGAGAGCCGCTTCCGCGGTCGCCGAAGCACCGTCGTACATCGAGGCATTCGCCACCTCCATGGCGGTCAGCGCTGCGATCATGCTCTGAAATTCGTAGATCAGCTGCAGAGTCCCCTGGCTGGCCTCGGCCTGGTAGGGCGTGTAGGCGCTGTAGAACTCGCCACGCGTGGCGATCGCCCAAACGGCCGCGGGGATGTGGTGCTCGTATGCGCCGGCGCCGATGAAGGATAGCGGCGTGCCGTCCGCGCGGGCGCGCTCGCTCATCAGCCGCCCCACCTGCATCTCGTTGAGCTCCTCGGGCACGCCGCTCAGGGCGCCTAGCGCCAACCGCTGCGGAATCTCATCGAACAGATCCTCGATCCGCTCGACGCCGATCGCCGCGAGCATCGCCGCAACGTCTGCCTCGGTATGGGGGATGAAGGCCATCAGTCGCCCTCCGCGTCCAGCAATTTCTGATAGTCCGCGGCCGACAGCAGCCCGGCCGCCGACAGCGCTCCGGCGGCGGGCTTGAGGCGCATCAGCCAACCTGCGCCGTACGGCTCGCTGTTGACCATTTCCGGCTCCTGGGCGAGTCGTTCATTGCCTGCGGTGACCTCGCCCGCGAGCGGCGCATAGACATCGGAGGCGGCCTTCACCGACTCGACGACCGCACAAGGCTCGTTCGCCTTCAGCGTGCGGCCGGCCGCCGGCACCTCGACGAACACCAGGTCCCCGAGCGCGTGCTGCGCGTGGTCCGTGATGCCGATCTCGACGCTGCCGTCGCCCAGCGCGCGCACCCACTCGTGCGATTTGGTGTACTTGAGGTCTGCTGGAACATTGCTCATGGGAAATCCTTGGCTCCTGGGGAATCCTTCAGGTCACGAGGGACTTGCCGTTGCGTACGAACGGCGGCTTGACGAGTCTGGCATTCAGCAACTTGCCACGGATGTCTACCTGCACGCGCTCGGATGTCGCGGCCGGAACACGCGCGAAGGCAATCGAGCGCTCGAGCGTCGGCGAGAAGGTCCCGCTGGTGATCTCGCCCTCGCCTGCGCCGGGAGCGAGCACCTTCTGATGACTGCGCAGTACCCCGCGGTCCTCGAGGAGCAGTCCGACGAGCTTGGCTCGCGAGTCCCTGCTCACGATCTCCTCGAGTGCGGCGCGCCCGATGAAGTTACGGCCGGGGGGGTCGAGCGCCACCGTCCACGCAAGGCCCGACTCGTACGGGTGCGTAGCCTCGTCCATGTCGTTGCCGTAGAGGTTCATCCCGGCCTCGAGGCGCAGCGTGTCGCGCGCACCGAGCCCGCAGGATGCGACGCCGAGGGAGTTGAGTTTGCGCCACGCGGGCACGGCAGCGGCTGCCGGCATCATGATCTCGAAGCCGTCTTCGCCGGTGTAGCCGGTGCGCGCGACGAACCAGTCACCCAGCTGCCGGGCGGTGAAGATACCGAGTGCCAGCGCCGCATCGGCCAGCGGCGGCGGTAACAGCTGCGCCGCCTTGGCACGTGCCTCGGGGCCCTGGATGGCGAGCATCGCCAGATCGCTGCGCTCGCGAACCTCGACGGAGAAACCGCCTGCGTGATTGCGGATCCAGGCGAGGTCCTTGTCACGCGTGCCTGCATTCACGACCACCCGAAACCACGCCTCGCCCAGGTAATAGGCGATCAGGTCATCGAGCACCCCGCCGGCCTCGTTCAACATGCAGCTGTAGAGAGCCTTGCCAGGCGTCTTGAGCCGTGCGACGTCGTTGGCAAGCAGACTCTGCAGGAACGGCCGGACGCGCGCGCCGCTCAGGTCGATGACGCACATGTGCGAGACATCGAACACTCCGGCCGCGCGCCTCACCGCGTGGTGCTCGCCGATCTGCGAGCCGTACTGCACCGGCATGTCCCACCCGCCAAAGTCCACCATGCGGGCGTTGAGCTCCTGGTGCAGAGCGAACAGCGGAGTCTGTCGTCCCACGCTTCCTCCGTGCGGTCCATCTGCGGCAAAAGTCACGCCTTTTGCGCGCATTTCGAGAGAGTCTCTCGTGCTGTCCGCTGAAAGCGGCCACCGGCGACTTTCAGCCAATAAAAAAGGCGGCAAGCCCCGTCCACGCTGACGCGGCCTGCCGCCCTTCTGTCCTGCGACCTGAGAGATCAGGCGCCCGTGCGCCGCTCCCCTTCGGTGGGCGGATCCGTGCAATCCACCGCTCTCCAGAAGCCCCGCGGAATCTCGTTCCGCCGTCTGCCGTTCTTGTGCCTGAGCGTTTCCGGGCGGAATTTGCGCCTTCGGCGTTCCGGCTGCCTGTGGCAACCGGACACTCTCCGGACAGACCGATTCGGGCTCCCCATAATAGCAGTACGGTAGAATCGGCGGTCACATGAACATCAACCGTCGTTCCTCTGCGCAGGTCGTCATCGGCAAGGTGCGTATCGGCGGCGGTGCGCCAATCGTCGTCCAGTCGATGACCAATACCGACACGGCGGACATCGAGGGCACTGCACGCCAGGTGCGCTCGCTCGCCGCAGCGGGCTCCGAGCTGGTGCGCATCACCGTCAATACGAGCGAAGCGGCGGCCGCGGTTGCGCCGATACGCGAGCGGCTCGACCGGGTCGGCGTGGGTGTGCCGCTGATCGGGGACTTTCACTTCAACGGCCACAAGCTGCTTCGCGAGCATCCGGATTGCGCCGCCGCGCTCGCGAAGTACCGCATCAATCCCGGCAATGTCGGTCGCGGCAGCAAACGCGACGCGCAGTTCGCCGAGATGATCGAGATCGCCTGTCGTTACGAGAAGCCGGTACGCATCGGCGTCAACTGGGGAAGCCTCGACTCCGATCTCCTGACGCGAATGATGGATGAGAATTCCCGGCGCAGCGAGCCGCTCGATGCGCAGCACGTGATGCGCAACGCCGTGGTGCTTTCGGCTCTCAACAGCGCCGAGCGTGCCGAAGAGCTCGGGCTTGCCCACACGCGCATCATCCTCTCCGCCAAGGTGAGCGGTGTGCAGGACCTGATCGCAATCTACCGGGACCTTGCGAGCCGCTGCGACTACCCACTGCACCTCGGGCTCACCGAGGCGGGAATGGGCTCGAAGGGAATCGTCGCCTCGACGGCAGGCATCGCCGTGCTGCTGCAGCAAGGCATCGGTGACACCATCCGAGTCTCGCTCACTCCCGAGCCCAATGGCGATCGCACTCAGGAAGTCATCGTGGCGCAGGAAATCCTGCAGACGATGGGACTGCGCGCGTTCGCGCCGCTGGTGGTGGCGTGTCCCGGGTGCGGGCGCACCACCAGCAGCTACTTCCAGGAGCTTGCGTCGCGCATCCAGGCGCACATCCGCGCCCGCATGCCGCAATGGCGGCGCGACTACGATGGGGTCGAGGAAATGACGGTCGCGGTCATGGGCTGCGTTGTCAACGGGCCGGGCGAGAGCAAGCACGCCAACGTCGGCATCAGCCTGCCGGGCACCGGTGAGCGCCCGGTGGCGCCGGTCTACGAGGACGGCGAGAAGACCGTGACGCTCAAGGGTGAGCGCATCGCTGAGGAGTTCCAGGAGATCGTCGAGCGCTACGTGGCGCGCAGCTACCCGCGCACCGGCGATTCGGACGTGAGTGAGCCTTCGCCCGCGAGCGAGCTCGCCCGCTCATGAGCGAGCTCGCCGCGCGCAAGTGCAAGCCCTGCGAGGGGGGCATCGCGCCGCTGACCCGCGACGCCGCCGGGCAGCTTTTGTCGCAGATCTCCGCGGCGTGGAAGCTGAGCGAGGACGCGCGCGCCATCCGCCGCGATTTCAACTTCCGCGACTTCTACCGCACGATGAGCTTCGTCAACGCGCTCGCCCACATCGCCAACCTAGAGGATCACCATCCCGACCTCGAAGTGGGCTACAACTACTGCCGCGTCCGGTACACGACCCACGCAATCCGCGGCCTCTCGGAGAACGACTTCGTGTGCGCGGCGAAGGTGGACCAGATACCGCTCGCTTGAGCGCGGTGATCGTCACGAGCTGATCACCTGCGCGAGGTGAACGGCCCCCGGCCCCCAGCTCCCTCACTCCTGCGCGGCGCGCAATTTCGCGGCGATGAAGTCGACGAAAGCCCGCACCTTCGCAGGAATGAAGCGTGCGCTGGGATACACCGCGTAGATACCCTGCTCCGCACTCACCCAACCGGGCAGCACGTGTCGCAAGGTACCGGCGTGCATGTCCGTGCCGGCAACCGAAGCCGGTAGGAGCCCGATGCCGGCGCCCTCCCGGCAAGCGGTGAGGAGCACGAATGCATTGTTGGAGTGCAGAGGACCAGAGACGTCGATCTCGATCCGCGAGCGACCCCGCTGCAGCTCCCAGCGCCGGGGTCGCGTACCGATGTCGAGCACCAGACACGGATGCTCGTGCAATTGCTGGGGGATCCGGGGGCTGCCCTGCCGCTCGAGATATCCAGGACTCGCCAACAGCACGCGCCGCGTGGGCGCGAGCCGCCGCACCACCACTCGTGAGTCGGCGGCCAGGGTGCCGACCCGCAAGGCCAGGTCGTACCCCTCCTCGACCAGGTCGACGTAGCGGTTGGACAGCTGCAGGTCGAGGCTCACCGATGGGTGCGCCGCGAGAAATTCCGGAACGAGGGGCGCTATCAGGCTTTGGCCGGCACCGGACGCCGCGCTGATGCGCAGCGTGCCGCGCAATGACGCAGCGCGCTCACGCACCTCGGCGTCGGCTCCATCGAGCTCGGCCAGCAGCGTCTCGCAGCGCTTGAAATAGTCGCGGCCGGCATCGCTCAACGTGACGCGACGCGTGGTTCGCTGCAGAAGACGCACGCCGAGCCGGTTCTCGAGTGTCGCAACCGCGCGGCTCACCGCGGAAACGTGCCGCTCGAGCTGCAACGCCGCCTGCGCGAAGCTCTGCCGGCGGGCCACTTCGACGAAAGCGCTCAGCTGCTCGAGTCGATCCACGCGACGGGTTCCCGCCTCCGCTGATTATTGCATTTTACGCAATAAACAATTGCATTCTAGCCGGTTTATCGCGACCGGCGCGATGCGTATGGTGACGCTCATGGCAGATACGATCTCAGCGAAGGATCCCGCGCGGCCCGGGACCCGGGCCGGGGCGATCTCGCGCGGCGCTATCCCCACTGCAGCGCTCGCGGGAGCGTTCGTGGTGCTCTGGAGCACCGGTTACCCCGCCGCCCGGATTGCGCTCGATCACGCCGCACCCTTCACACTGCTGCTGCTGCGTTTCGCCGGCGCCGGGCTGATCTTTGCCGTGCTTGCCGCCCTTGGGGGTGCGACCTGGCCGCGCGGGCGCGCGATGATTCACAGCGCAGCGGTTGGAATCCTGACGCTCGGCCTACAGTTCAGCGCTCTCTACTGGGCCGCCGCTCAGGGTGTGAACGTCGGCCTGATTGCGCTCGTCGTCGGAACGATGCCGATCGTCACGGCACTGCTCGGTCTCGCGTTCCTCGGTGAGAAAGTGCGTCCGTTGCAGTGGGCCGGCTTTGCGATCGGCTTCGGCGGCGTCGCGCTCGTAGTCGGCGAAGGCGTGGGCGCGGGTCGCAGCGGCGTCGCCGATGGCGGCGCGGGGCTGAGCGCCTACCTCGCCGTGTTCGTGGGACTGCTCGCCATAAGCATCGGCACGCTCTATCAGAAGCGCCATGCGTCGAACGTCGACCCGCGCAGCGGTCTTGCCGTGCAGCACCTGGCCGCCGCCCTGCCGCTGCTGCCTTTCGCGCTGCACGAGGGATTCCGTTTCGACGGCTCTTCCGCCTTCTTTGCAAGCCTCGCCTGGGTTATCGCAGTGAACTCCCTCAGCGCCTTCGCTCTGTTCTTCGTGCTGCTGCGACGCGGTGCCGTGACGCAGGTGGCGACACTGTTCTTCCTGATGCCTCCGGCGACGGCCCTGATCGACTACTTCGTGTTAGGCGATTCGCTGACGCTATCCAAGCTGGTGGGTGTGATCGTCGCGGCGCTTGGTGTCTTCATCGCCACGCGGGCACCCCATCCAGCCGCGAGGCCCTATCAGGCCGGGACGCGAACGCCTCAGCCAGCCGGGCGATCCGTCACCGCGCCATGCGCGGGAGTTCGCCACTCGTACCAAGCGCCCTGCCGATGAAGAAGCGTCGCAGCTCCTGGCTGCGATTGACCCAAGGCAGCCCGCGCCGCGCAAGTTTTGCAAGGGGCCCGCTTCCATGGGCGAGCCAGCGGTCGAAGGCATCGATCGCCGCGCCCATTGCGGCGACCTCACTCTTGCGCCAGCGCTCGTAGGTGCGCAGCACGCGGAGCGAGCCCGGATCCTCGCCGCGTGTCATGGCGGCCATCACTTCCTGGGCCAGTGCAGCCGCATCCAGCAACCCGAGATTGACCCCCTGCCCCGCGAGCGGATGCACCACGTGCGCGGCGTCGCCGATCAGCGCGATGCGCTGCGCCACATAGCGCGGTGCGACGAGGCGGCTCAGCGGGAAAGAAGTCCGTTCGCTTACCAGGCGCGCTTTGCCGAGCGCGAGGGCCGAGGCGCGATCGAGCTCGGTGACAAAAGCTCCGGGATCCAGCGCCACCACAGTGGCAGCCACAGCATCATCGGCCGACCATACGATCGAGCTCGTGCCGTCGGCGAGCGGCAGGAAGGCCAGCGTGCCGTCCCGCATGAAGCGCTGCCACGCCGTTGCCTCGTGAGGGCGCCCGGTCGCGACGCTCGCCACGATGGCCGTTTGTCCATACGGCGCGATCTGGGCGCTGAGGCCCGCCGCCTGGCGCACCGCCGAGCGCGCTCCATCCGCCCCGACGACCAGTCGCGCCGAAAATGTCTGCCCCGCAGTCCGCACCTCGACGCCCGCTGTGCCAATCTCGAGAGCAACCAGAGACGCGCGCTCAATGTGACCACCGGCTGCGGTGAAAGCCTCGAGCAATGCGCTCTGCACCAGGCGGTTCTCGGCGATGTATCCGAGGTTCGGCTCGCCGGCGTCCGCGGCATCGAAGACCAACACGCCATCGCTTTCAGGCGCGACGCTCTCGTGCCAGATCCGCATGCGCTCGTAGGGCTGAACTCTCGAGCCGTGTATCCGCTCCCATGCGCCGGCACGCGAGAGCACCCGCTCGCTGGCCCGCGACAGCGCGACCACCCGCGGCTCGAGTGGTGCATCGGCCGGGAGCGGCGGGCTTGCGTGCGGCTCGAGGAGCGCCACCGCCAGCCGACGCTCCCCCTCGCGCGCCAACAATGCACCGAGACACGCACCGACCGGACCGCCGCCGACGATGAGTACGTCAAACACGACGCACCGCAAGTCCGCGCGCCAGGCGCGGCGTCGGACCCGCGAAGCCCGCGCTCACCCGGGAGAGCGCACTCTTTGCGGGCGGAGCCAGATCGAACATCAAAAGCCCGAGATCGCGCAACAGGCCAAGACCGGGGCTCGTCGCCGCGAATAGCTTCACCAGGGCATCCGTGAAGCCGATCACTCCGCGCCGGTCCTGCGCCCGCCAGGCCGCAAAGCGCTGCAACAGCTGTGGCTCGCCGACGTCACCTTCGGCGCCGACGATGACTTCCGCTAGCATCGCCGCATCGCGCAATCCAAGGTTGAAGCCCTGGCCTGCGACCGGGTGCAGTGCCTGCGCGGCGTTGCCGATCAGGACGGTACGCGTCGCGATGGTCGTCGCGGCACGGGTGAGCTTAAGAGGATAGGAACCTCGGCGCCCGGCCCGCACGAACCGTCCGGCGCGCCAGCCGAAGCGCCGTTGCAGCTGCCGCAGGTAGGCGTGCTCGTCGAGCGCGAGCAGCTCGCTCGCAAGCTGCGGGTGACAGGCCCAGATCACGGCGAGCGAGCCATCGTGGCGCGGCAGGACCGCGAGCGGCCCCTCGCGGGTGAAGCGCTCATAAGCCACCCCCCCATGTGGATGGTCCGCCGTAACATTCGCGACCACCGCTACCTGTCCATAGTCCTCCACCGACGCGTCGATGCCCGCCGCTGCACGGATCTGCGAGTGCGCCCCGTCGGCCGCCACGACCAGCTGGGCGCTCACCGGCTCGTGCGAGCCCGAACCGTCCGCGATCACCAGCTTCACCCCGTCGGCCGCCACGGCGATCTCGGCGACACGGGCCGGCACTCGCAAGGCAACATCCGCCGCCGGGCGCAGATGCTCCCAGAGCGCCGCGCCGATACACCGGTTGGGCACGACGAAGCCGAAAGCCTCGATCCCCTGATCGGCCGCGTTCAGGCGTGAGAACCCGAAGCGACCTGCGTCCGAGACGTGGATCGTGGTGATCGCAGCGGCCTGGGCCGCAATGGCGTCCCACAGCCCAAGGCCGGTGAAGATTCGCCGGCTGGCGTTGCCGAGCGCCGTAGTACGCTCATCGAAGCTCGGCTGCGACTCGCCGTCAAATGGAACGCTCTCGATGAGCAGCACGCGCCGTCCGCTGCCAGACAGGGCCAGCGCGAGACTCGCTCCCACCATGCCGCCGCCGACGATGGCGACGTCGACCGCCGCAGGGTTGCCGTTGGAAGCTGTGGTGGTCATGTCGCGCGCTGCCGCCAAGCCTTTCAGCCGCGGCCCATGACCGCCTCGATCTGATCGGGCTCCTTCGGAGCACGTGCAGTGAGCACCTCCGCTCCGCGCTTGGTCACCAACACATCGTCTTCGATCCGGATGCCGATGTTGCGAAAGCGGCGGGGCACACCGCGGGCAGACGCCGGCAGATAGATGCCCGGTTCGATGGTCATGACCATGCCCGGCTCGAGCACCCGCCAGGCATCGCCGATCTTGTAGTCGCCGACATCGTGCACGTCGAGTCCCAGCCAGTGACCGGTACGGTGCATGAAGAAGCGGCGGTAGGCGCCGCTGCGAATGAGCGAGGCCGGGCGCCCCTTCAGCAGCCCGAGCTTCACCAGCCCATGGGTTACCACGCGGACCGCAGCCTCGTGCGGATCGTTCCAGTGGTTGCCGGGGCGCACCCGGGCGATCGCGGCACGGTTAGCCTCGAGCACGACCTCGTAGACCGCCCTTTGCTCGCGGCTGAAGCGGCCGTTGACCGGCAGCGTGCGAGTGATG
>Ga0307474_10004218_pt1 | contig 10359 bp, 12 predicted proteins | sample atmos_gasesECM1C_2_FD_203312 | JGI IMG/M metagenome (GOLD analysis project Ga0307474, IMG submission 203312) | Hardwood forest soil microbial communities from Morgan-Monroe State Forest, Indiana, United States - atmos_gasesECM1C_05 | ecosystem: Environmental > Terrestrial > Soil > Temperate...
TTAAACTCTGACGGCGGCTTGGCTGTGCAAGCCCTTGCTTTCGTGAGTCGCATGAGACTCGCTCCGCAGACTATAGCCGTCCTAGGTATAGGCGAGGTCTGCAGCGCGGCGACCATAATACTGGCCGCAGGTACGCGAGGACACAGGTTCTTGACCAAGGAGTCGTGGGTCATGACGCACGAAGACTCAGGCAAGATCAAGGGAACTGTATCTCAGATGGAGAGCGAGGTCAGGACTGCGCGTCGACTAGAGGACCAGTGGTGCTACCTCATGGGAAAGTACACCCGCGTGTCCGCTAAGGCATGGAAGAAGATGAACGCGTCTGGGGACGTCTACCTGAACCCTAAGGAATGTCTAACGATGGGTCTGATAGACGAGATAGTATAGCTACGGGACGAACACTCGGTTGTGCGTGGGACGAGTCTGGACATGAAGCCAGGTTGGCGTGTGCTTAGGATCTTCTTGGTATAGACCGCACTCGACTAGGGTATCTTCAGTCACCCAAGCTTTCAGCGCTCCGTCAGCGTCGTGGAAGTCTACGGCCATGCAGACGACGTGAGGGCTGTTAGTAGCCCCGCCCGCGTCCTTGTTGTAGTGCCCTGGTCTGTAGCCGCTGCTAACATACATGGGCTTACCGTAGAGGTCTCTGAGCTTGTTCACCGCTGTGAGTAAAGTAGACAAGTTAGCCTCAAGCTCTGGTGACAGCGGGAACTCTGCGTCGCGGCCCATGAGGACTTCGTCTCTAGATATCATATGATACCACAATTTTGTTGATACCAGATGATATCACTTGCAGGCGTCCGGCATGAGGTGAGTCACGTAGGCGTCGCACGACAACCCTACGACCTTGTCCGCGAGGTGGAGGTCTACGATCTCAGATCCTTCGACCGTCCAGACGTCGTTCCTGATCTTCTCCTCGTACTTCTCTCTGGACATACCGATCTGCTTGTACATGAGACGGTTGAACTCGTCTGACGACTTCAAGAAGTCTTTCATCTTGTCTTCGTCTCGAACGTCTGCAGCCGTAACGTGCTGCATGAACATCTCGTGCATCATCAGGGAAGAGTCGGGAGTCACTAGGCGAGGGACGTTGGCTGTCGCGAATATGTACCCAGCGGCTGACGCGCACTGGACACACACCATCTTGACGTTGGGAACGCCGCCTAAGAACGCGTGCAGCGTCTGCGCGCTGGAGTACCAGCCGCCGGTTGAGTCTATGACGACATATAGAGTCTCTTCTGGCATCAGGAGGATACGCTTGGCTACGATGGCCGTCGCGAACGTGTCGACGTACCTGTCTGTTATGGTTCCGTCTAGGATCACCGTATTCTTGCCGGTCAGGTAGACAGTCTCGACTGGCTTAGCCATACAGCAGTATGGTACTAGCATACAGAGTAACAGTAGTCTCATTCTTGCCTCTTCTCTACTATCTTCTGGGTAACCTTAGCCGCGAACGCCGACCCGATGAACACGCCGCATACCTGGGCCAGACCGCTTAGGTCCTTGCCCTTGTAGACGCCGTAGCCGGCTATGCCAGAGCCTACGAGGACCGAGTACAGCGCCATGACTCTCACCGCTGATATAGATCCTGAGTCTGACAGCAGCTCTCTCGCGAACCTCAATGCTTGAACCTCAGCGCCTGCCACAGGTCGTCGCCTAGACCGGTGAGCTTGACGTTGTTCATCCTGCACCTGCCTCTGATCGGTGTGTCGATGTACGGCGTGTTTACGTCTTCCTCGCATGATTCTACGTCAAGATCGGCGTCTGATATGTCTGGGATCATGTCTGCTTTAAAGTACTCGTACTTCTTGTCCATCACAACCCTTTCGTCTTGAGGTAACCTTTCAGCAGCCCGGCCAAGGTTCCTAGCCCTGCCAGCAGCTTGGCTGCGCCCTTCACCATCGACACGTGGCGCTCTACAGGTTCCATCCTGGCCTCCAGCATGGTAGAGCGCTTGACGTGCTCCTCTAGTATGACAGACTGCTTGGCGAGAGTCACGTCGACGCTGTTCATCCTGTCGGATATCTTGTCGATCTTGTCCTCTAGCCGGTCAAGCTGGTCCTTCATCAGTTGCCAGAGCTGCTACCGCGTATGTTCATCAAGGCCTTGAACCCGTTAGGGGTCTCGTCGGCCGGCGCGGAAGAGGTCAAGACGAACGACAAGGTGTCGCTGGCGGCACAGTTGGCCGTCACCGCGAGGCTCTGGCTGGTCTGGGCCGAGTACGGCAAGTTAGGCACTATAGTCATCGTCGCCAGTGTCGCGTTGACGCTGCCTGCCTGGATTATAGACACCGTAATGGCCGACGACGGCATCTTGTCGATCCTGATCGACGCGACGTGGAGTCCGGCGTTCACGACGGTGTACTGGTACGTGTCCAGCCCTGTGTAGACCTTCTCGGTTAGGAAGTTGGGGATTATAGTCATGATATCCTTACTGCGTTTCTATCGCTTGGTAGTTCCATTGTAAGACGTCTGTAGCAGTCCCGGCAACGGCGAAGTTCACCGTGAACCCCGAAGTCGTGCTCGTTACGTATACTCCGAACGCTGCTGAGTTCTGTGCAGTTACGGCGTTCGTAGGGAAGAGAGTGACTACAGGAGCAACGTTGTACGCCTTGTTGAAGTTCACGGTTACCTGCGCTCCTGAGGCGGTAGTTCCTACGGAGCCCAGCGTTAGGTTCAGTACACCGGCTGAGTCGGTGGCGTGCGCCACGCTGCTGGAGGCCCCGGTACCTGCGTTAGCGTTGGTGGTCGTAGTAGGCGCCGTGGTTTGCGTGGACTTCAGGTGCCCGTTCTTGAACACTACCGTAGCGTTAGTAGCGGCCACTGCAGTGTCTCCCAGCGTAGCGCTAAGCGCGTTCACAAGGCCTATGTTGGTGAACGTCGCTCCGGCGTTGATCGTAGGAGCATTCAAGAACACGTCGCCCTGGACTCTCGTAGTAGACCCGTTGTTGGCGGTCAGCGTGCCGTTCCATCCAGTCTGCCAGGAGTGGATAGTGCCGTTGTTCGTCACAGCAGAGCCAGGCCCGAAGTAAGACAGCAGAGAGTCCAGCTCAGAGCCGGCGTCTATCGTCACCGTAGCGTAGTTCTTGGTCTCGCTCATCAAGAAGTAGTTGCCAGAGTACTGAGAAGGGACGTTGCCGCCTGGGTTATCCACTAGATGCAGAGTAGTGCCGCCGATGAACCCTTCGGGACCTTCTAGGTATCCGAAAGCGACGTTGGTGAAAGTCGATACGCTACTCGATCCTTGGATCTGACAGTTGTAGAAGTTGACGTTATTTATGTTGTTTAAGACTATCGTCCCGCCGCTGTTGTTGAACTGGCAGTTGTTGAACAGGACTTGTGAACTAGCGAAGTTAGTACCGGTAACGTCGCCCGTAAGGTTCACGTTACCGTTGAACGCGATGCCGTTGAACACCAGGGTTGCGAGTTGTGTGTTGTTAGACGTAGAAGTAAGGCCGGTCACCGTCGTGTTCTGGCCTACCGCTGCTCCGCCAGAGATGGCAGCGAACGTCAGGTTATACAGGGTAGAACTGTTGAAGCTAAGCGTCTCACTGTACCCGAAAGGAAACACCAGGACCGTGTAGGCATGAGTTGAGTTATCTGCGTTAGTTATGATCTGAGTTATAGATGCGCCGATAGTCTTGAAAGGTCTTGCCTCAGACCCGTCCGCCGTGTAGGTATCAGTTCTGCCACCGTCTACATACAAGGTCCTAGTCGTAGGAGGCGCACCGCCGAACGAGGGCGGTAAGATACCGAAGCTGACGTTACCCGATCCGTCGTTCTGAAAGGCTCCGGCTGCATTGGCTGTAGGAAAGTTAAGAGAATAAGTGCCAGTGGTGCCCGCGTTCAGCGTCAAGGCTCCTGACGTAGCTCCGGACAGAACCAGGTTGGTTCCCTTGTTCAAGGTGAGCGCCGTCGCGGTCAGCCGAGCGCGCTCCGTAGCCAGAGTTCTGCCGCCTACGGTGAACGCAGTAAACGTGCCAGAGCCCTCTGATCCTATCACGAGCTGCGTCTGGTTAGGGCTCGACATGATAGCGGAGCCTTGGCCCAGGTAGGTGTTGGTAGTGTTGTTGGCGTAATTCTCCAGCGTCAGGTAGTTGCTAGACGTGCCTCCGGCTATCTGGAGTACCGTAGACATGCTTGTGCCGAGGCTAGGGTTGAGGTACTCGAAGAATACGGCGTTGTTCAAGGTCCTAGAGTAAAGCACGGGTTGAGAAGAGCTGACCATGGCCGCCGCTCCGAACCCGAAGTTCACTAGCGAAGCGCCGATGTTGCGCGCGTCCATGCCTTCTGTGCCAGCTACGGACAGCCCTATCTCAGACGTACCGACACGATACAACCCACTGTTTGTCTCGCTTACGAATGCCAGCCCGGGAGCAGCAGCAGTTCCGTCAGAGATCAGCATCTGGCTGGAGAACGACTTGACGCCCGCTACAGATTGCGCTGTCGTCAGGTCTACGAAATTTTGAGTAGATGATCCCGTACCGCCGTTGGCGATAGGAAGGACTCCAGAAACTTGAGTAGTCAGCGAGATAGCGCCAGACAACTGCGACGTAGGAAGGAGCAGCGCGCTCAGCGTAGTCAGAGTCGAGTTAGACGTCGCCGTGATGTTACTCGCGGTACCGGTCGTGTTCTGGTTGAGGGTAGGAAAGTTTGCAGCTATGGCGGCGGCCACAGACGTGCCGTTGCCGTAGAGGATACCAGTAACCGTTGTGTCGATGGTGATGACAGGCGTAGTCGTAGGCGTTGCTACCGTACCTGCGAATCCGTTGGCCGTGGCGACAGATACGGATGTAACGCTGCCGCCAGCCTCTGTGTTAGAGACGGTAATCGTGTTCCCACCAGAGGATGTTATCATGATGCCGGAGCCGGCGACTAACGACAGTGCTCCCGTAAGGGAGTTTAGACTAGAAACGCCGCTAGAGCCACCTTCCTCTGGTAGATCGATATAGTTGTTCAACTACACGCCTTTACCGTTGAAGATGATATTCATCGTAGCTGTACTGGTGCCGCCGCTAGCGTCGATATACTGTACGCGCACGTAGTTATATCCTACAGCGTTGACGTTCCACATAGTCTCTCCGGCAGTCGTTACGGAGAAAGGAGAGTTGGTGATCGTTACCCAGTTAGTAGGCCCCATAGCCGGGGGCCTCTGAGGGTTGGACTGTGTGTTATACTGCGTGTCGTTGGTCTCTGGATCGTTGCTGGCCTGGATCTGGATGGTACCTGTGGGCGTGCCGCTGATGTTAGCTGCGATCGCGTACGTGTAGATGTTCTTCAGCGGAGTATAAGGCGAGTTGTAGTTAGCGTTCAGCGGCACTGCTGTTGCTATCTGCTGGTTGAACGTGCGCATCAGGTGCTCGTTTCTTGGTAGACGCCGTCGATCAGCTTGACGTCGGATGGCATAGGCGTAGTAGCCTGGTGCGCGTACGCGTCGACCTCGGCAGGGATATGGTAGTAAGCATCTTGCTGGTTTCTGTACTTCAGCAGCATCAAGAAGTACTGCCAAAGGTACGTGGCGTAGAACTTGATCCATCCTTGCTGCCTCACCTGTGCCACGTGGATGAACTCGTGGTTGAGGATGTTGTTCTTAAGCGCGTAGTCGTACGAGCAGGACATGAATATGCGGGGGTAGAGTGTGATAGCAGTTACGCCTAACACCTTGGCTACTAGGCTGTTCTGATACGCCTTGACTCTCATCTTAGCTCCAGAACGGCAGGTACGCCGCTACGCCGTTTACGGTTATGGTGATGTATCCGGTAGGGTTTCCTGATATGGCTGTCGGAGCGTTGCTCAGCGTCAAGGAGTTTGCTGCGTTCGTAGCCGTGCTCGTGTTGAGGCTATGCGTAGGCGTGGCTCCAGACGACCCGATGGTGGTCGTGCTGTCCTTAAGGACCATGAACGCGTTGCTGCGGCTACCTGAGTTGGCGCCGTTGCCGCAGACGAACAAGGGATCTGTAGACACCCATGTAGTAGGGTTGCTAGGAGGGTTCACCGAGAACCTGCCGATATACATGGCCCTGGCTGTAGTGTTGTTGTGTCCTTCCCCGAAACCCTGTCCTGCTGCCGAGTCCACCAGCATGGTGTATCCCATGGCCAGCGACAGAGACTCCGAGGCGGTCGCCGTAGACCTGTCTGTTATGGCGATAGACACGGGGCCAGAAGCCAGGATAGCATCGGTGTTAGTGTTCACCCACCCGAACGCTAGAGACGACTGCGCTGTCGACTGCATAGACCCGTTGTCGGTACACAACCCTATGCACAGAGACACGGCGCTGGTAGCCTCGAACACGGCGTTGTTGTAGCTGTAGCCGAACGCTAGAGATGCCTGACCGCTGGACACGAACGTGCTGCTGCTGCCTCCGCCATCTCCTCCTACGCCTGCTGCTATAGAGCCGAAGCCGCTAGACACCATCGTGAACGGGCTCTGCATGAAGCCTAACGCGAAGCTGCCGCTGTTAGTCGCCGACAGGACGCCGCCGTTGACCATGTAGCCCAGAGCGATGGCGCCACTTCCGGAAGCTGTGGCTCCTGTAGACTGGAGGTGTCCGAGACCGGCTACGGAGTTGCTGTTCATGTTCAGGGTTTGGTTGACTGAGGTAGTAGTCAGGTTAGACAGCGCGGTGTTAGCTCCGCCCCCGGAGCCGCTAGAAGCTGCGGTGACTCTACCTTTAGAGTCTACCGTGATGTTGGCGCTAGTATAAGATCCTGGGGTTACCGCCGTGTTGGCTAAGGTAAACGCCGCTGCTCCCGGCCCGGTGGCGGTGCCGTCACCGGTTAGAGATGTTATGGCACTTGCTGACGTAGCGCTGAAAGTGCTCCAGTCAGCGCTCGACAACGCACCTCTGTTCGTAGCAGAGGCGGTGGGTAGGTTGAAGACGTGGCTTCCGCCTCCTGCGTCGACTATGTTGAAATCAGTACCGGACGTGCCTACCGTAAGAGTCTGCGCTGCTGTAGTATCGCCGTTTATGGAGGCTACGCCGCCGGTAGACGATATGATGAGGGTGTTACCGGAGGGTGTTATAGTCACGCCGGAGCCGGCGACCAGCGCTAGCGCCCCGGTCAGAGTGTTTAGACTTGTTACCACTGGGCCTCCTGCGCCTTCTGGATATATCGCGTAAAACGTAGACATCACGCTACCTTGCAGTTCACGACTGCGTTGAGAGAACCGGTTCCAGACGTCGGCGTGTAGACTATGCGTACGGCGTAGGCTCCTTGCTCGTCGACGTCGATGAAGCCGTTACCGGTGTTATCGGAGACTGCGGTAGTCCCGTTCAGAGGCACCGTGTTCCAGTTGCCTGCGTTCCGGACTGTTCCGTCCTCGTTTAAGCTGTAAGTGTTCGATACCTGTAGAGATACGTTGCCGACGGGAGATACACCAGTCCACGAGATGTCGTAGGACAGCATGGAGAGCTTCTGGATGACGGTAGGGATGGAGGTGAGAGTCGTCGTCATGTCGCCGTTGGTTATGACTGGGAAGGGATTAAGTTGCGGCCTGGATGACATCACGACCCCTTATGGGCTAAAAGCTTGTGGCTTAGGTCTCAATCGTGACTTTTTAGCTTGACTCTTGCTCAGATCTGCTATAATGTATCTGTATAGCCAATCCTCAAGATTTATCACCTTAGTGGCTGGTCCTAAAGCCGCCTCTTCCCCGGAGGCGGCTTTTTTATACTAAGCTAGCCTAAACTCGCTATAAATTTCTAAATACTAAAAATTGTTAAAGTTTATGCAGACAGTTACATGAAACGTTACTAAAAGTTGATGTTAGTCTCTGTCGGCGCTGTCGGACTCTGCCGACTGCCCTGGAGTCTGGTAGTTCTTGTTGCTCTTGCCGAGCGTCGACGTCCCACGCTTGGTCTTGTTCGGGACCGGCGGAGCAGGTGGCTTCGGTACCGGCTGAGCGGCCTGGATGGACGCCGGTTTGAGGCAGTCGTTTACAGGTTGCCCCAGGTAGAGGCTCAGCATCTGCTGCGTCGAGAACGGCACAGACTCTCCAGCCTGGGCGTGCTCTGCGATGTTCTGCATGATAGCCCTGGAGCTGCTCGCGTAGAAGCCAGGATAGGCAGTCTTGACGTCCTGTACGTCTTGCATCGTCAGCGTACCGCTTCGGATGTGGTTGAACACCGACACCGGTTGCTGCACTATGGTTAGAGTTCTCTTGTAGGCTGACTCTGCTGCCTTAGACACCGGAGGTGGCTTGCTGAACGCCGAAGTCTTCTCTGACGTGGGTCTCTTAGAGTTGAGGTAGGCTGCTGCTCTCTGTACTGTACCTGCCATCGCACCACTCTGGTTAGGAAGATAGTCTCCGATCTTACCTGTAGCCGCTACCGGGGCGCTTACTCCGTCGACATCGTTTATACGCGCGGCTTTCTGGTCAAGCTTCTTCATGTCTTCGTCGCTAGGCTTCTTGCTGCCGATGGCGCTGGCTACACCTGAGACGAACAGTGCCTTGGCAGCCTTGTTTATGATGGTCTCGCCTCTCACGGCGCTACTCAAGAAGGCTGCGGTATGGTTGGCTGCCGCAGAGTTGAAGCCTTTCTCCATGAGAGGTTGTATGATAGACCCGAACACAGGGCCGAGAAGCTCTTTACCGAGGTAGGCACCTGCCAGACCTGCGCCAGGGAGGACGGCGTGGGCGACGGCGGCTCCGACTCCAGCTCCGAGAGTCCCCGGAGTTATCTTGTTGTACCAGTAGTCTGCTAGCTTCGTCCCCAGCGAAGGCTTGTCTAGCGACGCCCTCAAGGTTCCTAGGCTCACTGGAGGGTAGGGGTTGTCTAAGCCGGCTGCTCTGTACAGACCGTCGACGACGTTGAAGTGGTTCTCCATGCCGTTAACGAAGTTGCCCATCATCTGCTGTCGTATGGTCTGCGTCGTAGCCTTACCGTTCTGGTTAAGGTACGTGTTGAACTTCGTTGAACTAGGGACGTACTCGCCGCCGACCTTCTCCATGAACTTGCTCTGGACGTCTTTCACCGCTGGGAGGATCTTACTCCACGACGCGTTGAGCTTCTTCTGGAGATCTGCTACGTCTCCCCATACCTTAGAGTCTTCTAGGCTAAGTCTGACCTCTCGACCTAAGTTCTTGGTTATGCTCAAGAAGTCGTAGGCTTCGTGGTGACTCGGTATAGAGAAAGGGCCGAAGTTACCCTTGGAGTACCCGTGTAGCTCGCCCTTGAAGTCGTTCATAGCATCGAATATCTCGCCCGGAGTGATGTCTGGACGAGTCACTACTTCTGTTAGGTCGTTAACCGCCGTCTGGAACTTCGATACTAGCCTTTCCGGCACGCCTCGCTTCCGCATGTCCACGAAGGCCTGGTTCGCCTTGTTGTAGACCTCTTGTAGCTGGCCGGACATCTTACTGTTGACCGAGTCTGGCATGAGCTTAGCTATGGCTTGAGCTTTTAGCCCTTGTGGTCCTAAGGTCTCGTCGTTCACGGCGTGGTACGTGTTTACTGCGTCTGTAAACTCCTTCTCCATGGACTCGGCAGGATGGAGTCCGCCCGCCAAGGCTGACATCCTGCTGATGAAGTCTTGTGCTCCTAGCTTGCCTAGTCCCGCACGAGCCAGGGCCCCTATACCGGTGACGCTGCTGCCGAAGACACCGCCCATCATAGCAGACATGCCTATGTTGGCCGCTGCGTTGCCTACGGTCTGGTCAGGGTCTTGGAGTATCGCTTTGGTAGCTTCATCGCTAGCGCTGAACAGCCCCATCTCGGCGGCTGCCTTGGCAGCTCCTACAGCGTACTTGTTGGTGATACCAGCGAGCTTAGCCGCAGTGGCCCCGGCTTCTGCAGTTTTTCCTAGAGCAGCAGGCAGCGCGGCGACAGCCTTGAGCTGCGGGATAAACATGCTAGCCGCGAAGGTCCCTGTCTCTGCCGTGCCGTGGACTACAGGGTTCTCTTCCTGCCGGGCTCTTATGTTCTCTGGGGTCGATATACCGAGCTTCGTCTCTAGGTACGGCGCCACTGGGCCTATAAGCCCTTGCGATGCGCCTTCGGCGGCTGTAGCAGCCATCTGACCGGGAGTGCCGAACTTCTCTGCTCTGGCTACCTGCTGGTCGTCGGGCGCGCCGCCTAAGGAGGCTACTAGCTGCTCTTCTTGGCTGGAGAACTGAGGAGACTGCTGCTGGCTAGGAACACCGCCTACCGATGCGGCTAGATGATCGTCGTGAGATATAGCCTGCTGCGGCTGATCTCCCGGCGCTGGAGCGCTAGGAGTGCCGCCAAGAGAAGCGACTAGTTGACCTTCGTCCACTACTGACCCGCTTCTTTGAGTCCCATTGCTATAGCTTTCTGGAGGTTGGCTTTAGGAACGTCGTAGCTCTTACCGCTCGGGCCTATCATCTTGACCGTAGTCG
>Ga0307474_10004219_pt1 | contig 10358 bp, 9 predicted proteins | sample atmos_gasesECM1C_2_FD_203312 | JGI IMG/M metagenome (GOLD analysis project Ga0307474, IMG submission 203312) | Hardwood forest soil microbial communities from Morgan-Monroe State Forest, Indiana, United States - atmos_gasesECM1C_05 | ecosystem: Environmental > Terrestrial > Soil > Temperate...
TACGTTATCGGGGGCGTTGTGCATCGGATTCGCGCTGCGAGCGGGGCCGGAAAGTAGGGACTTCGGCATGGCCATTACCTCGTTTATCAATGCGCGCATCTTCGACGGGGTGCACGAAACCTATATCGGCGAATCAACCGTCGTCGTCGACGGCTCACGGATCGTCGAATTGTCGCGCGGAGCTGCGGCGAGCTGCTCACACGAAGTCATCGACGTCCGCGGCCGAATCCTGATGCCGGGGCTCATCGACGCGCACTGCCACGTGCTCGGCTCGAGTCTCAAGGTCGCCGATATCGAGACACAGCCGCTCACCTATGTGTCGCATCACGCCACTCGTATGCTCGGTCACGCGCTGCGCTGCGGATTTACCACCGTCCGAGACGTGGGCGGCGGCGATATTGGAACTGCGCGAGCGCTCGAGGAAGGGATGATCGAAGGACCGCGACTGTTCTATTCAGGCCGTGCACTCTCGATGACCGGTGGTCACGGCGACTTTCGCGATCCCATGAGCGACGTCGACCTCTGCGGCTGCGCACGCGGGAGCCGTGTGTGCGCGATCGTCGATGGGGTGGATGCCGTGCGTGCGGCCGCGCGCGAAGAGCTGCGGCGCGGCGCCCACCATATCAAGCTGATGATGTCGGGCGGGGTGCTCTCGCCGACTGATCCGCTCTGGATGGACCAGTTCTCCGACGAGGAGGTGGAAGCCGCGGTAGAGGAGGCCGCGCGTCGGCGCCGCTACGTGGCGGCGCACTGCCATCCGGCGGATTCGATCGCGCGCGCCGCGCGGCTGGGCGTGCGCACGATCGAGCATGCGACGCTCATCGATGCGGTGAGCGCGGAGGCGGTGAAGCGTGCCGGATCTTACGTTGTACCGACTCTCGTGATCGGTCGAGCGCTTCTCGACAGCGCGGGGCTGCCGACCTGGGCGGCGGGTAAGCTAAAGGAGGTGAGTGACCAGGCGCTAACCGGGCTTGAGCTCATGCACCGTGCCGGCCTAAGGATCGGATTCGGGACGGATCTGCTCGGGCCGCTCTACACGCAACAGGCTCGCGAGTTCACGTTGCGGCGTGAGGTACAACCCGCGATTTCGATTCTGCGCGCCGCGACCTCCGTGAACGCCGAGATGATCCAGGAACCGAACCTCGGACGGATAGCAGTGGGGTGCGAGGCGGATCTACTCGTGGTCCGCGGCGATCCGCTCGAGGACATCAGCGCGCTCGCGGACGACGGGCGGCGAATCGACGCGATCATGAGAGGCGGAAGGTTCGTCAAACGTTCCACCGCGTAAGGTGGCTGACCGCGGCGCGTTGGCACGTTCGACACAGCTCAGCGAGACCCGCGCGATGACCCGCGCCGGGAGATCAGACCCTTACCAGAAGAGCATCGGCGTTTTGTCCAGCAGCTCTGTTCCCGTGTCGGTGACGATGAAGTTATTCTCGAACCCCGCAGTCCCCACTCCTGGGCGGGTGAGAAACGCTTCGGCGGTGAGAATCATACCCGGCTTGAGAGGGCCTTTCAGGCGTTTGTAGCCGTACGGGCCTGCTTCAGGATCTCCCGCCGGAAGGACGTACGCCGGGAAACTGGCGCCGAGACCATGGCCAAACATCGAGCCGCCGCCTTCGCCTCCCAGCTCGTCGAGGTAGTTCCCTTTACGTGCAATCTCGGCCCACTGAATGCCCAGGTCGCGCGCGGAAATGCCAGGTGCAATGGCTTTGACCATATCACCAACGAGCCTCGCGCACCTCTCGACCAGCATTCTTTGCGCGGGCGCAGGGCGTTTTCCGCAGATTGCTGTCCGGCCCGGATCCAGCCAATAGCCGGCGAATATAGGACCGTAGATCCATACCGTGATCAAATCTCCGTCACGCGGAGCCCTCATGTTGTAGCCGTAGAAGTCATAGCTCAGAGGAGACCGCGACGCTGGGCCGTGGCTTATCGAGATTCGATGAAACCCGCCACCCCCACGCATGAGCACAAACGCCGCGCGCGCCGCCGCTTCGCAGGCGCTCTCTCCCGCGATCATTGCGTTGATGGCTGACGTCAGCGCGGTCGACACCAGAGCGCCAGCAGTACGGTATGCTTCGAGTTCGCGTGGGCTCTTGATCATCTGCGCTCCTTCGAGCAGCAGTTCCTCCGTAACCCACTCGATCTGAGGCGTATGACTTCGCAGAACGCGGTCGAATAGTCCCGGGTACACGTCGTCACCCACAACGGCTACCCGGCCTTCGATTCGCTCGGCGCGCAAATACTCGGCGAGCTTGACCGCCATATGCCCCGTATGTACGACGAGCTTGCCGCAGACGATCCTTGAGGCGTCCATCTCATCCCGTGACAGGCCTACATGCAGCTCTGGCTCATGTCCTTTGCGGATCAACACGGCAGCGAACGTCCAGACCTCATCGTTCTCCGAGCTCAGCGGGTCCTGGCCAGTTCCGTCCGTCACGAAATTCGTGAGCCAGTAAACGTTGCCGGCCTTGTCGTAGGTGCCCGCTGAACGTTGCCACACGAGCAGGTTTTCATAGCCCGCGGCAGCCATCGCAGCCTGAACCCGTCCCCATCGCTCGTGATATTCATCGTTGCTGAAAAAGATCTCAGACCCCGATACACGATTGGAGCCGGGAGCTCCCGTTGCAACGGCAGCTCGAATCGAGCCAGGGTAAACGGATGCCAGCAGCACCGAGGACGTGGACGATTGTAGAAAGGCGCGTCTGCCCGATTGAGTCGGTTCCGCCATGTTCAATCCTCCAGGAAGGCTGTCACCGCGGCGAAGAACGCGAGCGGCTGATCGACGTAGCTCTCGTGACCGCAGTGCTCGAGAATGACAAGGCGTGAGTTCTTGAGTGCGGCATGCGTTTCCTCGAGGGTGGTGCGGCTCGGCATATCATGGTCTCCCGCGATGACGAGTGTCGGGATCGCGAGCTTCCCTAACGCTGGAACAAAATTGAAGCCTGTGAGGTTGCCGTCGATATGGAAGTCGCTTTTGCTTCCCCACATCGTGTTCAGCACGTCCCAACCGATGGTATCCGCGGGTTCGCTCCACGCAGGTGGCCGAACCACATACTCGTAGGGCAGCTCCGCCTCATCCGCCAGCTTACGGTAGTCGGGCTTTTGTGCCCCGTCGGGCCCGATGATTCCTTGCGCCTCGAGCGCATCGATGCGGCTGCGAAGCTCGGGAGCGAGTCCCGCCTTTATCGCTGCGAAGTCCTGGTTGATGCGCGCCGCGCTCGAACCGGTGCCTGCGAGGATTAGACGCCGCACGTGGGTTGCGTAGCGGATGGTGTAGTCCTGCGCAAGGATGCCCCCGAAGGAGTGTCCGAGAACGTCGGTCTGGCGATAGCCGAGTGCACGCCTTACGGCATCGACGTCGCAGGACATCGCTTCAAGCGTGTAGCCGGTCGAAGTTGCGAGCCGCTGCGAGCGGCCGCTGCCGCGCTCGTCGAGGAGCACCAGGCGATGATGGCGCGCGAGTGGCAACAGGTGAGGTAGAAGGTACTGGTGGCTCGCGCCCGGACCGCCGTGCAGGACGATTAGCGGTGGGCCGCTGCCGATGGACTCGTAGTAGATGATGGCGCCGCAGCCCTCGATGTAGCCGTCCGTGTGGACGATGCGGGCGCTGCCGTCGGCGGTTGTCGATGAGGCGGCAGCACTTGCAGCGTCGGTGCGAGCAGTCAGCATCGCTCCGCCGAGGAGTGCGACGACAAGTGTCGTCGCGCAGGAGGCGAGCAATCGGTAGCCCGGTTTCATCGCACGCTTTTTCAGAACCGCACTTTGACGTCGATGCCGACCGTGCGCGGTGGTGTCACAATTTCAGTGCGAAAGGTATTCCCGTAGCTGTACGAGGCCCCTTCGAGAATCTCGAGCACGCCGGTCGAATTCGTGAGGTTATGAGCGTAAAACGAGACGTCATAGTGAGCGTCTCGAACGCCGACGTGAGCGTCGAGCGTGCTGTAGGCCGGTCGCGTGGCGCGATAGGTGAAGCCTGTCGGCACGGAGCTGAGATGGCTGGCGTCGAGCCCGAAGTAGCCGACAAGATCCGCTGTGGCCGGTCGGCTGTATTCGAGGCTGAGATTTACCTTGCTGCGCGGCACGTCCGGAACCGGATCGCCGGCCTGCACCGCGGCGGCACTTTGGAAGGGGCCCGCGATGGATTTGAACTCGGCGTTTATATATGAGCCGCTCGCGCCGAGGACCAGTGCATCGATGGGCTTCCAGGCGATCTCGATCTCCGCCCCAGTACTCTGCGCATTGCCGACATTGGCGATGAATTCGTAGCCGCAGCCAGGATCGGTGACCGCCTGCTGCACGCCCTTCCAGTCGATGCGATACCCCGCAAGGTCGATCGTGAGCCGGCGGTCGAGCAGTTCGGTCTTTGCGCCTACCTCGTAGTTCCAGACCGAGTCGGGCGCGTACAGCGGTGAGTAGGCATTGGCGAGCGTGCAGCCGGCGTTGAGCGGCAGGCCGACGTTCGGGCCGATAGCCACGCGAGGCGCTCGCGTAGACCGTCGACCCGTCGAGCGGGTGATAGGTGAGGACCGCGCGTGGACTCGTGCCGTCTGCACGCGCGTGTACGAGCGGCTGGTTGGGCGCTGCGAGCGCACCAGACTGCTCGTTCATGAGACTGTCGCGCAGCTCGTAATAGCGCGCTCCGCCCGTCACCTCGAGCTTCGGAAGCAGCCGGTAGGTAAGGTCCGCGAACAGCGCCGATTGCTGATCACTCACCGACTGATCGAAGCTGTAGAGGTTCGCGCCCACCCCTCCGATAGCGGCATTGAAATCCTCGTCATTGGTCGATTCGGTTGAGTGCTGGCGAAATCGACTGAAGTAGGCGCCTGCCACCCAGCGCAGCCGCTGATCGTTCGGCGATGTGAGGCGCACCTCCTCGATAAATCCCGTGTTGTGAGAGGTGTAGTAATCCGTTCCCGGCATGTTTGGCGGGTAGGGCACACCGTAGAGCGGCGCGAGATCTGCGAAGAACAGTGCGAAGTCGCTGAGTGTCTCGGTGTCGCGGGACAATACCGACGTCGACGACATGAGAGTCGCTGGCCCGAAGCCATAATCGAGCTCGAGATTGCCGACCGTGAACTTGCTCGTTTGGGGTGTCGGGGTGTACGCGGCGACCGAGTCACCCGGCAGGTTTGTGAAGATGTCGGAATTGCTCGCGGCATCGACCTCCGAGATCATGAAGGTCGGCTTTACCGTGAGTCCCTCGGTCGGTGTCCAGAGTGCGATAATCCGACCGCTCTTGAGGTCAGCATCATTGATCTCGTGCGCCGTGACGGGGTCGTCAGGGAGCGCCACCGAGTAATTTCCCGGCGTCACTCGATCGATGTAGCCCGGCACGTGCTCATATGCGCCAACGATGCGTACTGCAGCGTCGCTCGCAAGCGGGAGGTTGACGGCGGACTTCATGAAGTAGCCGGGCCCGCCACCGTCCATCGACGAGCCGCCGGCCTCGGCGTTGAATGCGAGTGCAGCAGGGTCGGGCTGCGCGGTGAGCACCCGTACGGCGCCGCCCATGGCGCTCGACCCATAGAGTGTGCCTTGCGGGCCCCGCAGTACCTCGACTCGATCGATGTCGAAGAAATCGACGTCGGGAGCCCCCGAAAAACCGTCGGTGCGGATGTCGAGCGGGGTCTCATTGATATAAAAGGACACCGCGGGCGCGAGCCCGTAGGCCGTCCCGAGCCCGCGCAGCGCGAGCGTCGACTCACCGGGCCCGAGAACGTCGAACGACAGACTCGGCACCTCCTTCGAAAGGTCGGCCGTGCCCTGCCAGTGCAGGGTGTTGAGTGTGTCGCCGGATATCGCGGTGATGGCTTCGGGCACGTCCTGGAGTCGCTCCTCGCGACGCTGCGCGGTGACGACGACCTCCTGAAGCGATTCATCATCCGCAAGGGCGGTAGCCGCCGGGGCGAGCACTGCGTTAACAAGCGCCGCGGCGGCGACAAGGGCCCGGGCGCAGACCTCGAGTCGCATCGACCCACGCATCGTTCGGCCGGACCTCACGTCGTCTCCATGTAAGGTAGCGCCGCTCAGCACTCGTAGACCGTTGCCCGACCGACGACGCGGCGGTACTGATCCGCGCCGTATCGCACCCCAGGGCGCCGGTCATAGCTGAAGAGCGCGATGACTCGCGGTGTGCTCCCGATCACTGGCGGAACACGATGCAGCGCGCGTCGTCCGCAAAACAGCAACAGCGTGCCTGCCACCACCCTTACCGATTGCAGCCGGGGGGAGGCGCCGTCGAGCACCTCGGTCACAGCCTCGTAGTTTTCGCGGCCTTCGCAGCGGATGTTCGGCGCGAAATCGAATGTGCCGCCGGCTTCAGGTGCCTGCAGCAGGATGGAGACCACGAAGTCGTTGAGGTCGAAATGCCAGCCGTGCGTGTCGCCTTCGTTCATGACCGTGCAGGTGCAGGCCATGATGGGATCGGCGAGCGGATGGAGCGTGGGCTCGTTGAGCATTTGCGCAACCCGCTCGCGCAGCACGTCGCTGCGATAGAGCGATAGCAATGGTCCCGAGCGATCAAGGATGTCGTTCGCGACAACGAATTGACGGCTCTCGTGTTTGCGTCGACGGACGTGGCCTTCGGGGTATTGCTCGAGGTCTGCCTCCTCATACGCGCTGAAGGTCTGCTCGCGCCTGTAGGCGCGTGGCATCGCAGAGAGCACCTCCTGCGTCATCATTTCGGCGACGCCCGGCTTCAGAAATCCCGGTAGGCAGGCAAAACTCGCACGGTCAAGGTGTGTGCGGCTCTCGCGGATCACTCCTGCCATGGCGCCGTCGTCCCCGAGCGGATAGCGCGCAAGGTCTACCAGCTCATCCAGCCGCCAAGCCGCTCCCGCCATGGTTACCCCTGAATATTCGATGAGTTCTCGGCATTTATATTCCAATAAACGCCTGAGGCGGCTAGAGATATTCGATGATCTCCGTATAATTTTGAGGTGGTCACCCTGCGCCGCTCGCTACCTCCCATCAATGCGCTGGTGGTCTTCGAAGTCGCGGCCCGGCACCGCAATCTCACGACGGCGGGCTCGGAGCTTTGTATCGCGGCATCGGCCGTGAGTCGTCATGTGGCGACCGTCGAGCGCGACACGGGCCTCGCACTCTTCAAGCGTAAGGGGAACAAGCTCGAGCTGACCGCCGCGGGTGAGCGACTTGCGGACGCAATCGGCGCGGGTCTTGGCCATGTGCGCGACGTGCTCTGGTCGTTGAAGCAGCGCGAGGCGGGCCGCACGCTCACGATCGCCTGTACTCACGACATGGCGCAGCACTGGTTGATGCCGCGTTTTCGCGAGCTCGCCGAGGCGCTCGCCGATCACCAGGTGCGCGTCATCGCCGCCGAGTCGTACGCGAACTTCGATGCTCCGGATATTGACCTGTCCGTGCGCTTCGGCGACGGGCATTGGCCCGGCTTCACCGCGATCCATCTTTTCTGCGAGGAGATCTTTCCGATTTGCGCCCCTGCGCTGCTCGAGCGGCACCCGGAGCTGATGCACGCACCGGCCTCGCTGCTTGCGCGATTTCCGCTCCTGCGACTGTCGGGCGATGAGGATGCAGGACTCAACTGGACGGACTGGCTGCGCGCCGAGGGCGTGAGCCTGCCAGTCGTCATGGGGCCGATGTTCCCCTCGTTCTCGCTGCTGCTGCTCGAGCTTGTCGCCGCACGGGGGATTGCACTTGGATACACGCACATCGTCGATCAACTGCTCATCGATGGTCGGGTCGTGCGACTGTCCGAGCGGGCTCTCCGCACGGACCTCGGCTTCTACGCGGTATGTCGCGATCCGCGATCGATTCCAGTGCAAACGATCATCGGTCTCTTGCGCAAGAGCATCAGCGCGTCAACTCGCAGTCGATAATCCCGGCCCTGATCGGATCGAACAGAACGTTGGCGTCGTCCTTTAACGAGCGTCTACCCATCAAAGCTATCGCCCGCGTTTTTTCCTCTTGCGAGGAACGTGCGCGCCCGACCTCCGCGCCTCGGAAAGGCCGATCGCGATTGCTTGCTTGCGGCTTTTCACCTTCTTGCCCGAACGACCGCTCCGAAGGGTCCCGCGCTTTCGTTCGTGCATGGCTCGCTTCACCTTGCGGCTTGCAGTCGATCGTCTGGCTGCCATGGACCTGCCTCCTCAAGCGACCCTGGATCGCGCTTGCAGTTCTCGCTTGCGGGCGAGGAGCTGCTCGCCCACAGCTGAGAGGTCCATCTCGGACTTCTTTGCCTCGGCGAACATCCCGCCCGGCTTCTCTTCCTCCTTGACGTGGTGCTTGATCATCTCGGAGAGCACCGTCACCTTGGCATCGAAATAATCGTCCTCGGGCGACATCCCTTGGATCTCAGCAATGAGCTTCTTGGCGCCCGCATGCTCCACTATAGCTTCGTGGTGCGTGTCCTTGTCTTCCGTGGATTGTAAGAAGGCGGGATAGAAGATCTCTTCCTCGATCATCGTGTGAACGGAGAGGGCTTCGCAGATCTTCGACGCCAACTGCTGCTTCCTCGAGGAGTTCCGAGCCCCATCAAACTCAGCGAACCACGCTTCGACCTGGCGGTGATCGGCCTTGAGCAGCGATATCGCGTCGTGAGATGAGCCTTTCCTGCCCGCGCTAGCCATGATGTGGTTTTCCTCAATTGGGGAGAGTGAAGCCTGAAACCGAACGATAGGCCGGCCTATCAGCGCAAGTTGGCGGATGGCGTGGGATTTATCTGATGAGTGCGGATGAACCCGCTCCGATTGAGTCTCCGCTCGCCTTCAAGATCGCTTGCGCCGGGAACATGCACGTGCAGCTGGCGTAGCCAGCAGATCCCGACAGCCAATGCGAGGCACATTGCGAAAGCCACTCCCAACACTACAAGCCGCGCTGTAGGTAGGTAGAGCCTTCCAGACTACAAACGCAAATGCAGCGAGCGCCACCGAAGGGACCGCACCGAAGGGACCGCACCGAAGAGCCCGGCAAAGCTCTTCGGTTGCAAAACATCGGCGATCAGCACGAACAGACAGACCACGGCACCGGCTACGTGAATCTCACGACCAGTTCCATCCCAGCAAGGACACGCTTGCGTCGGTGCTTGACGTATAGGCACTGTCAGTAAAGGCTGTTGAGCGGTCTCGATCCGAACTCGGTAGTGTCGAAATGACCAAACGTTCCAAACGTTCCGGTTTGGCTGATCCGACTAGATTGCCGCCCTTTGAGTCGAAGGACGCGGATCTCACCGTCATTATCGAGACCCCCAAAGGCAGCCGCAACAAGTACGCCTACGACCCGGAGGCGCGCATCTTTGAGCTGCGCAAGGTGTTGCCTGCCGGAATGGCCTTCCCTTACGACTTTGGCTTTGTGCCCTCAACATTGGCAGGTGATGGCGATCCGCTCGATGTGCTCGTCCTCATGGATGAGCCGGCCTTTCCCGGCTGCAAGCTCACGTGTCGCATGGTCGGCGTGATCGAAGGGGAGCAAGGCAAGAAGAAAAAGCAGGAGCGCAATGATCGCGTCGTGGCCGTCGAAAGTGGAAACCACAGTTACGCGCACGTCAAGCACATCGATGACTTGGGTAAGAGCTTCGAGCGCGAAATCGAAGAATTCTTCGTGAACTACCACCGCATGATCGGCAAGGAATACCACATCCTCGCCTTGAAGGGGCCGGCTGCGGCTAATCGCTGCGTGAAAGAGGCTCGCAAGCGCGCACGCTAGTTCGAACCACCGATTGAGGGAGGCTTACCCCATGAGTACGCAATTCCCCAGGCCGCCCTTGCCCGTACAACAGCAACCTATCGAGTCGGCGGAAGAGATCAATGATGAAGAGTGGGACGTGACGTTTCGCACCAACATCCACGCCATGGTCTATTTGACTAAGGCGGCAATCATCGATACGACTTCGGTGAATGCGGACACGCCGAGTCCGCAGCTTCGGGCGTAGCGACGACCAAAGGTGCCATACAGAACTTCACGGGCGGCCTTGCACAGCTTCTTGCGGAGCGGGGAATTCGGGTCAACTGCGTGGCCCCGGGTCCCGTTTGGACTCCCCTGATTCCATCGACAATGCCCAAGGACAAGGTCAGGAACTTCGGAGAGCGCCAAGCATTGATCATGAGATTTCGTGCCAGGCAACTCCTACCCGCGATTAGACGGTTTTCCGGCGTTCGGAGCGCTTTCGATGCGAGAACATGCTACCGCTTGAAACCAGCGTACGGAGGAGCGATTTATGGCTAACGAAACTAGCAATCAGCGCGGCGGATCCGGCAATTTCTCCAACGACCGCGAGAAGGCGAGCGAGGTGGGGCGAAAGGGCGGCCAGCACTCGCATCAAGGAACCGATGATCATTCACGAGATAATCCCGAACGGGGCAGTTCTGAGAGTTCCG
>Ga0307474_10004220_pt1 | contig 10355 bp, 7 predicted proteins | sample atmos_gasesECM1C_2_FD_203312 | JGI IMG/M metagenome (GOLD analysis project Ga0307474, IMG submission 203312) | Hardwood forest soil microbial communities from Morgan-Monroe State Forest, Indiana, United States - atmos_gasesECM1C_05 | ecosystem: Environmental > Terrestrial > Soil > Temperate...
GTGGCCGGCGGATTGGCCGCGCAGCTGCAGGCGCAGATCGAAATCGGGCGCCAGCACCAGCCCGAGCGCGCGGTGCGCCGTCGCAAAACCGGCCACGCCCGCGAAATCGAAGTCCAGGCACAGGCCAGGGCCGTCCGGTCCCTTGACGGCTCTGAGCTCGGAGCGGACCTGCTCCGATGCGCTGGCCACCCAATCGGAGACCGGTCCGAGCAGGTCCAGCCCGGCGGGCGTCTCGTCCGCCCAGGCCCGCGCGGCGCCCCCCAGCAGCACAGCCACAGCGGCCGCCGTGCCAAGCGCGACGACGCACCTGCCGGTTGGCCGCATATCCGCCTTCATCCCTTCACGCTGCCCAGCAGCAGTCCCTGGATGTAATAGCGCTGCAGTCCCAGGAAGAGCAGCAGCGGCGGCAGCACCGTGACGACCGAACCGGCCATCATCAGCTCGTTGTCCTGCACGTGTTCCCGGGACAGCAAGGCCAGCGCCACCGGCAGCGTCTGCAGCCGGCCGTCGGTCAGCACGATCAGCGGCCACATGAAGTCGTTCCAGATGTTCAGGAACGTGAAGATCGCCACGGTCACGAGGATCGGCTTGAGCAGCGGCAGCACGATGTGCACGAAGATGTGCGCTTCGCCGGCGCCTTCCAGGCGTGCCGCTTCCAGAATCTCGTCCGGAATCGAGCGGGCGTACTGCCGCACCAGGAAGATCCCGAACACGCTGGCCAGCGCGGGCACGATCACGCCGGCGTAGCTGTTCACGAGCCCGGCCGAGCGCAGCATCAGGAACAGGGGCAGCATCGCGACCTGGGCCGGAATCACCAGCGCTGCCAGCAGCGATCGGAAGATACGCTCGCGCCCGCCGAAGGGCAGCTTGGCGAACGCGTAGCCGGCGCTGACGTTGAACAGCAGCGACAGGCCCGTGCCGGCGGTTGCCACCACCACGCTGTTGGCGAGGTAGCGCCCCACTCCGACCCGCGCGAAAAGCTCGCGGTAATTGGCCAGGGTCGGCGCCGCCGCAACCCAGGGCGGCGGAAACGCGTTGGACTGCCCGGCCGGCATCAGCGAGGCCGACAGCATCCACAGCAGCGGTGCCACGCTGATCGCGGCGGCGGCCAGCAGCAGGCCGTTGACCGCGAGCGAGGCGGGCCGGCTCATGCGCCCCCCAGCGCGGCCACTTTGCCGCGCGCCGCCCGCAGCAGCAGCGCGGTGCTCGCGAGCATCAGCGCAAACAACGCGAACGCGACTGCCGAGGCCAGGCCCAGGCTCCACCATTTGAAGCCGTCCTCGTACATCAGGTACAGCACGCTCACCGTGCTCTGCAGCGGCCCGCCCTGCGTCATCACGTACGGCTCGGCGAACAGCTGGAAGTAGCCCGCCATCGTCACAACGGCCACCATCAGCAGCGTCGGGCCGAGCAGCGGCAGCGTCACGTGCCGGAACTGCTGCGCCGCACCGGCGCCTTCGATGCGTGCCGCCTCGTACAGCTCGCGCGGGATCGCCTGCAGGGCTGCCACGAAAATGATCATGTTGATGCCGAAGTTCTTCCACACCGCGAACAGGATGATGGCCGGCATCGACCAGTGCGGATCGCCCAGCCAGTCGATCGGCCCGATGCCGATGGCGCCCAGCGCGTGGTTGATCCAGCCGTAGCGCGCATGAAACAGGTTGCGCCAGACCACGGCGACCGCCACCACGGTCGTGACCACCGGCGCGAACAGGGCCGTGCGAAAGGCGCCCTTGAAACGTGCCAGCTCCGAATCGAGCAGCACGGCGGTGGCGAGCGAGACCGCGATCGACAGCGGAACACCGACCACGACGAAGTACAGCGTATTGCCCAGCGCTTTCCAGAAAAGCGCGGTGCCGAGCAGTTGAAAGTAGTTGCGCAGCCCCACCAGGCGCAGATTGGACGGATCGGCGATCGCGTAGATATCGAAATCCGTCAGGCTCAGCATGAAGGCCGCCGCCACCGGCACGGCGAAGAACACGCCCATCACCGCCAGCGCGGGCCCGGCAAAGCACCACCCGGCAAGGCCCGGTCTCATCCCGGGCCACCCCGGCGCGCCCGTGCCGACTCGGAACTGCGCCGCGCGAGCATCCAGCGACGCTTCTCCAGGATCGCATCGACGCGACGGTCCAGCTCCCGCGCGGCCTGCTCCACCGTGATCTGCCCGGTCACCGCGCGCTCGCCCACCAGCCGCAGTTCGTCCTCGATGTGCTCCCATTCGGGCACCTTGGGCGCCGGCCGGGCGCGTTCCAGCTGCTGCCGGAAGGCCCGCGCATAGGGGTCGGCGGCCAGCGCCTTCAGAGCCCAGACCGAGCGGCGCGGCGGCAGATCGCCCGTGAGCGCGCGAAAGCGCTCCTGCACCTCGGGGCGGGACAGATACTCGATCAGCTGCCACGCCTGCGCCTTGTGGCGCGAGCCGGCGAAGATCACCAGGCTGGAGCCGCCGGCGATCGAGGCGCCCGGGCCGTCCGGGCCCGGCAACGGCGCCGTCATCCAGTCGTGGCTGCGCTCGGGCGGAAGGCGGCGCCGGAATTCGCCGATGTTCCAGGGACCGGAAATGTAGTAGGCGAAGTAGCCGCGCCCGAACTCGTCCCACACGTTGGAGATCTGGGCTTCCGACACCAGCGGCGCCCAGCCGCGGTCGAACATCTCCACGTAGAAGCCCAGCGCCTTGCGGAAGCCGGCGCTTTCGAAATTCCCGCGGCCGCCACCCTCGCGCAGCAGCGGCTCGGGCTGCTGCAGCGCCAGCGCCGTCAGCGGCTCGAACTCGTTCAGCGGCAGCAGGATCGAATAGCGGTCAGGACCCACCCGCCGCTTGATCGCGGCCAGCGTCTGGCGCCATTGCGTCCAGTTTTCCGGCGGCGCATCGAATCCGGCCTGCTTGAGCAGATCGGTGCGATAGAAGAGCAGCCGCGTGTCGACGTACCAGGGCACCCCGCACAGCACCCCGTCGATCAGGTTGGTGTCCCAGATGCCATTGAAATAGTCCGACGGCGGCACCGCCGCGGAATGCTGCACGCGGGGCCCCAGCGGCTCCAGGGCGTGCAGCTCGGCCAGCTCCGCAATCCAGGTGTTGCCGAGCTGCGCCACATCGGGCGTGGCGCCCGCGACAAAGGCCGTCAGCAGCTTCGCGTGCGCACCGGTCCAGGGCAGCTGCTGCAGCGACACGTGCACGCCGGGGTGCGTGCGCTCGAACTCGGGCAGCAGCTCGGCGACGACCTCGCTTTCCCGGCCCATGGCCCAGAACGTGAGCTGGTCCTGCGGGCGCGAGCAGGCGCACAGCGCGAGCGCCAGCGCCGTTGCCGCCCAACGCGCATGGATCCGCGATGCTGCCGCCACTACGATGCTTCCAGCCATCCCCCGCTGAACCCGGCCCGGCGCAGGCCCCTGACGAGATACGCATTGTTGCGCATCACGTTCCACACCAGGCCGTCGCGATAATTCGAGATCATCGCCACGATCGGGCCCTGATCGATTCCCAGGTAGTCGTTGTCGACCCAGCCGAAGCCCGGGGCCAGCCGGCCATAGGCGAACTTGACCTGGTGCTCGAAGCTCGGATTGAAGGCGTCCAGCAGTCCGAAGCGCGAGTAAATCCGTTCGCCATGGCGTTGCAGCATCTCCTGCAGCGACGGCAGCACGATCTCGGGAGCAAACGGCAGCGACGAGACCATCGCCGTGGGCGCGATCGTGCCGTCGTCGACGGTGCGTGTCAGCGCGGTGCCCCGGGCCGCATAGCCTCGGAACCGGCGCATGGAGTCGCGGTAGTCGCGAAACCCGTCGAACGGTCCGTCGCAGGCGGTCAGACCCCAGACCCGGCCGTCGTAGCCTTTCCAGCTGCCTGGATTGGCGATCGCGTAGGCTTGCTGCGAATAGGTCGCGCGCCGGCTGTTCTCGAAATAGTCGATGCCGCGCGCGTGCATGTACGGGTCCGCGATGCCGCGGAAATCGGTCCACACGTGCGAATACTGGTGGCCGAACAGCGGCGCAAAGCCCAGGTGCTCGTACCCCAGGTACGGACCCCAGGAGCGGTTGTAGGTCGCGCACCAGGCGGGCCACGCCGATGCATCGACCGCATGCACGGGTGCGCCCAGCGCGAGCAGGTAGACGATCATGCCCTCGTCGTAGCCGCGCCAGTCCAGCCGGATGAATCCGTCCTCCGGCGTCCAGCCCAGCGCAATGAGCGGCGGGCGCGGCTGCGCCCAGGTCCAGTCCGTGCGCGCGTAAATGGCCTCGACCAGCTGGCGGATGCGCGCTTCATCGTCGTCGGGCCCGTCGAACCAGTCGTGGCAGAACAGCATCCCGGCCAGCAGCAGCGCGGTGTCCACCGTGGACAGCTCACAGCGCCGGGCCCGCAGGCCGCGCTCCATGTCGAGGAAGTGATAGAAGAAGCCCTTGTATCCGGTCACGCCCTCCGATTGCGGCCCCTGCGGCGCCTCGGAAAAAAAGCGCAGCGTGGCCAGCACGCGGTCGCGCGCCTGCGCGCGCGCGATCCAGCCGTGCTCGACGCCGATCGGGTAAGCGGTCAGCGCAAAACCGACCGCCGCGATGCTGGCGGGCGAGGCCGACGGGTAGCGGTCCGGCACCAGGCCGTTGGCGGGATTGGCGGTCTGCCAGAAAAAGTCGAAGGTGCGTTGCTGCAGCTCGTCCAGCAGCGGCTCGAAGGCGCGCCGCTGCGCCTCGTCCAGCGGCGGCTGCACCGGCGGCGGGCCAGCCGGCGCTGGCGGTGCGGACGGCGTGCCGCCGCAGGCGAGCGCGCCGGCCAGCACGAGCAGCCGGCGGCGTCCGACCAGGAGGCCGCCCGGCGCGGTGGCGTTCTCAGAGTCAGTCAGAGCAACGGGCAAGGAGGCAAGAGATCCGCTCAAAAGTCGTAGCGCAAACCTACTTTGTACGTACGCATCGGGCCAATGATCGTAGCCGGTACGCCGAAGTGCGCGTTGTCGCCTCCGTACACGTTTTTCGGAGGTGTCGAAGGCCCGCCGACCCAGCCGTCGTAGCCCCCGTAATTGGCGTCGCCAAGGATATTCAGGATATCGAGCCGCACCGTGAGCGCGCCGAACCCGACTCCGAAGCGTCGCGACAGGCTGGCGTCGACCTGATCGAAGTGGCCTCCGAACCCCTCGCGGTAGACGCACATGGAAAAGCCCAGGTGGCAATCGGTGATCTGGAACGGCAGGCCGGATCCGTAAGTCCATTTAGCGCCGAGCACGACGCCCAGCGGCAGCACCCGGTCGGTGATGGCGGTTGCCACAATCCGCTGTCGCTCCACATCGTCGGACGGGTACCAGCCGACACCGGGTTTGCCGTAGGTCCAGTTGATCGGATCGTTGGTCCACTCGCGGTTCGTGGTCCACCCCTGCGACCAGGTGTAGGTCACGGTCATGCCCCAGCCCGAGGAGGTCGTGTACGGCTTTTCGGCCTTCAAATACGCGGTCTCGGTCCTGACCCTGCCCACAAAGTCGCCCAGCAGCAGGTTTCCGAATCCGGCCGGACCCCCGAACAGCGGGTCGATCAGGCTCTGCTGGCCCCAGCCGCCGCGCGGGTCGCGGTTGCCGCTGAACCAGTTGAACTGGTTGTAGCTGTACGAGTAGGTGTAGGCGAGCTCGGTGTTCCACACCCCCAGGCCCTGGCGCACGCCGGCGCCGTACTGGTCCGTGTATGGCATCTTGAAATCGTTCCTGACCAGCCAGATGTCGCCGCCCGGTTGCAGGTTCTTCTGCTTCTCGTCGAGCGCGTTGGTGGCGACCTTGCGATCGTAAGCGCGACCGTAAGCGCCGAAGAATACCGTCTGCTTGTCGCCCAGCAGGTCGTACGAGAAGCCCACGCGCGGCTGGATGGCGCCCGTGTACGGCTTGCGGCTGGAGCCGTTGCTGATGTAGTTGCCGATGTTGATCCCCCCCAGCGCCAGCGATTGGGCGTAGGTCTGTCCCGGCGGCGCGGTGATGCCGGCGACGGTGCGGGTATCGGGCCCATAGAGGGCGGCAATGCGGTCGGCCGGCGTCACGTAATCGTTGTCCAGCATGTTCGTTTCGTAGTCCCAGCGCAGGCCCAGGTTCAGCTGCAGCCTGCGGGTCACATCCCAATCGTCCTGCAGGTACAGGCCGATCATCGTATCGCGGAAGTTGGCATCGACCGGCGGCTCCGCGTTCACGGTCCGGTCCGCCTGGACGGTCGGAATGCCGCTCACGTTGTCGATCAGCTCGACCAATGTCGGGACGCTGAATGCGGTCCCCGACAGGTCGAACGTGATGAAGTCGACCTTGAAGCCGGCTTTGAAGGCGTGGTCGGCAATGCCGCCGAAGCTCAGGTCGTCCTGCAGGTAGAAACCCTTCTGGATCCGGTCCTGCGCGTCGGGAGAGCCACCCACGTCGATCACGCCGTTCATGTTGTTCTCGTTGTTGGACGGCGAGATGTTGTAAAGGATCAGCGGGGTGGTGCTGTTCGAGTGCGGGTTCCATTCGGCCCTCTGATAGCCTGCACGCGCCTCGTTCAACCATGCGCCCACGGTCCACTCGTGCTTCAGGTCGATGTGGGTCTCGTTGTTCCTGCGGTTGCTCTGGTTGTCCGGCGCGCTCAGCGTCGGGTTGATCGGCACCAGGTCGTTTTCGCGGCGCACCCGCACGCTCAGGTCCACACGCTGGTCCGCGGCGATCTGGGCATCCACCTTGGTGAACACCAGGTCCTCGCGGAACGAATCGGTGGTCGCGCCTTGCAGCGCCCTGAGCGAGGGCACGATGCCCGCGTTGGGCAGCTCATCGGCGTGCTGCAACGCGGTTTCGCGCGCGTCGCCGATGTGCTTGCCCTCGTAGGCGATGAAATAGTGCATCCGGTCCTGGATGATCGGGCCGCCCAGGGTCATGCCGTACTGCTCCTGGTCGAAGCCCGGACGGTTGATGCCGGCACTCTTGTTGGCCAGCTCGATCGGGCTGTACTGGACGAATTCGTTCCCGGTGTAGTCGACGAACGCGTCGCCGTGCAGCTCGTTGGTGCCCGAACGGGTCGCCGCCGTGATGGCAGCGCTCGAGACCTGGTCGAATTCGGCCTTGTAGTTCTGGTTGACGATCCGGTATTCGCTCAGGGCCGATTGCGGGAACGGGTTGCCGCGGGAGCTGTCCTGGCCCACCAGGCCGCCGCGCAGCACGTAGTTTTTCTGGCTGACCCCGTCGATATAGACGTTGATGTTGTCCTGGTTCTGTGCGCCGCTTTGCACGCTCACGAAACCCGTGGTCTGGTCCTGGTTCACCCGCACCCCCGGCGCCAGGTCGGCGAACGACAGGAAATTGCGGCTCACCTGCGGCAGCAGCTGCATCTGCTTGGGCGACACGCTGGTGGCCACCTCGGAGGTCTTCACGTCAGCGCGCTCCAAGGCCCCGATGATAGTGACCTGCTCGATCGGCACCGCCGGCAGCACCAGGTCGAGCGAGGCCGATTCCGCGACGGCGAGGGAAACGATTTGCGGCTTCTGCTCGGCCTCGGTGCCGGTGCGGATGGCGTACTTTCCGGGCGGCAGGCCATTTAACACGTAGCTGCCGTCGCTGTTGGACCTGGTCCGGTAGACGAAGCCGCTGTCGGTGTTGGTCGCCGACACCTCCACGCCGCCCTCGCCCTGCCCTGTGGCCGTCAGCACGAAGCCGCGCAGGGTCGCTGCGCTCAACTGTGCCTGCGCCGGCTGCCACACCGCAACACAGGCGCCCGTGACTACGGCGATGGCGATGCCGATTCCTTTCATCCAGTTCGAACGCGATCTCATGGTCTGCTCCTCCTCCATCAGGGCATGTGCTTCCTTCGCAGGACGTCTATCGGAGCTTCGGGGATGCGACGGACGCCGCACCTTCCTGCGCCCCGCCGCAGGAAGTGCGAACCACGAGCTCGGAGCGCAGCGTCTGCGGCTTGATGCTCGCGAAGTTCTTGGTCTCGATCGAAAGCGCCAGCCGTTCCAGCGCCATCGAGCCCAGCTCGGCGATGCGCACGCGCACCGTCGTCAAGGGCGGATTGACGAAGCGCGCGAGCGGGATGTCGTCGAATCCGACCAGCGCCACGTCGTGCGGCACCTGCACCCCGGCCTCGCCCAGGCAGAACAGGCACCCGATCGCCATCGCGTCGTTGGCCGCGAAGATCGCGCCCGGGCGCGGCTGCATCGCGAGGATCCGGTTGCCGACCCGCCAGCCGGACTCTTCGGTGAATTCGCCCGGCAGCACCAGCGGCTCGGAGCCGGGCAGCAACTGGGCCAGCGCCTCGCGATAGCCGCGCAGACGCTCCTGCGCCTCGAAATTGGCCTCGGGCCCGCCGATGAACACGATCGACCGGTGGCCCAGGCCGGCCAGGTGGCGCACCATCGCGTAGGCGCCGCCATAGTTGTCGACCGTCAGGCAGGCGGCCTGCACGCCCTCGCCGCGCGTGTTCATCAGCACCACCGGCCAACCGCGCGGCAGGTTGTCGGCCAGCGCGCGCGCGTCCAGATGCGGCGACATGATCAGCAGCCCGTCGACCCGGCCGCTCATGGCCTTGATGGCGGACGCAGCCTCGGCCCGGTCGCCGTGCGACCCCGACAGCAGCAGGTGCAGGCCGTGGCCGCGCGCCGCAGTGTCGATGCCGCGGATCAGTTCCGAGAAGAACTCGCCGTGCAGGTCCGGCAGCAGCACGCCGATCGTCTGCGTGCGCCGCGTGATCAGGCTGCGCGCGGCTCCGCTCGGAACGAATCCGAGCTCGCGCGCAACGGTCTTTACCCGGTCACGGGTCTGCCTCGAAACGTTGGCGTGTTCGTTCAGCGCACGCGAGACGGTCGCGACCGATACGTTCGCGGCACGTGCAACGTCCCGGATGGTCGCTGCCAACCTGTCTCCCGACGCGCGCGGCCCCTCTCACCGGAAAGGCTCGCCTTTTCTTGTATGAAAACGTTTCCATAAAAAATGTATCAACGAAGCAAATCCAAAGAAATGTGCGCTGCCACAAAGTAAGGGCATTGTTGCCGGCGGGCGACGGCGAGGGCGGACGGGCCGAGGGACACAGCCCGGCCGGTAGGTCTTAACCGGTCTTAACCGGCCGGGCCGATGCGGCGTCCTTCGGGCTCGCAGGAGAAAAAGTGCAGGTGCTCGACCGCCAGCCGAAGTTGCATGCGCGCGCCGGGTTGCGGCAGCGGGCGGGGCGCCACGCGTGCGATCAGCTGATGGAGGCCACAGCGGAAAACCAGGTGAAGCTCAGGGCCTGTGGGCTCGATCGCCTCCAGCGTGGCGGACAGGGCCGACCTCGCAGGCACTGCGGTGTCGGCCAGCAGCACGTGCTCGGGGCGCACGCCGAGCACCACGTCCAGGCCGGCGGCGCCGCCGGGCAACGTGGACAGTGCGGCAGCACCATCGAGCTGCAGGATCTGCGCGCCGACATCGAAGCTGGCGCCGTCGCGGTCCAGCCGCCCCGGCAGGAAATTCATCGCCGGGCTTCCGAGAAAGCCGGCCACGAACCGGTTGGAAGGCCGCTGGTACAGGGCGAGCGGGGTGTCGATCTGCTGGATCCGCCCGCGCTCGAACACCACGATGCGCTGGCCCAGCGTCATCGCCTCGACCTGGTCGTGTGTCACGTAGATCATGGTGGCGCCCAGCTGCCGGTGCAGCCGCGCCAGCTCGATCCGCATCGACTGGCGCAGGCGGGCATCCAGGTTGGACAGCGGCTCGTCCAGCAAAAACACCGCCGGTTCGCGCACCAGGGCGCGTGCGAGCGCCACGCGCTGGCGCTGTCCGCCCGACAAGGCGCGCGGCAGCCGGTCGAGCAGCGATTCGAGCTCCAGCGTGCGCGCCGTGGCCTGCACGCGCTGGCCGATCTCGGCGGCGGGCACGTTGCGCACCTTCAGGCCGAACGCGATGTTCTGCGCCACGGTCATGTGAGGAAACAGCGCATAGCTCTGGAACACCATCGCGACGTTGCGGTCCTTGGGCGCGACCTCGTTGACCGCGCGGCCGCCGATCGACACCGTGCCCGCGCTGATCGATTCCAGGCCCGCGATCATCCGCAGCAGCGTGGACTTGCCGCAACCCGACGGGCCGACCAGGACCATCAACTCGCGGTCCGCGACCTCGAAGCTGGCGTCCTGCACGGCCGCGTGGCCGCCTTCGTAGACCTTGCAGACGCGATCAAGCTGGACGCTTGCCACCCGTTTTTTCTCCGCGCGAGCCGCCCGGCGCAAGCCGCCGAACGGCCTACGTTTACATCAGGCGCGCTGTTCCGTGTGGATCTCGGAAATCAGTACCCTTATGGTAACGTTTACATTCGATGGCCAGAGCACGCCCATGAAGTCCGCAAAGGCATCGCCGAGACACAGATTCCCGGACGGATTCCTGTGGGGAGCCGCCACGTCGGCCTACCAG
>Ga0307474_10004221_pt1 | contig 10354 bp, 14 predicted proteins | sample atmos_gasesECM1C_2_FD_203312 | JGI IMG/M metagenome (GOLD analysis project Ga0307474, IMG submission 203312) | Hardwood forest soil microbial communities from Morgan-Monroe State Forest, Indiana, United States - atmos_gasesECM1C_05 | ecosystem: Environmental > Terrestrial > Soil > Temperate...
TATAATTTCCGTGCGAAATCTCGGCTCGCGCTGAGTTTGCCAGTAAACCTATCCCGACACCGTGACGGGTTGAATTGTGCTTGCCAGCGTGCGGTCAGGCATGATTAAACGCAATGCGCATACCGATGGTGTTGCTGTGTCTGGTGGTCGGGGTGGCGACGTTACTGACGTCGTGCAAGCGGCCTCCCCACCATGCGGCGGGTCCGGCCGTGTCCGCTCCTCGCGCCACCGCGCCGGTGCAGCGGCTCAGCCAGCCCCAGCAGAAGGCGGTCGCGGGTCCGGTGGACCCGGACAGGCGCGTCGGCGCGATCTTCATCAACGGTGGGCCCCTGCACGTTTGCACGGGTTCCGTGGTGCATTCGGCGGGCGGGAACCTGATGATGACCGCGGCGCACTGCCTGGCCGGAGCCTCCCAGATGACCTTCGCTCCCGGTCTCGTCGGCGATGTTGTGCCCACGGATGTGTGGAAGGCCGACGCCGTGTACCTGGATCCCCGCTGGACCGCCAGCAAGGACCCGCACGCGGATTACGCGATCGCGCGGGTCAGCAATGACGCCGGTGTTTCGGTTGAGGCGCACGTCGGCTTGGCGCTGACGCTGGGTACGGCGCCTCCACCCGGCAGCCACGTCACGGTGGTGGGGTATCCGGCCGGCGTGGGCGGCAGGCCCATCGGCTGTCAGGCCAGCACGTCGCTCAATGACACCGGGTTCCCGTCAGTGGTGTGCGAAGGGCTGGTGGACGGCACGAGTGGGGCGCCATGGGTCAGCGGTACCACGCTGACCGGGCTGATCGGTGGTTTCGAACGCGGTGGGTGCGCAGCGAACGTGTCGTACTCGGCCCCGTTCGACGCGCAAACCGCGCAATTACTGGCCCGCGCCGAAGCCGGTGGCCCGGGTGATCCGCTGCAGAACGACCTCGACGAGAGCTGCGGATAGCGCCCGATCAGCGGCGGAACTCGCTGAGTGCCCGCATCTTGTTCGCCACGTCCAGCGCGGCGACCTTGTAGGCCTCGGAGAACGTCGGATAGTTGAACACCGCGTCGACCAGGTAGTCGACGGTGCCGCCGCAGCCCATCACGGCCTGCCCGATGTGCACCATCTCGGTGGCGCTGGTACCGAAGATGTGCACCCCGAGCAGCGTGCGATCCTCGGTCGACACCAGCATCTTGAGCATGCCGTAGGAGTCGCCGGCGATCTGACCGCGGGCCAGCTCCCGGTACCGTGCCACCCCCACTTCGTAAGGAATCGACTTCTTCGTCAGCTCCACCTCGGTGGCACCGACATAGGAGATCTCGGGAATCGAATAGATGCCGATGGGCTGCAGCTGGGTCATGCCGTCGGTCGGTTCCCCGAACGCGTGGTAGGCGGCGAGGCGTCCTTGTTCCATCGAGGTCGCGGCCAGTGCGGGGAATCCGATCACGTCGCCGACGGCGTAGATGTGGTCGACTTTGGTCTTGAATCGCTCGTCGACGCAGATCCGCCCGCGCCCCTCGACCTCGATGCCGGCGTTGTGCAGGTCCAGGTGGTCGGTTTGACCCTGGCGGCCCGCCGAGTACATGACCGTCTCGGCGGGAATCTGCTTGCCGCTGGCCAGGGTGGTGCAGGTGCCCGCAGAGCCGACATCGACCGCGGTCACTTCCTCGCCGAACCGGAACGTCACCGCCAGGTCGCGCAGGTGGAATTTCAGCGCCTCGACCACCTCGGGGTCGCAGAAGTCCAGCATGTCGTCCCGCTTCTCCACGACGGTCACCTTGGTGCCCAACGCGGCGAACATCGAGGCGTACTCGATGCCGATCACGCCGGCACCGACGACGACCATCGAGGCCGGAAGCGACTTGAGATCGAGGATCCCGTCGGAGTCGAGCACCCGTTCTTCGTCGAACTCGACCCCGGACGGTCGTGCCGGCCGGGTGCCGGTGGCGATGACGACGAATTCGCCTCTGACGGTGGTCGTCTCGCGGCGGCTCGGGTCTTCGATGACGACGGTGTGCGGGTCGAGGAATCGGCCGTGCCCGACCAGCAGGTCGATTCGGTTGCGCATCAACTGGTTGCGGACCACGTCGACTTCCTTGCCGATCACGTGCTGGGTCCGTGCCAGCAGGTCGGAAGGCGTGATGCGGTCCTTCACGCGGTAACTCGCGCCGTAGAGCTCGCGCTGATTCATGCCGGTGAGGTAGAGCACCGCCTCGCGCAATGTCTTTGACGGGATCGTGCCCGTGTTGACGCAGACGCCACCGAGCATTCGCCCGCGTTCGATGATCGCCACGGATTTCCCCAACTTGGCCGACGCGATGGCGGCCTTCTGGCCGCCCGGTCCCGAACCGATGACGACGACGTCGTACTCCTGCATCGAACCCATGAGATAGACGATAAGGCCCACAGTCGGGACTTTCTCCACAGACCGCTGGCTGGAGTACCGTGCGCGAGCACGGCCTGACGGTGGCGCCCGTCAGCGTTGGGGCTCATGACAACGCATCGCGGAGATTTTGAGCTGAACCGCCCCGGCGCGCTGATCGCCGCGCTACCCGCCGTTCTCGGCTTCGTTCCGGAAAATTCCTTGGTCCTGGTGTCATTGGGCGACGGCGAACTGGGGTCGGTGCTGCGGGTCGACCTCTGCGACGAACTCGCCGATCGGGTTGGGCACCTGGCCGAAATCGCCGCCACGGCCAGACCCGAGGCGGCGATCGCGGTGATTGTCGACGCCGACGGCGCGCACTGTCCGCAATGCAACGAGGAATACCGGCACCTGTGCACGGTGCTCAGCGAGGCGTTGTCGCGGCACAAGATTGCGCTGTGGGCGGCGCATGTGGTGGATGAGGTGGCCCTGGGCGGGCGCTGGCACTGTGTGGACGGCTGCGGTTCGTCGGGCGCGGTTGATGACCCGTTGGCGTCGCCGTTGGCGGCCGCGGCGGTGCTGGACGGCCGTCGGCTCTATCCGCGCCGCGCGGATTTGCAGGCCGTCATCGCGGTCGACGACCGGGCGCTCAGCGCCGAGCTGGCAGTCGCGGTCACCCGGCAGGCGGCCGCGCGAGAGGCCGCTCGGGGCGCGGATCCCGCGGGCTGCAGCCGCCGCGACGTGGAGAACGCGATGGCCGTCGCCGCCCGTGTCGCCGGCGGCCAATCGCTGTCCGACGCCGAGTTGGCCGAGTTGGGCTGTGCACTGACCGACGCACAGGTGCGCGACATCCTGTACGCCCTCGCGGTTGGCGAGAGTGCCGGCGAAGCCGAGTCACTGTGGGCGGCCCTGGCACGCACCCTGCCGCTGCCGTGGCGCGTCGAGGCGCTGGTCTTGCTGGCGTTCAGCGCCTACGCCCGCGGCGACGGGCCGCTTGCCGGGGTGTCGCTGGAAGCCGCGCTGCGGTGCGCACCGGACCATCGGATGGCGGGCATGCTGGACACGGCACTGCAGTCCGGTCTGCGGCCCGAGCAGATCCGTGAACTCGCCGTCACCGGGTATCGACTCGCGAAGCGACTCGGTGTGCGGCTACCGCCGCGACGAGCATTCGGCCGGCGCGCCGGATAGCCGCTCGGACGGTAAGGGTGCGAATCAGACCTTCTCGACCTTGACCGCGTGCGCCATCTCGTGTGGCAGGGTGACGTTTTCGTGGCCCGGGATCAAGATGGTCACGCCACCGCCGGCGGGGCTGGTCTCGACGGTCACTCGCGCGTTGGGCACGACGCCGGCGTCCTTGAGTCGCGTGATCAGATCGATGTCGCCCTGAACATGCTCGGTGAGCTGCCGGACGACCACGGCCACCGGCGCGCCGGCGGGCAACTCGGTCAACCGGACGAGATTGGCATCGTCGGCTCCCGACTCCGGGCCCACGCCCAGGTCCAACAGACCGGGAATCGGGTTGCCGAACGGGGAGGTCGTCGGGTGGTTGAGCACCTTCACCAGCCGCCGCTCGACGTCCTCGCTCATGACGTGTTCCCACCGGCATGCCTCGGCGTGCACTTCTTCCCACGGCACCCCGATGACGTCCACGAGCAATCGTTCGGCGAGGCGGTGCTTGCGCATCACGGCGATGGCCAGCGCGCGGCCCTTGTCGGTGAGCTCCAGGTGGCGGTCGCCGGCCACGTGAAGCAACCCGTCCCGCTCCATGCGGGATACGGTCTGGCTGACGGTCGGCCCACTCTGCTCGAGCCGTTCGGCGATCCGGGCACGCAACGGTGTCACGCCCTCTTCCTCGAGGTCGTAGATGGTCCGCAGGTACATCTCGGTGGTATCAACCAGCTCGTTCATTCAGCACCCTCCATTGCCGCTGAGTCTACTTGGCCAGCTGCGCGAATGGGTTCAACGCGTCCTAGGCAAGCAGTATGCCCGCCGCTGATGCGGCGGGCATACCGTCTGCTACCTAGCTCTACTTCGCGGCGTTAACTCGCGTACGACCGCAGCCGGTCGGCGCGCTCCCCGTTGCGCAGCTTGGTCATCACATCGCGCTCGATCTGACGGACCCGCTCGCGGGACAGGCCGAACAGTTTGCCGATCTGGTCCAGGGTGCGCGGCTGGCCGTCGTCCAGACCGAAACGCAACCGGATCACCTGGTGCTCACGCTCGTCGAGAGTGGCCAGAACACTGCGGATATCAGTGTGCAAGAGCTCGGCGATCACCGCGTTCTCGGCGGACATCGCCTCGGCGTCCTCGATGAAATCGCCCAACGGCGCTTCTTCCTCGGAGCCGACCGGCATGTCCAGGCTCACCGGGTCGCGGCTGTGCTCGAGCAGGTCGTTGATCTTGTCGACCGGAATGCCGGATTCGGCGGCCAGTTCCTCGTCGGTGGCTTCACGTCCCAGGTTCTGGTGCATCTCCCGCTTGATCCGCGCCAGCTTGTTGACCTGCTCCACCAGGTGAACCGGTAGCCGGATGGTGCGGCTCTGGTCGGCCATGCCGCGGGTGATGGCCTGACGAATCCACCAGGTGGCATACGTCGAGAACTTGAATCCCTTTGTGTAGTCGAACTTCTCCATCGCGCGGATCAGACCCAGGTTGCCCTCCTGGATGAGATCCAGCAGCGGCATACCCCGGCCCGTGTAGCGCTTGGCCAGCGAAACCACCAGGCGCAGATTCGCTTCGAGCAGGTGACGGCGCGCCGCCTCGCCATCGCGCACGACGGCCGCTAGATCGCGTTTGCGGTTCTCGCCGAGGCGCTTACGCGTTTCCAGCAGGTGCTCGGCATAAAGCCCGGCCTCGATGCGCCTGGCAAGTTCAACCTCGCCTGCTGCGTTGAGCAACGCCGTCTTGCCGATCCCGTTCAGATAAACGCGCACTAAATCCGCTGCGGGGCTTTGAGCATCTAGATCGCTGTCAATCCTGCTGGTGCTGGCGTTCGCCATAGCGACCTCCCGATTGGCTTGTGACTGTCATGTGGTTTAACGACAGATCCGCCCTAGGAGTTCCCGCCGATTTGTCATCTCACACGCCTTGACGTGCAGAAATGTGCCCAAGACCTGAGAATGTCCTGAGAAGTGCGCCGGCCGGCGGGTTAGCCGGAACCGTCGTCGCGCTGCGGGTGCCGCCGCGCCTCCAGCGCCGGCCGCTCGGCCGTCGGGAACAACGGCGTGCGGCGCCGCGCTTCGTCAAACCGCCGTGGCTCGTTGCCGCGGCGAGGTGGCCGGTCGTTGGCGATCAGTACGGCCATCCACGGCAATGGCACCGACGCCGCCACGATCACCAGTGAGATCAGGCCGTTGTGCCAGGCGCCGTAGGCGAGGGCGGCGAAGATAAGCGCCGGGATCCGGAACGCCATCAGGGTCAGGTACTTACGTACCCGCGCGCGATGCTGCTCTTCGTACGAGGGCTCCGCGGCCGTAATGAGCACCGGCCGGCCGTTGTCGTCGAACCCCAGATCGGAGCCGCGCTTCATTACTCCACTGTCCCACATCTGATCGATTCCGGCTTGGCCGGTTTTGGAGTCAGCAGTGCACAATGTGAGGTATGCAGACCCAGACGATCGAACGCACCGAGACCGACGAACGCGTCGACGACGGGACCGGCAGCGACACCCCGAAATACTTCCATTACGTCAAGAAGGACAAGATCGCCGAGAGCGCGGTCATGGGCAGCCACGTGGTGGCCCTGTGCGGTGAGGTATTTCCCGTCACGCGGGCGGCCAAGCCGGGCTCACCGGTCTGCCCGGACTGCAAGCAGATCTACGAAAGACTCAAGAGGGACTGATCAGGTCGGCGGCTCCGCCGCGCGGGCGTTGTGCTGCGCCGATACCGGATCGGTTGACGCCGTGAAGGCACCCGCGCGCGCCAGCAGCCAGTTGCGTAGCCGGTGGGCGTGAGTCGCCGGCGCTGGGAATTCCTCCTGGATGGCGGCGTTGAGTTCGGCCCCCAGCATGATGGCAAAGCCACCGAAAAACGCGAACAACAGGAACGCGATCGGGGTGGACAACGCGCCGTAGGTGTAGCCGGTGCTGGTGATCCACCTCAGGTAAACCCTCAGGCCCAGCGTGGCGATGACGAAGAACGCTGTCGCCAGCACGGCACCGAACACCAGCCGATGCGTCGGTAGCGGTACCGGCAGCGATACCCGGTACAGGATGATGATCCCCATCATCAGGCCGAAAATCAGCGCAGGGAAGTAGCCGTAGCGCAGTATGTTGGCCAGGCTGAACGGGATGTGCTCGCTCACCTTGCGCGGGCCCACTACCAGCACCGGCGCGGTCGCTACCAGAAGCACCAGCATCACCACGTACAGAAATAGCGCGAAGAGTCGCTGCCGCACCGGATGCCGCAATGGGGTCTGGTCATGCGCCTCCACCACGGCGTCGACGTAGGCAGAAATTGCCGACGATCCCGCCCACAGCGAGATCACAAAACCCAGCGACACCACCTCGCCGCGGGCGTTGGCGGTGACGTCGCGAATGGTGGGCTCGATGATCTCGTTGACGACACTGACAGAGAAAAAGCTATGGGCGGAGGCGATTATGCTTTTCTCGATCGCAGGCAATGTGTCCCGGCCGAATAGCGGGGCCACGTAGGCCAAGCTGCCCAGCATTCCCAGCAACAGCGGCGGCAACGACAGCGCCGACCAAAACCCGGCCTGCGCCGACTCCGAAAAGATCGAGTCGTCCCAGCTCTTGGACAGCGTCCTTCGACTGATTCGCCAGATGTGGTGGCGGGACGGCTTTGCGACCTGATCGCTCATAGGGGTCCAGCATTGCCGATAACCGCTCGCGCACCTCACATTGCCGGTGGGTGAGTTCGAAAGGCCTAGCTGCCGCTGGTCTCCAGCACGGCGGACAACTCGGTCAGTTTCGCCTCATGCTCGTTGGCGTGGTGCTGGCAGAAGAGAAGCTCGGCTCCAGAAGGCAGCTTGGCGCGTACGCGAGCCGCGGCACCGCAGCGGTCGCAGCGGTCTGCCCTAGTCAGCTCGGGACTGGTCAAAGTTGCGTTCATTGCTTCTCCCGTTTCTCGTACACTCACTGTCTCAGACGCACGCGGTTTTCGCGTTGTTCCCCGATCGTTATCGGGTGTGTCGTTTCTCACGGCTCTCTCACCCCCTTCAGACGTTCGCCTTAAGGTGATCGAACGTGACCTTCGCTCCCGACGTCCTGGTGCACTTGTGCGGCGCCGACGAGTGGTCTCGTGCCCGCAGTCGCGGCGAACTACGCCCCCCCGCGTCCGGCTCGGACGTTGAGGACCGGTTCATCCATCTATCGACGCCTGACCAGGTGCACCTGCCGGCTAACCGGCTCTACCGCGGTCGAGATGACCTGGTTCTGTTGCATATCGACCCAACTCTGCTGGACTCACCCGTGCGTTGGGAGCCGGGCGTGGCAACGGATCCGGAGTCGATGTTGTTCCCCCACCTGTACGGTCCGCTCCCGGTGCGCGCGGTCATGAGGGTCACGGCTTACTTGCCGGCGCCGGATGGCACCTTCCCGCCGGTGGCGGGGTCTCAGGACTCGGCGTCGGGGGCGACGTAGGCGTCGGCTTCGATCTCTACCAACAGGTCAGGTTCGATCAGCGCCGAGACCTCGACCATCGTGGCCGCGGGACGTAGGTCACGGAAGGCCTCCGCGTGCACCGCGGCAACCTCGCGCCAGCGCCCGATATCGGTCACGTAGATGCGGGTGCGGACCACGTCGGTGAGCGCGGCACCCGATCGTTGGAGTGCAATCTCGATGCGGCGCAAAGCGTCTCGGGTCTGGGCGGCGATATCGCCCGCCGGTCCGGCGCCGGTTGTCCCCGACACTGCCACGTGCGGGCCGACGCGTACCGCGCGCGAGTAACCGACCACCGATTCGAATTCGGATCCGGACGAGACAACTTTGCGGTTGGTTGACATGCGGTCACAGTAGCCCCGGGGGTGATCCGCGACGGTCTGCTCACGAAATATGTTGGACGCCAAAAGATTTCACTGCCTGCTGTGCCCGGAGTTAACATGGTCGCTCGGCGGCACCGTGGGTCGTCTAGCAGAGGGAGCGGTCGATGACCACGCACGGCATCTCGGTGGACGCGCTGCGTGCGCAGGAGGCGTGCTTCGCGCGGGCATTCGCACACGGCGATCCGGCGATCGCGCGGGATCTCTATCAGCCCGACGTGGTGTACGTGAGCCCGACGGTGCGCCTCTTCGATTGGCCGGCCCGGATCGACGGCATCGATCGCACGCTCGAGTTCATCGCCCTAACCATCCGCGGCTGCACGGCGATCCGCTACGAGGCCGTGGAGCATGCCATCACGCCCGGCGCGGACGCCGCGTTCGTGCGCGTGCAGTTCGACTGGACTCAGGGCGCGCAACGCCTGCGCTCGACGTATGTGGTGCTCTACCGCTATCGCGACGGCCTGATCGCCCGCCAGGAGCTGTACTACGACCCGGGCGGGGCGTTGCAGCGACTCGGTAACTAACGATGCTGGCTCACATAGCCGGAATGCGCACGGGCCGCAACTCTGCGACACTCGACGGGTCATGAAATTCTTACTGGCAGCGGCAAGCGCGGTTGTCATGATGGGCATCGCAGCGCCGGCATACGCCGATGACGGCGACGGCGGGGACATCGGCAACGACAAAGATTTCCTCGCGGAACTCCGGCAGGTCGGTGTCACCTACCAGGACCCGGATAATGCGGTTGCAGCCGCCAAATCGGTATGTCAGCTAGTCGACGATGGAAAGTCGGTGGCGGAGATCCTCACGGAACTGCGGAACCGCAACCCGTCGTTCCAGGGGACGAGCGCCGCCAAGTTCACGGCACTCGCGGCCGCGCATTACTGCCCCGAGTACATGAGCGGCGGGGGCTTGAGTGACGGCGCTGCCGGGCGGCCCTAGTCGCGGCCGCGGCCGTCGGTGAACGCTACGAACTGACCGAGTCCGCGCAGGGCATCTAATCCGACGACTTGTCGGAGTCCTCGGAGCCGTCGGTGTCGTCGGAGCTGTCGAGCTTGTCGGCGTACTTCGTCAAAAGCCCAGCTAGTTCGCGCGCCTCCGCAGGTTCTAACGAATCGTCGAATAACCGCTCGTCGCTCTCAGAGATGCGCTCCAAGTAAACGGCGTCGTTCTTGGTACCGACGTCCCACCGGCCCCCCTCGTGACGAACCATCCGATGCCGCCTTCCGACTAGTGACCTGATTCCAAATCTGGCGCGCCCTTCGCTACTGCGTTGTTTACCCATTTCTGCTGTAACAACCCGCCACGGTAATTTTCACAAATCCCGATGTAACTAACCGCGCAAGCGTTTACACCGTCGATCAGCAAATACCGGGTCTCGCATACCGACCGTCAGGGCAGCCCCTGCTCCCCTCGGGGACCCCGCGCTTTGCGAGCAGGAAGACCTTCCTCGCTCTGAACCTCCCAGGAGGCTGCAGCAAAGCTGGTCGGATCTCATCCAGCTAGATATCTCATCCATACGGATGACGTAATGCCCACGCCATGGTGCTTGTCTTCGAAGTGTTGGAAGCCGCGGCTCCCGATAAGGAGCCAACAACTGGACTCCACTCGTGTGCCCAGGGCGGCCCGGCCCGACACCCGGCGAAACATCCGATACGCAGGAAAGGATCGACCAATGTCACAGGAAGAACAAAACATCGAGCTCATCAAGAAGGGCTACGACGCCTTCAACGCTGGTGACGGTGACACGGTGATGAGCCTGTTCGACGACAACATCGAGTGGATCCAGCCGGGCGACAGCGCCATCAGCGGCACCTACCACGGAAAGCAGGAACTAGCAGAGCTGCTGGCCAAGATGGGTGAGAAGCAAACATCCGTGTCTCCCAGTCGCTTCCTCGCCGACGGCGATCTTGTGGTGGTGCTCGGCCAGTCGACGGTCGCGGGCGAAACCACCGACCAGGCGCAGGCCATCACTGTCCGCAACGGCAAGGCCGTCCACGTGCAGAGCTATGCCGACACGGCG
>Ga0307474_10004224_pt1 | contig 10353 bp, 6 predicted proteins | sample atmos_gasesECM1C_2_FD_203312 | JGI IMG/M metagenome (GOLD analysis project Ga0307474, IMG submission 203312) | Hardwood forest soil microbial communities from Morgan-Monroe State Forest, Indiana, United States - atmos_gasesECM1C_05 | ecosystem: Environmental > Terrestrial > Soil > Temperate...
TGCGGACGTTACCGATCGGCTCGTTCTCGATGTAGGTCAGGCCGGCATCGACCTCGAGATTTTCCAACAGCCCAAGCACCTGTGCCGACGTACAGGATACGACCTGGAATCGCACATCCGGATAGCGCGCGCGAAACGGCGTCGTCAGCGAGGCCACCATGCCGAGCACAGTCGGGATGGCCGCGATCCGGATCTCGCCCGAAAGCTTGTCCTTCAGCGAGTTGATTTCCTGGCGCATGGCGCGGGCATCGCCGACGATGCGCCGGGCCCAGTCCAGCGTCCGCTCGCCTTCGGGAGTAAAACCCTGAAATCGCGAGCCCCGCTGCACCAGCATCACGCCCAGAATTTCCTCAAGCTGCTTCAGGCTGGTCGACATGGTCGGCTGGGTCACGCCGCATGCCTCCGCCGCGCGCCCGAAATGGCGTTCCTTGGCGAGTGCCAGCAGAAGTTCAAGCTTGTCGATCAAGACATCCCCCAACGGTTTCAAGCATTACGAATATCACGGCTTTGCACGGAGCACCTTGAGGCTAAAAGTCCAATGCTGAAAACAACGCCAATTGGCGGCGTTTTTCGCCTGAAAAGCGACCCGTCGGGAGCCGCAGCCATCGGGCTTTTATATTAACCAATATCGCTTCCCAATCGATCGCTTTTCGCTATCGCAGCATGGGACAGCTTTATTGATTCTTAGAACGATTCCGCGTTTGAATAGTTCGCTATAAGATATTGATTGAGAAGGTGGATATCATGTCCGTGTACGAACCGTGGGAGCCCAAGCGCGGCGCCGAAATCATCGCCGAACACACCCATCTGGAAGGTGCGACGCTGGTGATCCTGCATGCGCTTCAGGAGGCCTTCGGCTATGTGCCGCAACCCGCGATTCCGATGGTCGCGGAAGCACTGAATTTGTCGCGCGCCGAGGTGCACGGCGTCTTCACTTTCTATCATGATTTTCGTCACAAGCCGGCGGGCAAGCACGTGCTGAAGCTTTGCCGCGCCGAAGCCTGTCAGGCCGCAGGCGGCGATGCGGTCGCAGCGCGCGCCGAAGCCACGCTTGGCATTGCGATCGGCAACACGACGCCGGACGATCGTGTGACGCTCGAACCCATCTACTGCCTCGGCCTTTGCGCCACCGCGCCGTCGGCGATGCTCGACGGCCGCGTGGTCGGAATGCTGGATGAAGCGCGCATCGATGCGCTGATCGCGGAGGCACGGCGATGAGCTTTCGTATTTTCATTCCGCGCGATGCAGGCGCTGTAGCGGTTGGCGCCGAGGAGACCGTGACGGCGCTTGAGCAAGCCGCAGCCAAGCGCAATGTCGCGATCGAGATCGTCCGCACCGGTTCGCGCGGCCTCTTTTGGCTGGAGCCGATGCTCGAGGTTGCGACCGCAAAAGGACGCGTTGCCTTCGGCCCAGTGAAGGAGGCGGACGCCGCGTCGGTGCTGGATGCAATTCTGGCCGACAAGCCGCACGCGCTCAAGCTTGGCCTCACCGAAGACATTCCCTGGCTCAAGCGCCAGACCCGCCTCACCTTCGCGCGCTGCGGCGTCATCGATCCGCGTTCGGTCGACGATTATCGCGCCCATGGCGGTTACAAGGGGCTCGAACGCGCGCTGACGCTGACCTCGGATGCGATTCTCGCCGACGTGACGACGTCGGGCCTTCGCGGCCGTGGTGGTGCAGGTTTTCCGACCGGCATCAAATGGAAGACGGTGGCGCAGACGGGCGCCGACCGGAAATTCATCGTCTGCAACGCCGACGAGGGAGACAGCGGCACGTTTGCCGACCGCATGATCATGGAAGGCGATCCCTTCGTGGTGATCGAAGGCATGACCATTGCCGGCGTCACCGTCGGCGCTACCAAAGGCTATATCTACATCCGCTCCGAATATCCGCACGCGATTGAGGCGATGAATGCCGCGATCGCAGCAGCGAGGCGTGCAGGCTATCTGGGCCCGCGCATTTGCGGTTCACAGCATACCTTCGATCTCGAGGTCCGGGTTGGCGCCGGCGCCTATGTCTGCGGCGAGGAGACTTCGCTGCTCGAGAGCCTCGAGGGCCGGCGCGGCATCGTCCGCGCCAAGCCACCGCTGCCCGCACACAAGGGCCTGTTCGGCAAACCCACCGTGATCAACAACGTGCTGTCGTTCGCGGCGATCCCCTTCATCCTCGCCGGTGGCGCGAAGGCCTATGCCGACTACGGCATGGGCCGCTCGCGCGGCACCATGCCGATCCAGCTTGCCGGCAACGTCAAGTTCGGCGGCCTGTTTGAAACCGCCTTCGGCATTACACTTGGCGAGCTCGTCGACGATGTCGCCGGCGGCACCTTTACCGGCCGTCCGGTGCGGGCCGTGCAAGTGGGCGGTCCGCTCGGCGCCTATTTCCCGCGCGCGCTGTTCGATACGCCGTTCGACTACGAGGCCTTTGCGGCGCGCGATGGCCTGATCGGCCATGCCGGCATCGTGGTGTTCGACGACACCGTCGACATGGCAAAGCAGGCGCGCTTCGCAATGGAGTTCTGCGCCATCGAATCCTGCGGCAAGTGCACGCCCTGCCGGATCGGATCGACCCGCGGCGTCGAGACCATCGACAAGATCCGTGCCGGCGAACGCGTGGAACAGAACCTCGCGGTCGTCGAAGACCTCTGCAACACCATGAAATTCGGCTCGCTCTGCGCCCTCGGCGGCTTCACACCCTACCCTGTGATGAGCGCGCTCAAGCACTTCAGGGAAGATTTCAGCCCGGCGCCCAGGCGCCTTCAGGCTGCGGAATAGAACAGGAAATCGCCATGTCGCTGATCCACGAAACCGACTTCGGAACCCCGCGCTCCAAATCCGAGAAAACAGTCACGCTCACCATCGATGGTCAGAGCATCACCGTGCCCGAGGGCACCTCCATCATGCGCGCGGCGATGGAAGCCGGCACGCAGATCCCGAAACTGTGCGCCACCGACATGGTGGATGCCTTTGGCTCCTGCCGGTTGTGCCTCGTCGAAATCGAGGGCCGCGCCGGAACGCCGGCTTCCTGCACCACGCCTGTCATGCCTGGCCTCGTGGTCCACACCCAGACCGAGCGGCTGAAGAAGCTGCGCAAGGGCGTGATGGAGCTCTACATCTCCGATCATCCGCTGGATTGCCTCACCTGCGCCGCCAATGGCGATTGCGAATTGCAGGACATGGCGGGCGCGGTCGGCTTGCGCGACGTCCGCTACGGCTATGAGGGCGAGAATCACGTTTTCGCCAACACCAATGGTCACGCCAATGCGGCCTGGATGCCGAAAGACGAATCCAATCCGTACTTCACGTACGACCCTTCGAAGTGCATCGTCTGCTCACGCTGTGTGCGCGCCTGCGAGGAAGTCCAGGGCACCTTTGCGCTGACCATTGCCGGCCGCGGTTTCGACAGCCGCGTGTCGCCCGGCATGAGCGAGGCCTTCATCGGCTCCGAATGCGTGTCCTGCGGCGCCTGCGTGCAGGCCTGCCCGACCGCGACGCTAACCGAAAAATCCGTGATCGAAATCGGCCAGCCGGAACATTCGGCCGTCACCACCTGCGCCTATTGCGGCGTTGGTTGCTCCTTCAAGGCCGAAATGCGCGGCGAAGAAGTGGTCCGCATGATGCCGTACAAGGACGGCAAGGCCAATCGCGGCCACTCCTGCGTCAAGGGCCGCTTCGCCTATGGCTATGCCACGCACAAGGAGCGCATCCTCAAGCCGATGATCCGCGAAAGCATCAACGATCCCTGGCGCGAGGTATCGTGGGACGAGGCGTTCGGCTTTGCGGCGGCGAAATTCAAGCACATTCAGGAGAAATACGGCCGCGATTCCGTCGGCGGCATCACCTCCTCCCGTTGCACCAACGAAGAAACCTATCTGGTGCAGAAGCTGATCCGCGGTGGCTTCGGCAACAACAACGTCGATACCTGCGCCCGCGTCTGCCACTCGCCGACCGGCTATGGGCTGGCCACCACCTTCGGCACCTCGGCCGGCACCCAGGATTTCGACTCGGTCGAAGACTCCGACGTGATGGTGGTGATCGGCGCCAATCCGGCGGCCGCTCACCCGGTTTTCGCCTCGCGCATGAAGAAGCGGCTGCGCCAGGGCGCCAAGCTGATCGTGATCGATCCGCGGCGCACCGAAATGGTGGAATCGCCGCACATGAATGCGCTTCATCTGCCGCTGCTGCCCGGCACCAACGTTGCGGTGCTGACCGCCATAGCGCACGTTATCGTCACCGAAGGCCTTGCCAACGAAGCCTTCGTACGCGAGCGTTGCGACTGGGACGAATTCCAGGACTGGGCGGCGTTCGTGTCGCTGCCGAAGAACAGCCCGGAATCGACCGCCATCATGACCGGCGTCGACCCGAAGGATCTGCGCGAAGCCGCGCGCATCTATGCGACAGGCGGCAATGGCGCGATCTATTACGGGCTCGGCGTGACCGAGCACAGCCAGGGCTCGACCACGGTGATCGCGATCGCCAACCTCGCGATGGCAACCGGCAATATCGGCCGTCCCGGCGTCGGCGTGAACCCGCTGCGCGGCCAGAACAACGTGCAGGGCTCCTGCGACATGGGCTCGTTCCCGCATGAGCTGCCGGGCTATCGCCATATCGAAGGCGAAGCGGTGCGCAAGCAATTCGAGGCGGCATGGAATGTCAGCCTCAACCCGGAACCGGGCCTGCGCATTCCCAACATGTTTGACGCCGCCATCGATGGCAGTTTCAAGGGTCTCTACGTCCAGGGCGAGGACATTCTTCAGTCTGACCCGAACACCAAGCACGTGGTGCAGGCGCTGTCGTCGATGGAATGCGTCATCGTCCACGACTTGTTCCTGAACGAGACCGCGAACTATGCCCACGTCTTCCTGCCCGGCTCGACCTTCCTGGAAAAGGACGGCACCTTCACCAATGCCGAGCGCCGCATCCAGCGCGTGCGCAAGGTGATGACGCCGCGCAACGGCCTGGCCGACTGGGAGGTCACCATCCAGCTCGGCAAGGCGATGGGCTTCGAGATGAACTACAGCCATCCGTCCGAGATCATGGACGAGATCGCAGCCCTCACCCCGACCTTTGCCGGCGTTTCCTACGCCAAGCTCGATGAGTTGGGCTCGGTGCAATGGCCGTGTAACGAGAAAGCACCGGAGGGTACGCCGGTGATGCATATCGGCGGCTTTGTCCGCGGCAAGGGCAAGTTCGTGCTCACCGAATACATTCCGACGGATGAACGCACCGGACCGCGCTTCCCGCTGCTGCTGACCACCGGCCGCATCCTCAGCCAGTACAACGTCGGTGCGCAGACCCGCCGCACCGAGAACGTGGTCTGGCACAGCGAGGACCGCCTCGAAATGCATCCGCACGACGCCGAGCAGCGTGGCGTGCGCGACGGCGACTGGGTGCGGTTGGCGAGCCGCGCCGGCGAGACCACGTTGCGCGCCCTGATCACCGATCGCGTCGCGCCGGGCGTCGTCTACACCACGTTCCACCATCCGGACACACAGGCTAACGTCATCACCACCGAGTTTTCCGACTGGGCCACGAACTGCCCCGAATATAAGGTCACGGCAGTGCAGATCTCGCCGTCCAACGGACCGTCGGAATGGCAGAAGTCTTACGAGGAGCAGGCGCGCCATTCGCGGCGCATCGCGCCTCTGGAAGCTGCGGAGTAGCCGTTGCGCGATCCGGCTCGCACAGTCAATCGTCTGGCGTGGCGCGATAGCCGCCTCAACGATGGCACGCGCGCGATCCCGGAAGAGACGCCATTGGCGCTGACCTATAACGGCGGCACCTATGCGGTCATGATGGGCACGCCGCAAAATCTGGAAGACTTCGCTGTTGGCTTCAGCCTCAGCGAAGGAATCGTGCGGTCACCTGACGAAATCGCCTCGCTGGAGATTGTCGATCTCGACGACGGCATTGAGCTGCGAATGTGGCTCGCCGACGACAAGGCAAACTATCTGAGCGAGCGGCGGCGGCACATCGCAGGTCCCACCGGCTGCGGACTTTGCGGGATCGACTCCATCGTCGAAGCCGTGCGTCCGGCCGCGATCGTTGTCAGGGGGCGCTCGTTCTCGCCGCAGGAGATCATGACGGCGACGCAGAGCGTCGGCCCGTTGCAAACCATCAACATCGAGACCCGCGCCGTCCACGCCGCCGCGTTCTGGACGCCCGCCGCCGGCATCGTCGCGCTGCGCGAGGACGTCGGCCGCCACAACGCGCTCGACAAGCTGGCGGGTGCGCTCGCTCAGGCCAAAGTGAATGCCAGCGAAGGCATGGTCCTTCTGACGAGCCGTGTTTCGGTCGAGATGGTTCAGAAGACGGCCGCAATCGGCGCGCCTGTCATGGCGGCCGTTTCCGCACCAACCGCACTCGCCGTCAGGATGGCGGACGCCGCCGGCATCACGCTTGTCGCCGTCGCCCGCTCCGACGGCTTTGAAATCTTCACCCATCCCGATCGCATCACAGCGGTCGCGCAAGGTACCACTCATGTCGCACGATGACCGGCTGGTCTATATGGCCAATCAAATCGGCAAATTCTTCGAGAGCCAGGGGCACGACAAGGAAGTCTCCGGCGTCGCCGAGCATATTCGCAAGTTCTGGGATCCGCGGATGCGCAAGTCGATCTTCGCCCATCTCGACGCCGGTGGCACCGGCCTTGATCCCAATGTGCGTGAGGCCATTGCTTCGCTGAAGGCTGCGGGCGTGAAGGCGTACTGACGCTTTCGCCCGTGGGATGCTAGCCCCGCTCCTCGAGCACGGCGCGAAACACCCGCCTCACCTCGGACTGGGTCTCCTTGACCCGCGCTTCGAGTGACGAAAAGTCGGGCGCGTCGCCCGCCCGCGCCATGATCTGCAACAGGTCTTCCCCTGATGTCTCCGGATTGAATCGCTCGTTGACGCAAAGCCGCAAGACTTGCGTGAGGTCGTGATAGAGCAGCGCCGCGGATCGCAATATTTCGGCCGATGCCGCGGGCAAGACACCGAGCCGGGCGGCGTTATCGAGCACATGCAGCGTGTTGACGTCGAGAATATCGGGCTTCTCGGCGGCATGCGCGAGTTGCAGGTACTGGGCGATGAAATCGATATCGACCAATCCTCCCGCGACATGCTTCAGGTCCCAGAGGTCGTCCTCGCCTTTTTCGAGTGCAATGGCGCGACGCATGTCGGCCACGTCAACGGCAACGCCTTCGGCGTCGCGCGGCCGGGTCAATACCTGGAGGATAACGCTCTCGATCCTGCCGCGGAACTTCGGTGACGCCGAGATCACCCGCGCCCGGGTGAGCGCCATGTGCTCCCAGGTCCAGGCTTCCTTCTCCTGGTATTCGGCAAACGCATCGACATGCGACGCCACCGGACCGGCGCGACCCGAGGGCCGCAACCGCATGTCGATGTCGTAAAGCACGCCGTAATTCGTGCGCGTCGTGAAGGCCGAGATCAGCCGCTGCGTGAAGCGGGCAAAATATTGCGCGCCATGCAACGATTTAACGCCGTCGGAATCCGGATGATCCGGATCGAAGTCATAGAGCAGGATCAGGTCCAGATCGGAAGCGGCTGTCATCTCGCGGCTGCCGAGCCGTCCCATCGCCAGGATCGCCGTCTCCTGCCCCTTGATGCGGCCGTACTGGTTCGCGAATTGCTCGGTCACCAGGCCATGCACGGTGTGAACGATGCCCTCGGCGACATCGGCAAATGCTACGCCTGCCTGCTGCGCGGAGACCGTGCCGGACAAAATCCGCGTGCCGATCAGGAACAGGCTCTCACGGCCGAACAATCGAAGCCGGTCGAGAAACTCTTCGTAGGAACCGGCATCCTCGAGCGTTGCGGCCAAGCGCGCGGAGAGTTCGCGCTGGTCCGGCATGGCGCCAAAGAAGCGCGGGTCGATCAAGCCGTCCATGATCTGCGGCTGCCGCGCGAGCATGTCGCCAAGCCGCGGCGCCGCACCTAGAATCAGCGCCACCAGCGCCACAAGGTCGCGGTTCTGGCTGAGCAGGACGAACAGCCTGCCGCCGCGTTGCAAGGCCTGCAGAAAATGATCGAATACGACAATCGCATTGTCGGGATCTTCGGCATCGGCGAGGCCGCCGATCAGCAACGGGAGAAACTCGACAAAGGAATTTCGGGTCGCTTCCACGCGGAACACGCGATAGTCGCCATCCAGCCATTGCTTCACGGTCGCCGCCACCGCGATCGGCTTCTTGAAGCCCAGCGCAGTGAGGTGATCGACCAGACGTGGGTCGTCCGGCCCTGCCGCATAGTCGACCTCGGGCAACCTGGCGGTGCCTGCGGGATCGCCTTCAAAGAGCTTGGCGTAGTGGCCCTGCACGATGGTGAGATGCTTGAGCAGCTCGCTGGCAAAGGCGTCGCGGCTCTCATAGCCGGAAAACCACGCGAACTTCTCTACGGCTTGAGGATCCTCGGGCAGCGCATGGGTTTGCTCGTCGGCGACCATCTGCAGGCGATGTTCGACACGGCGCAGGAATTCGTAAGCGCTGGCGAGCTGGTCGCGGGCTTCGAACGTGATCCAGTTGCTCGTGGCCAGGCGATCGAGCGCTTCGAGCGTCGGCCGCACCCGCAATTCGGGATGCCGGCCGCCGGTGATCAATTGCTGGGTTTGTGCAAAGAATTCGATTTCGCGGATGCCGCCGCGCCCGATCTTGACATTGTGGCCTTCGACCGCGATTTCACTTTGCCCGCGATAGGTCTGCATCTGCCGCTTCATGTCGTGTACGTCTGACAACGCGGCAAAATCCAGATGCTTGCGCCAGACAAAGGGCGAGAGCTCCGCCATCAGCGCCGCGCCTGCCCGCATGTCGCCGGCACAGGGCCGCGCCTTGATCATCGCGGCACGTTCCCAGGTGCGGCCCTCCCGCTCGTAATAATGCAACGCCGAGGCGGTCGATATCGCGAGCGGCGTCGAGGCCGGATCGGGGCGCAGCCGCAGATCGACCCGAAACACGTAGCCCTCGCCGCTGCGCTGCTGCAGCATTCGCGACATTGCTTGCGTCATTCGGACGAAGAACGGCTGCGGTTCGATATCGGGCGTCAGCGAGGACGCTTCAGCGTCGTAGAAAACGATGAGATCGATATCGCTGGAGAAATTCAGCTCTCTGGCGCCCATCTTGCCCATCGCCAGCACGACGAGGCCGCAGCCATCCTCCGGCCGATCCGGATTCGGCGGCAACATCCTTCCGCGGATCGTCTCCTGCCGCAGGAGGAAGCGCAGCGCCGACCGCACCGACATGACGGCGAGGTCGGTCAGCGCTTTCGTGATTTGCATGACCGGCCACACCCCGCCGATGTCGCACAGCGCGATCAAAAGCGCGGCTTCGGCCTTGCAACGACGCAGCAACTGCATCGCCTGCGCCTCGCTCGATGCGATCCCCACGCCTTGCCTTGTCTCTTCGATCAGTTGCGCCAGATGCGAGCGAGGCTCGCTCTGCAAAAGCGTGAGCGCGCGGGCCGCATCCGCGCGAACCAGATCGAAAAGATAGGGCGAGGCCTCCGCGATCCCGGCGAAAATTTGCCGCGCGCGAGGAAAGCGCTCGAACAGGCTTTCAAGTTCGCTCACCTGGTCAAATGCGAGATCCGATAGCCAGGCGGCGAGGCGTTGCTGCGCGTCGTTCGAATTCGACAGATAGGGTCCGCTGACAAAACACGCCGCAAGTGACAAAGCGTCGACATTCACATCACCGATTCCGCGAACAGCCATGGCGAATGTCGATCCAGAGGGAGCACCAGCATCAAATCGCGCCTAGCGCCGATTCACGCGGCTTTCTGTGGCATATCCTGCGTCGGAGCCGCAAGCCTGTCGCTGCCGCCGGACAGGGCCGGAATCGCAAGCGTGGCAATCAAGCCGGGATGCGCGTCGTCGAGCCTGAGATCGCCGCCGTGCAGCGTGGCGACGGCGGAAGCGAGACTTAAGCCGAGACCGGAACCCGGTTGCGTACGGCTTGCCTCGAGCCGCACAAATCGTTCAACCGCATGCTTGCGGTCGGCCGCCGGAATGCCTGGCCCGCGATCGATCACGCTGAGCAGCACCCGATCGCCGACGCGTTTGGCCTCAATCAGAATCTCCTTGCGATCGGCCTCAGAGGATGCGCCTGCGCTCAAAGGCTGCACGGTGGGGTCTGGCTTGCCATATTTGATCGCGTTCTCCACGAGGTTGGCCAAGGCCTGGCTGATCAACTCGCGATTGCCGTGAAGCGGCGCCGCCTCGGCCTTTACATGGAGCGTCATGCCATCGTCTTCGGCGAGCGGCTCGTAGAGTTCGTGAATGCCGCGAGCGACGTCGGCGGCGTCGAAGTCATCCATATTGCCGCGGGCTTGCCCGGATTCGGCGCGTGCGATCATCAAAAGCGCATTG
>Ga0307474_10004225_pt1 | contig 10352 bp, 10 predicted proteins | sample atmos_gasesECM1C_2_FD_203312 | JGI IMG/M metagenome (GOLD analysis project Ga0307474, IMG submission 203312) | Hardwood forest soil microbial communities from Morgan-Monroe State Forest, Indiana, United States - atmos_gasesECM1C_05 | ecosystem: Environmental > Terrestrial > Soil > Temperate...
GCGACCATATCGACCGTTACCTGGCGATGCTCGCGTACCTGCGCTTGACGCTGCAGGCCGTCATCGACACCCACACGCACGCCGACCATCGCACCGGATGCTTCGAGCTCGGCGATCTGACGGGCGCGGCCGTGCTGATGCACCGCGACGCCCCGGCGCCCCGGGTCGACCGCCACGTGGCCGACGGCGACACGCTGCGGCTGGGCACGCTGACGCTGCGGTTCCTGGCCACGCCGGGGCACACGCCGGACGGCGTCAGCATCGTGGTGGACGATACGGTGTTCACCGGCGATACGCTGCTGATACGGGGCACGGGGCGGGCCGATTTCCCGGGCGGCGATGCCGGGGCCCAGTACGACAGCATCGTGGGCAAGCTCTTCGCACTGCCCGATCACACGGTCGTGCTGCCGGCGCACGACTATCGGGGCAACACGGCCTCCACGATCGGACAGGAGCGGCGCCTGAATCCGCGCCTGGCCGGGCAGACGCGCGAGGGCTACGTGGCGTTGATGGCTGCGCTGCAGCTGCCGCTGCCCGACCGGGTGCAGGAAGTGCTGCAGCCGAATCAGTCGGCGCTGGACGACGATGCGCTGAATTTTCCGACCCTGGCCCAGCTCAGCGACGTGCGCCAGATTCCGGCCCGCGTGCTGAACGAAATGCTGACCCGCCAGAGCCCCCCGCTGGTGATCGACGTGCGCGAGCAAAGCGAGTTCGATGGCGAGCTCGGGCATATTGCCGGCGCAACCGCGATTCCGCTGCGCACGCTGGCCGGCCGCGCCGGCGAGCTCGGCGCCGCCAAGGACGGCCCGGTGGTCGTCGTGTGCCGCTCCGGCGTGCGCAGCACCACCGCGGCGGCGATTCTTACCAGCCTCGGCTTCGAGGATGTGTCGAACCTGAAGGGCGGCATGCTGGCCTGGCACGACCTGGGGCTGCCGGTTTCGCGGGTGCCTTCGCGTTGAGGCGCCCTCACCCCCTCCCCTCTCCCGCTGCGCGGGCGAGGGGCGATCGGGCGCGGCAAGTGCGGGGCCGTCCACATGAGCACGCGGTATCGCCCCTCGCCCGCGCAGCGGGAGAGGGGAGGGGGTGAGGGCGCGACCCCAGCCCGAAGGCGGAGCCTACGGCGCGCTCGGAGGCCCGAACGTGCCCGGCATCGCGGTCTGCTGCAGCAGGATGCTGATCGGGTTGTTGATGATCAGGTCGGTGTAGGCGTCGCCGTTCATGTCGCCGGCCGCGATGAAACTGGTCGATACCGTCGCCTGGTAGGTCGCCGTCAGATTGAAGCTTCCCGGGCTGGCCGCCGACTGCCGCAGGATCGACACCTTCGAAGGCACGTTGAACGCCCGGAAGGAGAATGACAGGACGGCGATGTCGGGCAGACTGTCGTGGTCCAGATCGGCGATCGCGACCTGCACGGCACCGTCGGGCGCGGTGATGCTCGAGGCGGCGAAGCTTCCGGCCACGACCTGGCGCAGCACCGTCACGCTGGCGCCGCCGGTGCCGCCGAACGGCGCGTAGCCGGCGTTGGCCACCACGATGTCGGGCCTGCCATCGCCGTCCACATCGGCGACCCCGATGCCTTGCGGATTGATCCCCGCCGGCACCAGCACCGGTGAGTTGAAACTGCCCGCGCCGTTGTCGTACAGGATGGCAACGTTGTTGTCGCTGGCCGCCACCACGATGTCGTTTCGTCCGTCCCCGTCCATGTCGTGGACGGCGATATCGTTGGCGCCGCGGTTCGCGCCCAGGCTCAGCGAAACGGGGGCTGCGAACGTGCCGGGGCTGGTTGCGCTTTGCGCGAACAGGATCACATGCGCGTCGCTGATGCTGCCGTCGGCCACCACGATGTCCGCGTGGCCGTCTCCGGTTACGTCACCGATCGCAACGGCATCGCCCCCGCCTCCGGTTGCGAGCGTCTGCGCCGCCAGAAAAGAGCCCGGATGGCTGGGGTCATGATGCAGGATCGAAATCTGACCGCTGTCCGGCACGCCGGGCGAAGAGCTCGGAATCGTGGCAACCAGATCGACGTGACCGGTGCCATCCAAGTCGCCCGCCGCCAGCGCCCACGGATCCGGTCCGATCGGGTAGCGCACCGGTGCGGTGAACGTACCGGGCGCGGTCTGCAGGTAGATGGTGACGTAGCCCTGGTGCGGTGGCGGTCCGCTGATATAACTTTGCGCGACGGCGATGTCGGGTGTGCCGTCGCCGTCAAAATCGGCCACGACGACACCGGCGTCCTGCCAGAACGGCGGAAAGTTTTCGTTGTCATTGTCGCCGCCGCACGACGCTGCCAGCACGCAGCCGGCACCGAGCAGCGCAGTGCGGCAGGCTGCCCGGATTCGTACAGCAGACAAGAGCTTCATGCGAGACCCGCGTGCGACAGCTGGATGGTACCTCGGCACATCAAAGCCTACCTCGACCGGATTGTGCCGGTCGAGGAAACCTGTATCCGATTGTGCATCGGGCAGCCGGAAATTGGGTATGGCTCTCAGCCGTTGGTACGAAGTCCCTGCGTCATAGTGCCCCGGAACAATGCCCCTGTTGGGGCAGGAGTCAGAAGCAACCACCGATGAGCCATTGCCGCGGACTCGCGCGAGCTGCGCTGCTGGCCTGCGTTGCCACCGGGCCGATGTGGATGTGGAAGCCGGCGAGCGCGCAGACCGTAACGCCGATTCAACACCTGATCGTCGTCATCGGCGAGAACCACACGTTCGACAACGTGTTCGCGGGTTATCAGCCGCCCAAAGGGCAAACCGTCTGGAACCTGCTGTCGCGGGGCATCGTGGACGCGGACGGCCGGCCCGGACCAAATTTCGGCCTGGCCACGCAGAATCACGCGACTCAGAACGGTGTCTATCAGCTGGAGCCGACGCGCACAGGGACCTACCCGAGATTGCCGCGGCCCGATACCACCACCGCGCAAGGTCAGCCGATGCACGTTCCGGACTTGCGGATTCCGGCCGATCTGCCCAACGGTCCTTTTCAGTTAACCCGCTACACGACGTTCAGCGCGTTCGAGGGCGATCCGATCCACCGCTTCTTCCAGATGTGGCAGCAGATCGGCACCACCCATAACACGGACCTGTTCGTGTGGGTCGCGCGCAGCGCCGGCGCGGGCAATCACAGCTCCGGCAACTTCGTCGATAACACGCACCAGGGCGGCGTCGCGATGGGGTTTTACAACATGAGCACCGGGGATGCACCGTTGTTTGCCGCGATGGCCCGCAACTACGCGATCGCCGACAACTACCACCAGCCGGTCATGGGTGGGACCGGCGCCAACTTCCTCGCGATCGTCACCGGTCACGCAGCCTTCTACACCGATGCGAACGGCGTCGTGGCCGTGCCGCCGACGGTCTTGACCACGACCGTCAACGGCACCTTTACCAGTGTCAGCCAGATCGAGAACCCCAATCCGCAACCGGTTGCCGGCAACGCCAACTGGTACACCGAGGACGGCTACAACGGGGGCTCGTACGTCAACTGCGCGGATCCTTCGCAACCGGGTACCAAGTCGATTCGCGACTATCTGGCCCGGCTCGGCATCGATCCGAACTGCGAGGCCAATCACTACTACCTGGTGAACAACTACGCCCTCGGTTACCAGGCCGACGGCGCCCTGGTCGACCGCAGCGCCAAACCGTTCACGCTGCCGCCGCTGCCGGCGAGCCTGCCGAACATCGCCGATGCCTTGACGGCCGCCGGCATCAGCTGGAAGTGGTACTCGGGTGGCCGCGCCAACGGCACCGGCACCACGTCCGATTATTGCGGCATCTGCGATCCGCTCACCGCTTTTACCTCGGTGATGACGACCTCGCTGAAGTCCAATCTGCAGGACATCGCTTCACTGTACGGCGACATCGCCGCCGGAACGCTGCCCGCGGTGTCGTTTGTGCGGCCGCCCGAGACAATGGCCGGCCACCCGGCCAACTCGAACATCGCCGCGTACGAGAACTACGCCGCCGATCTGGTCAACCTGGTGCACGCCAATCCGCAACTGTGGCGGTCGGCCGCGATCCTGATCACGACCGACGAAGGCGGCGGCTACTTCGATTCGGGATACGTCCAGGCGGTCGATTTCTTCGGCGACGGCACCCGCATTCCGCTGATGGTCGTGTCGCCGTACGCGCGGGAGAACTTTGTCGACCACACCTATTACGATCACGCCTCGATCCTGAAGTTCATCGAGCGCAACTGGAAGCTGCAGCCGCTGACCTCCCGGAGCCGGGACGGGCTGCCGAACCCGGTGCAAAAAAACGGCAGTTACCGGCCCCAGAACAGCCCGGCGATCGGCGACCTGATGCCGCTGTTCGATTTCAGCCGTTTCCGCGGCGATGCGCCGCCGATCCGGGTACCGACGCCACGCGCCCACCCGTAACGCTCATCGGCACCCGGCCGGCCCGTGTTCGAGGCCGCAAGCCGAGCGCCCCGCTGCTTCACAGGTGGTCGGGTATCTCGGAGGCGACCTCGCGCCCGACGTTGCCCTGAATCCACGGCGAGGTGCCGTGCGAGGCCAGGTATTCCGATACGACGACAAAGTGCACCACGTCGCCGAACTTCACCTCACGGGCCACCGGCCAGGCCGCAAAACTCTCCTCGGCCTGATCGATCAACATATCGGCTGCTGCCGGATCAGCCCGGCTGCGCGCGATGATGATGCGGCGGTAAAGATCGCGCCCGCGCAGATCGGGTTGAGCCGCCGATACGATCCGGTACAGCTTCAAAAGTTCCCGGCTGACGCGCCGCGCAAATCGCCGCTCACGCCAGGGAAACAGGCCCGCCAGGATATTGAACCGTCCCGCTCCGGGCAGCAGGCCGGCCGAAGCATCGGCCAGCCGGGGCGAGCGTGCATCGAATGCGGCCTGCGGTCCGGCCGGAAATTTCAGAACCTGCCCCGCCCTGCGGGTGGTCGGCGGCTCGGTGCGGTCGGAGACTTCGGCAATCGTTGGAAACGTCTCCGGCGCCGCCGGGGAGCCGCCGCTCTGCGAGGCACGCATCGGAATCAATACCTCGGCATCGACTCGGCCCGGGTGAGCGGCCGCCGCGCTCCCATCCCTGGCAGCGGCCAGCACGACGTACCGCAACGGATCGACCGCAAACGCATCCAGGCAACGGGCGCTGCAGAAGCAGTACAGCGCTCCGCCATGGGCGCGCCGGAACAGCGAGTCCAGGCCGACCGCAGCCCCGCAGACCGGATCGGCCATGGCATCGGGCTTGGCGTCGGTGTGCATCGCACCGTGCATTCTGGGAGCCCCTCGGAATCGGTAATCTAATACAAATACCGAGCGCGCGCGCTCAGCCCGCCGAGTCCTCTTCGAGGGTCGCGCTGCTGGCGAGCCGATGCAGCAAGGGCGCGCCGGCGTTCCAGTTGGCCCGTCCCACCATCTCCACGGCGCGCGCCTGCGCCGCCTGCCACAGCGGATACGCAGCGCTCACCGCGGCAATTCCCTTCTCGCTCAGGCGCAACTGCCGCTCGCGCCGGTCTTCGCCCTCCTCACTGACAACAAGTCCCCTGGTCTGGAGGATTTCGAGGTTGCGCGTCAACGTGGTCCGGTCGACCACCATGTCTTGCGCCAGCTCGCTCAGCGTCGACGATCCCAGCGCCATCAGGCTGCTCAACAGGCCGAACTGCGTCACCTTCAGTCCGGCGGGCCTCAGCATCTCGTCATACAGCTTGGTGGCAACGCGCGTGGCACGGCGCAAATTCGCGCACATGCACTCGCGCGTGGCCTTGCGCGCCATGGCAACACCCTTGCTCGCCGTGTCGCTTACCATTTTATGAGTGTATCCACACGTATCTGCACTGTCAAACTGGACGTTCGCAACCGCGCGTTGCCTCCAGGTGCTTGACACAGGGCATTATGTGCATATGCGCTCAACAGGCGCGCCCTCCTCCGCGGTGGCCCTCGCCACTGCGCTGTGAGCTGCGGGCTGTACGGCCGCAATGACCGCATTGACCAAAAGGGCGGGGCAGCGGTATCCATTCGGGCTTGCCCATGCAATCCATCAGCCCGAGGGAGGCCGCCCATGTCCAAAGTTCTGGTCCTTTACTACTCGTCCTACGGCCACGTCGAAAAAATGGCCCACGCGGTGGCCGAGGGAGCGCGTTCGGCCGGCGCCACCGTCGACGTGAAGCGGGTGCCCGAGACGGCGCCTTTGGAAGTCGCCAAGGCGGCCCACTTCAAACTGGACCAGGCCGCACCGGTCGCGGTCGTCGATGATCTGGCCAACTATGAGGCGATCATCATCGGCACTCCGACCCGCTTCGGCCGCATGTCCTCGCAGATGGCGAGCTTCCTGGATCAGGCCGGAGGCCTGTGGATGAGCGGCGTGCTCAACGGCAAGGTGGGCGGCGGCTTCACCTCCACCGCAACCCAGCATGGCGGCCAGGAGGCCACACTGTTTTCGATCATCGCGAACCTGTTGCATTTCGGCATGACCGTGGTCGGTCTGCCGTACAGCCACCAGGGCCAGATGTCGATCGATGAAATCGTCGGCGGCAGCCCCTACGGAGCCACCACGATCGCCGGCGGAAAGGGTCAGCGCCAGCCCAGCGCGATCGAGCTGGAGGGCGCCCGCTTCCAGGGTCGGCTGATCGCAGAGACGGCCAACAAGCTGTTTTCGAAGAAGTAAAGGGACCGATCGGCCGCTTGCTTGGGCGTGGCCCCCGGCAGCAGTGACATTCTCAGCGCCAGGACGACCGAGCTCGCGATCTCGGCCTGCACCAGGAACATGTCGTCTTCGGAATCTCGATCGTAGGTCTCCGACCAGATCTGGTAGCCGGTATCAGCCCGTACCAGCTGCGCCGTGATGCGCAGGTGGTTGCCCGCCTTGCGCACGCTGCCCTCCAGCACGTGCGCAACGCCCAGCACATGGGAAATGTCGGCAATCGTCGATGGCCTGCCCTTGAAGTAAAACGACGAGGTGCGTGCTGGCACGCGCAGATCGGGCACCCTCGAAAGCAGATCGAGGATTTCCTCGGCCACGCCGTCGGCGAAGTATTCCTGGTCCTTTTTCTCGCTCATGTCGAGGAACGGCAGCACCGCGATCGATCGGTCGCTGACGCGGGCTGCGCCGGCGTCCAGTCGCGCTGGCGCCGTTGCCCCCGTCAGCGCCACCACGACGGCCGCCAGGACGGCCAGCGCGGCGGCGGTCGCGATGCCGGCGCGGTTCCGCAGCATGAATTTTCCCGCCCGGTACAGCGGGCTATGCGGCCGCGCCTGCACCGGCCGGCTGCTCAGGTACCGCTGCAGATCGTCGGCCAGCGCTGAGGCCGAGTCGTACCGCTGATGCGGTGCCTTGGACAGCGCTCTGAGCACGATCGCATCCAGGTCCCCTCGCAAGCTTCGCGATACGCTGGACTTGATCCGGTACGGCCGGCTGCCGGCCAACAGCTCGTACAGCACCACCCCCAGCGAGTAGATGTCGCTTGCCGAATTGGGGCACTCGCCACGCAGCAGCTCCGGGCTCGCGTACGCCGGCGTCAGCGCCCGCCCGTACAGCTGCGTGAGCTGCGTGTGCCGCTCGTCTTGCGCGGACAGCAGCTTGGCCACCCCGAAGTCGAGCAGCCGCACCTGACCCGCCTGCGTGACCAGGATGTTCGAAGGCTTCAGGTCTCGATGGATCACATGGCGCCCGTGCGCATATTGGACCGCATCCAGCACCTGCAGGAACAGCCGCACGCGCTCCCGCAACCCCAGCCGATGCGCATCGCACCAGTCGGTCAGTGGCTCGCCCGGCACGTACTCCATCGCCAGATAAGGCAGGCCACCCGGGGTCACCCCGGCGTCATACAGACGCGCGATGTTGACGTGCTCCAGCCTCGCCAGGATTTCGCGCTCGCGCGCGAAGCGCCGCGCCAGGTCCGGCCGCAGGCGCGACAGCATCGGCAGCTTCAAGGCCACCTCGCGCCTGAAGGTGCCATCGGCGCGTTGCGCCAGCCACACCTCGGCCATGCCGCCGGCGCCCAGCGGGCGCACCAGCTGGTACGGGCCAACACGCTCGCCCGGCTTCACGCCGCTCGCCGCCATCGGCTGCTCGCCGGCGCCGGCGTCCGTCTTCGGCAGCGTGTCCAGACGGACCGGGCCGGAACCGGTGTTCTGCTGCGGCAGCAGCGCCTGCCTGAGCGCCGGTATCAATTGTCGGTGCTCCGGGCCGAGCTGCTCCAGCCAGCGGCGCCTATCGGCCGTCTTCAGCGGCAGCGCGTCGTCCAGCAGCCGACTCATCTCCACGATCTCGGTGACCGACAGCGCCATCGTCGCCCCCCGGGTGCTTCGAACCTTCCTCGAGCGGATTCAGCCGCCCGGCGATCGCTCAACGCCGATCAAACGTGCCTGCAAGGCGGCCTGTATTGGCCGGGGTAGCCTGCAAAAAAGCTCTTTCTGGCCGGTCCCTCCGACGATGGCCGTCAGCCTGGAGGCGTCAAGTCCGAGCCCAACCTGGCTGGCCGGTTGGCCGAAGGCGGCGTGCTGCGCGCGCTTGGTCTTGAACGGCTCAAGCGCTTCGTCGTTCAATCGAGGCGTCCAGTTCATGGCTGACTCCGTATGAGGCCGGTAATGGTCCTGGTCGTGGTGGGAGGACCTCAGCGGCCCTGCCCCTGGACGTACGCGACGCGCAGGCGAGCTTGTGCCTCGGCATTGGCGGCGACGAACGCTCCCTCGGAGCGGGCCTGTTCGATCTGGACGATCTGGCGTTCGGATTCGACGTAGCAGGCGCCGGAGAAGATGGCCGGCACCAGCAGGGCGATCACGAACAGCAGGTCGTCACGGTAACTGCGGTGGTTGTAGTTCATCTGGGACCTCGGCTTGGTGGGTTTGAACACGGAGCCAATGTACGAAGGCGCGCGCAATAGTTCTGTGAACCACTTCACATTTGCTGCGGTTCTCCGGCACGTCCATTGGGTGTCTGCCCGAATCCGGCGATAATTCGGCGCCCGCAAAAGGCGGGCTGCCGTGCCTTGAATTGGGCGGCTGCGTACGCTTTGCTGCGCCGCATCCACGAACAGGCGGATTGATGATCGACGTGCTGGCCGGTGTTCCCCTCTTTGCCGGCCTGAACCGTGCCGAGCTCGCGCCGCTGGCCGCGATGGCCGTCACGCGCAGCTATCCGCGCAATTTAATCGTCGTCAACGAGGGGGACCGTGCTGACACGTTGTATTTCGTCCTGTCCGGCCGCCTCAAGGTGTTCGTCGCCAGCGACGACGGCCGCGAGATCGTACTGAGCACCCAGGGCCCGGGCACGTATTTCGGCGACATGATGCTGGACGACGGCGTGCGCTCGGCCTCGGTGATGACCCTGGAGCCTTGCCGGCTCGCAGCGCTTTCGCGGGGCGTCTTCCGCGACTTCCTCGCGCACCATCCCGACACGGCGCTGGCCCTGATCAAGAATCTGATCCACAGGACCCGGTCGATGAACGACCGGCTCCGGGATCTGGCAGTGCTCGACGTGTACGGCCGCGTGGCCAAGCTGCTGCTGTCGCTGGCCCGCCCGGTGGACGGACGCCTGATCATCGAGGAGCGGGTGACCCAGCAGGAAATTGGCGAGCGCATCGGCGCCTCCCGCGAGATGGTCAGCCGCATCCTCAAGGATATGAAGGCTGGCGGCTATGTCCGGATGGAGGGCAGGCGCATCGTGATACTGCGCAAGCCGCCGCGGACCCGGTAGCTTCTGGCCGCGTGTCGGGAAACGCCCGCCGAACGCGTTTTAAACAGTGAGGCGGCTGATAAGACGATCCGGCGGCCGGAAAGAAGGACGAGCCCACAAGTCGTTTAACTCTCGAGGTCAACATGAACACATCGAAACTGGCACGCCCCATCTCATTCGCAGTTGCTGTCTTCGCAGCGAGCGCTTGCATGGGCGTGCACGCCGAATATCGCTGCACCAGCCAGGCATTGCCCGAAGAAAAGCGGGCCTGCGAACTGGTCAAGCAGGGGCCGGACGCACTGCGCATGTTCGTCGACCGCACCCGCTACATTTATGGGCTCTACTTCTACGACTACGTGACGAAAGCGGACGCCGACCGGTGGCATCAGGCACGGGGCGGCGCGCAGGCGCAAGCGATCCCCGCCACCGGCGATCGCGATCAGCAACAGGCTGCCAACCGGTAACGTGCGATGCGCGGCCGGCCCTCGCCAGATCGCGGGCCGGCCGACCGTCCCACGTGCCAGAAAATCCACTGAATCAATCACTTGGAACCATGGCGGTTTCCGGACAGAGCATTCGAGTTGGCCGTCTCAGCATAGAGATCACGCACCCCGCGAAGGTGCTGTTTCCGGCCGATGGAATTACGAAGTGGGACCTGGTCGATTACTACCGTCGCATCGCTGCCTGGATGTTGCCTCACCTGCGGGAGCGGC
>Ga0307474_10004226_pt1 | contig 10352 bp, 5 predicted proteins | sample atmos_gasesECM1C_2_FD_203312 | JGI IMG/M metagenome (GOLD analysis project Ga0307474, IMG submission 203312) | Hardwood forest soil microbial communities from Morgan-Monroe State Forest, Indiana, United States - atmos_gasesECM1C_05 | ecosystem: Environmental > Terrestrial > Soil > Temperate...
ACCTTTTCACGAAGGGTTCGTCTTACAAGATCGTCAAGGGTGTAACGGCGAGCACGCATTTGCTTGGCGTCGAAAAACCAGGCCTCCTATTTCTCTTCGGCACGGATGACTTCGGCAGAGACGAATTCTCGCGAATGTTATACGGCGGCCGGATCTCGATTCTTGCCGGCTGGATCGGTGCGGCGATCGCCTTGTTCACGGGCGCGATCGTCGGATTGATTGCGGGATATTGCGGACGATGGGTGGATTCCATAGCGATGCGGCTCGTTGAACTGTTTATGGCGCTCCCCTGGCTTTATCTGTTATTCGCCGTTCGCGCCATTCTTCCGCTGCGAATCGAAACGACAGACACCTTCATTCTGTTGATCGCGGTCGTCGGCATCATCGGGTGGGCTCGCCCCGCGCGGCTGGTGCGTTCCATGGTGCTCAGCGCGAAAGAAAGAAACTTCGTCCTCGCCGCGCGCGCCATGGGCGGTTCGAACCTTCACATCCTCCGAAAACACATTCTTCCGCAAGTGTCTGCGTTGTTGCTGACGATGGCCGCCTATCTCATTCCGCAGTTCATCCTGGCCGAGGTAACGCTTTCATTCCTCGGGCTCGGTATCGGCGAGCCCGTTCCAAGCTGGGGCACGCTCTTGGCGGAATTGCAAAAATACAACGTCCTGGTCAACTACTGGTGGATGTATACGCCCGGCATCGCGCTCGTCGCTTTGTTTCTCATCTACCACTGGGCGTCTTCGACGATTCAACAGCGCGTAGGAGTTCCTCTAACGTGAGCGAGCGAAACAATTCGTGCTACCGGCTTTTGCGGAAGGTTGCGATTGCCGCAGCATTTTTATTTCTACCGTCGCTTGCCCCAGTGTCGAATGCCCAAGACAAGCAGTTGCAAACCGAAATCGGACAAACGGGCGGCCGAATCACTGTCGCGCTTCGCACCGATCCAAAAACGTTGAATCCGATCCTGGCCGTCGACACCACCTCGCGCGAAGTGATCGGTACGATGCAGGCGGATCTCGTCCACATCAATCGACAAACCCAGCGCACCGAACCAGCATTGGCTTCTTCGTGGAAGGTTTCACCCGACGGACGCAAGTACACGCTCCCGCTTCGTCACGACGTTAGATTTTCCGACGGCGTACCTTTCACTGCCGACGACGTCGTGTTCACGTTCCAACTTTATCTCGACGAAGCGCTGAGTTCCCCGCAGCGCGACCTGCTGATCATCGACAACAAGCCGATCGCGGTCAGAAAGATCGACAATTACACCGTCGAATTCGACCTAACCAAGCCCTATGGTCCAGGCGAGCGAATCTTCGACAGCCTCGCGATCTTGCCCAAGCATTTACTCGAAAGCGCATATCGCGATCACAAGATCGGAGAAGTGTGGGGCGTCAATGCAAAGCCGGAAGAAATTGCAGGGCTCGGACCGTTCCGGTTAAAGAGCTACGTCGCAGGGCAGCAACTGCTGCTTGAGCGCAATCCAAACTACTGGCGTAAGGACCCTAAAGGAACAAGCCTGCCTTATTTGAACGAACTTCTTTTCACGGTGGTCACGAACGAAGACGCGCAGGTCATCAAGTTCAAGGGCGGAGAAACGCAGGTCCTCGAGCGCGTCGGCGCCGACAATTTCAACCTGCTCCAAAAGGGAAACTCTTCGAAGAGCCAATGCCTATACGACGTCGGTCCAGGGCTCGAGTTTATTTTCCTATTGCTGAACATGAATTCACTCGACGCAACGAAACACGCCGACATCGCGGCGAAAGAATTGTGGTTTCGCGATCTGAAATTCCGCGAAGCCGTCTCCCTCGCCATGGACCGCAAAGGAATGGTCCGTCTCGTATACGGGGGCCGCGCGACGCCGATTTGGGGCAATGTCAGCCCGGGAAACAAGCTGTGGCTGAGCGCAAACATTCAGCACCCCGACCGCTCGATCGATCAGGCGAAAGCGCTACTGAAATCCGATCGTTTCTCCTGGGATGCAAACGGAGCTCTACTCGATTCCCAGAAACACCCCGTCAGCTTCACCGTCATCGTCAGCTCGTCGAACGCGCAGCGAACCAAGATCGCCACGATCGCTCAGGACGACCTGAAACAGTTGGGAATTGACGTGAGCGTCGTGCCGTTGGAATTTCGCGCGCTCGTCGACCGCGTGATGAACACGCACGATTACGACGCCGTCCTCATGAACCTCGTGAACGGAGACGTCGACCCGACTCCCGAAATGGGACTGTGGCGCTACAGCGGCGAAATGCATCTGTGGGACATGGGCGAGAAGAGCGCGCCTACGCCCTGGGAAGCTGAGCTCGACAAGCTCATGGAATCGCAGATGACCTCGGCGGACCACGCGACTCGAAAGAAACTGTACGACCGCGTGCAGGAAATCGTCGCGCAGAACCTGCCTCTGGTCTTCTTGTTGAGCCCCGACATTCTGGTTGGCGCTCAAGCCACGGTCGGCAATTTCCGGCCGGGAATCCTTGATCCATATGCCCTGTGGAATGTGGATGAGCAATTCCTCCAGCCCCTAGGAGCAGCCTGCCGTTAGCGGCAGAACCGCGCGCACAGTGACTACCACGGCCACAACTCCACTGCTCACGGCGGACGATCTCGCGAAAATCTGCGCGCTGACAACGGTGGACGACCGTCGCAAGTTTCTGACGGACCACAAATCCCTGGTGCAGGCCGATGTTGTTGCCGAGCTGAATGCCGCCACTCTGCAAGAATTCCGCATCAACACAGCCACCGCGCTCGCCTTAGCGGACGCCGCCATTCTGATCGCCAGCATTCTTTGCCGTCTCGAACTGCTCGCTCAAAGTAAGCGCATCAAGGCGCACGTGCTTTCTGAACGCGGCGAATACCAATCCGCCGTTTCCCTCTACAACGAAGCCGAAAGACTCTTCGAGCAAGCCAAGGATCAGGAAGGCGTCGGACGCACGGTCACCGCAGCAATTCATCCGCGCATCATGATCGGCGATTATGACGGCGCCTTCGCACTGGCAACCAAGGCGCAGGAAATCTTCGCCGAAATGGGCGACAAGCGTCGCTTGGCCCGCCTCGAAAACAACATCGGAAATATTTTTCATCGTCAGGACCGCTTTCAGGAAGCACTGACCCACTACGAGCATGCGTATAAGCAGTTGCTGCCCTACGGAGATGCCGAAGAACTATCGATTTCGCTGAACAACATGTCGATGTGCTTAATCAGCCTCAACGATTTCGCCAAAGCTCTGTCCACCTACGAGCGCGCGAAATACCTGCTCCTCGACCACGATATCCCGCTGATCCATCTCACAACCGACTACAACATCGCCTACCTCTACTATCTGCGCGGCGACTACCGTCGCGCGATCGAAGGACTGAAAAGCGCGCGTATTGTTGGCGACAAGATCGGCGACAAGTATCTAGTCGCACTGTGCTATCTCGACCTTTCCGACATCTACGTCGAGCTGAATCTCAGCTCCGAGGTTCACGATATCGCGCGTCACGGTTATCAGCTCTTTCATGAGCTGGAGATCGGATACGAGGCGGCGAAAACCCTCGTGAACCAGGCGATTGCGTTCGGTCAGGAAGGCAAAACGGCGAAATCGCTCGAAACGTTTGGGGAAGCGAAGCGCCTCTTCCTCAAGGAAAAAAACGAAGTCTGGCAGTGGCTGATCGATCTGTATCAGGCAATCGTCTTGTTCTCTGCCGGCCGCTACTACGAGGCGCGTCACTTCGCGACCGGCGCCGCAAATTATTTCAACGGTACACTCTTACGCAACAAAGCGGCAATTTGCCACTTCCTGCTCGCGCAAACCGCAATTCATACCGGCGATCTCGGCACAGCGCGCAGCGAATGCCTGACCGGCCTCGACATTGTCAAAAAGCTCGACAGCCCCATCCTGCAATACCAGGGCCGATTTCTGTTGGGCCGCATCGATCAAGCCGCCGGCTCCCATGCTTCCGCCTATCTCCAATACCAACAAGCCCGCCATAGCCTAGAAGGCCTGCGCAGCAATCTCTATCGCGACGAATTGAAAATCTCGTTCATGAAAAACAAATCAGAGCTCTACGAACGCATGGTCGAGCTCTGCATCAATCCCGACTTCGACGAAGGCACCGACGAAGAAGCCTTCAAATACATCGAGCTCGCCAAATCGCGCAATCTATCGGAATTAATGTTTCAGCGGGGCCACAATGCCCCGGTCCCAAAACTCGGCCAAAGCGAACTCGTTCACAAAATTCGCGAATTACGCGAAGAGTTGAACTGGTATCAGCACCGCATCGAACTCGAGCAACTCCGGCCTGCCAAAAATGTGGCCGAGACCGTCGAAGCCTTACGCGAGAAAGCCACCGAAAAGGAAAAAACGCTCCTCGCAATCCTGGAAGATCTGCCTCAGGGTTCGCCCGAAGCCTCAGCCATCGCCCCCGCCTCGTGCGCCACGATCGACAAGGTTCAATCGGTGTTGCCCGCCGACACGACGCTTCTCGAATACTACTTCGCCGGTGAGTACATCGTCGCCGCCGTCGTCAGCCAGCGATCGTTCCACATCGCCCATGTCACCACGTTGGCCAGGGTTTCCGAATCACTCCGTTTCTTCCGCTTCCAGCTCGGTCGTATTCACCTGTCGGCACATCTGGGGCCCGCCGCTGCACAGGAAATGTACGACTCCACTGTCGCCCACCTCGCCGAGCTACACCGAGAACTCATCGACCCGGTGGCGAAGTACATGCAGACGCGACACTTGGTCGTCGTCCCTCACGGCAAGTTGCATTACCTGCCGTTCCACGCGCTCTACAACGGCGAAAAATTTCTCATCGATGTGCACGACATCTCTTACGTTCCCAGCGCCACCGTCCTCGCGCTCTGTCACCGTCCGTACGAGGGCGTCGCAGCTGGCTCGGCAATTTTTGGCATCCCGGATGAGAAAGCTCCCTTGATCCGCGACGAGGTCGACGCGGTCCACAGCATGCTTCCCGAATCCGAGCTCTTCATCGGCGCCGCAGCCACTCACGAAAAGTTGCTCGAAAAGGGAGTCGACAGCCGCGTCATCCATATCGCGACCCACGGCAGCTTCCGACCGGACAACCCCATGTTCTCCGGCATCGCCCTGGGTGACGGTTACCTGCACCTGTATGAGCTCTACCAGATGCGGCTGAACGCCGAGTTGCTCGCCTTCAGCGGGTGCGCCACGGGCTTGAACGTCGTCTCCGCCGGCGACGAACTCCTTGGTCTGGTGCGCGGAGCGCTCTACGCCGGCGCCCGCTCTCTGCTTCTAACCCTCTGGGACGTCAACGACGCCAGCACCCAAAAGTTCATGACCGCCTTCTACCGCCGGTTCCAGCAGGGTGAAAATAAAGCCGCGGCCGCCGCCCAGGCCGCCAAAGAAATTCGCGAGGAATACCCCCACCCCTACTACTGGGCTCCATTCACCATCGTGGGAAAGACTTAGAACTTCGGACAGTCCCTGGCCAAGTTCCGTCCAAGCTGGCCTGGAAGGCACAACAGCGCAGATACGAACTCTCACCCTGTATTTTCCACCCAGTTGGGTACTCCTCCTACCGGTACCAATGGTGCGCGTCGGGAGCAGCGAGATTTCCCCCAGAGCCCGGCGCGTACCCTCCCAGGTCCGATCACGGCACGTCCCGGCCGTTTTTTGACCTATAAGCGGTTTCGTATCAGCGAGATAACTGGGTGTGCGGAAAGTTGCCCGGGTCTATCGAAGGTGATACATCAATCATCTTCTTGCCCATTTAAACAAAAGTACCAGTTTGAAACACCCCGTGTACCATTGCCGGGGAGCCTGACAAAAGCCGAAACTAGCCTCGGATCGGGATAGTCCCGGAACGTCTAGAACCCCGCGGGACCCGGTTTTAGGATTTGGAGCCCGAACATGAAGAAATCACTTCTGATTGCGCTCTGCCTCTTCATTGCGCCCCTATTTTTCCCCTCGCGCGCGGCAGCCGATACCCAAGTGACTGTACAGACCACCCTCGGCCCGTTGGCCATCAATACAGTCTGCCTTCTCCGTGGTTGCCAGGTCGTTGAGAGCGTCAACGGCTCGCCCTACAGCTACTACGTTGTCTCGGCGCCTAGCTCTGTAAACGCGAGCTTTCTGGTCAGCCTGCTCCAGTCGATTCCAGGCATTCTCAACGTCACGGTCAACACTGTGGTCGGTCCCAACGGCCTTCTTTTTGGCAATCGTCTGATCGTCCGTACGACAGATGCCTCGACTCTCAAGCGCCAGTGTCTCTTGCTGAATTGTCAGATCCTCGCCCCGATTGATGGCGTTCTCAACTCACTATTCGTGGTCGTTGCGCCCAACTTCATCGATCCAAACCTGTTGCTGGCGATCCTCCGGTCTCTGCCGGGTGTCGTCGATGCCGAGCTCGACCAGGTTGTCAGCGTGGCTACGGGCAGCGCCACCGCCACACAGCCTCCGCCGTCGCTCGTGAACACCACCCCGGTCCAATACTACGGCAGCACCGTCTGGGCGGGTTATCTCAACCAGCCTGCGACTCAAATGATTAGCCTTGGGCGGACCCAGCAAAGGTTCAATCTCACGGGCCGCGGCGTCATTGCAGACATCGACACGGGCGTCGACCCCAATCATCCGGTTCTCAAGCCGGTTCTTCTCCCGGGCTACGACTTCACCCGCAGTCAGGTCGGCGGTAACGAAATGAACGACCTCCCGGCCGGTGCGCCCGTCACCGAAACTCCATGCGTGAACTGCACGCCAGGCCAAGTGAACCAGCGCTCCATCGCGATGGTCGATCAGCGCAGTATCGCCATGGTGGATGGACCTCAATACCAGTCGTTTGGCCACGGTACGATGGTCGCCGGCATTCTTCACCTCGTCGCGCCTCAGGCATCGCTTCTTCCTCTCAAGGCCTTCAAGGCGGATGGCACCGGCCAGCTCTCGGACATCATTCACGCGGTCTATTTCGCCTCTCAGAACAATGCAAACGTCGTGAACATGAGCTTCGAGCTGACGTCTCCGTCAAACGAACTCTCGAAAGCCATCACTTCGGCCGAAGCTCAGGGCGTCGTCTTCGTCGCCTCGTCCGGCAACGACGGCAAGATCGAAATGGTCTATCCAGCTGGCTACGCCAACGTGGTGGGCGTCGCTTCAATCAACGATGAAAACCAGCGCTCAACCTTCTCCAACTACGGCAACCAGATCGTCTGGATTGCAGCCCCCGGTGAAGCGATCGTGACGACGTATCCCTTCGGCGGATATGCGGCGGGATGGGGAACCTCGTTCAGCTCGCCGTTCGTCGCTGGGGCCGTCGACCTTCTGGATTGCGAGTCGACATCGATGAACGAGGCCGGCGCGAAGCTTTCGCTCTCGCACGCCGATCCGCTACTCGCGATTGGTATGGGCGTTGGCCGCCTCGACGTCTTCCAGGCCACAGCCTTCTCGCGCTTGAACTTACAGTAGTCTACGACCATGGAAACCTGTTGCGAACTGCCACCTGCGATAGAGCTCCAAAGCGAGCTTGAGCTCAAGCCCGAGAAACAAACTCGGCGCGAGGACACAATTATTCGCAGGCAGCAGCTTCAAGTCGAAGACCTGCAGAATCAAATCCGTGAGCTTCACAGCGGCTTCGTCTGCTGTCTCAACCAACTTCTGGACCTGCGGGATCTGAACACCGGTCTTCACAGCACGCGTTTAGCGGAGTGGGGACTTCTGGTCGCGCGCAGCCTCGGCGTTTCCGAGCGCGATATGTACGGACTTGAGATGGGAGCCCTGCTGCACGACATCGGCAAGGTTGGTGTTCCCGACAGCATTCTCAACAAGCCCGGCCGTCTTACCGACGAAGAATACGAAGTCGTGAAGCGTCATCCTGAGTTCGGATGGACTGTCATCCGCAAGTTGCGAGGGCTCGAACAGTCCAGCCTCTACGTTCTGCATCACCACGAAAATTTCGACGGCACCGGCTATCCCGCCCGACTTAAGGGTCACGAGACGCCCATCGGCGCGCGTATCGTCTCGGTGATCGACGCATTCGACGCGATGGTTTCAGCTCGGCCGTATCGTAAAGGGATGCCCATCGCCGAAGCGCTCAGGCGCCTTCACGAAGCGAGCGGCAAACAGTTCGACCCGGCCGTCGTCAGCAGCTTCACCGAGTTTGCTCAGAATGAGTTGGCTTCCGTCATCGAAGCGGTGGGCGCTTCCGAAAACATAGTTTTTTGAAGCTCCTTTCGCGCTAGCTCAAGACCCTGCTCAAACTGCTTTAGTACCTGCGCGCTCGTGCTCTTATTTCTTGCGTCGGGGTTTGCAGTTGTCGCCTTCCAGTGCGAGTTCATTCGCGGCATCGATCTTGTGCTTCTCGAGTTCCTTCCGCAGCCCTTTGTCCGTCAAATCCAGCGGATGCGAATGCTTCCAGTCGTGATGCGCCACCTTTTTCAGCGCGCGCACCACTTCCGGCGCCTTCACTTCAATTGCCAATTCTCTGCGGCTGTCGAAACTGCCAGGCGCAAGATTGATCGAGCCCACAATCGCTCGCTCGCCATCAGCCAGCAGCATTTTTCCGTGCAGCTTCAGATGCTTGAGCTTGTGCACTTTGATTCCGACGTCGACCAGGATCCGTAACCCGCCGACGCCTTCCGTCAATTTCTCTTTAGACAGCTTGTGTGGTGGCCGCGCCATGACATGAATCTTCACGCCGCGCGTCTTCGCGCGCACCAGGCGCTCGATGATGACTTGGTCCTGATAGCGTTCGTTCTGCACAAACAGCGTTTTCTTCGCGCTGTCGATGAACTTCGCGATGCGTTCCCGTCCGTTGCCGCTGCACCAGATCAAAAGGTTGCGATCGCTCACGGTGTAAGGTCGCCGCTCCCAGTCGGCCTCAAACCCTTCGATGACTTCCGCCACCTCGCGCTTGTCGTCGGTCACCACCGCGTAGTCTCGCGTGCCCTCTAAATTTTTCACGTCCCAGTTGAGGGATTGGACAAACGCCATTCGATCGTCAACGACCATCGACTTCTCGTGTGTCACATCGAACGCCGGATTGCTGTCCCGAACTTCAATTCCTGCGGCTTTGAGTTTCTTCGCGGTCGTGGCGTTTTCCTCCTTGCCGCTGCGCCGCGCCGGATTGAGCATCACCCGCACGTCGATGCCGCGCTTCCTCGCGCGAATCACTGCCTCAATCAGCCCCGGGTGCGAAAACAAGAACATTTTCACGCGAATCGACTTCTTCGCGTTGTCGACCGCATCCACAAATGGTTTGGCTGTGTGATCTGGCAGTACGATCAGCTGGCGCGGCATGCTTCCCCCGTGATGGAGCCCGCCATATTCTAGCCTTTTACCAGCGTGCTTGCCGCAGGCCGTCCCGCCGCAACCTGCTCGTCGAATTGCGCATGATAAAGTCCCGCATAAACGCCTTTAAGCGCCATCAATTCGTCGTGGCTTCCTTGCTCCGCCAACACGCCTTGCGTCAGCACAACGATTTTGTCCGCGTCTCGAATGGTGCTCAGCCGGTGCGCGATTGTGATCACGGTCCGGCCCTTCATCAGGCGCGTCAGCGCCTCCATCACCAGCTTTTCCGACTCCGAATCGAGTGCCGCCGTCGGCTCGTCCAAAACCAAAATAGGATTGTCTCGAATGATCGCCCGCGCGATGCCAATGCGCTGGCGCTGACCGCCTGAAAGCGTGTCGCCGCGATCGCCAACCATCGTGTCGTATCCCTGCGGCATCTGCGAAATAAATCCGTCCGCATTCGCAAGCCTCGCGGCGGCAATGATCTCATCGCGCGTCGCGGTCCCTTTACCGTAAGCAATGTTGTCCGCCACGCTTCCGCGAAACAGTACGGTCTCCTGCAATACATAGGCGATCTGGCTTCGCAATCCACGCAGACTCAAATCGCGCAAATCGTTCCCATCGATCGTCACGCGTCCCGCATTCGGATCGTAAAATCTCGGAATCAAACTCACGATCGTCGACTTCCCGCTTCCCGTCGGACCAACAACGCCGATCATTTGCCCCGCGCCGATCTTGAAGCTCACATCCCTCAATACATGAGCATCCTTGTTGTAGCCGAACACAATATTTTCAAACTCAATATTGCCCTTCAGCGCCCCCGGGTCGACCGCGTCCGGTTTCTCCGGAATCACATCGTTGGCACTCAGGATCGCCTGAATCCGATCGACTCCCACCGCCGTCTGCGCGATCGTGTTCGTCATCGTCGCCAGATCTTTCACCGGTTTGAAAAACTGCGCCAGGTACGAAAGAAAAACCGTCAGCGCGCCCGCCGTCATCGTCCCCTTCAAAATCAGCGACGAACTCCGCCACAACACGAACGCGGTGCAAAGGGCCACGACAACCGTCACCAGCGGCGACAGCATCGCCTTCACGCGCCGCGCCTTCAGCGAC
>Ga0307474_10004227_pt1 | contig 10352 bp, 10 predicted proteins | sample atmos_gasesECM1C_2_FD_203312 | JGI IMG/M metagenome (GOLD analysis project Ga0307474, IMG submission 203312) | Hardwood forest soil microbial communities from Morgan-Monroe State Forest, Indiana, United States - atmos_gasesECM1C_05 | ecosystem: Environmental > Terrestrial > Soil > Temperate...
CGAAGGTTCGGGGAAGGGTAAGCGCGGCGGGTAGAATTCTTCAGGAGATCGAGTCTGCCCGGATCATGCTATCCCAGAAAAGGTGTTGGCATCGGCCAAGTGCGTGGCGGTATTGCCCTCAATGCTCAATGGTGGCCTCGCTCTTGGGCTGCGTTATGGGCGCGGCGTTGCTACCTGCCGCACGGCCAAGGGCTGGAGCGCACCCGCCTTCTTTGTCGTGCATGGCGGAAGCTTCGGTTTGCAGTTCGGAGGGCAAGCCGTGGAAGTAATCATGTTGATTATGAACGACAACGGCATGACGCAGTTGCTTTCCAGTAAGTTTAAGCTGGGCGGGCAGGCCAGCGTGGCCGCCGGTCCAGTGGGGCGCCAGACCGGAGCTGAAACGGATTGGAAGATGCGCTCTGAGGTATTGAGTTATTCCCGTTCTCGGGGAGTCTTTGCCGGAGCCACGCAGGAGCACGGGACAATCAAACGGGACAACGACAGCACACGAGCATTCTACGGACACATGGTGCGTTCCAAGACTTCACTCGAGGGTGTTATCGACGCTCCCTCGACCACCTACCCATTTCTTGATCCTCTGGCCACCTGGGCGCTTGCTGCGGCGGGAAAATAAAACCCGCGGGGCTGACATCTCTCGTACCGAACAGATCGGGCTGCGCCGCTTGCGCCTGCGCCGACTGAAGTTGTGCGCGAGCAGTTCTTCTTGGCAGCGATAGCTCAAAACGTCAAGCGACTGGTGGGCTTCCTCAGTAAGCCGACAACGCCCGGTTTCGCCGGCCACCACTGAGTCGAACGGAGGCAAGAAAACCGACGATAGTGTTGCGAAAAAGCAGGAGCGAGCCGCGTGGAGAGCTGCCCATCTTCAGCAATGGGTGGTGGCGCGTGGCATCGGCCAGATCCACGACGTAGTTTCCTATTCTCCTGTCCATTTTTACACTGCGTACCGCCGTTTGCAGAGCAACAACTGCCGCCGAATCAGCCGCAGTGGTTACGTCGTCGAGCGGATGGTGGTGGAATTGGCTATAAAGAATCTCGACTTCCTGGGTCCGTGCGGGATAACCGAGATTGATGTTCATGGCAAAGCGATCGAGTTGGGCCTCGGGGAGGGGATAGGTCCCATGAAATTCGACGGGGTTTTGCGTGGCAACGACCAGAAAAGGTGCCGGTAAGGGGTACGTCTTTCCTTCAATAGAGGCCTGTCGCTCGCCCATTGCTTCCAGCAAACTGGATTGCGTGCGTGGCGACGCCCGGTTGATTTCATCCGCGAGCAGAATGTTGGTGAAGATCGGACCTGGCTTGAAACTGAAACTCCCATCGCGGGGTTATAGACCGAGGAGCCTAAGATGTCGGTGGGCAACAGGTCTGGAGTAAACTGCACACGCTTAAAGTCGGCTGAGACCGCCTTCGCCAGGGATTTTGCCAGGGTGGTTTTGCCTACACCCGGCACATCCTCCACCAGGATGTGACCTCCGCTGAGTAAGGCAATGATCACGTTCTCAATCACACCGGGTTTGCCAAGGATGACGCGGCCAAGCTGCGTGCGTAACCTGGACAAGATTTCCAGGTGCTCGCGCTCCATGCCTACCCTTCCCATCGTTTGTTGATCTTCTATTCTTCGCCGTTGATCGCAGACGAATATGCTCTCGTTGATTCTGGTCTGCGGAAGAGTCACGGCCAAGTAACCGACGTAACCGAACCCAATCATTGAGCAGGGACTTCCCGGCACCAATCTGGTCAACTTCCTCGAGAACCCGTTTATGGATAGTTTCCAATCAGGCGGCAACTACCGCCACGCGACCGATTAGGACGGCCGTCAGTGGCGGTATCGAGGTTGGACATGCGTCCCTTCGGGACACGTCCGTTGGATTAGAAATTGTTTTCAATTTTGGGTCATGCGTATCAGAATCCTGCAGTATGCTCGTGACTTGACGATGCTTCGCGATCTCGCCTTGCTTCTCGCGTTGTTCACGCTTTTGGGGTCGGCTGCTCAACCGCGGGAACAATACAAACGGGCATCCGGGCTTCCTGTTGACAGCTGGGCAGAGAACACTCTGAAGCACCTTTCGCTCGAGGAGAAGGTCGGGCAGCTTTTCATGATCCGCCTGCGAGTGGAATTCCTGAATGGGCGGAGTCCAGGCTACTTCGAGCTTCGCGATAACATTCGCAAATATCACATCGGGTCACTGGCCATGTCGTCGCCGCCGCAAGGTCGCGCACGCGATCTTCGCCGTCGCTATGAGGTCATTACGCTACTTAACCGTCTCCAAGAGGAAGCGGAGCTGCCGCTCCTGATCGCTGGAGATTTTGAGCGGGGTGTCCTGCCGGCACGTCTTTTTGGAACGACCGAGTTTCCGCATGCGATGGCTTTTGGCGCGGCCGGGAAACTCGCGTACGCCGAGGAGTTCGGTCGCATCACAGCGCAGGAAAGTCGGGCCCTGGGTGTGGACTGGAACCTGTTTCCCGTCGCCGATGTCAATTCCAATCCTGACAACCCGATCATTGGGACACGCGCATTCGGCGCGAATCCGGATCAGGTGGGCGATCTGGTGGCCGCCTACATCCGCGGCGCGCGGGCGAACGGAATGCTGACCACGGCAAAGCACTTTCCTGGTCACGGTAATACCGCAACCGATTCGCACCTGGCAGTAGCCGTGGTGGATGACGATTTGGAGCGCCTGCATGCGGTCGATCTGCCTCCGTTCCGAAAGGCGATCCGAGCGGGAGTCGATGCCGTCATGACTGCGCACGTGCGAGTGCTTGCGCTCGATCCTGACGGCAGCCGGGTGGCTACGACTTCGCCGGCAATCGTCACAGGTCTGCTGAAGAACCAACTCGGCTTCAAGGGCATTGTGGTGACGGATGCACTGGATATGGCTGGTCTCGGTGGTCTCTATGCAAAGAACCCCGGACGCGTGGCCGTGGATGCCTTCAAGGCGGGAAACGATGTGCTCACCATGCCCTCCGATCTAGATGCGAGCTACCGTGCAATGTTGGAAGCTGTCCACACGGGGGAGATTGGGCAGCAGAGGCTCGACGAATCCGTCCGCAAAATCTTGCGGGCCAAAGCCTCGCTAGGTCTCGAGAAGACTCGTTTGGTGGATGTGGGAGCGATACCCAGGCTGGTGGGCAAACCGGAGAATATTGCAACCGGTCAGCGCATCTCCGATGCTTCGATTACTCTGGTGCGTAACAACGGCAAGCTGCTTCCGCTAAGAGACGGGCGACCCGGCAAGAGACTGTTGGTCTTCTATCAACCGGTCAAAGTGCGGCCTACCATGCTCGTGATTGTTCTCTGCGACAACGTGCTTGCGGATGACGGTCGCGTTCTCGAGCGTCAGATCCGGAAACGAGCGCCAGAGGCGAAAGTAGTCTACGTAGATCCTCGCGTCGCGGCGGCCAGATCAGATGTGGTGTTGAAGGCAACGGATCAGGCGCAGCAGGTTGTGGTAGCCGTGTATGTCGTCCCTTCGGCAGCGCGAACGAGGACAGTAGCACGCGGCCAGAAGAATTCCGCGTCCCTGCCGGACTCGACTGCTAAGTTATTGTCCAAGATTCTTGCCCGCGCGAGCGAGAGAACTGTGGTTCTCGCTATGGGGACTCCGTACCTGACGAAGTACTTCCCGACGATCCAGAACTACATCTGCGCATTCTCAAATGCGACGGTCTCCGAGATCAGTGTAGCGAGAGCACTTTTTGGGGAAATTCCGCTCCCGGGCCATTTGCCGGTCGACATTTCCAATGCCCCTGTTTCGGGCGCGAGAATTGGGCTTCCAGCACCAGTCGCAAACGTAGTATCGCCCTTTTAGTATTGCAAATCCCCAGAGCGTCGAGGGCGCAGCGCAACCACCGTAGCAGGGTCGATAGCCTACACCTCGCGCCCTGAAGACGACGCAGAACACGCGGCAACCCGATTCCACGGGAAGGTCGCCGAGCCATTTCGTAACGCGGATAGTCGGCTTCTTCATTTGCGCTTAGCCTTTGTCGACAGGCGAGATAGTTCCTTGCCGCCGGTCGGTTCTTTCTCGCGCCGCACAAACGAAAGCCCGCCCTTCAATTCTGCTGTTAGATCAGTGGTTCTCAGACAATGAATGGTGGGAATGGGAAGGCTGGCTGAAACTGATGCCGTTCAGCGACAAGCCGATGGCTACGATCGATGCGCTGGAACTCCTTCCAAAGCCGGTTCAAGCGTGGCGCTTGCGTGGGCAAACCTGGGAAGCGAAGCTGGCAAAAGATGCTCTAAACGCCATTGACGAGCTTCGAGACGAGTATGGTGCGCCGGAATCCGAACCGCGTCCCAGATATTGAATCGGGACGGCCCTGGCCGATGGTCGGTTGATCAGGCACACATTTCGCACACAACTAACACCTCCTACCCGGTCCATTCTTTAGTCGAGATCCCCTAAAGGCTGATGGAATGTCAGTCGGTTTCACCCACGACGCAGGTGCCCACCCAACTTCCGGTTTGCCCGTGATCCGCTCCGAGTCGGTGAGTGGTAGCCAGCTTCGGGTAAAGACACCTAAAAATTGAGCGAAGAAACGACGCAAGCTTTTGCTAACAAGGTTTTCATTATCTATCGAAGTCGTGGTTTGCTCCCGGATATAAAAGCTATAGAGCGCGTCGCCATTGGGGAGAGCCCACACACCAATGTCGGTCCTGCCTTTGGGGGCATATTCCGTCGCCAGGAAATTGGCCAGCTTCACGTACGCCGGACGCACGTCGCTGTCAATCGCCACGACGATCGCGTCGTCAAGACGCGTGCGGTCCACTACGCTCACCGCATCCGGGAAGTGTGCTAGCGGCTGCCCGAACGGGCTGCCCTTTCCGGCCGGCGCCGCGATGGACTTACATTGTTCGACTGTCTTTTCGAGAAGGTAACGCGGTGGCATCAGCCGGTCTTTTTCTCCCTGCCTGAGAACCCCGATGATCTGGTCGATCACCACGGGGATTCCGTGCAGACGGGTCAGATAGTCCTCATATTGTTTAGTGGTGTTGAAGGGCAAGAAGCTGACACCTTGAGCAATCCACAGATGCCAACCGTTGAACTGATCAATGGACATTTCGAAACTCTTGAGGTCGATGCCTTCGATGCGCATCTTCAGGTCCCGAACCATAAGAAGCTTGCTGAGTTTCTCTTGTTCAGGGAAATCCGTCGCATCGATCGCATCAAAGCGCGAGAGCCAGCTCTCGAGGTCGGCTCGTCGCTGCGGAACGTGAGCGAGCGAGAAGTCTCTCCAGCGGTCGTTGTATCGATAGTCTCCGATTACAGTGGCCTTTTCCGGCGACTCCCGCAGCTCGTATTCCCACTCCTCGGCCAGCAGAGTGCTAAGTTGCTTGCGCCGTGCTTCGAGGTTTGCAGGACTTGCCGGAACTGGCGATGCCAATGGCGGATAGACAGACAGCAGGAGAAAAAGACCTAGGACAGACTTTTGCACGCCGACGCTCCGATCTGAGGAAGGCAGGCGGCATTATATCAACGGCTAGATTGATGGTTTTAGGAGCAGACTACTCAGTGAGCGGGTTGTCGGCAATTGGGACGTTGGTTTCTGGTTAGGTTGTCTTTCACTCAGTGAATAGGGCCATGATAATGCCGCTCTACTGGCCAGAAACCAGCGGAGCAGCATTATCTGCCTCCTGATTTCCCAACCAGGATCTAACGCCGAGCGTTCTCGCCGGCAACAGGAATCAACAGATAACCGCGATACTGGCCAGTGCTCTTCTCCACGGCCAGGCCCGTAATCTCCCCGCGGGAATTGATTCCGCATGCGGTTTCCAGCTGCAGGGGAGAGTCGGCCGGTATCAGAGTGTTGAGATCGGTCGGCGCTTCGTCCACAACCACAAAAGCACGCAGAGTTGTAAAAGTCGCGTCGATTGAGGTGCCAACCACCACGCCCGGGTCGTTGATACCCAAGGCGACGTTGTAGGTGTCCCCTTCCAGCGGAGGGATTTCTTTCATTCCGGTGCTTTGGCTCCAGACAAAGCCGTGAAAAACAGCATCGCCGGCCAAGTCTGAGGCTCCGACCACCTGGCCCCGGTTATTCATTCCATGGGCCTGATTCCCGAAGTTCCCGCCTAGGCTGCCGAGATTGAAGACTCTGTCACGGTCCCAAAACAAAGCGTGGACCGGTGAAAAATAGAGACCGATGATCGGATCGTTAATCGAACAAGTTCCTGACCCACCCGCCACCTGGCCGTGGTTGTTGATCGCTATGGCGTATCCGTCTGGATCTCCGCCGTAAGTGGGAAGCTCTTTGATATGGCCGTTTCTCCAAACCACAGGCTTGTCCTCCAGCACCTGGTATTGGCCCAGTGCGCGATCGTACGGTGGACAGGTCGAATCTGCCTTCGCCGTTTCCGCATTGCCAGCGACCTGGCCGTAGTCGTTGATCGCGCTGGCCGCGCTGTTGGAGCCACCGAGTGTTGAGAGTGGAGTCATCGAGCCGTTTTGCCACAAGAAGCCCCGACATTCTTGCCCGGAAAACGGTGCTCCTGAACCAAAGAATCCGCAGAAGTCTTCACCGTTCGGGTCTGGGTCAGAGGTTTCAGCCTGGCCCACAATTTGGCCGGTCGCATTCGGTGAGCCAAAAACCGAGCTGCTCAAACCCCCGAGCGTGCCGAGATCCCTCTTGAACCGGCCTTGATAAAGGATCGCGTGCCAGCTTCCGTCAGCCAGGGCTGCCTCCCCGCTGGCCACACCCTTGTTGGTCACATAGAACGTCTGGCTGTATGTCCCGCCCAACGTGCCGAGCTCAACAAGCCTGTAACGTGGTTGAGAATTGTCCTGAGCAGCCAATCCTGCTGGAAGCGCCAGCAAGCCGAGCATACCTAGCGAAATAGCAAGTGATCTGGATTTCATGTTGCCTCCTTAGTCTGTTGCGCCTTGCCCCATCTAATGGGCTTTGGCCGCCGATTTCTGTTGCTCACCTAAATAGGCGCAATCGGCCAGACGGAACTATCATGGCGGGGGAGCTTTTCTTGAAGCGACACGTACGCCGGGCTATGATTCCGTCAGTGTGGGGCTAATGGGGAAGCTAAAGCCACCGAGTAACACCGAGTTGAAAGCATCATCTCGCGAGGACGTGAGCAGCCTTCTCCGGGCCTGGACTGATGGAGACCAGCACGCACTCGAGAAACTGACGCCAATCGTGTACGAGGAACTGCACCGTCTGGCCCGCTATTACATGAACGGAGAGCGTAGCGGGCATAGTCTGCAGACGACCGCCCTGGTCAATGAGGCCTACCTTCGGCTCACAGACTATAAGAGGATGCGTTGGGAGAATCGTGCGCACTTCTTTGCGGTTTCAGCACAGCTGATGCGGCGGATTCTGGTGGATCATGCCCGTCGGCACAACCTAAAGCGGGGAGCGGGTGTCCAGCATGTCTCGCTGGAGGACACTGCCGTAGTGAGGGAGCGCGATGATAATTTGGTCGCGCTCGACGAAGCCCTGCAGGCTCTAGCCCGTTTTGACCGCCGTAAGGCGGAAGTCGTGGAACTTAGATTTTTCGGGGGACTCAGCGTGGACGAAACCGCCGAGGTCTTGGGGATTTCTCCCATCACCGTGATGCGGGATTGGAACACGGCGAAGGCGTGGCTCTATCGCGAGTTGAGCGGCCAAAAATCCGATGGACTCCGATCGCTGGAAACAGATCGATAGCATTCTGCAGGCTGCACTGGAACGCCCACCGGGCGAGCGAGACGAATTCTTGCGTCACGCTTGCCTCGGCGACACCGACTTGGAACGGGAAGTACGATCGCTGCTGGCTTCTCAAGAAGAAGCCGGCAGCTTTCTCGAAAGCCCGGCCATCGAAATGGCGGCTGCAGCCGTCGCTCAAAGGCAAAACCGGGAAGGCTCCGCTGCCTCCGGCTCCCTCGCCGGCCGGTTGATCTCGCATTACCAGATCCTGGAAAGGCTGGGCGGCGGTGGCATGGGTGTGGTCTATAAGGCCAAAGACACCGAGCTTGGGCGCTTTGTTGCGTTGAAGTTCCTGCCGGAAAATCTGGCTCGGGATCCGCAATCGCTGGAGCGCTTCCGCCGCGAAGCCCGCGCAGCTTCTGCTTTGAACCATCCCAATATCTGCACCATTCATGAGATAGGAAATCACCAGGGTCATTCCTTCATCGTCATGGAATTTCTTGATGGCATCACGCTGAAACACAAGATCGCGGGTCGGCCCCTGGGCACTGAACTAATTCTTTCGTTAGCCATCGACATTGCCGACGCGCTGGAGGCAGCCCATGCCGCAGGCGTTGTTCACCGCGACATTAAACCAGCGAACATTTTTGTCACCAAGCGAGAGCACGCGAAGATCCTGGATTTTGGGCTGGCGAAAGTAACGACTGTTCTGAGTGACATGGGAAAAGGCGGCACGGCGCAATCGACAGTGACGCTGGAAGAACATTTGACCAGTCCCGGCACGGCCGTGGGAACCGTCGCGTACATGTCGCCGGAACAATCGCTCGGCAAGGATCTGGATGCTCGCACCGATCTGTTTTCGTTTGGTGCGGTTCTCTACGAAATGGCGACGGGCAAGCTTCCGTTCCAGGGAGAGACGCCGGCAGCCATCTTCAATGCAATTCTGAACAAGACGCCGGCATCTTCAGCAAGTATCAATCCGATAATTCCGTCAAAACTCGAAGACATCATCAATCGCGCATTGGAGAAGGACCGCGAGTTCCGATATCAGAGCGCTGCGGAAATGCGCTCGGAACTGAAGCGGTTGAAGCGCGACACGGATTCCGGCCGTTCGGGCGGCGCAAGTCCCGAAAGCATCTCAGAACCGGCAACGCTTGCGGGCTCCAGCACGTCATCGAGCGCTGCAATCTTGCTGAGAGAAGCAAGAAAGCACAAAGGACTGCTCGCGTTGGTATCTACCGGAGTTCTGCTCTGCATAGCGGTTCTCGCGGCTTATTTGTATCTGCGAGCTCCGAAAACCGCCCTGGTGAGTGAACAGAAATGGGAACAACTCACTTTCTTTACCGATGCGGCGGTCTACCCGGCACTATCGCTGGACGAACGACTGATAACGTTCATTCGGGGGAATAACGCTTTTCTGACGGTGGGCGACGTGTACGTCAAGATACTGCCCTCGGGTGATCCAGTCCAACTGACGCACGACAAGTTGGAGAAGCTGGCTCCGGCATTTTCACCAGACGGGACCAGGATCGCGTATGGGACGGTGGACCCATGGAATACGTGGGAAGTACCCGTGCTGGGAGGGGAACCGCGCCTGATGTTGCGCAATGCGTCGTCGCTGACGTGGATTGCGGATGGAAAGCGGCTTCTGTTCTCGGAGATCAAAAACGGGTTGCACATGGGAATCGTGACGACGGATGAAGGGCGAGGCCAGAGCCGCGATGTGTATCTGCCTATCGGAGAGCGGAGCATGGCGCACCATTCGTACCTGTCGCCAAATGGGAAATGGGTGTTGGTAGTGCAAATGGACGAGAAAGGGGAAATCGCACAATGTGGCGTAGTCCCATTCGAGGGCAACGGTGGGCAGCATTTGGTCGGGCCTGCAGGCGCGAAGTGTACTTCGGGGGCCTGGTCGCCAGATGGGAACTGGCTCTACCTGAGCACCAACCGGGGTGGACGTTTTCACATCTGGAAGCAACGCTTTCCTCAGGGACAGGCGGAACAGGTGACGTCGGGGCCAACAGAGGAAGAAGGGATCGCGATGGCGCGGGATGGCAAGTCGTTTCTAACTTCGGTGGGGACCCAGGATCTGACGATCTGGATTCACGATGCAAAAGGCGAGCACCAGATGTCGTCGGAGGGAGACACGTTCTCCGCAATATTCTCAAGGGATGGAACGAAATTGTATTACTTGAAGCGGGCTGGGCAGAACGATGTAGCCGAATTGTGGAGCCTGGACCTGACGAGCGGAAGCAACGATCGGGTCATTCCGGGATATGAGATCGAGGAAGTTCTTGGGGGATACTGGGGGAGCTACGCTGTGACGCAGGATGGAAACCGACTGGCCTTTGTGAAGAGGGACGAAAAAGGAATTTCGCACTTGTGGCTTGGCTCGACCGATCATCGGACTTCACCTCAGCAACTGGTGTCAGCGGAGAACGAGGACGAGCCGATGTTTCTGCCGAATGGGGAACTCGTCTATCGGGCCGCCGAAAGCGGAAAGAATTACATCTACATCCGGCAGCCGGACGGATCGGGGCGGAAAAAGCTGCTGGAAGGACCGATTCTGGATCTGACCGCGGTCTCGCCAGATGGACGATGGATAGCTGTTCTCGAGAAGGATGACGCGGATAAAGACCACCCTTATCGAACGCTAGCCTATCCAACTGGCGCGGGAAAACCAGTCACACTCTGCGCGTTATGCTATCTGTGGTGGA
>Ga0307474_10004228_pt1 | contig 10352 bp, 9 predicted proteins | sample atmos_gasesECM1C_2_FD_203312 | JGI IMG/M metagenome (GOLD analysis project Ga0307474, IMG submission 203312) | Hardwood forest soil microbial communities from Morgan-Monroe State Forest, Indiana, United States - atmos_gasesECM1C_05 | ecosystem: Environmental > Terrestrial > Soil > Temperate...
GGCACTTCAGTCTCGGGCACCAGCATCTTGGCCAGCAGAATCGTGCCCGGCGAAGTCATGATCACCGCCGATAGCAGGTGCCGCGCCTCGACGCCCTGCGCAATGTACATGGCCATGATTCCGCCCGATACGTGCGCCATGCCACTGGTCATGATCGTCATCAACTCGCTGCGCGTGGCCTTCGACAAGAATGGCCGAATCGTCAGCGGCGCTTCCGTCTGCCCCATGAAGATGCTCGCCGCCACGTTCATGCTCTCCGCGCCGGAGATGCGCATCGTCTTCAGCATGATCCACGCCATGCCGCGAATAATGATCTGCATCAATCCAATGTGATAGAGCACCGCGAAAAATGCCGAGATGAAAATAATCGTCGGCAGCACCTGGAACGCAAAGATCGCGCCCTTGTTCGGTCCCAGCATGTCGCCGAACGCGCCGGAGTTGGGCAGCCCCAGCTGACCGAAAAGCACCTGCGTCCCCGCAAACGTTGCGGACAGCATATTGGTGACAACGCCACCCGCCCAGCTCATCACGCTCTGCCCGACGCTGAATTTCAGCACCAGAAACGCAAACGTGATCTGGAGCCCGAGCCCCCACGCGACTGTACGCCAGCGTATGTGCCTGCGGTCGGTAGAAAAAAGATACGCGGCAAGCAGCACCGCCAGAATCCCCAGCACGCCTGTGTATCGACCCAAGAGGTTGCTCCTTTAGGGGCCAAAAACGCTCGAAATGACTTTCGATTACCTTACAGCATTCCGCAAATAGTTCTCAGCATTTTCTTGCGTGAACACGCGCCCCACCAGCGGCACCATTTCGCGTGGCGGTTTTTTGGAGATGGTCACTGCTCGTTTGATGATCGCCACCGGCTCGGCCAGCATTTCCGTCTTGGTCGCATACACCGTAGCCAGTGGCTTTCCTTTCTCAACCTTGGCCCCGCGCCGCGCATGAAACAGAATTCCTGCATTTGGATCGAGGGGCTCGCCAGCCTTCTCGCGTCCAGCACCGGTTCGCTGCACTGCCCAGCCCAGCGCTGTCGTATCCATTTCGCTAACGTAGCCGCTCTCCCACGCGGCAACAATCTCTGTCGCTCCCGGCTTGTGAAAGCCGACGGGATCGTCAAAGACTCGAATGTCTCCGCCCTGCGCCGCAACCATATCCAAAAACACGCTCAGCGCGGAACCATCCTCTAAAGCTGCTTCGGCTAGTCGGTAGCCATCTCGCGCCGATTCCGCTTTCCCGCCCAGATGAATCATCCATCCTGCAAGAATCAGCGACAGTTCGCGCAAATCCTCACTAAACGCCGGCCTCTCGCCGCGCAGCAGTTCCATGCACTCCACTAATTCAATCCAGTTGCCGGCCGCTCGCCCCAGCGGCTGGCTCATGTCGGTCAGCAGCGCGACCGTCTTCGTCCCAGCGGTCTCCGCCGTCGCCACCATCAACGCAGCAAGAAACTCCGCGTCCTCCACTTTGCGGAGGAACGCGCCCGAGCCAGTCTTGACGTCGAGCACCAGCCCGTCCAGCCCCGCCGCAAGTTTCTTGCTTAAAATCGACGCGCAAATCAGCCCAGGATTTTCGACCGTCCCCGTCCGGTCGCGCAGCGCGTAAAGCTTTCGGTCGGCGGGCGCAAGTTGATCCGTCTGCCCGATGATCGACGCGCCGCACTTCTTGATCACCGCCTCGAATTCGGCGAGTGTCAACGCCGTGCGATAGCCGGGAATCGCTTCGAGCTTGTCCAGCGTCCCGCCAGTATGGCCCAGCGCGCGACCGCTGATCATCGGGACAGCCACTCCGCACGCCGCCGCGAGAGGCGCGACGAGAAAGCTCGTCTTGTCGCCCACTCCGCCCGACGAATGTTTGTCGACCGTGCGTCGGCCCAATCCTGTCGGCGAGAATTTCTCGCCGGAGTCGCGCATGGCCAGCGTCAGTGCGCGAGTTTCAGAAAGCGAAAGCCCTCTGATCCACGACGCCATCAGCCATGCCGCAAGCTCGGCCTCCGGGATCGATCCATTCCCGGAAGCAGTCGCCGCGCCCTTCGCCACGAACGCAAGCTCGCGTGCGTCCAGCTCGCCGCCGTCCCGCTTCTTGCGGATAATGTCGATCATATGCAGCGGAGCAGCCGCGGAAGCTTCGGTCGAATTGCGGTCAGCTTGCGTCATGGATTCATTGCCCTACTTCAACTTCATCTCTGTCCCCAGCGGCAGCAGCTCGCTGAAGGCCATCGTCCGCGCTCCTTCCGCGACAGGAAAAATCACCGGCGCGCCGGGCTCAATGAATTCCGCCAGCACTTGCCGGCATGCGCCGCATGGTGGGCTCGCCTTTCTGTTCAGATTCGCAACCGCAACGGCCGCAATGCGAATCTTCGGGCCGAATTGGGAAACCGCACGTACGACCGCCGCCCGCTCCGCGCAAATCGTCAGCCCGTAGCTCACATTCTCAACATTGGTGCCCGTCACCGTCTCACCGTTCGCGAGCCGCAGTGCCGCGCCGACGCGAAACTCCGAATACGGCGAGTAGGAGTTCTCCGCCGCCTTCCGCGCAACTTCAAGAAGCTTTTCGAGTTCCGGCTGACTCACGTTCGTCATCGTCAGTGCGTCCCTTTTCCGTTCTTGTGAAGAAGACTAAAGGCTAATCCATCGCGACCGGCCATGTACACCTCCGGCGTTCCCGGCGCGGCCTGTGGCCTGTACCCTCTGCACCCGACCGCGCCAGCCCAGTTACGTACGAGCCATCGGCGGCGGCGCCGGTGTCAGCCCGTGGCGCAGCATGATCTCGATCATCTTCGCCCGGTCGGGCGGACCTGCGCCGGCGGCTTTCGCCACCTCAGCCGCTTCGCGAAAGAATTGCGGCCCAATCGCCGCCGGCGTAATCGCGCAGACTGCCTTCACGTCCTCGGCGCCGTTGTTGTCGAACCGGTGAACGGCGCCCCTCGGAATGCAGAGCGCCTGCCCCGGCCCCACATCGATCGCCCTTCCGTCAACGGTCCAGGTCAACACGCCGTCGATTCCGTACACGGTCTCCTCGCAGTGGTCGTGACTGTGAGCCGGGGCCGCCAGCCGCTGCCCCGCGGGCACAATCACCTCAAATACCGTGACTGCGCCGGCCGATTGCTCACTGCTGATCAGAAAGTGCAAGGTGAGAGGGCCGATGTGGATGGTTTCATCGGCGGGATTGGCGCTTACTGCAATGCCCTGGGTTGTCATGGTGACCTCCTGTTGCGGTTGTTTCTCTGGGCCTGCTATGCCGGCGGAAGAAGCTCCAGCCCGTATTTAGGGGCGGCAGCGAGCGCCCGCGTGATCAAATCCTTGCTCTGAGGCGGCGGTGTGGCAAGGTGATCCGTGGCAGGATCGAAGACCTCGGCGAAAAAGCCTTCAAGCCCCGCCGGCGTCGTCAAAACCAGCGCCTTCGCACAGCCATCGCTTGTGTTCCTGAAGGAGTGAGCGATTCCGCGGGGAAGAAAAGCAAAGTCGCCCGCCGATGCAGTGATTGTATTCCCGCCCACTTGAATCGTCAGCGAGCCCTGGAGCATGTGGAACGCCTCGTCCTCGCGGCGGTGGATGTGCGGCGGCGCGCCTCCGCCTGGCGCCACTTCAATCTCAGCCAGGAAAAATGCGCCGCTCGTCTCCTTGCCGGTCGCGAGAAACGTCATGCGCTCTCCAGGCCCCCAGTATGCCGGGCCGGTTCCGGCAGGCACGTGCCGCACCAGTTCTTGTTGCGACTTATTCATGGATCCCATCGCACCGGCGGCGGGCTGCAATGCACCTTCCAATTCGGTCTCAACCGAGCCGCGGTCGAGGTTTTCCAAAATTTGCGTTGTCATGTGAACCTCCATTTTGGTAAACTATGTTTACCTTTGAATTATGGTAAACATAGTTTACTCGGAGTGTCAATGACTTTCTTTGAAGAAAATGCGCGGCCCGGGACAGTCCCGACCAGGGAGATGCTGATCGGCGCGTTGCTGCGTGCTCCAGCTGAGGCCATTCATCGGCGCATCATCCGTGAGCTCAACGACGCAGGCTTCAAGGGGCTCAGCTTGGCCCACATGGCCGTTTTTCGCTATCCCGGTCCGGATGGAGAGCGCCCGAGCGTCATTGCCGAGCGTGCCAACATGAGCAAGCAGGCCATGAACCGCCTGCTCGGCAGTCTGGAGGATCTTGGTTATCTAAGGCGTTCCGACGCGCCCGATGAAGGCCGCGCGCGCATCGTCCACTTCACCAAGCGCGGCCACGCGGCCTATGCCAAGGCAATTGATATCTTGCAGGACATCGAGCGCGACTGGATGGCCGTGCTCGGCCCCAAAGATTTCACGCGCCTCAAAGAAATTCTCTTTCGTGTCTGGGAGAGCCCTCTGGTCCGCTAGTTGTCATCAACCATCAGCCGCTCCACCTCTGCGTGCAGGCGCGCGATGATTGCCGCCTCGCTCTCTTCGGGAGCGAAACAAATCGCCTCGCCCACTTGAATCTCAATCGTGCCCTCTCACTTTTGTGTTTTGATGGTCATGTGAAGCCGGCGAGGCCCAAGGTTCGAGGTGTGGAGACGGATGCGGAGACTCGGTGCGTCCATTACCGCTCAGCGTTCGACATCATTGCGATCAAAATGGCGTGCTGCGGAGTTTACTATGCCTGCAAGGATTGCCATGCGGCATTGGCGCATCATGAAGTCAAAGTGTGGCCGCGCTCGAATTGGGACGTCCGCGCCATTCTTTGCGGAGCCTGCGGCAGCGAGTTAACCATAAATGAATACATGAGCAGCGGTTATTGCTGCCCGCGATGTGCGGCTGAGTTCAATCCCGCCTGTAGAAACCACTATCAATTCTATTTCGCGCCGGAAGACAGGCCCGAAGACCGGCCCAAAGTCAGATTTGCCCCTGAAGACACGGCCTAATGCCGTTCTATAAATCTGCCCACGATAGCTGCGCATTTCTCCAGGAACTCTTTGTCTTGTTCTGAGAAAGCTGCGAGTTCGTGGCTGTCGATGTCGATCTCGCCTGCCACTCGGCCGTTCACTCGAATGGGAACGACAATCTCCGACTTGGTCTCAAGTGAGCAGGCCAGGTAGCGCGGATCGGCCTGAACATCGTCCACAATGACCGATTCGTTCCGCGCCACAGCCGCGCCGCAGATTCCCTGGCTTACTGGAATGCGCACATGCTCGGTTGGCGCTCCACGAAATGGCCCCAGGACAAGGGTCTCCGCGTCTTCGGGGTCGAGCATGTAGAAGCCCGTCCAGTTGTAGTAGCGCAACCGATCTGGAATGATCTCAACGATGAAGTTCTGCAGCGCCACGAGATCGCTCGCAGTCTCTGCGAATGCGCTTACTTCAGAAAGAATCTTTGCAAAGGCGTTCTCGCGCATGCTTCTATTCTGCGCCTCTCATGCTTTTGTTCTGCGCCACTTCTGGTGCTAGGCAAACTTTACGAAGTTCATCGCCGCCGAGTTCATGCAGTAGCGCAGACCGGTCGGTCGAGGGCCATCATCGAATACATGCCCCAGATGAGCCTCGCAGCGCCTGCATGAAACTTCGGTGCGCTCCATTCCCAAAGACAGGTCCGCGCTCTCGCGAACATTCTCCTTGGCAATCGGCTGCCAGAAGCTCGGCCATCCAGTGCCCGACTCGAATTTTGTCTCGGAACTGAACAGCGCGGTATCGCAGCAGATGCAGCGATAAATTCCGTGTTCGTGGTTGTTCCACGTGTTTCCGGTAAAAGGCCTTTCGGTGCCAGCCTGGCGCGTTACTTCGTAGGAAATTGGCGGTAGCTGCTGCTTCCACTCCGCATCTGTTTTCACAATCGTGGGCACGGTAACAACGTCTCCCCGTTGCCCCGCCTGAGAGAACTCCACGATCGTCACCTGCTTCGGAATTGCGGACTTCGCTTCGACGTTCCCGTTACCGTATCGAAATTTGAAAACAAGCGCAGCCACGGCGGCGCTCCCCGCAATCATGAATGCCCGCCGGCTCGTCTGTCCCACGCGATCATCTGCTTTCTTAATCACAATGTCCTCCCTTTGCTCATCCGAAGGTGAAGGAATACGCCTGCACTCCCGGCTCATCAAACTCGATGGTGAATATGTGGTCTGTGACAGCGCCGTTTTGCCGCACCAGTTGATAGAGCCGGTATGCCGTCACAACGCCGTTGCCATCGGCGTCCGTATCCACTCCATGACTTTCTCCAGGCGCGTGCCCGTCAATGGTCACTCGGAAATGAATCGGCTTGCCGTCTTCGCTCGGGCCAAGCACCAGGTGCAGATCGCGCGCGTGGAAATGAAAAACGATCTTCCCTCCGGCTGACTTCAGCACAGCGACCTGCTTGTGATCGACCCATTCGCCCGCAAGCCCCCACTCGTTCAGTCGAGGCTGCGTGGGCTCGGTATAGGCATGCTCCGAGTCTGACTTGAGCCCGCCCGGCGACGCGAAGTGTTCTGCGCGCGCATAGCCGATATAGGTTTCAGGGGAGCGAACATCGTTCACGTCCGCGGCAGCTTGAATTCCCTCCCCTTGAATACTCGCCGAGATTGCAGGCATCGGTTTCGCGTTCGCCTCTTTCAGCAGTTCCTGTATCCATCGCTCGGATTGGTCATAATCTCCTTCGCCGAAGTGCTCGTAGCGCACCTTGCCTTTGGCATCGATGAAGTAGTGTGCAGGCCAGTATTGATTGTGAAACGCATTCCAGATGTCGTAGTTGCTGTCCAGCGCAACCGGATAGGTGATCCCAAATTTTTGCACGGCCTTCTGCACATTCGGCAATTGCTTTTCAAAGTCGAACTCCGGTGTGTGAACCCCGATGACCACCAGCCCGCCGTCCTTGTACTTTTCTGCCCACGCTCTCACATACGGAATGGCGCGAATGCAGTTGATGCAGGAATAGTCCCAGAAATCGACGAGAACCACTTTCCCTTTGAGCTGTTTCGCCGTCAACGGCGCGGAGTTGATCCATCCCGTCGCTCCAGACAGGCCGTATAGCGGAGAGCTTCCAACAATGCTCGGCGGCTCCTGCGCTTCTGCTACTGGCGCAATCGAAGGCGCGCCCAAAACCGCGATACTCATCAATGCAGCTGACACTGCCAAAATCGCCGGCCTCATCAAAATCGTCGGTCTCATCCCGATCTTCAATCTCATCTTGGTCGACAGTCTCATTGCGGTCACTGCTCTCATCTTTACCTTTACCCCGCGAAAAAATTGCAGGCATCGCGTTTTTGTCCCTTGCGCAGGACACTACAATTGTATTGAGGGCGGCGCCAAACGTCGCACCGGTCCCCATACCAACCCCCATAGTAGACAGTTGCAAGGAGAGAAAGGTTACAGAGCTCTTCATCGCGCAAAAACGGAGGCGCAGAATAAGCCGGCGCATCTCTCTCGCGAGACAGCTCTTTCGCGAGCAAAGTCTTTCCAGAGATTGAATCGTGGGCTGATCCCTGCCGGGAACGCCGAAAGCTAGCTGCTCTGTCCCATCAGCCGCTCGACTTCATAATGCAGCCGCGCAGTGATCGCCGCCTCAGTCTCTTCGGGACCAAACGAAATCGCCTCGCCAATGCGAACCTCGATCGTTCCCGGCCGGAACCAGCCGCGCTTGCCCGTCTTGATCTCACCCAGCCCTAGCATGGCCATCGGCAACACTGGCACGAAACTCTGCTTCGCGAGCAAACCAATCCCCGACCGGAATGGCGCCAAACTGCCGTCGCGTGAGAGCGTTCCCTCGGGAAAGACCAACACGTTGTAACCGTGGTCGAGCGCCTTGCCAACGTGGGCAAAACTCCGTTGGAAGTCGCGCTGGCGCGGCAGCGGGAACACATTGAACAGCGCCGTGACCAGGTAGTAGGAGGGCAGCCCGAATATGTAGAAGCCTTTGTTTCCCGGTTTCCAGGGATTGCGCCAATGCAGAAAGTCGTCGAGCATCTCGCCCAGCATCGCGGCGGCCATGCGCCGCCGATAAGGTCCGGGCAGCGCGTATACGATCAAATCTCCGTCATAGGACGTGACGTGGTTCGAGATGATGAGCAGCGGCCCGGCTGGAAGCGGCTTCTGCGGCCCCACTACGCGCGGCGCCACCAGCAGCCACGTGCCGGGGCGCAGCGCGAGCTCAACAAACGCCGCGCGAATCCACTGGAACGGTTTCCACCACGGCCACTCGGGATAGATAAAGCGCGGCCGCTTCAGCGTACCCGGAGCGGCAATCACTCCTTGCGGCAGATCCGCCGTTGCTACGGCCTGTTGCGTTTCAGCCGCTCCCGCCGCACGTGTTTCGCTCGCGACTTCAGGCGCCGCTGCGCTCGCACTCTGCGCACTATCCCGCGGGTGGCCGTCAGACTCCGATCCAGCCGCCTGCACTGCGGCTTCTTGCGCCGATTCTGATTCCGCCGCGGCTCCGCCAGCCACCACTTTGCGCAGCTCGCCCAAGGTCTGCACCTCTTCTAGCAGACCCGTTCCCGAAACAACTCCCAGCCGGTCCTCAATCGCCGATGCCAGCTGCACGCGTCCGAGGCTGTCGAGATGCAGGTCTTCAGTCAGCCGCAGCTCGTCGCCCACACCCGGATGCTCTTCGCCGGTAATCTGCGCAATCAGCGCCAGCAGCCAGTCCGCCGATGGACCGTATGCATGATCGCCGTTCGTTTCCGCCTTTCCGGTGCCAGCTGTTGCGGCCGCACTCTGGACGCGCGCAAGCCACTCGGCGACCGGCTTGCGTCTCACTTTTCCCGTCGAAGTCCGCGGCAAATCCGGCTCCGGCCACATTACCCATCTCGAAATCCGCTGAAACTCCGGCAGCTTGGCGTTGGCGTGCTCAATCGCCGCCTGCCCGCAATTTCCCGACCCCCGGCAAGCCAGCACCGCGCATGGCTCCATGCCGGTTGGAGTTTCCATGCCAACCACCGCGCATGCGGCGACATCGGGCTCTGCTTCGATCGCGGCTTCAATATCTTCGGGGTGAATATTCACACCGGCCGCGGTGACAATCACTTCACTCTTTCGCCCCAGAAATTTAAGGTCGCCAGATTCGTTCCGCTCTGCAATGTCGCCCGTCGCCAGCCACTCGCTGTCTCGCTTGCGCAGAGCGCCGCCTTGCCATGTCGCGCTCGAGATCACGTCGCCCCGCACCAGCACTTCGCCGTCGGGCCCGAGCTTTACCTCGGTCCCTGTAACCGGTTTGCCAATTGTTCCCTCGGCTACGTGAAATGGATGATTCAGCGCGATCATCGCCGTGGTTTCCGTCATGCCGTAGCCCTGAACAAGCACGAAGCCCAGCGTGGTCCAGAACTGCTCCAGCGAGGCCGGCATTGCGCCGCCTCCGCAAACAAAAACCAGGAACTTCAACCCGAATTCACGATGCACTCCGCGGAAGCGCCACCAGCGGCCCCATCCGGCAGGCTTCGTATGCGCGGCTGCAACTCGTTCAGCGAGGCCATCGTGAGTCGCTTCCAAATGGGCCTTCAGCACCGCCAACACGCGCGGCACCGCCGCAACCACCGAGATGCGCTCGTCGTGGATCTGCTCAATAAGCCGCGGCGCTGCCAGCCTGCTCTCAAAATGTACCTCCGCCTTGAGAAGCGGTGGAACCCAAAGCCCCAGCGCCTGCCCAAACACATGACTCAGCGGCAGCGTGTGCAGAATCCGCAGCGGATGAACCAGCCATTCGTAAGACATGTAGGGCTTGGCGCCTTCTTCAATTGGAACCATGCTGGCCAGCACATTACCGTGCGTCAGAACGATTCCTTTCGGGTCGCCCGTCGTGCCTGAAGTGAAGAGAATCTGCAGCGGAGTTTCTTTCGTGAGCCCGGGGACCGCGCCCATCTCCGTCGCGGGCAGTTCGCTCTCCAGATCTTCGAAAGCGAGTGTCGCAGCCTGCGGCGCGCTTCCGGCCGCGCGCAGCTTAGCCAAAAGCACCGCATCGCCAATAACTAGCTTCGGACTCGCATCCTTGGCCACCCGCCCCACAAAATCGGCGGTTCCGAATATGTCCAGCGGCACGGCCAATACACCACGCAGCATACAACCGTGAAAGGCGCCGATCCACTCCGCGCTGTTTTCTCCCCAGATCAGAACGCGGTCGCCCTCACGCACGCCTCGCGCGTCGAGCAGCGCGGCAAATCGCCCGGCAAGCCTCGCCAGCTCGCCATAGGTAGTCACGCGCCGTCGGTTTCCCTGGTAGCGCACCACCGCGATATCGCGGTCGAGGCGGCGAAAATCGTCGATCAGTGAGGCCAGGTGATCGTGCATGACGGCTCCGGCTACAGCTTTTTCGATTCTGGTTGCACACAACGCAGGACGAAAACGAGTGAATCGAAAATGCTCTCGTTCATGGTAGCAGTGGATAGTTGTTAACCCAGGAATCCCTACAGCCTTTGGATGCTCGCTCATCCGTTCGG
>Ga0307474_10004229_pt1 | contig 10349 bp, 10 predicted proteins | sample atmos_gasesECM1C_2_FD_203312 | JGI IMG/M metagenome (GOLD analysis project Ga0307474, IMG submission 203312) | Hardwood forest soil microbial communities from Morgan-Monroe State Forest, Indiana, United States - atmos_gasesECM1C_05 | ecosystem: Environmental > Terrestrial > Soil > Temperate...
GCTAGGGATGTTCGGTTTTTCCATCCAGCAAGTTCAGCGCGTGGGGCACCAACTCCACCACGGCCTGCAACGACTCCACCGCCCCGCCGGGACTGCCTGGCAAATTTAGGATGAGGGTCTTGCCACGGACCCCGCAGACTCCGCGGCTCAGAGGCGCATAGCGAGTCTTTTTGAAGCCTTCGCTTCGCATCCGCTCCGCCACGCCGTCGATCAGGCGCTCACATATTGCTTCTGTCGCTTCCGGGGTAACGTCGCGCTCCGCGATCCCAGTCCCGCCCGTAGTCACGATGAATCGCACTTCCAGCGCCATGTGGACAAGAGCGTTCTGAATCTGCATCGAATCGTCCTGAACGATTTGCTTGGCCACCACGCGAAAGCCGGACTTTTCCAACAGGTCGGCGACCGCGGGACCTGAAACATCGACGCGCTCCCCGCGCGCGCAGGAATCGCTAACCGTAACCACAGCGGCCGAAAAGGTTATCGCTGGATTAAGGTCAATTGTCGAGGAGGACATCTTCCTCCTCTTCCGTCCGCCCGCTGCCGCTACCTGCAACCGTCCCGGGACCAGCACTAGTATCGGCGGATGGAGCAGCACTGGCACCGGCACCGCTATCCTCGACGGCGTCCGCGCTGCCCTCGCGCTGCGATTCGTCCAGCAAGCGCAACCCCTCCATCAGTAGCCCTTGAGTGTTGAGTTGCGTGGTTTCCTTATCAGTCTTGCCCTCGAAGTTGAGTTCGAAATTGCCGCCCGTCCAGCGCAGAACCTTGAAGACCGCTTGATCTCCCACCAGAGATCCGTAGGTCGCGTGCTTTACCTGCCCTTCAGCAAAAAAGACTTCGCACTTCTCGCCTTCGTTATTTAGTTTGAGCTGGCAACTCTTGCGGCCCATTTCCAGGGATTGCATGAGATCGATCACATTCATTTGCGAAAGGTTTCCGCGAACCACGCCATCTGAGGGCGCGGTTTTCGCCATTTTCTCCAGTGCAATGCGGTCAACCGTGCGCTTGATCCGCCGCGTAGCTTCTTTCAAAAAAAATGGCTTTGCCAGATAGTCATCGGCGGCATCCTGGGGCGAGAGCCGCTCATCAATATCCGCGCGGCTCGCCATCAACACGGCAGAAAAATTCGCCGTCGCCGGACGGCTCTTCAACTTTTCCACCAATTGCCGTCCGTCCATACCGGGCATGCGGTAGTCGCAAACCACAAGGTCCGGAGGATCGTCCACCGCTTTCAGTAAGGCGTCTGCGGAATCCGTCGCCGACACCACACGCGCAAACGGAGCAAGCGCGTGCTGAAGCATCCCCAACACCATGGGATTGTCATCCACCAAAAGAAGCTTGACGTCATTGGCCATTGTTTGATCGGATCTGGTTTGACCGGATCTGGTTTGACCGGATCTGGTTTGACTTCGTCTGGTTCGACTTTACTCGCCTGTACTCCCCGCTGTTCCCACCACTCTTACGCTCCAGCACTATCTCCCGAATCTCGATGCCCTGGTCGAGCCCTTTGACCATGTCATAAATCGTAAGGGCGGAAACGCTGGCAGCCACAAGGGCTTCCATCTCGACTCCAGTCCCAGCGGCGGTGACGACTCTGGTGGCAATCGAGACGCCATTCTCGCACAGCGTCATCTTCACATCAACGAAGGATAGAGGCAGAGGGTGGCAGAGAGGGATGAGATCGGATGTCCGCTTGGCGGCCATGATCCCTGCGACGCGAGCCACCTCTAGCGGATCTCCCTTGGGATTTTGCGGCAGAGCTTGCAAGACTTCAGGTTTGATCAGGACAAACGCGCTGGCTTCGGCTTCGCGTCTGGTCGCCGCTTTACCGGAAACATCCACCATGCGCGCGCGACCCGAATCGTCGTAGTGAGAGAGCTTGTTAGCCATGCGGAAACTCTATCTTACATGGGATGCTCGAGCGGCGAGTCGTCACCGCCTGGTGGCGGCTGGGATCAGGCCCGCTCAGCGCAGCAGCACAGCGGCCCACTCACCCGCGCGCATGTGCTCACGATCCGGCGGAATCACGAGAAAGCAGTTCGAGCGGACTCTGGCAGCGATATCGCCGGACCCTTGCCACGGGACAAGTTCGGCTTGCGTGTTTTCGTACTGGCCCGAAAGAATGGCAGGAAGGAAGCGCTTCAGTCCAAGCTTGACGCGGATTTCGGATTTTAAACGAGCATGCAGGAAGGTAAGCGGGCGGGCAGACATTCCAGCCAGGGCTTCGATCACCGGCCGGGCAAACAGTTCGAACGTGACCATGGTTGAAATCGGATTGCCCGGCAGACCAAAGAAATATTTAGTCGACGCCTGAAGCAGGCCCCCGCCGGAAAAAGCGTCCGCGCCATATGGGACGCGGCCGAATACCACCGGGCGGCCGGGTTGGATTTTTGCTCCGGTGAACAGGAATTCGGCCCGCATCTCGGCAAGCACCTGTTCGACTAGATCATAGCGTCCCATGGAGACGCCGCCGGTCATGAGAAGTAAATCCGCTCGCAAGCCCTGCTCAATCAACTGACGCAAGCGGTGTGGCTCATCGGGAGCAATCGGCAGCAGCACGGGTTCGCCGCCGGCTTCCTGGACCTGCACCGCCAGTGAATAGCTGTTCGAATTGCGAATCTGAGTAGGACCGATTTCCGCATCGACGTCGACTATCTCATCGCCTGTGGCAAGCACTGCAACCCGGGGACGAACAAACACCTTTAGCCGAGAGTTCCCCACCGACGCAGCGAGGGCGATGGCGGCCTCATTGAGCCGCAGGCCTCCGGGAAGCAAAAGGCTGCTGCGGTTGGCCTCGGCTCCTTGGGCGACAATGTTTTCTCCCGACGCAATCTGTTTGGTAATTTCGACGCAGTCTCGTTCGCGAGAGGTGTACTCAATCATGACTACGGCGTCGGCTCCGGGTGGTACCGGAGCGCCAGTCATGATGGAAAACGCTTCGCCAGGATTCAGCGTGGGGGCGCTGCCGGGAAGAGGACCCGCTTTGATTTCCCCCTTTAGAGCGAGCTTGACGGGAGGGCGAGCCAGATCGGCGGCGCGGACAGCGTAGCCATCGCGCGTCGCTCGAGGAAAGGGAGGAATGTCGCGGTCGGCCGCAACCGGCGAGGCGAGAATCCTTCCGGCAGCGCGCACCAGGTCTACAGTTTCGTGAGCGCCTGGGGACAGCAGCGATGCATGGTCTTCGACGACGCGGCGTGCTTCTTCAAAGCTGAGGACAGACTGGGATGGCGCGGCGGGCATACAAAGATGATAGAGCAACGCGGTACTAGAAATCGCGCTCTGTCAGCGGACTAGTTCCTGTCCTAATACCGCGGGATTGCTGGCGAAAGAGAGTCCGGTCTCAAGATCGACGACGCGGTCGCGCACCAGTTGTGCGATTTCACCATCGAAGTGTTGCATGCCTTCAGTGGCGCCGGCTTTCATAGCATCAAGCAGAGTCTTCCCGTCGCGCTCGCCCTTTTCTATGCACTCGCGCGTGCGCGGATTCGTTTTCAGAATTTCGGCTACTGGAAGGCGGCCACTGCGATCCGTTTTCGGCAGCAGTCGCTGACAGATAATGAAACGAAATGTTTTAGCAAAGCGTTCGCGCACTTTTTGTTGTTCGTCGGGCGAGAAAGAACTGACGATTCGCTCCACCGTTTTGGACGCGTCCATCGTATTGAGGCTGGAAAGCACCAGATGGCCGGTTTCGGCTGCCTCGAGAACGATCTCAATGGTTTCACGGTCGCGCATTTCTCCCACCAGAATTACCTTCGGCGCTTGGCGCAGAGCCGAGCGCAAGGCGTGAGCGAAGCTGGGGGTGTCACTGTGAAGTTCGCGCTGATGAACCGTGGAGCATTTGTGGCTGTGCAGAAACTCGATGGGATCTTCGATGGTGATGATGTGGTAATACTTTTCACGATTGATGCAGTCGAGGAGCACGGCGAGGGTGGACGACTTACCCGAGCCCGCCGGTCCGGTGACCAGCACAATTCCGTCGCGCAGTTTGGCCACGTCGGCCAGGTGCTCTGGCAGGTTGAGCGAGGTGAAATCCGGGATCACCGTAGAAATGACCCGCATCACAATTGCGCAACTGCCCCGCTGGATAAAGATGTTGACGCGAAACCGAGCTACGCCGGAAAGGCCGTAGGATATATCGCACGATCCATGTTCTCGCAGAGTGGCGACTGCCTGTTTATTGTCGCCAATCAGGTCGGCGGCTATCTGGCGAGTGTCATCGGGAGTGAGGCTTGAAAGCCCCGGAACTTGTACAGGAATAAGCTGGCCGTAAACTTGCACCTGGGGCGGGCGTCCGGGAGAAAAAATCAAGTCGCTGATTTTTTCCGCAGCACGCAACATCGCTGCCAGCAGAACAGGAGTAGCTACTCTGCCGCTGCCGGAATACCCATCCAGAGAAACCGTAATTGGTGCCATTCCAGAGGCTGCCATTCCATCCTCATAACTGAAATTTATAACTGGACTCTAGGGAATTGCTGCACACAGAACGGAGAACAGCCAACGGGGGTTGAGCTGATGTCTCTACTTTACCTCGCTAACGGAAGAAGCGTAAGGACAGTAAGTACATAGCCCTTGGTAACGTCCAATGCGGGCGGAATGGAAAAGGACGGCTGGGTTGAGCCGTCCCTTTTGCTGGTTGCAGATTCCAGGGAGACTACTTTTTGGGGGGCGCCTTTTTCTTCGTCCCAAAGCTGGTTTCGACCGGGGCGCCAATGGTCGCCAGCATCTGTTTTGCCACGTCGGCATACGGGCCGGCGGGCTGCAGTTCCAGATACTTGTTGAAGGCCTCCGCGGTTCCCGGCGGAGCGATTGTCTTGTCGCCCTGCAAGGTTGCTTTACCGATAAGATTAACGCCTTTCTGATAGTAGGCATCCGCTCTGGTGGGATCGGCCGCAATGCATTTATCGAAGGCCGCAATGGCGGCATCGCCTTTGCCCGCGTTGGTGAGAACAGCTCCCATGTTGTAGTAGTATTGCGCGGCTGCACTGGGATCGGCTTCCGCCGCCGTTTGGTAAGTTTTTACGGCGTCATCGGTTTTGCCCGCCTTGCTGTAGGCCTCGGCTAAATTGTTGTAATAGGCGGCAAGCGTCTTGGTGGCGTTGGGATCTTTCTCATTGGTGGCGGCCTGCTTGAGTTGCACCGCTTTCTGATAAGCTTCCACGGCTGAATTGAGACGCTTTTTCTTTTCCTCGGGATCGGTCTGTTTGGCCACCGACATGCGATAGGCGTCGCCAAGCTTGAACCAAACCAGGTCACGGGAGGCGTCGATCTCGTTCGCCGAAGTCAGGCTGGCGATCGCCGTATCAAAATCACCGGCATCGGACGCCGTCTTCGCGGCCGCCAGCTTTTCATTCAGCGCCTTCACGGTGTTAGTTTCTTTGGCGTGCTTCTCTTGAGCTTCCTGTTGAGCCTTAAGCTGTTCGGGAGTTAAACCTTGACCCTTGGCTGCTTCCGTCGCCTGCTTTTTAAGGTCGAAGTCCAGCGTGTTTTCGTCTAGGGTGACCGGTACTTTGCCGAAGTGGAACAGCTCCTTGTTGGCCTTGGCGTCATCGGCATTCTTGTAGAGTGTGACCGTGTAAGTGCCTGGGCCAACCCCTAGAGAGAAATACTCGCCTTTCTTATTGGTCTTCAGACTATATTTCTGACCGTTGTCCTGGTTCGCCCAAATGACCACCGCATCAACGATGGGATTCCCTTGAGGGTCCTTGCAAACGCCTTTCACTGTTCCCGACGCACCCTGCGCGAAAACCGGGGACGCACACAGTCCCAACATCAAGAGAACAAGAACAAATCCTGCGAAGTGCCTCTTCATCGTGGCCTCCCGGCCTACTGGATTGTTAAATATCGATTTCTGATTGTTGCGTCAAAACTGGTATGCATCCGAGACCGCGTTTCCTTCAACAATCAAAATCAGAAGTTGGTTAAACTCTCTCCGTGGCATAGGGAATCGTATCGCTGACTCCCGCCGCCGCAAACGCCCGCAAGCGTAAGACGCAGCTGTCACACCGGCCGCAGGCTCGATCTTCGTGGCTATAGCATGACCAAGTTAAATCGAACGGAGCGTTCAGTTCAAGGCCAAGCTGGACGATTTCTGCTTTCCGCATGGCGATCAAGGGGGTGACAATTTCAATGTTTCCCTCTTTTGTTCCCGCCCGGATGACGCTGTTGAACGCCTCATAGTACACGGGACGGCAATCAGGATAACCGGAACTATCCGGTTCCACCGCTCCGATATAAATTGTCCCTGCTCCCAGCACCTCGGCCCAACTGACCGCGACGGACAAAAAATGCGCGTTTCGAAAAGGTACGTAGGTGACCGGAACTCCGCGATCGATCGCGGGTGTGACCGGTACCGCAATGTTTTCGTCGGTGAGCGCCGAACCTCCGATGGCGCGCAGGGCGTCGTTCGACACGAGGAGCTTGTTCTTTATATTCAGGCGGTTGCAAATCGCCAGGAAAGATTGCCGCTCCCGCAGTTCGGTGCGCTGCCCGTAACTCACATGCAAGGCAGCGACCTCGTAATCCCGGGCTGCTAATGTGGCGCACACACAAGAATCCATTCCCCCGCTCAGAAGAACGATTGCCCGGGATTTTGCGGAGTGCGCCATGTGACGTTAAAAATATCGAATGAGGTGGACGCGTTAACTGTTGCTTTCAGATCAAGGGGTCAAACTCCCTTGACCGCAGGGTCCCAGATAAACTTGTGCAATTGAAGTCCCAGGCGTGCCGGAACTTCATCCGCCAACATCCATTCGGCCAATTCCTGCGGATCGAGAAGGCAGTGCGAGCTGTCTCGGGCTCCGGTGGCGTCTTTGCGAAATGCGGGTGAGAAAAGCACGGCCGCCACGCGCCGGGGCAGATTGTGTCGGCTGACGAATTCGCGGGCAAACTCATAGTCGGTGCGGTCGCTCAGCACGAACTTCATTTCGTCATGCGCACTCAGTGCCGCGAGATTTTCTGGCAGAAACGTATCAGCCGCCCCCGAATGCGGACACTTCACGTCGACGATCTTGACGACCGCCGCCGGGACTCGCGCCAAGGGGCGCTCGCCGCTGGTTTCGAGCAACAAGCGATATCCATCTTGCAGCAATTTCTCGATCAGCGGAAGCAGTTCCCGCTCCTGCAGCAGGGGCTCGCCGCCGGTGATCTCCACCAACCCACCGTTAGGACTGAGGCCTCGCACTTCGTTCAGCACCTGGTCCCCCGTCATCTTCCGCCCGCCGTGAAACGTATACTCACTATCGCACCAGGAGCAGCGCAGATTGCATCCCGTAAGCCGCACGAATACACAGGCCAGCCCAGCGTACGTCGATTCCCCTTGCAACGATCGATAGATTTCGGTTATCTGCATCTGACAGTAGTGCCGCCGGAGTCTCACCAGCCCGGTTGCGCCACGCTCGAAAGCCGTTGCGACTGCGGGGCTACGACTCCGAATAAGTGGCCGTCGTCGTGTCCGTCTCGTACACTGTGACGTTCTTCACGCGCACCCGCTCGTTGGTTACACTCTTTAGTCGCGAATTTGACTCGTCATAAAAATACTTGGCCAGATTTTCAGCCGTCGGGTTGATTGTGGTAAACGGCTCAATGTCATTGATCATTTGATGATCGAGCCGCTCGATAACGTGCTTCATCACTTCGCGCAAGTCTTTGAAATCGAGCAGGAGTCCGGCCTGGTCCAACTCAGTCCCGGCAAGCGTGACCCGGATCTTGTAGTTGTGGCCGTGCGGATTTTCGCACTTGCCTTTGTAGTTGCGCAGGTAGTGTCCCGCGGCAAACGTATCGTCAACCGTAACCTCGAACATGCGTCCCTCAGCGGCGCAGCCAACAGGGCCGGATTAAACTGGTCAGTGAAACATCTATTGTACCGCTCACCGTCCGAACCCGCTTGACTGCGGGCTTCGCCTGACTGTAGTTTGCCTATTCGGCTTTTGTCCGCAAAGGAGCGATTATGCCGCGCCGCAAGTGCATTTCAGCGTCCCTGTTTGCTCTAATCCTGGCTGCAAGTCTCGCCGCCCAAAGCAAGCCCGACGCGCCCGATTTCGAGGTGAAAGAACACTACACAAAGTACGAATTCAGAGTCAGCATGCGCGATGGCGTGCACCTTTTCACTTCGGTGTACGTGCCCAAAGACAGTTCGCGTTCTTATCCGTTTCTGATCAATCGCACTCCTTACAGCGTGGGTCCGTATGGCGTGGATCTGTACCGCAAGCAACTCGGCCCATCGCCCGACTTCGATAAAGCAGGATATATCTTCGTCTTTCAGGACGTGCGCGGCCGCTACATGTCGGAAGGGACTTTTGTGGAGATGCATCCGCACATCGACACTAAGAAATCAAAACAAGATGTGGACGACAGCAGTGATCTCTATGACACCATCGATTGGCTGCTGAAGAACGTGTCGAATAATAATGGGAATGCCGGCATCTGGGGCATTTCCTATCCTGGATTTTTCACTTCTGCGAGTATCATCGACTCGCATCCGGCGCTCAAAGCCGCGTCGCCGCAGGCCCCCATGACCGATCTTTTTATGGGCGACGATGCCTATCACGGCGGAGCGTTTATGCTGAACGCGAACTTCGGCTTCTACGCGACTTTTAAGCCGCAGGAAAATCCGCAACTTCCTCCCAAAACGCCGGTTGCGTTCGATTACGGAACCAAGGATGGATACGAGTTCTATTTGAACGCGGGACCGATCGCGAATCTTTCAAAATATCTTGAAGGCAAGAGTGCGCTGTTTGACGACCAGATGCACCACGATATTTACGACGATTACTGGAAGGCGCGTAATCTTGCGCCCCACATGAAGAATATCCACTGCGCAGTGCTTACCGTGGGGGGATGGTTCGACGCAGAAGATTTGCAAGGCCCGTTCAGCACGTTCCACGCGATTGACAAGAACAATTCGGGGATTTTTAACGCACTTGTAGTTGGCCCATGGGTTCACGGCGGTTGGGCGCGATATGACGGCGATCATCTGGGACGAGTGGAGTTCGCCTTCAATACCGGCGACTACTATCGAAAGAACATTCTATTTCCGTTTTTCGAGCAGTACCTGAAGGGCAATGGGGATGCAAAACTTCCGAAAGCGTTCGTTTTCGAAACTGGTACGAACGTTTGGAGACGCTATTCTTCGTGGCCGCCGAAAGACGCCGAAGCCAAGACTCTCTATCTGCACGCGGGCGGCGCACTATCATTCGATCCTCCCTCTTCCGATTCGCCGGCCTTCGATGAATATGTTAGTGACCCGGCCAAGCCTGTGCCCTTCGTGAACTACACGGCGATCAGCGTGCCGCAGGAATACATGGTCTCGGATCAGCGCTTTGCGGACGGCAGAACGGATGTCCTGGTTTATGAAACGCCGGTGTTGCAGGAAGATGTGACCATTGCCGGACCCATCGCCCCGCGGCTTTTCGTTTCGACGACGGGCACGGATTCCGACTGGGACGTAAAACTGATCGACGTCTATCCCACCGACTATCCCGATAGCAAGTTCGACGAGCCCAAACCAGAAGACAAAGGCAAGGCTCGAACCGATGTTCCTCCACCCTCTTTCACGATGGCTGGCTATCAACAACTTGTGCGCGGCGAGCCTTTCCGGGGGAAGTTCCGCCACAGTTTCGAAAAGCCCGAACCCTTCACGCCCGGGAAAGTCGAGGAAGTTGATTTCACCATGCAGGACGTCAACCATACTTTCCGTCGCGGCCACCGCATCATGGTGCAGATTCAGGGCTCATGGTTTCCGCTCACCGATCGTAACCCGCAGACCTTCGTCAACATCCCCGACGCCAAGCCTGCGGATTTCGTAAAAGCCACCGAGCGCGTGTATCACTCCAAGGGACAAGCGTCTGGCATTGCGGTCGGTGTCGTGACGAGACCCGGAATGGCGGAAGAGCGCAGATAGAAACGTTCAGAACTGGAGACGCGGAAGGCCTTCCGGCCGCACACTGCGGTACAATTACGACCGCGTGCATCGCCTGCTGGGCTTACCAGCACCTGCGGGTCAGAGCGATGCAGTAAGGACTGGTCCTGATGAACGTCCTCTTGCTTTCCATGCCGGATTCCTTTGAGCACATGCCCCCGGTCGCTATCCGCATGCCCAATGGTGCGCTTACGTCGCTGGCTGGAAACGTTGACGCGCACCACCGCGTGGCCGTGGCTGATCTGATTCTGGCCCACCGCCATGTTCGTGAGACGGTCACTCGGCTGGTTCGCGAGCTTGATCCGGAACTGGTCGGACTCTCCATCATGACGTTTCAACGCCGCACGGCCGCACGCATCATCGAACTGATCCGAGCCTTGCGGCCGGGAGTGAAGGTCGTCGTAGGTGGATACGATCCCAGTCTCGCCCCCGA
>Ga0307474_10004230_pt1 | contig 10349 bp, 4 predicted proteins | sample atmos_gasesECM1C_2_FD_203312 | JGI IMG/M metagenome (GOLD analysis project Ga0307474, IMG submission 203312) | Hardwood forest soil microbial communities from Morgan-Monroe State Forest, Indiana, United States - atmos_gasesECM1C_05 | ecosystem: Environmental > Terrestrial > Soil > Temperate...
GTCTGAAGGATTTACCCGATGCGTGGAGGCCTCCGCGCCCTTTAAACATGGCAAACCTAGTCAGGAAGGCAGCATCTGAAAGGAACCGCAGGATTTCCTGTGCAAGGGAGTCTCCGCTGGAGGCTTTCTAAGACCCTAAAAGAGTGGTGATATTGTGAAAAGCCGGCTTCCGCTCACGAGCTTTTGCATTGTCATGGTTCTCGGCCTTGCGGGCCGATCCCCTGGACAAACGTTCGAGGTTAATGGGGGAAATAATCCGCCCGCCTCCAGCCAGCAGACAGGCAAGAAGCAGTCCACCGAACCTTCCCAGAGCGGCCCTAATTTAAGTTGGGGATCGGGCATTGAAGTCGCGCGCCAGGCCCGCGCTGCAGACGCCGCTCTCAAGAGAGGCGACTATGCGGCAGCTCTCTCCTATGCCGATCAGGCCGCCAAGTCGGCACCTCAAGATCCTGAGATGTGGTTTCTGTTGGGTTATACCGCTCGCCTGACCGAGCGTTATCCGCTCTCTGTAGATGCATACAACCGCGGTCTGAAGCTGCAGCCCAACTCCGTACGCGGACTGGCTGGGCTCGCGCAGACGTATGCCAAGATGGGCCGCACCCAGGAAGCTGAGGCCTTGCTGCGCAAAGTGGTCGAGGCCAATCCGAAAGACGCGAACAGCCTGGAGCTCGCCGGAGAGCTCATGCTGAGCACCGATCCCCAAGCCGCTTTGCCCTTGCTGCAGCGTGCGGAGGCTTTGCAGCCTGCGGCGCACAGCGACATGCTGATTGCCCACGCCTACGAGCGCATGGGACAGCCGGAAGAGTCCGCGCGATATTTGAATCGTGCCAAAAGCCGCGCTCCCCATGATCCTGAAGTTCTGCGGGCAGTTGCGGGACAATATCGCGAGCAAGGAAAGTACGACGAAGCGATCGCGACGTTGCAAGCCATTCCGAAGAAGACAGTTGACGTGCAGGCCGAATTGGCCTACACCTATCAAGTCGCCGGCAGGCCTCAGGAAGCTGCTGCGCTTTATACGCGGCTGGCCAAGGCGGCCAAAGGGAACATCGGGTTAGAGTTGAGCGCGGCGCAGGCGCTGTTCAACATCGGGCAACCCGATGCAGCCCGCCCATTTCTCGAAGAAGTCCAGAAGGTCGACGCAAATAACTATCGTCTGCTCGCGATTCTGGGGAACATTGCATCGTCGGACGATCGTCTGGACGAAGCCGCGAAGCAATACAAGCTTGCATTAGCCAATCTCCCCCCGCGTCCGCAGGAAGGGCCGCTTTATCCGATCGAACTTCGACTGAGTCTTTATGAGGTTGAGACTCGCCAGGAAGACGGCGCCGCCGCGAAACAGGAGTTGGACGCTGCTGCAGTGGCAATTCGGCAGGTTCAAGTTCCCGAGGCCGAGCGCCCGGAAATGCTTCGGTTGCGCGCGGCCATCGAATCCGCTTCCGGTAATAACGATGGTGCGAAACGCGATCTCGACGAAGCCCTCAAGCTTGCTCCTGGCAACGTGAACTCGTTGGTGAACCTTGCCACGCTGATGTGGAAGATCGGGCAGAAGGATGCGGCTCGTGAGACCTATACGAAGATTCTCGAACTTGATCACAACAACCGGCAGGCACTTTCCTCTCTCGGCTACTTAGCCCGAGATGCGGGGGACGCAAAGCTGGCAGAGAGTTATTTCTTGCGCGCCATCGCAGCGCATCCGAAAGACTACGCTCCGTACCTTGCGTTGGGTGATTTGTACACGGCGGAACGAAAATTCCAACCTGCGGAAACGAATTACGAAAACGCTTACCAGCGCATGCCCACCAACGGGCTGATCCTGGCGGGAGGTGCGAACGCAGCCATCGAATCTCATAACATGAACTTGGCCCAGCATTGGCTCGATCGGTCCAATGCAAGAATGGACACGGTTCCGCAACTTCAGCGTGAGCGTGAGCGCTACCTTTACTTCAAGGGGCAGTTTGCTGAGTCGGCGAAGCTGGGCTACGAAGTCCTTAAAAAACTTCCCAGCGATCGAGAAGGCGTTGATTACCTCGCCTACGATCTCTATTACCTCGGACACTATGACGAAGCGCTGGCGCTGGTAACCAAATACCAACCGGTCCTGCCCAAGGACAAGGACCTGCCACTGGTTGCAGGGAATGTTCACGCGCATAACGGCGATCGAATCACTGCCGTGCAGGACTACACTCGGGCGCTCGAACTGGATCCTAAAATGGCCACTGGCTACGCGGATCGTGGTTTTGTGTTGAACGATTTGCGTCATCCAGAGCAAGCTGCGAAGGATTTCCAGACCGCCCTGCAATTGGATCCACGGTACGGCGAAGCTCACCTCGGCATGGGTTACGCTGATCTCCAGCTTCACCGTCCCCGACCGGCTCTCAAGCAACTGGATATTGCCGAGAAATTGCTAGGCAAGTCTCATGCTGGGCACCTGGCGCGGGCGGAAGCGTACCGTCAGGTGCAGGACTATCCGCACGCCGCAACGGAATACCGCACGGCGCTGGCTGAAGTTCCGGATGACCTCACGACCCAACTGGCGTATGCCGATGTTCTGTTTCGCATGCGGCGTTTCCCGGAAGCGATTGATGCGCTCAATGCCGCACTAAAGCTTTCACCCTCTGATCCACCGATTTACGCCTTGATGGCGCAGGTGCATGCCAAGCAGGGAAACCGCGAACAGACTCTTCGTGACATTGACTCGGCAGAGCGACTGGGCGGCAACAGAGTGGAGATTCTGACCGCGACCGGAGCTGCGTTACTGAATCTCGGCGACAAGAACGCAGCGATGCAGCACTTCTCGCGCGCACTCGACGTGCCGGGCGGAGATCGCATTGGCGTCCGTCTGGCGATCGCTGAAATTTTCTTGCGCCAGGGCCATATGGACGAGGCCCGGCGTCAGATCGCCCTGGGCTTCTCGGAAGCGCGTCTCGAGGCGACCTCTTCAATCAGGGAAGAATCAACTCCTTCAATCGTGGAGGAATCGAGTTCTCCAATCATGGCCGATACGAATTCTGCGGTCACAGCTGAAGACCTAAGCCAGGCAGCCAATCTCTTCCTCGCCATGCATGACTTCGATCTGGCGGAGACCTATTTCGATAAGGCGAAGCTCGCGGGGGCAAATAATCGCAATGTGGCCATCGGCCTGACCAACACTTATCTGGCTCAGGGAGACACCCGCAAGGCGGAAACGGCTCTGGCCAGTCTGGGACCGGCGAGTGATTTTCGCGACGACTACGACTACATGATGGCTGCGGCCAATGTGTCTCGCCAGCGCCAGGATCCTCTGCACGCCCTCTCCGCATTCGCCCAGGCCAGTACAGTGGCCGGCAATCAGGATCATGGCGAAGCCGAGACCGCACAGTACGCGGCTGCCGACTCAGAGGGCCGACAAATTATCAATGACAAGCTGAGCATTGTTCCGGAAGCTCTGTTTACTCCCGACTTGGAAGACATCAACGTTTATCAACTGGACGCGAAGATTCTTCACGTCGTCAATAATCCTTCGCAACTACCGCCGCCGCGGCATTCCTTTGAGAGCCTGGGAGAGTCTCATTACCGTCTCAAGCTGGGAAACTTCCCTGCCATTTCCGGTTTCGTCGGGCAGTCAATGACCGCTGGCAAGTTTCTGTATCCCAGTATCGGCTTTATTGAGAACCGTAACACTTACGACACGATTTTTAACGGCGGCGTGACCCCGATTCTGCACTTTGGCTCGAATTCAATTACCTTCAACGGCGGCCTGCAGTACACGATCCGCCGGGACACAATTTCTCCTGTGTTCATGAGCCAGAATCTGTTTCGACAGTTCCTCTACGTCTCCACCAGTTCATTCTTCAATTGGCTTTCAGTGACCGGAAGCGCCATCCGCGAGGCGGGGCCGTTCGTCGATCAGAACTTGCGCTCGCGCGATGCCGCCGCCAACATCGAACTCACCGTGGGCCGGCCATGGGGCAATACTTCCCTCATTACGGGGTACTCGGCGCGTGACCTGCTATTCCGTCCGTTGATCGAGGAGTATTTCAATACCTCCACGTATGCCGGTTTGCAGCATAAGTTTGGCAACCGGGTGACCGCGGCTATACTGGCCGAGGATTTGCGGTCATGGCGAGTGCAAAACACGCAATACGCGATCGCTCAGGCTTTCATGCCTGGAGGCCGCTTCGACTTTCGCGCCACGACGCGCTGGAGCGTGCAGGGTTCGTTCCTGCTTTCCCGTGGTTCGGGGTATCACGCCTACGACAACGCCCAGAGCGAGTTTGTGGTTTCGTACGTACGGCCGCTGCGTGGACATTTGAAGGATGGAATGGGCGAGGTCCCAGTGGCGTATCCGATGCGTCTCTCGATCGGCATCCAGCAACAGACGTTCTACAACTTCCCGGGATCCAGCAGGAACACGTTCCTGCCGATCGTGCACTTTACTTTGTTCTAGGTTGCTTTGGCCCTTTGATGACACTCGCCGGAAAAATCCGTCTTAATGACTCTTCGAATGCTGCACCCGCTGGCATAGGTTACACACAGGCCAAGAGGCTGCGGCAGAAACTTCTTGGCGGCAGCCTGACCATGCTGGCCGGCTCGGGCCTGGTTGGAGTTACCAACCTTATCTACAACGTCTTGACCGCCCGGATGCTGGGGCCGACCGGATTTGCGCACGCGACCGCCGTCTACACGCTGTTGATGCTGACCTCCGCCATCACACTCTCATTTCAAGTGGTGTGCGCAAAGTACGTCGCCAGTCACGATACGGGGGAAGACAAGAGCTCGATCTTCGCCTCTCTCCATCTGCGGGCGTGGATGGCGGGAATCGCGATCGGCCTACTCTTATTTCTCTTTAACCGGGCAATTACCGACTACTTGAATCTGCCGGATCCCGTGTTGATTTCACTACTTGCCTTAGGAATGGCTTTCTACATTCCACTCGGCGTCCGCCGCGGTTATATCCAGGGAGTTCACGCGTTCAGTTCGCTGGCCATCAACTTCATGTTGGAAGGAGTGGTGCGCTTGGGTGGCGCGTACCTGCTGATCCGAATCGGTTTGGGCGTGAAAGGGGCGGTACTCGCCAGCGTGATCGCGGTGATTGCTTCCTACTTCCTGGCAAAACCCAGTCCGGCTTGGAACGCAGCCCCATCTCCCAGGATACCCATTGCATTCGGGGAAGGCGTGCAGGCAATTGTCTTCTTCTCTGGCCAGGTCGTCATCAACAACTTTGATATCGTCTTGGTCAAACACTTTTTTGCGCCTGAGCAGGCCGGAATTTATGCGGCCGTATCGCTGGTCGGACGGCTGGTGAATATGTGCGCGTGGTCGGTAGTCAACGCCATGTTCCCCGTCTCTGCGGCCGCTCGCCAGAGCGATCGGGAAGCCCGGCCAGTTCTGTTTATGTCGCTAGGACTGGTGTTTCTGATTCTCTCGGTTCTGATTCTTGGCCTGTGGGCCATTCCCAGTTTCTTGTGGCGCACGCTGTTCGGCTCGCACTTTGAGCTTGGCAACTATGGAGGCCTGGCAGCCCTGTTGATCCTTTATGCCGTCACGACTGGGATTTATTCCTTGAGCTCCGTAATGATCACCTACGAGATGTCGCGCAAGATTGCCAACACCAGTTGGGCTCAGTTGGCGTTCAGCGGCGTGCTGGTTTTGGGCATCTGCGTATTCCATCAAAGTTTGCGCCAGGTAATTATGGTGCAGCTGGTGCTTATGGTGATCCTGCTGGTCATGGTTGCGTTGCCTTTGCTGCGGCGTGAAATCAACCAACCTGAAGACATTGGCAAATACTCCTGCCTCTCTATACTCCGTTCGTTGAGCGAGCACGAGGTCGTAGCCGAGTTCCTGCGCAGCGAATTTCATCATCCCGAGTTCGAAGAGTACCGACAGGAATTTGACCATATCGTTAACCATCCAACTCTGGAAAGCCACCGGGAGAACGCATTACGCCGCGCCTTGTTGTTCCTTCGCCGAGGCGCAATGTGGCGGGAGCTCCCAGAGGACACGCAGTGGTTCGAAGTCATCCTTACCAGGAGCGATCTTGCTCGGATCCGCTTTTTTCCGCGCGCGCAGTGGCGCCGGGTGGCAGAAGGCAGTTTTTATTTGACCGATATGGTCGAGTCCTTGCGTCAGAAGTGGCAAGAATCACCGGACGATGAGTTCTTCCGTAAGCTCGACCGGATTCGCAATTCGGTTCACGATAGTGTGAACCCAACCGTCTTACTGATTGGGCTGGACGATCGAAGCCCCTTGACCATTCTCGACGGCAATCATCGTATGGCCGCCGCTATGCTGTCGCAGCCGCCTGCGGACCTCGAGCGGTTTCAGTTCATTTGTGGCTTGTCGCCGTCGATGACGCGTTGCTGCTGGTATCGCACCAATGTAAATACACTATCGCGCTACCTGACGAACCTTCTGCGTCACGTCTTCTACGATCCGGAATCGGACATCGGGCGCTTTCAGGAAAGCGATTCCTAGATGTATATAGATCGCATGATTTGATTTGCAGATCGTACTACTGAGGCGGTTGCGCACTGTCCGGGGCGGCAGGTTGTTCCGATTCATTCACAATGCTGTTGTCGCGACGCCGCAGCACAACCGGTTCATTCCTGCGACGCAAGGCATCGCGCTCCTGAGCGACTCTGGCTTCGACCTTGGTGTCGCTGTCGGCGGCAACTGTGAGAAGCTGCTTTCCCTCCTCTGTGCGCCGGGTCGCCACTCCCACCTTGGCGTTCGCCCCGCCCGCTTCGCGTGCATGATCGTAGAAGAACTGCGCCGTTTCCTTGTCGCCTGCCATTTCGGCTGCAAACCCGATGTTATTGAGCGTGAATGCGTCATGGGGATCGAGGGAATAGGCTTTGCGAAAGTTCGCGTCCGCCGCGCGCAAGTCATTGCGATTCACCGCTGAAACACCGCGCAGGTTGAGTTCCGCAACTTGCTCCCCGATGTCATTCGCCCGCGACATTCGGTCGCGCAGTGCCTTTGCGTTCTGCTGCGCCATTTCATAGATGGGTTTTCCTCGCCATGTGCGCTCGACCGTTACGACAGCCGCCGCGTCGGAATGCGTACCCGCGGCTTCGTCATAGTACTTCAGTGCCTCCTGGGCTTCTCCTTCCATTTCCTTGGCAACGCCCATGTTATTTAGGGTGAAGACATTCTGCGGATCTTTCTTCAATGTTTCCTGGAGCAGCAAATCAGCTTCAGGCGCTCTTCCCTGCGACAACAGTCGTACTGCCTCGACATTGGCATGGTTGATCTGAAGGGGTGAATTTTTGAGTGCCAAGGCTTCGCTCATAGGGCGGCCTTCGACCCGCTTGGCGCTTGCCCGATCGATTACCGCCTCACTCGATTGCTCTGCCGCTAGTGCATAGAAGCGCTCTGCACGTTCGAGCTGTCCCTGCATTTCTGAAATGTAGCCAAGATTATTGAGTGTGAAAGCATCATCGGGATCGAACAGGTACGCCTTGTAAAACAGTTGTTCCGCTTTCTTATAGTTGCGCTTGCGGACAGCTTCCACGCCTTCGCGGTTCAGTCGCTGCACGGGCGTGAGCTTGCTCCGCTTGGGAATGTTTATCTTCAGGTCTTTCGCCTGCGCGGATTGCAATCCGCATCCCGCCGCCATCGCTGCGATCAAACCTATGAGAAGCCAGCGCTTACAGGGCATCTTATTCAAGTCCTTAAGAGCAAAAATGGTGCAAACTGAGGCTACGTTTGGATGCCTCTGGGGCGGTTTTGTTTGCCGCAAAATGGAACCCTTATCCTGATCGAATTGAGACTACCTTGCCAGGACAGTTTGCATCCAACTTGCCTCGGGGTAGAAGTGCGTTTCGTCGAGAGCTTAGACATGACTCTTGCGACTAAATTCGCTGTCGGCAGCCTGCTTCTTGGCGGCTTTGCTTGCGCCCAGGCGCCTTCGCAACCCGCGACCTCCGCGGCGACGTCTGCCATGGTGTCGTCTCCCTCGCCAGCAGATTCCAGTATTAAGCCGTTGCCGGCAGCCACTCCTGAACCTCCACCCGAAACCGACATTGTGGTCGATCCCGCTAGCTTATTGCCTGACTTGCCTGGTGTGCCCAATGCTAAGGCGACTCTGATCGGTGGAACAGTCGAGCGGCTGGATCGGGTGCGCGATCAGGTTACGGTGCGAGTCTTTGGCGGTGGCCGGATGAATGTTCTGTTTGACCCACGCACCCAGGTATACAAGGGACAGACGCCCGGCTCGCTCGCCGATTTGAACGTTGGACAGCGCATTTATCTGGACACGATCCTGGATGGAAACACGGTCTTCGCGCGGAGTATTCGCCTCAAGAACGTGCAAGCGGTTGGCGAGAGCCAGGGAGTCGTGGTGAAAATCGGATCCGACCGAGGAGAGTTGACCGTCCGCGATTCGATCTCTCCGACGCCCGTGCGCGTCCGGCTGACTTCTTCCACGCGCTTTGTGCAGGACGGGCGAAGCATACCCGCCAGCGCTTTGCAGGAAGGTTCGCTGGTCGCGATGAAGTTCGACGCTCAAGGCAACGGGCACCAAGTAGCCCGCGAGATTTCGATTCTGGCTCTCCCCGGAACCCGTTACGCATTCACCGGGCAGGTTCTACATATCGACCTGCGCAACGGCCTGTTGGTCCTGAATTCCTCAACCGATCACAAGACCTACGAAATCTCCCTTGATTCCTCTTCGACTCCAGACGATGACCTTCAGGTAGGCTCCTTGGTTACGGTGATTACATCTTTTGAAGGCTCGCGTTATGTCGCCCGCGGCGTGACGATCAATTCCCCTGGCAGATAAAAATTCCGCATGGTAACAAATGAGTGCAGAATGCCCTGCGAAGGTAGCGCCGGCATCTTGCCGGCTGTACCGCAGGCGTCTCGCCCGCGGGGCGTCCAGTTCGACGGAAGCGGAACGATTTAACGCCACAGCCTACGCCGTCGAGCCTAGCTTATTGCAGCGCCTGAGCGTTGCACGCTCCGCTGGTCGACTGCGTTGGCGGCTTCGGCGGAGTAGTCCACGGCACATTCTTGAAATCGAAAAACTCCGTCATGTCCATCTGGGCCGCATCCCGCTTCGTGAGCGACGGCACGTTGAATCGGGTTTCAATGAATTTCAGGATCGCCGTGTAGTCGGCCGTAGTGTGCGACACGTAGTTTTTCTTTGTGAATGGGGAAATCACAATTAAGGGGACGCGAAAGCCGGTCTTGTCGAAGTTGCAATTAGACGGATTGACAGCGGGCGGAGCGCAAATGTCATTGGGCTGCAAATCGATAGGTGCAATGCCGTCCGGGTTAACGGAGGGCTGCGGCGAGACGTGATCATACAGACCGCCCGGTTCGTCATAGGTAAGAATGAAAACAGAATCCTTCCACGACGGGCTCGTCATCAAGGCGTTGATCAGGCTCTCCACATAGGCGGCGCCGGTCTGCACATTCGTGCCCGAACTGGGGTGCTCATCTCGATTGGAAAGGTATCCGGTCTCAATGAAGGCGACCGAAGGGAGCGTACCGGCCTGTACGTCGGCAAGGTATTGCGATACGGGCACCACATTACTGGGCAACGAATTCGGAGGCGTATAGTTTTGAAACTGGGTCAAATATGTACAGGCTCCGGCATTTGAGGCTGCGGACGCATTGTGGGCGACGCCCCCTATGGGGGTCAAGACGTCGGCAGGAGTCGTTGAACAGATGTCGTCACTGTAATAGACCTTCCAGCTAACGCCCGCTTTCGTTAGCACGTCGAAGATGGTAGGCGCCGTGAGGGCGTGGTTGTCAGCTGCGTTCGTTCCGGGAGGATAGACATAGCCCTGCGACGTCGCCGCGAACAGGTACATGCGATTCACTTGCGTGCGGGTGAGGACCGGGGCGAACCAGCGGTCCGAAGTGGCAAAGTTCGATGCCATGAAGTAGTAGTAGTTCAAATCGCTCCCATCGTAATAGCCCATGGCACGGCGACCCTGCGTATCGGCATACCCCAGATCAGTAGCGTATTTCCCTGCAGTATATGCAAAGCCATCCAGAGTAGCGGTTGGGCCGATGGGTTCGTTCAGATTCCAATCGACGTGGCTCTCATCCCAGGAAGGACTGAGATTATCGACGCACTCGGTCGCGACATGGAATGCGGAGATGGGGGTTGTGCTACCCCCGTTCGCGGAATAGCTGGGGTTGGATGCGTTAGCGGGCAAACCGTCGAACTGCTGCGCGGGAAACCCATTCGCTGCCCAATAGGCTGACAGTTGCCCGAAGTAGGAGTCGAACGAGCGATTCTCTTGTGCCATGAAAACGATGTGATTAATGGACTGAAGGCTAGCAGGTGGCGGCGGTGTTGTCGTGGTGGTGGTGCCCGTCGGACTGGACACCAATCCCTGACATCCCCACAGGGTCAG
>Ga0307474_10004231_pt1 | contig 10347 bp, 9 predicted proteins | sample atmos_gasesECM1C_2_FD_203312 | JGI IMG/M metagenome (GOLD analysis project Ga0307474, IMG submission 203312) | Hardwood forest soil microbial communities from Morgan-Monroe State Forest, Indiana, United States - atmos_gasesECM1C_05 | ecosystem: Environmental > Terrestrial > Soil > Temperate...
CCGCCCAAGAGCGAGACCTACAACTCGATCGAGGCCATGATCGCGCACTTCAAGCTCATCATGGACGGCATCCACGTGCCCGCCGGCGAGGTCTACTCGTACACCGAGGCGGGCAACGGCGAGCTCGGCTTCTACCTCGTGTCCGACGGCACGGGCCGGCCCTGGAAGTGCCGCGTGCGGCCGCCCTGCTTCGCGGCGGTGTCGATCCTGCCCGAGCTCCTCAAGGGCGTGTTCATCGCGGACATCGTTCCGACCTTCGGCCTCATGAACATGATCGGGGGAGAGTGCGACCGATGAGCACCGGGACGATTCCAACGCCGGGCGGCGGCGCCGCCGGAGCCCCACCCGTCGAAACCGTGACCGTCACGATCGACGGCAAGACGCAGCAGGTGGCGAAGGGCACGAACCTGCTCGAGGCCTGCAACGCGGTGGGCGCGAACGTGCCGTTCTTTTGCTACCACCCCGGCCTGTCTTCGCCCGCCGTGTGCCGGCAGTGCCTCGTCGACGTCAAGGGCCAGGCCAAGCCCGTGCCCTCCTGCTACACGCCCGTCGCCGACAAGATGGAGGTCACGACGGCCTCGCCGCGCGTGCTCGACGTGCGCCGGCAGATGCTCGAGTTCACGCTCGTCAACCACCCCATCGACTGCCCGATCTGCGACAAGGCGGGCGAGTGCCTGCTGCAGAAGCACTACTTCGACTGGGACGGGAAGCTCGCGCGCAATGACGGCATCAAGGTCAAGAAGGACAAGGTCGTCGATCTCGGCCCCACGATCGTCCTCGACCAGGAGCGCTGCATCCTGTGCACGCGCTGCATCCGCGTGTGCGACGAGGTCGCCGGCGTGCACCAGCTCGAGATGTCGAAGCGCGGGGACCACGAGCTGCTCGGCACGGCGCCCGGCCACAAGCTCGACAACCCCTACTCGCTCAACACGGTCGACGTCTGCCCCGTGGGTGCGCTCACCTCGAAGGACTTCCGCTTCGCGATGCGCGCGTGGGAGCTCTACGCGACGCCGTCCGTCTGCACGGGCTGCGCGACCGGCTGCAACATCGACATTCACTCGTCGCGCGGGCGCCTCTACCGGCTCGTCCCGCGCGTCAACGAGAAGGTCAACAAGCACTGGATGTGCGACGAGGGCCGCCTGACCTACAAGGCGGTTCACGCCGAGCGCCTCGCCGCCCCCATGTCCGACGGCGCCGCCGTCGAGTGGGATCGGGCCTTGGAGGACGCCACGCGCCGCTTGCGGACAGTCATCGATCAGGGCCCCGGCCGACTCGGGGTCGTGTTCAACGCCACGAGCCCGAACGAGGATCTGTACGCGCTCGCCAAGCTGGCGTTCGATCATCTCGGCGTGGGCCGGGCGTACCTCGCGGGCCGCGACCAGGGCTGGAGCGACCAGATCCTCGTCTCGGCCGACAAGAACCCGAACACGGCGGGCGCCTTCGCCATCGGCGCGGGGCGCCTCAAGACGCTGCTCGATCTCGCGAACGACCTGAAGGCCGGCGCGCTCGGCGCGCTCATCGTCGTGGGCACGGAGGGCGTCCTCGTCGGTGACACGGCCTCGGCGACCATGCCGCTCGATCGCCTCGAGGCGCTCGTCGTGCTCTCGACGCACAAGAACGCCGTCACGAAGGCGGCCCACGTCGCGCTGCCGCTCGCGGGTTGGGCCGAGCTCGATGGCACCTTCACGAACAAGCTCGGCATGGTCCAGCGCGCCCACGCCGCGCTGCCGCCCGCGGGCGATGCGCTGCCGGGCTGGGACATCCTCTCGCATCTCGCGCGCAAGTTGGGCGCGACGATGGACTTTCAGACCGCCAAGGCCGTCTTCGCCGAGGCCTCGGCCAAGCTCCCCTTCATGAAGGACGCCGAGTGGGGCCGCGCCGTGCGGCCGCTGCAGCTCCGCTTCGCCAACTCTCGAGGATAGAACGCCGCCAATGCCCTACGGTTCTCTCGGATTCAACATCCTCGCCGCGGTCGTGAAGATCGTCTTCATGATCCTGGGCTTCCTCATGCCGCTCGCCTCGATCTTGACGTGGCTCGAGCGGCGGCAGTCGGCCATGATGCAGGACCGGCTCGGACCCAACCGCGCGAACATCGGGCCGTTCAAGGCCTGGGGCATCACGCACTTCCTGGCCGACGCGCTGAAGTTCCTATTCAAGGAGGACTACGTCCCGGGCAAGGCGCACAAGTTCCTGTTCATGTGGGCGCCCGTCATGGCCATGGCGCCCGCGCTCATCGTCTCGGCGATCATCCCGTTCGGCCCGTCGCTGTGCTGGGGCCAGCTGACGAAGAAGATCGTCGACGGCGTCTGCGAGCACCCGGTGCCGCTGCAGATCGCGCGCCTCGACGTCGGCCTGCTCTTCTACTTCGCGATCTCGTCGCTGTCGGTCTACGGCGCGACGCTGGCCGGGTGGGCCTCGCACAACAAGTGGTCGATGATGGGCGGCCTGCGCGCCAGCTCGCAGATGATGTCGTACGAGGTCACGATGGGCATGGCAGTGCTCGGCTCGTTCCTCGTGTTCGGCACGCTCGAGCCGGGCGCCATCGTGGGCCAGCAGGAGACCTTCCTCGATTGGTCGAACCTCTCGCACAGCTGGGGCATCTTCTCGCAGCCGCTCGGGTTCGTGCTGTTCCTCACGGCGGCGATCGCCGAGACGAAGCGCACGCCCTTCGACATCCCCGAGGGCGAGCCCGAGATCATCGGCTACTTCGTCGAATACTCGGGCCTGCGCTTCGGCATGTTCTTCCTGGGCGAATTCCTCGAGATCGTCGTCTCGAGCGGCATCATGATCAGCCTCTTCTTCGGCGGCTGGCACTGGGGCGGCACCATCGACGGCTTCCTCGCGGCGCACCTGCCGAACATTGTGCTCGCCATGTTCGCGCTGTGGACGGTGAAGGTCTTCGCCTTCTGCTCGTTCCAGCTCCTCATCCGCTGGTCGCTGCCGCGCTTCCGCTCGGATCAGCTCATGCGGCTCGGCTGGCAGCGCCTGCTGCCGGTGTCGATCGCGAACGTAGTCGCGACGGCGCTCATCATCCTGTGGGCGCAGGCCAAATAAGCTCGGAACAAGCAAGAAGGGACCCCATGGCCGCCGAAGGCAAAGGCACCGTCACCGTCAAGGTCGTCAACCGACCGGGCAGCCTCTCGCAGCAGATGTACCTGCCCGCGATCGCCGAGGGCCTGGGCGTGACCTTCCGCCACTTCATGTCGAACTTCGCGCTCAACGTCACCGGTCAGCGCAAGAAGTCGGAGATCCAGACCATCGAGTACCCCGAGCAGAAGAAGGCGTACCCGGAGCGGCACCGCGGTCTGCACCGCCTCATGCTGCGCGAAGACGGCCAGGTCCGCTGCGTCGCCTGTATGATGTGCCCGACGGTCTGCCCCGCCCACTGCATCACGATCGTCCCCGAGGAGGCGCCCGACGGCACGATCGAGAAGCGCCCGCGGATCTTCGAGATCGACGAGTTGCGATGCGTGGTGTGCGGCCTGTGCGCCGAGGCCTGCCCGTGCGACGCCATCCGCATGGACACGCTCGACCACGCCAAGCCCACCTATCGGCGCGTGGACGCCATCCTCGACAAGGAAGAGCTCATGTCGCGCGGCACGCTGTCGATCGCCACGCAGGGCGGCGTCGGCGCCATGTGGCGCGAGAAGGTCGAGGGAGAGGCGCAGACGCCGGCCGACGGCGGCGTCGTCCCCGCGGGCCCGCCCCACGGCACGACGCCCAAGCACGACCTCGCGCGCAAGTCCTAGCGCGACGCGCGCGCTTCACCGAAGGGCTCGACCTTCCTGACCGTCTGTTTGAATCCGAACGTGAAGAGCTGACCGCCCGCGCGAACGTGGAGCCACACGTAACGCGCCTTGAGGTCGATGGGCAAGAAGACGAGCCCCGCGGCCCCGCGGGCCGGCGTCAGCGTGCTCCGGCGGAACGCGACGTTGGACCACAGCTCGCGCTGGCTCGCGACCGACGAAAGGTCGTCCTTCGCGTGCGCCGCATCTGCCTCCCCGTCGGCGGCGAGCGTCGCCGTGGCGACCCCCGTCGAGCGGTTCGCGTGCCCGGTCCCGATCGCGGCGATGTCGCTGACGGCGCTCAGCAGCACGAGCGACGTATCGAGCGCCTCCGTGTTCGCCGCGTCGGCCACCGCGCGGGACTGGTGTTGGTCGAGCCCGTCGAGCACCTGCTCCGGATCGACGACGGCCCACGAGCCGGTGCAGGTCTGGTTGTCGAGACTCGGGCAAAGCATGAAGGTGACATCGTCCGGGCTGACCTCGATGGGCGCCTCCGTCTGGTTTTCGATCTCGAGGCGCACGCCGAGGCTGTTGCCCTCCTGGTGCTCGAAGGCCGCGGCGACGCGGACGCCCGCGCGCTCCTTCTCGAGGACGGCGCGTCCCGAGACCCACACGACGCTGTTCGCCGACCGCGGCTCGAGCCGCACGATGGGCGCGGGCATCGCGCACCCCGCGACCGAAGCGACGACGGCGATCACGATCGGGAGGACCAAGCGAAGCGGTGGACTCATGCCCGCTGTCGTCGAGCAACGGCCGTGCCATGGATTCGCTGCGATCATCCCGCCGCGAAACGGGGGGCAGGCGGCCCGCGGCTCACGAGTGGGGCGTCTGATTCACATTCGCCAGGTCGCAGACGACACGGCGGTTCGGCGAGCGACACGCCTCACCGCGAAGGTGCAAGACCATTTCGGGATGCGCCGAAGTGACGCGCGATCCCTGCATGCATCTGCTCCACGGTCGGCGCCTTCCACCCTGGCGGCAGGTAACTGCGCTGGATTCCCGCCGAGGAGCGCGACGTCCTCGAAGCCCGCATTCGGCCCATCGAGACCTTGGCGACAACCTTCATATTCTGATCCTGAGGCGAGTCCTTGGTCTCTTCCAGTTGTCAAGCAGAGGCAGCTTCCTGCCGCATATGATGCGCGACAGCGCTGCGACGATCGCCCTTGACCGACGGGCGCGCTCTGCCATCCTGGATCTCGAACCTTCTGCGCGGTTCGATACCGGAGAGAGATTCTTTTCCCTACAAGATCGCACTAGGGAGCCGCCCCTGGCCGATGGATGTGCACGCCCGCTCGTCGGGAAGCCCGATGCGGTCATCTCAGTGGCTCCCCCCTTATGAAAGTAGGGGCACAGAATTCTCTCCGACCGGCCAGCGCGGATGGTTCGCTACATTCGAGCGTGGATGCTCGTCATCCACTGCTTCTTGCGACGGCAAAGCCCATTTTTCGCGCCGCCGCCGAAATTCGGTCGTCGTACGAAGCGATCTCCACCGTCTGTCGTTGACCACGCAAGAAATCCGCTGAAGCCAGATGGAGAGCATCCAGTGTGCGTACCGGAACCGGAAATGGCTCCAGCGCACGGGTCAGGACTGTGGGGGACAACTCGATGATGGCCAAGTGCCCGAGGAGCGTCCGCGCCGCGGCCCCGTGACTGCCCGCCAAGCCGCGGGCGCGGAGGCGGTGCCAAAGCTCGTATTCGATGAGGCGGCTGGACACCAGAACCTCGGTCCACAGTTGGTCCGGGGGATGGCGATCCTCGGCGAGCAGATGCGCCAGGGCGACCGAGGTGTCGAGATAGATCATCGTTCGGCCCGGTCGTCCGCCAGCTCCGCCAAGAGCTTTGCGGCGGACACGACCGGCAACCGAGGAGGCGGGCGATCGGCACGCAGCGCTGGAGCTGTCAACCACCCTTGGCGGACTGCCTCAGCGAGGAACGCGTCGGCGACCGGCACGCTGCGACCTTCACGCGGCGGAATCAGCTCGGCAACCACCCGGTCGCGATCGGTCACGAGCACGGTCTCGCCGCCACTGGCGAGCCGCAGATATTCGCTGAGCTTGTTTTTGAGCACCTTCACCCCGACGGAGCGCATGTCACAAAGGTAGCTCCTCGTAGCTACCTTTGTCAAAGTGCGTCCCGACCGCCCAGCTGAAAGTCTCGTCAGTACGCGAACCTTCGGACGCTGACGTTCATGACGATGCCGAGGGCGACCATGGTCGTGAGGAGGCTCGAGCCGCCGTAGCTGATGAGGGGCAGAGTCACGCCCACGACGGGCAGGATGCCGGTCACCATGCCGATGTTAATGGCGACATGCCAGAAGAGCATGGCGGCGACGCCCACGCACACGGTGGCGCCGAAGCGGTCGCGCGCCTCGCTCGCGATCTTGAGCACCCACAGGATGAGGAACGTGTAGAGGAGCAGCACGACCATGCAGCCGAGGAAGCCCCACTCCTCGGCCCACACGGCGAACGGGAAGTCGGTCCACAGCGCCGGGAAGTGACGCAGGCGGATCTGCGTGCCGTGCATGAAGCCCTTGCCGAGGAAGCGCCCCGAGCCGATGGCGTTGAGCGCCTGGCGCGTCTGGTACGCGCCCTCGGACGTCGGGTTGAAGAAGGCCTCGACGCGCTTGCGCTGGTACTCGTGCAAGAGGTGCTGGTAGACGGGGAAGGCCGCGATGACGGCCATGCCGACGATGGCGGCGAGCGTCTTCACCTTGAGGCGCGCCGTCAGCATGATCGTGAAGAAGATCGCGAGAATGAGGAAGGCGGTCCCGAAGTCCGGCTGCTTGGCGATGAGCGACGCGGGCAGGCTCACGATGAGCACGGGAATCGCGAGGTGGCGCCAGGAGCGACCCTCGAGCGCGGGCGAGTCGTTGAGGTACTTGCCGAGCGCGAGCACCGTGAGCACCTGCATGATCTCCGACGGCTGGACGTGGAGCGGTCCGAGGTCGAACCAGCGCCGGCCGCCGCCCACCATCTTGCCGAAGGCGAGCACGCCCACGAGCAGCGCCAGGCCCGTCCCGTAGAAGACGTAAGAGAGGCGGCTAATGAGGCGGTAGTCGAGCGTGGCGACTCCCACGAAGATCGCGGCCCCGAGCGCGAGCCAGGAGACCTGCTGCGTGAAGAGGTGCGACTCCCGATCGTGGACGGCGCTCCAAAGGTTGAGCAGCCCCAGCGCCGCTATCGCCGCCGCCGACAGCGTCAGCGTCCAGTCGAACCTGAACCGGACCTTGCGCCAGGAGACGATGCGCATCAGCGCCTCATCTCCTGCACTTCGATGACGACAACGATGCGCATCAGTGGGCTTCCTCGGCCGGGGGCGGCTCGGGCTTGTCGGGCACGGAGAAGTCGAGCCTCATCGGGGGCGCTTCGCCGAGGGGCGCAGGCTTCAGGCGCGCCGCCCTGGGCTTCGCGGGCGCGCCGGCCGTGGGCTTCGCAGGAGCGTCGGCCGGCGCCGCGGGCGCGACGGCCGCCGGCGCGACGGGCACAACTGGCGCGGGCGCCGCGGGCGCGACGGCCGCGGGCGCGCTCGCCTCGTCGGGCTCGGCGACGCGGGGCTTGCGCGGCGGGGCGGGCGCGCTCGCCTCGTCGCCCATGGGCACGATGCCGCCGCGTCGGCGGGGCAGGCCCAGGTGCGGCGCGTTCTTGTCGGCGGGCGCCACGGTGTCGAAGTAGTTGTTGACAATCTCGACGGCGAGCGGCGCCGCGACCTCGCCGCCGTGGCCGCCGTGCTCGACGAGCACGGCGAGCGCGATGCGCGGCCGCCCCGCGGGCGCGAACCCCACGAACCAGGCGTGCTCGGTGCCCTCGTAGCTGCCCTCCGAGTCCGCGTGCCGCCCGTGCACCTGCGCCGTCCCGGTCTTGCCCGCGATCTCGATGTCCTTGGAGCGCACCTTGAAGGCCGTGCCCTTGGGCTCGTTGACGACGCCCACGAGCGCCTGGCGCACGAAGGCCAGGTTCTCGGGCGAGACCGCGATCTCGCGCCGCACGCGCGGCGGGAACTCCTCGAGGATCTGCCCGTCGGGCGCCTCGACGTGGTCGACGATCTGCGGCAGCCAGAGCTTTCCGCCGTTCGCGATGGCGGCGTAGAGCGCCGCCATCTGCACGAGCGTCACGCGCGTCGAGCCCTGCCCGATGACGGCGTTGAGCGCGTGCCCGACCTGGAAGCCCTCGCTCTTGGGGTTCTCGCGCTTCTGCTCGCGGTACCAGGCCTCCGTGGGTACGAAGCCGCCCTCTTCGCCGTTGATGCCGATGCCCGTGGGCGCGCCGAGGCCGAGATCGGCGGCGTACTTCGCGAGCCGGTCCATCATGCCGGGCCGCGCGCCGAGCTCGTAGAAGTAGACGTTGCAGCTCTGCACGATGGCGTCGTAAAGGGCGACCACGCCGTGCGTCTTCGTGCAGCGGAAGCGGCGGCGGCCGATCTCGTAGTAGCCGTGGCACTTCGTGCGCTCCTCGGGCGTCACGAGCTGGTCCTCGAGCGCCGCGAGCGCCGAGACCGCCTTGAACGTAGAGCCCGGAAAGTAGGTCTCCGTGAGCGTCTTGTCGCGCAGCGGGTGGAAGCGGTCCGTGAGGATGCGCTGCTCGGCGTCGGGCGTGAGGTGCCCCGACATCTCGTTGGGATCGAACCCCGGCTTCGACACCATGGCGAGCACGCGGCCCGTGTCGACGTCGAGCACGACGGCCGCCGCCGCCGAGGCGCCGCGCAGCGCGCGCTCCGTGAGGCGCTGCACGTCGGCGTCGAGCGTGAGCACGACGTGATTGCCGGGCACGGCGGGCTGCGACGTCGGGCCGTCCGTGATCTCGTGGATGTCGGGCTTCGGCAGGCCGCGCCGGTCGACGACGATCTTCTGGAAGCCGGCGCGCCCGCGCAGGTAGCCTTCCCACTGGCGCTCGATGCCCGTGCGCCCGATGAGATCGCCGGCGCGGTAGCCCTCGTCCTTCTTGGCGCGAAGCTCGTCTGCCGAGACCTCGTTCATGAACCCGAGCACGTGCGCCGCGAGCGCGCCCTGCGGATACGACCGGCGCGGGACGGACACGATCTTGATGCCGGGGATGTCGAGCCCCGTCTCTATGGCGGCCATGGCCTCGCGGGAGATGTCCTCGGAGAGCAACACCGGGCGCTCCTTCTCGCGCGCCGACGGCGCCGCGTCGCCCGCCGCCGTGCCCTGGACGCGCTCCCACACGTCCATGGCCTCGTCGCCGTTCATGCCCAGCGTCATGCGCAGGCGCGCGAAGGCCTCGGACGTCAGCAGACGCGGCGTGACGTAGAGGTTGTACGACGGCCGCACCGTCGCGAGCACGCGGCCCTTGCGATCGCGAATCTGCCCGCGCACGGCAGGCAGGATCTCCGTTCGCACGATGCTGTCCGACGTGAGCCGGTAGAAGCTGTCCCCCTCGACGACCTGCAGGTAGAAGAGGCGGCCGGCGATGGCGCCGAAGACCACGAGCGTGATGAGAGCGAAGAACTTCGCCCGCCGCCGCATCTCCGGGAGCTCGGCGTCCTGCCCAGCTATTTCCATCATCGCAAGGACATGCCGTCACCGAGCGTGCGCGGCCCGCGAGAGAGGCCGACGCGGGAGCGAACCGTGTCGATCTTGCCGTCGATGCGGCGCAGAAGCCCGAGCACGAAGGGGCCGGCGAACGCCGTGAGCAACGCCTCGACGGGCGCCTGGCGCAGGCCGCCGTAGCCGCCCTCGGGCGCGACCTGCGCGCGCACGACGACGATGAGGAACGCCGCGAGCAGGCTCGCGACGAAGGAGGCGGCCGCCGCCATGACGATCCCCGTGACCGCCACGCGCACCGAGAGGGCGCGCGCGAAGACCGCCATGAGGACGAAGACGAAGGCGTGCACGCCCTGCGGCGCCCCCGAGACGAGGTCGAGCAGGTAGCCCGTCGCGAAGGCGACGATGGCCGCCGACGAGACGCTCCACTTGCCCGAGAGCCCGACGTGCATGACGACGAGCAGCCCCAGGCTGGGCGCCGCCATGCGCACGGGCACGAGCTCGAGCACCGTCGACTGCAAGATGAGCAGCAGATAGGCGACGACCAATGTGACGGCGGATCTCATGCGCGAGTCATCGATAGATCATGGGGCCGCGCGCGGGCGTGGCGTTCGAGCGGTGAGTCCCTGCGTCGGGATCGAGCGCGGGCGGCGGCGCGGCGACGACGAGCACCTCGGAGAGCCGCGCGAAGTCGACGTCGGGCGTGACCTCGACCTCCTGGAAGAGGCCGACCGCGCCCGGCAGGACGGCCGTGATGTGCCCCACCGCCAGATCTCGCGGGAAGGCGCCGCCGAGACCGCTCGTGACGACCTTGTCGCCGACCTGCGCCGGGTTGCCGCGCGTGAGGTATTCGATGCTGCAGCGGTAGCCGTTCTCGCCGGACTTGCCGCGCAGGATGCCGCGCCCGCCCGTGCGCGGCACGACGACGTCGATCGCGGAGCGAGGATCGACGAGCAGCATGATGTCCGAGGTCGGGCCCGAGACGTGGCCGATGCGCCCGACGACGCCCTCGGGCGTGAGCACGGGCATGCCGCGCTTGATGGCGCCCTCGCCGCGGTCGAGCTC